>Ga0308165_1002024_pt1 | contig 25910 bp, 28 predicted proteins | sample PhyWR2_FD_201032 | JGI IMG/M metagenome (GOLD analysis project Ga0308165, IMG submission 201032) | Phyllosphere microbial communities from UC Gill Tract Community Farm, Albany, California, United States - DLSLW.R2 | ecosystem: Host-associated > Plants > Phyllosphere > Unclassified | place: USA... | reverse complement strand
GATCCGTACATCGTTCGAATTGGGCAGACCGGCTTTGGTGGTGATCGGATGTCCTACTCCTGCGACGCGCCACTTACAACCATCACCAGCAAGGCCGAGCATCTTCTTGTCGAGCCGTTCGTGGTGAAGTGCAACCATACCGCCAGCTATTACAAGTGCTTCCGTGGGCAACCCCTCAATGAGCCATTGCAGTCAGTGACACAAGCGCCAGGCTTTGCTGTTGTGGCCCCGGTCGTGATCCGGCAGTTTGGGAACAGCGTTGGCAGCAGTGTAGACGCGCCTGTTGGAACTATCATGCCTGGCGGTGGTGGCAAGACCCAATTGGCTGCCGCTCACCTGGTGAAGCATTACGGCGGAAACTATACCGGCGCCGGGGTGGGCATCGATGAGCCGATGCATACCGTGACCCAGGTGGATCACCACACCCTTTGTACATCTCACCTTGTTCACCTGCGCGGTACCTGCAAAGACGGTAAACCCATGACGGAGCCGGTACCAACAATTACCAGTGGCGGGAACCACATTGGGCATGTTCAGGCATTCCTGACCAAGTATTACGGCACGGCTACGGCGGCAGACCTCAACGAGCCAGCGCACTCTGTGACGACCAAAGATCGTTTTGGCCTGGCAAGCATTCAGTGCGAACCGGAACCAATGACGGAAGACCAGCGCTATGGTGCCTGGTGGTGTGCCCGCCTGCTCGAGCGGTTTACCGAGGAAAAAGACGATCGCGGCCTGTTCCCGGTCGAACGCCCGCACTACATCCGGGTTGGCGAGTACATAATCGTTGATATCGGTATGCGCATGCTCACACCTAGGGAGCTATACCGTGCTCAGGGGTTCCCAGAGTGGTACATCATCGAGATGGACTACAAAGGCCGGAAATACTCCAAGGCAAAGCAGACTGCACGCTGCGGCAATGCCGTACCCCCACAAATGCCGCAAAGGATGGTACAGGCCAACTTGCCAGAATTGTGCATGGCTCAGGAGGTGGCTGCATGAAGATGCTGCTCACTCCTTACGTGCAGCGTGATCTGGGCGTGGTGCTGCTGCGCCCAGGTCGGGATCTGCTCCATTACTTCACCGGCCGTGCGCGGCTGCTGATTGCCAGCGAGCCTGCAGAGCTTAATCCATTGCCGTCCGGGTTGGTGCCGGTGGCCAGCCAGCACCTTGCCGCTGATCCACGCCTTTCCTCTTTCTTCTCTAATAAGCGGGTTCTGGCTGCCGCTGGTGGCATTAATGCGCTGGTGGACTGGCTAGACCGGTCGAACGAGTGCCAGTGGCATTCGCACAAAGACGATTCCCACGATCGGAACATGAGCACCATGCGGTACGGCGATGGCGCAGTTCGCCTGTGTTGGCATCATGAGCACACCATTGCAGATCAGACGCTACCGGCCCTCGATGCGTTGGCGGCCAGGAACGTTGCGGATTTTGTTCTTTACCGCGCCAGAACACACTTCCGCTTTGACGAAAATCACCAACTGAGCCTGCCGGAACTGTGCTGGTGGGCCGTAATGGAGCAGATTTCCGACCTGTTGCCGGACTCTGTGGCCAGGTTCTCTCTGCGCCTGCCACCAGCAGAGGTTCCAACCGGTACCCGGAAAGAGGCCGATATTATGTGGGAGCGCGCACCAGTCGAAGTCATCAATGACTACGTGGAGCAGATTAAGCCGGTGCTGGCGGTCGATATCGATCCCGAGCCACCAGCGGGCTTTATGCTGCGACCGAAGATGAAGCGCTGGGAGTGCGAGAAGTACACCCAGTGGGTTAAATCGCAGGTGTGCTGTTGCGGCTGTGGGCGCCCGGCGGATGACCCGCACCACATTATCGATCAGGGCTTCGGCGGTACCGGCACCAAACCACACGACATATTCGCCATCCCACTCACCAGGGAGTGCCACAACAAGCTGCATGACGATGTGGCGGCATGGGAGGCCGAACACGGCAGCCAACTCTATCACCTGGCGCGTACCCTCGATCGGGCGTACGGCATCGGGGCAATCGTTACAGCAAACAAGCGCGGGGCAAAGGTATGAGAGACATGTATGAGGTTTTGTCCCGGTGGGGCGCGTGGGCTCGTGATAACAAAGGTGTTGGCTATTCCAGCATAGCTGCTGGGTTTAAAGGGCTTTTGCCTCCGCAATCCAACGGGAAGCAGGCATGCAGCGACAATGACGGTCTAATGATTGATGGCTGCATAGCCAAATTGTTTAAGTTTGAGCCTGAGGAATATGAGCTAGTTATGAGGCATCACTATTATGGCCAGTCAATACGCTCAATAGCTCGGGGCTGGAAGTGCTCAGATGGAACTGTGCGGAAGAAGATGCAGGCGGCGGAGGGATTTGTAGGCGGATGCTTGGCTATGCTGGATGTGAAGATGGATATGGATTAAATATTTCTAACGCGTACGCAAAAACTATTGTAACGTGATAAGAGTGGCTACGTAGTAAGTGGCTTATCCAATCAAAAACCTCGCTTCGGCGGGGTTTTGTCATTTATGGGCTGCCGATGGGCGGCCTTTTTCACATCTAGCGCCCGGCGTTCGCTGAGCGAACAAAGGAGCAAATATGGCAGAGCCTGTGACTACCACAACGGTGGCGGGCGGGGCGGTAACGGGTGTTGCGGTCATGACGTTTTTCGCTGGGTTACCGGCTGATGTCGTGTTGGGTGCTTTTGCGGGCGCGATCCTGTTTGTTGTTTCCGCCTCAGAGTATGGCATTCGTTCCCGCCTAATCCTGGCGTTCGGCAGCTTCACGGCAGGGTTGACGATGTACAAACCCGCAGCAGCGTGGATTGTTGATTTCCTTCCCGCCGGTTACGACCGGGGCGCGGATGCAGCGGGCGCATTACTTGCAGCTGGCTGTGTCATTCGTCTGCTGATGATGATCAACAGCGGTGGCGGATTCTTGAGGAAAAGAGGGGGCGGCGATGGTGACTCATGATCCCGAAACGTTAATCAATGCTGCCGTCTGCGCAGTGATTTTTATCCGCGTGTTCTCATTCCGCCGAAACGGTACCGAATACGTTCGCTGGGGTGCATACCTGGCGTGGGGGCTGATGTTTGCCACAGGCTCAGTAGTGATCCGTATTGCGCTAGGTGCCTATGAAGGAACCACAGATCCCGCTGAGTTGTTCATTAACATTGTGCTCTGCCTGCTTGTGTTGAGGGCCAGGGGCAATGTGGTGCAGTTGTTTAAGGTAAGGAGAGGTGGCGATGCCTAATTTCAGTTTCAGCAAACGCAGTGAGGGAAACCTCGTAGGGGTAAATCCTGCTCTGGTCAGAGTGGTTCGCCGTGCGCTGGAGATCTCCACCGTTGATTTTATTGTTATCGAGGGGGTCCGCACCTTAGAGCGACAAAAGGCACTGAAGGCCGCGGGAGCCAGCAAGACGATGGACAGCCGACACCTCACCGGCCATGCGGTGGATCTGTTCCCCGTTGGCGGCGACTGGAATAATTATAAGTGCTGGCTGCCAGTGCTGGATGCCATACAGCAGGCAGGCAAAGAACTGGGCGTAAAGCTGCGTTTCGGTGTGACGTGGACAGATAACCCACATGATAAACCTGCTAAGTTCCTTGATGCGCCGCATGTGGAGATCCCCGGATGACGAAACTCACTCGCTACGGTTTGATCGGTGCGTTGCTGGTGGCTATCTGCCTGGGCGGGATTAACGGGGTACTGACCTACCGGCTTAATAACGCCAATAAGGCGAACAAGACGCTAAGTGATGCTAATACTGAGTTGTCGAAGGGCATAGAAAGCCGCGACGAAACGATCAGCGCACTAAAAGGTGCCGCCGATGCTGACCGGCGAGCCACCGAGGAACAGTTACGGATCGAGCAACAGAAGAGGGAAAAGGCTGATGTTGAAAACCGAACGCTACGCAAGGCGCTGGAGCATAGTGACGCTGGCAATCAGCCTTTGCCTGATGATGTTAAGCGTATCCTGCGCAGAGAGACCAACACCCCCGCCAGCCCCTAAGCTGATCTACGTGTACCCGCCAGCGGTATTGCTTCAACAGTGCGAACAGACACCATTCACCGGGGAAACCTTCGGTGATGCTGTCATTGCATTGCAGGTGAGCCAGGGTGAACTGGGTATATGCGCCTCTCGTATTGACGGGCTGATTAAGTGGCAGCAGGAAAACATAGGAAATGCACTATGACGATGTATAATTCTTTTTGCAGGAGAGCTAGGGGCAATCCCTTACGTTGACCTGATGTGATTTTATAAGTCTATTACTAGCGGTAATATTATAGGGATTTTAGACGTGTTGATGCCAAGTTCACTGAAAATAGTTTTAATTATTTTGGTTAGCGCAGTATTGTGCAGTTGCGTGGCCCCAAAGGATTGGATCGCTAAAGAGGAAGTATTCTTTCCGGGGATAGTTTATTCTAAGTTGAATAATGAGGGTGAACGTGTTGTACTTTCAGAGGAAAAATTCAAATTAAATGAAAATCATATAAAGCGGTTAGATGGTAACGAGCAAACATTTTTCCAGATGTATTATGGCGGTTATTTCTCCGTTTTTACGATTCAAAATCCGACAGACTTTGACGCAAAAATAAAGCTGCTTAAGGACTTTATTCACTGGTCAAGCAAGGACAGTAGGGAACGTACCACGCGATTGAAAGTGGCGACAATATTCCCTCTGCCTCCAGACGAAGGATACTACTCATTTATTAACGTTAATGGCGAGCCCTATCTTCAGGCAGTTTGGGGTAATGGTAGCAATTCCTACTTTCCAACGCACAATTTCAACATTGTTCTTGACGTGCACAACGTAAAACTGTTGCTAGAGCGTGTTGAGATAGCGCGTCATTTCACATTCAGATAGATGATCCTGTGGGGCTATGACCAAATCATATAATCTGGGAAATCTTCCCAAAGATGAGATGGACAAGGTAAGTGTCGATCCGGTGCATCAGCAGATAGCTGACACCAAAGGAAAGAGATAATAGCACCCGTATCCATCAGGCACTGATACTCGATAACCAAGAGCCTCGGCATAGTCCGGGGCTTTTCTATTTGAGGTACCCCATGCCACCCAGGATACCCAGGGCATGCCGCAAGCACGGTTGCCGCCATACCACCACCGACCGCTCAGGCTACTGTACCGAGCACCAGAACACCGGCTGGGAAGTACACCAGCAGGGTAAGAGCAGGCACCAGCGCGGTTACGGTAATGACTGGACTATTCGCCGCGTCCGCATCCTTAAGCGCGATAGCCACATCTGCCAGGAATGTCTAAGGAACGGTAGAGCGGTACCGGCTACAACCGTCGATCACATCGTACCCAAGGCACATGGGGGTACCGATGACGATTCGAACCTTGAAAGCCTGTGCTGGCCCTGCCACCGCAGCAAGACGGCAACGGAGAGAATGAGATGAAGACTAAACCTGTTCAGCTTGCCCACCTTTATAGAGGTGGTCTGTTTTTGGGGTACGGATTGACGGTAGATGGCGCGTTGCTTGAGCAACAGGTAGAGACAACGATTGCTTCTACACCAGGTGAAATAGCCTGTATTGCTGCAACCTTCCGTCTCACCAATGAAATGGTAGAGAGTCCCGTACGCATCGATCTGGATAATCAGGATAAGTCAATTAAATGATAATGAGTTTTATTTGCAATTAATATTGATTGCATTTTGAATCATTTCATATCAAATGATATAAATTCTCATTACCTGGAGGGGGGGATCAAATCTCTGCAACCTTTCGCCCAAAGTACCGCCGCATTACCTTTTCTTACACACCCGCAGGTTAGAAACTTTTTTTTGGGGTACCCCAAGCGATGATTAATAGGAGTTTTCGATTATGTCAGGGCCACCGAAAACCCCTACCCATCTACGTTTGGTCAGGGGGAACCCATCAAAACGGGCCATAAATAAAAACGAGCCAAAACCCCCATCAGGGGTACCCCCAACTCCCAAGCATTTTGATAAGCAGGGGAAGTATTGGTTTAAGCGGATGGCTGAGGAACTTGACGCCCTCGGCGTTATGTCTCAACTCGATGGCCGGGCCTTGGAATTGTTGGTTGAAGCCTACACCGAGTACCGGCACCACTGCGACACGCTGGATCGAGAGGGGTACACCTACGCCGTGTACAGCGAGGATGATGGTGACGAGCGGAAAGATCGTGAAATCCGCATGATCAAGCCGCACCCCGCAGCCATGATGAAGGCTGACGCCTGGAAACGTATCCGCGCAATGTTGGCTGAGTTCGGTATGACACCGGCCAGCCGTTCAAAAGTTAATGCCACGGCACCCGATGCGGTTGATCCGTTGGCTGAGTTTATGAAAGCGAGAGATTAATGGCTAAGGTTGCCGATGGTATTCGCTACGCCGAGCGCGTCGTGGCGGGGGAGATTGTTGCCTGCGAACTGGTCAAGCTGTCGTGCCAACGCTTCCTTAACGATCTCAAGGTGGGGCCGGAGCGCGGGATCACATTCAGCGAGGCTCGAGCGCAACATATCCTCAATTTCTATAAGTTCGTGCCGCACGTTAAAGGCGCGCTGGCTGGTCAGCCCATCGAACTGATGGATTGGCACATTTTCATCCTGATCAACATTTTCGGCTTCATCATCCCGCTGGTGGATGAAAATACCGGTGAAGTGGTGCTGCGCAATGATGGCAGTGGCCGCCCGGTGATGGTGCGCCGGTTCCGTACCGCCTATAACGAGGTGGCGCGTAAAAATGCCAAGTCCACGCTGTCTTCTGGCGTTGGTCTGTACATGACCGGCGCAGATGGCGAGGGTGGGGCAGAGGTTTATTCCGCTGCGACCACTCGCGAGCAGGCGCGGATAGTGTTCGAAGATGCCAAAAGCATGATCAAGCAGGCCCGGCCAACGCTGGGCAGGCTGTTTGAGTTCAACAAGTTGGCGATCTTTCAGGAGCAATCCTCGTCACGTTTTGGCCCACTGTCCAGCGATGCCAACAACCTCGACGGTCTGAACATCCATTGCGCCATTGTTGACGAGCTCCACGCTCATAAAACCCGTGATGTGTGGGATGTTCTGGAAACTGCAACCGGTGCACGTCTGCAATCATTATTGTTCGGCATCACTACCGCAGGGTTTAACAAGGAGGGGATCTGCTACGAGTTGCGCGACTACGCCATAAAGGTTTTGCAGGGGGCGGCAACTGGCCAGTTTGAGGATGATACCTTCTTCGGCATCATCTTTACCCTGGATAAAGAGGACGATCCCTTTGATGAAAAGGTCTGGCAGAAGGCCAATCCGGGATTAGGTATCTGTAAGCGCTGGGATGATTTACGCCGCCTGGCCAAGAAGGCTAAGGAGCAGGTTTCTGCCCGTCATAATTTCTTCACCAAGCACATGAACCTGTGGGTGACCGCAGAGGCCGCCTGGATGGATATGCTGAAATGGGGCAAGTGTGACTTCATCGCACCGCGGCATGAATTGAAGACGTACCCGCTGTGGGTAGGTGTTGACCTGTCGAACAAGATCGATATTTGCGCCGCCGTGAAGATTTGGCAGGCCAATAACGGGCATGCACACGCCGATTTCAAGTTTTGGCTGCCGGAAGGGCGGCTGGAGCGTTGTTCCCGCCAGATGGCAGAGTTGTACCGCAAGTGGGCCGAGCTTGAAAAGCTGACGCTGACCGATGGCGATGTTATCGATCACGCGCAGATCAAAGCGGAATTGCAGCAGTGGGTGGCGGGCGAAAGCCTGCGTGAAATCGGTTTTGACCCCTGGAGCGCAACCCAGTTTAGCCTGGCGCTGGCCGAAGAGGGATTGCCGCTGGTGGAAGTGCCGCAGACGGTGCGCAATTTCTCCGAGGCGATGAAGGAGATTGAAGCGCTTGTGTATGGCGGTAAGTTCCATCATAGCAACCACCCAGTAATGAACTGGATGATGAGTAACGTCACCGTCAAGCCCGATAAGAACGACAACATTTTCCCCAACAAATCCACGCCAGAGGCCAAGATCGACGGCCCCGCAGCACTGTTTACAGGCATGAGCCGGGTGTTGGTTAACGGCGGCGGGGATGTTGATTTCCTTTCCACTCTCGGCCCAGACGAAGAACTGCTGACCCTATGAAATCTATCATTATCGACCTTTGCGGGTTGGCCGGCTTCGGCTTGCTCGTCGCAGGGCTTTACCTGCAATACGGCACCGCGATCGCGCTAATGGCTGGTGGCGGTTCAATGCTGGCGTTTGCGCTGGCGGCGGCCAGGAGGAATAAACGTGCTATTTGATGCCCTTTTCCGTAGCGAATCGCTGGAAAACCCTGCCACCCCGATCACTGGCGACAGTCTTGATATGGGGTTTCGGGCGGGTGATGTGTTTGTCAGCCCCGAAACATCTATGAGGTTGGCGGCGGTTTATGCCTGTATTTATGTACTGTCCTCAACCCTGGCACAGATGCCGGTGCATGTGATGCGCAAAACCGGCGATAAGGTGATACAGGGCCGGGATCACCCGCTGTTTTACCTGGTGCACGACGAGCCGAACGAGTGGCAGACCAGTTATAAGTGGCGAGAGCTGAAAGAGCGTCATGTGTTGGGTTGGGGAAATGGCTACACAAAGGTAGTTCGCTCTCGCCGAGGTGAGGTTACCGCGCTGGAAGCCTGCATGCCTTGGCAAACCACGTTGCTCAATACCGGTGGTCGATACACCTACGGGGTATACAACGAAGAGGGCAACTTTTCCATTAACCCCCACGACATGATCCACATCCGAGCACTGGGCAATAATCAGAAAATGGGGCTGAGCCCCATCTTGCAGCATGCTGAAACGATCGGTATGGGGATGAGTGGTCAGCAGTACACCAGTAATTTCTTTGGCGGTAATGCACGGCCTGCGGGGATCGTATCGGTTAAAACAGAACTGAATGCTGACTCATGGTCACGGCTTAAAGAAATGTGGCAAAAGGCTACGCAGGCGTTACGTAGACAGGAAAATAAAACCCTACTGCTTCCTGCCGATTTGGACTACCACGCGCTGACCGTTTCGCCCGTTGATGCCCAGCTCATCGACCTGATGAAGCTTAACCGGTCGCAGATCGCCGGGATTTTTAATATTCCAGCGCACATGATCAACGACCTGGAGAAAGCAACGTTCTCTAACATCACCCAGCAATCCATCCAGTTTGTTCGCCATACGGTCATGCCGTGGATCGTGAACTGGGAGCAGGAACTAAACCGCCGCCTGTTCACAGCCGCAGAGCGGGCGGCCGGGTACTACATCCGGTTTAACCTGGCTGGCCTGTTACGCGGTACCCCGCAGGAGCGCGCCCAGTTCTACCACTTTGCTATTACAGACGGGTGGATGAGCCGGAACGAGGCCCGCGCCTTTGAAGATATGAACCCGGTTGACGGCCTGGACGAAATGCTGGTCAGCGTCAATGCGGCCAACCCAGCCAAAGACTTTACAGACCCCAAAAAAGAGGAAAACCCCGATGAGTGACAGAGAAACACGCTGTTACGGTGGTGAGGTGCGCGCCCAGCAGGAAGAAAACCAGCCTACGCACATTATTGGCTACGGCTCGGTCTTTGATAGCCGGTCAGAAGTGCTCTGGGGTTTTCGCGAGATCATCAAGCCTGGTGCTTTCGATGATGTGCTCAAGGATGACGTTCGTGGCCTGTTTAACCACGATCCCAACTTCATCTTGGGCCGCAGTTCGGCGGGTACCTTGTCGTTATCCGTGGATGATCGGGGGCTGCAATACAACATTGTGGCGCCGGAAACCCAGACCATTCGCGATCTGGTGATCAGCCCAATGCAGCGCGGCGACATCAACCAATCTTCCTTTTCCTTCCGCGTCGCCCGTGATGGCGAGGACTGGTATCAGGATGAGCAAGGGGTAGTGATCCGGGAGATTACCAAGGTTTCGCGCCTGTTCGACGTAAGCCCGGTGACCTATCCCGCCTATCAGGAGGCTGATTCAGCCGTCCGATCCATGAAAGCCTGGCAGGAGGCGCGTGACAGTGGCGCGTTGCAGAAAGCCATTAACCAACGAATGGCGCGCGAGCGCGTGCTGACTTTATTAAATGCGTAAGGAAAGACCATGCCTATTATCAAATTGCACGAACTGAAGCAAAAACGTAACACCATCGCCACCGATATGCGCGCTCTCAACGACAAGATCGGGGATACCGCCTGGACGGAGGAGCAGCGTACCGAATGGAACAAGGCCAAGGATGAACTGACCAAGATCGATCAGCAAATCACCCGAGAGGAGGAATTGCGCGCACTGGATCAGACCTTTGTTGAAGATAACCAGAATGAACAGCGCCAGCAGTTGAACAAAGACAACCCGGAGCACAAACAGCACGAAATCCGCGCTGCTGCGTTCGATAAGTTCCTGCGCCAGGGCTTTGCCGAGCTGAGTGCCGAAGAGCGCGCCGCTGTACGTGAGCTGCGCGCCCAGGGTACTACGCCAGATGAAAAGGGCGGTTACACCGTTCCTACCCAGATGTTGGCTAAAATCGTCGATGCCATGAAAGCCTACGGCGGTATTGCAAGCGTGGCGCAAATCTATAACTCGTCCAATGGGCAGGACGTTACCTGGTCAACGTCTGACGGCACGGCGGAAGAAGGGGAGTTGCTGGGGGAAAACACCGCAGCATCTGAGCAAGATGTGGAGTTTGGTACCGCGATCCTTGGCGCGAAAAAACTCAGCTCCAAAATCATCCGCGTTTCTAACGAGCTGTTGCAGGATAGCGGGGTTGATATCGAGGCGTATCTGGCTGGTCGTATCGCTCAGCGTATCGGGCGCGGTGAAGCCAAATACATCGTTAAAGGTACCGGCTCAGGCACACCAGTGCAGCCTAAAGGACTTGAGGTATCCGTAACCGGTACCGTGGCGGCCAAGGCGGTAACGCTCGATTGGACAGACATCAACACCCTGAAACACAGCATTGATCCTGCCTACCGAAACGGGCCAAAATTCCGCCTGGCGTTCAACGATTCCACGCTGAAAACGCTCACTGAACTGGTGGACGGTAATAAACGCCCGCTGTGGTTGCCAGATATTGTCGGTGTTGCGCCTGCGTCGGTGCTGGGCATGCAGTACGTTATCGATCAGGCGATCGACAGCATGGCAACGGGTAAGAAGTTTATTTACTGCGGTGATTTCGATCGCTTCATCCTGCGCCGTATTACCTACATGACACTGAAACGCCTGGTTGAACGTTTTGCCGAATACGATCAGACCGCGTTCCTGGCCTTCCATCGTTTCGACTGTGTGCTGGAAGATACATCAGCGATCAAGGCGTTGACCGGGAAATAATCATTATTCCGGCGTATCCCCGCACCGCTTCGGCGGTTTTTTTATGCCTGCAATCTGGCAACAGGTTGCAGGTAAGGAGCATTGATGAAGCCAAGCATCAAGCAATTGCGCCTGCAATGTCGTCTTGATGACGATGATGATTCAGACGATGAGCTGTTAACGCTTTATGCGGGCGCTGCCCGGCGCAAGGCTGAAAATTATACCAATCGGACGCTTTATGATGACTCAGTTCCCGAGGGGCAGAGTGAAGGGCTGTTGGTCAGTGATGACATTATGCTAGCCATCATGCTGGCGGTCGGTCACTGGTACGAAAATCGGGAAGATACCGCCGACGTACAGAAAGTCAGTATTCCGCTCGGGTTTAAGGCTCTGCTGGAGCCCTACCGATTTATTCCGCTGTAAGGGGGCGCTATGCAAGCAGGCCGACTGCGGCACCGTGTCACCATTCAGAACTTTGTCCCGGTGGAACTCGCTTCCGGGCAGGAGCTGGAGGAGTGGCGCGACGGCAAGACTGTTTATGCAGAGGTGAAGGCGATCAGCGGGCGCGAGCTGGTGGCATCCGGCGCAGAGAAGGCAGAAGCCACTATCCGCGTTTGGATGCGTCACCGCACCGATGTTACCGCCGCCTCCCGGCTTTTGTGTCTGAATGGCCCGTTTAAAGGGGCTGTATTGGAGATTACTGGCCCACCGATCCCCGATCCCAAAGGTACCCGGCTGGAAATTCTCTGTAAAAGTGGGGTGAAACCATGATCAGCGGCAATCTGGATTTTTCCGGCCTGCTCGACATTTCGAAGGATTTGGAACTGTTAAGCAAAGCTGAGAACCGCAACGTTTTACGCCAGGCTACGCGGGCGGGTGCAAACGTGCTCCGTGATGAAGTTCGAGCGCGGGCGCCGAAGAAAACCGGCAAGCTGGCGCGTAACGTCGTTGCGGTGAACATGCGGGCAAAAGATGGTGGGGCGGTTGCCGGGGTGCATATCCGGGGCCGCAATCCACGAACGGGCAACAGCGACAACTCGATGAAGGCCAGCAACCCGAAAAATGCTTTCTACTGGCGCTTTGTGGAGCTGGGGACGGTGAAGATGGCACCTGTACCGTTTATCCGACCCGCATACGATGCCAAAGAGGGGGCGGCGGCAGAGGCGGCGTTTGCCAAGGTCAACGAGGCGATCGATAAGGTACTGTCCAAATGACCGAAGCCGATCTTAACCCGTTGTTAAAACCGCTGGTGGGCGGGCAGGCTTATCCCTATGTCGTCAAACTTACGCCGGAGGGGCAGCCAGCGGTAAAGCCACCGTGGATCGTCTACACCGTTCCCGATGAAAATCGGGGTGATGTGTTCTGCGGTAACGCTGAAACTGCCTACATGGTGCAGATCGACGTGTACGCCAGCAGCATTGACGAGGCGAAAGCTCTACGTCAGCGGGCCGAGGCGGCGGTAACCGTGCTGTCACCTGCCGAAGTCCATCTATTTAGCGGTCACGAACCCGAAACCGGCCTTTTCCGCGCCTCATTCGAATTCCGAGTGTGGCAGTAACCCATACCATTGACCATGACCCGCTACGGCGGGTTTTTTTATGTCTGGAGAAATCACATGACAAGTAAGTATGAAAAAACACAAGGCACGGTGATCAGCGTTTCCGCTGGTGAAGTCAGCGAAGCTAACCCTGTTGGTGTTACCTGGCTTGCCGCATCGTGCAGCACAAAGGAACTCAGCTACACAGGCGGCCAAAAGGCTGATATTGAAGTTACCACGCTGTGCTCCGAAGAGCAGGAGATGACAAACGGCCTGAAAGCCCCGTCTGAAATGACCATCGGTAAAAACTGGAGCGGTTACGATGCTGCCCAGGATTCCCTGATGGATGCCTATGAAGACGACAGCCGCCGCGCTATTCGTATCGTATTCCCTTCCGGTAACGGCTTTGCCTACCTTGCCGAAGTGCGTCAAAACAGCTGGAGTGCGGCCACATCCGGGATCGTTTCGGCATCGTACACGCTGCGTATTATTGGTAAACCGGTGCGGATTTACGCCGTAAACATTCCAGTGACTGGTGTAACGCTGGATAAATCCACGGCTTCCGTGGCTGCTGGTGCCAGCCTCACCCTGACCCCAACGATTGCCCCGGCGTCAGCCACTAACCGCGGCGTGACTTGGACATCTTCCGCCCCAGGCAATGTGATGGTGACCAATAAGGGCGTTATCACCGGCCTCACACCTGGTACCTCAACAATCACCGTTAAAACCACGGACGGCGCTAAAACCGCAACGTGTGTTGTGACCGTTACAGCAGCCTAATAGGAGCGCTAACCCATGGCAGCAAAGAAATTAAACCTCAAGGCGCTGGTGTCAGCGCCGATGGCGGGCTTTCGCACCAAGCTGGTTGAGGTCGCCGAGTGGAATGGGGCAAAGGTGATCCTGCGTGAACCCTCGCCAGCAGGTTGGGGCCGGTGGCGCGAGGTTATGGAGCCTGAAGAGCCAAAAGAGGGCGCAAAAGCGGTTGAGCTTTCAATCACGGAACAGACGCAACGCAACATCCGTGCTGATGCTGTGATGTTTATTGATGTTCTGCTCGATGAAGATCAACAGCCTGTTTTCACACCGGAAGATCTGACCGAAGTTATTGGCTTTTACGGGCCGGTGCATTCACGGCTGTTAAAGCAGGCAATGGCTTTGCAAACCTCGACGGAAGACGCTGAAAAAAAGTCAGAGAGCCAGAAACCTTCTTCTTGATGCAGTTGGCTCTACGCCTCGGCAAAACCCTTGGCGAGCTTCAGCAATCTATCAGCGTCAGTGAATTGCGCATGTGGATGGCCTTTGACCGGATAAGCCCAATTGGCGATGACCGTAATGATTATCACGCCGCGCAAATCGCCGCCGCTGTTTTCAATGCCCAGCGAACAAAAGATCCATTGTCCATCGGGGATATGTTGATCCGCTGGAACGCGGAGGAAGACGCGGAAGAAGAGGATACCGCTGGGCTTGAGGCATTTCTGGAAAATCTGGCTAGTTAACACCCGCTGCGGCGGGTTTTTTTATGGGTGAAATATGGCATCTCTGCGTGAGCTAATCATTAAAATTTCGGCAAACTCCAGCTCCTTCCAGACTGAGATCGCCCGTGCCTCACGCATGGGGGCCGATTATCACAGAACAATGACGCAGGGTAACCGCCAGGCAGAGAATGCCACTCGTCAGAGTCAGCGAGCTCTTGCTGATCTGAATGGGCAATTGGCGACCGTGCGCAGCAGCACATTGGCGATGGCTGGTGCGTTTGCTGGGGCGTTCGCTACTGGAAACCTGATCGCCATGGCCGATAAGTGGAACTCGCTAAATGCGCGGGTAAAGCTGGCTACAACCTCATCTGAGGACTTTAGATCTGCGCAGGCGGGGTTAATGCAGATCAGCCAGTACACCGGCTCAACGTTCGAATCTAACGCCGCTCTGTTCTCGCGGGCATCAAGCTCCCTGCGCGAATACGGGTACACAACCAAAGACATCCTGTCATTGACTGATGCGCTGGCCACGGGTCTGCAAGTGTCTGGGGCATCTGCTGACGAAACGGCATCGCTGATCACCCAACTATCACAGGCACTGGGGCGAGGCGTTCTGCGTGGGCAGGATTTTAACTCCGTTGCACAGTCTGGCCAGAGGATCATGAAGGCGTTGGCGGATGGTCTGGGTGTGGCTCAAAAAGACCTGAAGGGCTTGGCTGACGCTGGCGAACTGACAACACCGAAGATCGTACCGGCACTGATCAGCCAGCTAGGGCAACTGCGTAAAGAATTCGACACGATGCCAAACAGCGTCAGCGCAGCATCAACACGCATCAATAACGCATTTATGGAGTGGATTGGCGGGCAGAACCAGGCGGCGGGTATTACAACAACACTTGCCGGTGTTATGGATGGGCTTGCAGGTAATATCGATAATGTTGCCACTGGTCTGGGTGTGCTTGTCGGGATCGGCGCGGTGCGTTACTTCGGTAATCTGGCCTTGGGTGTGCAAACAGCCACAGGACGGATGCTGGCGGCATATCGCACAGAGGTAGCCGTTGCGGCCGCCCAGGTTGAAGGTACAAAAGCAGCTACTGCCGCAGCTCGAGCGACGCTTTACCGTGCTCAGCAGGCAAGGGCTGCGGCGGTGGGGATTGAGGCTCAAATCATTGCAGAAAGGCAGCTTGCTGTTGCACAGGGCCAGTTAGCAGCCAGCATCGCGGCCCGCACGACGGCTCAAAGTGGTCTCAACGCCGTAACATCGCTGGGAACAAGGCTGGGTAGCGGGCTATTAAGTGCTGTCGGCGGGATCCCTGGGATTGTGCTTGGTGTCGGGGCCGCCTGGTACTACGTGCATGAAAAGAATGAGCAAGCCAGAAAAACCGCACTGGCCTATGGCAACACTGTTGAGCAAGTCAGAAAGCAAATGTCCGGCATGTCGATCGCTGGCTTGGAATCCACTGCTGTAGATGCCGGAAAATCTATCGCTGTGCAGCGTTCTGAAATCGCCAAGACGGAAGAAGAAGTTCGCAAGCTGAAAGATAGCTTGTCTGCTTTGACGAAAATGGAGGCCGACGCTAAAGAAAGTCCCTGGATGAGTCGTATCAATACGCTGATGTCGCTTGAAGACATCCAGCAGGCGATGATCGAGACGCAGGGGCAGCTAAGCCAGAAAAACTTTGCACTTGAGCGGCAAACGGAAACATTACGTAATACAGAAGCGCTTCGTACTCAGGCGATTAATGAATCGATAAATAAGACCGCAGCACTGGCGGGGGCTGTTGGTGGCCTTGCGGAAATGTATGCGCAGCTTAACAGGGTAACGGGCCTATCTACCTCTGTGGCAGCTCCAAAATTCGCAGGCTTGGCACTTCCGAAGCTTGACGAAAAGCAGCAAGCAGCAATGATAAAAGTCCAGCGAGAAAAGGCACTTGCAGGGCTAAAAGGGATAGCAAAGGCCGAGCAACAGGCTATTTATGAGGCTGATGATCTAAAGCTCCCTCCTGGTCATTATGAGGCTTATGTTGCGGGTAAAGTTGCTGCTGAGAGAACAACTGAGAGCCTTACAGCAGCGACAAAAGCCCAGCAAAAAGCGGAGCAAGATGCAGCCTCCGCTAGCAAAAAATCCGCTGGGGTGGCAGGGGATTACCAGCAGAAGATAGCCAACTTGAATAAGGAAATTCAGGTTGAAGGCGTCCGACTGAAAGAGGGGGATGCAGCGGCGGCTTTATTCTCCGCGTCGCTGGAAGCCGGTACAAAATGGACTAACGAACAGCGGGCAGGGCTGGAGCGTTTGAACAAGACGCTATCAGAGGCAAAGCAGCGGTGGGAAGACCACAACGCGGCTATAGCCTCCGATCCCTACCGAGCAGCTGCGGATACCCAGAAAAAGGCTAACGAGCAGTTACAGCGCCAAATTGCTGACGGCGAAATCAAAAGCGCCGAGGAACTTTCCCGCCGTAAGCAGGATATCAACACGACCTACCTGCAAGCTGTGGCCGAGGCAAATCAGCGTTACGCTGTTTCCGGTACCGCCGAGCTGGCCGGTAATATCGATCCTATCCAGAACCTCGAAAACCAGCTTGCCAAACGGCATGCACTGATCGAGAGCTATGCCACGGCGGGTGTAGTGTCGCAAAGCCGCGCCAATCAGCTCATTGTGGCGGCGGATCGTGAGGCGATGCAAGAGCGTTACCAGGCATCAATGCAACTATACGCTGCGCAAGGCGATATGCAGAAGATGGCCGTCGATATGTTCCAGGCCACCACAGAACGGGCAAGCAATATGCTTACCGGTCTGCTGACAGGTACCCAAAAGTTCAAGGAGGGAGTAACTAACCTCATCGCTTCCCTAACTCAATCCATCGTTCAAAACCTTATCGATATGGCCGCGCAAGCGCTGGTTACCAGCTCCATCATGCAGACCATTACCGGTGTTGTCGGTGGGCTTGCTGGTGGCATTGGTGGGGCGGCATCCGGGGTTAGTGGCGCAGCAGGATCGGCAAGCACTGGAGCTATGGGGTTGAGTACCAACTTTGCAGCGTATGACCTCGGTGGTTATACCGGCGCGGGTGGAAAATATGAACCTGCTGGTGTGGTGCACCGTGGCGAATTCGTGATGACAAAGGAAGCCACTGAGCGGATCGGCGTAGAGAATCTTTACGGCATGATGCGAGGTTACGCCGATGGTGGGTTAGTTTCGCCAGTTGCCGCTGGTGGATCATTGGGGATTCGCCCGACGACCGCCAGCCAGCCGAACAGGGGGAGTGCTGGTGGCAGTGCAACGACAGTAAACATTACAGTCTACAGCGATGGGCAAACGACTACATCCGCACCGCCAGGCATGGAACAGTTCGGTAGTGAGGTTGGAAAATACGTTGATCAACGCATCAAGGTGTACATGGAAAAAGCTACAGGCCAGGGAGGGATGTTAAACACCGCAAATAGGGGAAGAAGGTGATTTAATGGCACTGGAAACTTTTAGTTATGCCGCAAGGATAAGCCCAACCGGCGATCACTCCTTTCGTGTGCGTGAAGTGCAATTTGGCGATGGCTATAAACAGCAGGTTGGCGATGGGCTGAATACAGAGCTCCAAAGCTGGTCATTAACATTTGTCGGCAACTGGAAGCGCACTTTCGAGATCAGGAGTTTTTTCAAGCGTCATGCCGGGTATAAAGCGTTTAAGTGGACAACGCCAAATTTTGAGCCCGGGCTTTTCACTTGCAAAACGTATCAGGTAACCGCACTGGGCAAGAATGACCGCGGCGATCAGATGTATCAGCTTGCGGCCACGTTCGAGACCGCCTTCAGACCGTAGGAAAAACCAATGTCTATCAATGCTGATCACCAGGTTCTGGAGCCTGGGAGTAAAATTCGCCTGTTCGAAGTTGACGGTAGTCAGTTCAGCGGGCCTGAGTTGTACTTTCACAGCCACCCGATCCCGTTCACTCCGGCAGAGCTGGAAAAGGCCGGTGATGATCCGGTTAAGCTACCGGCAAAATCTATCTGGTTCGGCGGGCGGGAATACAAGCCGTGGCCGGTGGAAATTGAGGGGTTAGAGGTTACAAGCGACGGTACCGCGCCGAGTCCCACGCTGTCAGTCGGTAATATAGATGGTACCGTGGGTTCAATGTGTCTCGCATACCAAAACCTAGCAATGTTCAAGGTCACGATCCGCGACACCTACGCCCATTACCTCGATGCCCGAAACTTTCCGGAGGGCAACCCGCAGGCCGACGTTACACAGCAAAAGGTTGATGTGTGGTATATCGATCGCAAGATCAGCGGCAGCAATACAGGCATCCAGTTTGCTCTATCTTCACCTGCTGACTTGCAAGGCATCATGATCCCCACCCGGCAGATCCATAGCCTTTGTACTTGGTGCATTCGTGGGCAGTATCGCGGTGCGTCTTGCGGCTATACCGGTGCTAAATATTTTGATTCTGACGGAAAGCCAGTAAGTGATCCTTCCAAAGATGTTTGCTCTGGCCTGTTGTCCACCGGCTGCGAACCGCGTTGGGGTAAGGGCAATCCGCTGCCGTTCGGCGGTTTTCCCGGCTCCGCATTGCTGAAGAGGTAGCCATGAGAAAGCACATTATCAGCGCCATAATGGCGCATGCCGAAGAAAGTCACCCGGCAGAGTGTTGCGGGCTGGTGGTGCAAAATGGCCGCCGCCAGCAGTACCTGCGTTGCAGGAATGCAGCTCCGGAGCCTACCGAGCAATTCAGCATGCACCCGGAGGACTTCGCAGCTGCGGAGGATGCTGGGGAGATCGTCGCTATCGTTCACAGTCACCCAGACGCCACCACGCAGCCGAGCCAGCTCGATCTTGCACAATGTGACCTGTCCCAACTGCCCTGGGTGATTGCCAGTTGGCCGGAAGGCGATATCAGAACCATCATGCCAGCTGAAGGCATCAAGCCATTGCTTGGCCGCCCGTTCGTGCATGGCATCTGGGATTGTTACGCTATCGTGCGGGACTGGTACCGGCTGGAGTGCGGTATCGATCTCCCTAACTTTGAGCGGTCGGATGGCTGGTGGGAGCGAGGCGAAAACCTCTACATGCAGCACTATGCCGAAGCCGGTTTTATACCGGCTACCGGTGATCTGCTTGTGGGGGACGTAATTATTATGCAGGTGCGTGCCGACGAGCCGAACCACGCAGGGGTCTATCTTGGCGATGGGGTGATGCTCCACCACATGTACGGACAACTGAGTAAACATGTTCCCTATGATGGGTATTGGCAGAACAGAGCTGTAATGATTTTGAGGTACCGTTTAAAATAAATCGCTGATAGGATGATCACTTCACTTATCGAGAGGGGTTAACAATGTCTGATGGTTTTTTCCTTTGGTATCTAATTTCTTTAGTTATCTCTATTGCTATCTGGTACTTCCTAAATAGAGCAAGCGTTAGAGCTAATAAACAAATAGAATTATTGCAGTCAATCGATAGTAAATTATCGAAGATACTAGACCCAAGCATTGATGCAACTAAGAAAGATAATTCCGCTGAGGGATATCTTGAAGAGGCTCGAAAGAAAGCCGGATTGTGAATAAGACCCTCTTCGGAGGGTTTTTTATTGGGGTAAATATGAATATTTCCGCAGATGAATATAGAGTTATTAGGCTCTATGGTGTTCTTGGCTCAACATTTGGCCGAGTTCACGAACTGGTTGTATCCACGCCGCAAGAGGCAATCAAGGCGCTATCCATAACCACTCCAGGCTTTGAACGATTCTTACAGACAGCAAAGGAGAGAGGATTAACATTCTCTATTTTTGTTGGGAAAAACAATATCGGAAAAGACGAACTCGAATTTTCAGGTAGTGAAGATATCAGGATCGCCCCGGTTATTATAGGCAGTAAGAAGGCGGGTGTGTTTCAGACTATCCTTGGCGCGGTATTGGTCGTCGTTGGTGCTATTGGCATGTCCCCGTGGGGGCAGGCTTTTGGCGGTGGCGCCTGGGGGTCTTATGCCTTGCAGGCTGGTGCTGCAATGATGCTTGGTGGTGTTGCCCAAATGCTTTCCCCGATGCAGGGAGGGGCAGCAAGGCGTGAAAGCCCGGATAATAAGCCGAGCTATGCCTTTGGTGGGCCGGTGAACACCATTGCCCAGGGCAATCCGGTACCTATTCTCTACGGCAAGCGCCGGATCGGTGGTGCCATTATCTCAGCGGGGATCTTCGCCGAAGACCAGCAGTAAACAACCTGCCCCGTCACTAGCCAGCCATGAGCTGGTTTTTTTACGCCTGGAGAAAAAAAATGGCAACAATTGAAGGCCGCAAGGGTGGCGGCGGTGATGCCCACACGCCTGTTGAGTCCCCTGACTCCCTGCAATCTACCTCTTACGCCAAAATCCTGCTTGCGCTTGCTGAGGGGGAATTGGCCGGTGGTCTGGATGGTAGCAATATCTTTCTCGATGGTACCCCGATCATCGGCCCGGATGGTTCGGAGAACTTTCCCGGCGTGAAGTGGGAGTTTCGTCCAGGTACTCCGGATCAGGACTATATCCCCGGCATGCCCGACGTTGAAAACGAGATCACCATTGGTACCGAACTTACCAGCTTAAATCCGTGGGTGCGTTCGTTGACCAATACCCAGCTTTCCGCCGTTCGTGTGCGCTTTTCGTGGCAGCAACTTCAGCGGCAAGAGGATAACGGCGATGTAAACGGCTATCGCATTGAATACGCCATTGATGTGGCGACTGACGGCGGCGCTTATCGCGAAATGCTGAAAACTGCGGTTGATGGTAAGACCACGACAAAATACGAGCGCAGCCACCGCATTAATCTACCGAAGGCCACCACCGGCTGGCAGGTGCGGGTGCGCAGGATCACGCCAAACAGCACAAGTAACCGCATCGCCGATAAAATGGTTATTGAGTCGATTACTGAGTTGATCGACGTGAAACTCCGGTACCCAGAAACCGCGCTGCTTTTCGTGCAGTTCGACGCGAAACAGTTCCAGAATATTCCGCAAGTTTCCTGCGAGCCTAAAGGTTCCGTGATCCGTATCCCCACGACATACGACCCGATCAAGCGTACTTATACCGGCACTTGGAACGGAAGTTTTAAATGGGCCTGGACGAATAACCCCGCTTGGGTGTTTTACGATCTGCTTATCAACGACCGCTACAGCATCGGTAGCCGGGTTAAGGCTGAGAACCTGGCGCTGACGAAGTGGGACTTATACGCCATAGCGCAGTATTGCGATCAGCTGGTACCCGATGGGCGCGGCGGCAGCGGCACAGAACCCCGTTTTCTCTGTGATGCCTACATTCAATCGCAGGAAGAGGCCTGGACGGTGCTGCGCGATTTCGCGAACATCTTCCGTGGCATGACGTACTGGGCCAACAACAGCATGAATGCGCTGGCTGATATGCCCCGCGATGTGGATTACATCTACACCCGCGCTAACGTTAAAGATGGGCTGTTTACGGACAGTAGCGCCAGTGAGAAGACACACTATAGTGTGGCAATGGTGAGCTGGAGCGACCCGGCAAACAGCTATCAAGACTCTGTAGAACCAGTCTTTGATAACGCGCTTATCCGCCGTTACCAGGTCAAACAGGCTGATCTGACTGCTATCGGGTGTACCCGTCAGACCGAGGCCATTCGCCGCGGCAAGTGGCTACTGTTGACCAACGACAAAGACCGGGTGATCTCCTTTACTGTGGGCATGGATGGCAACATACCATTGCCGGGGTGGATCATCGGTGTGGCAGATGAGGCGATGGCAGGGCGCCCGCTTGGTGGTCGTATCAGTTCGGTTTCTGGCCGCAACATCACGCTCGATCGCGTGTCTTCGGCAAAGGTTGGTGAGCGGCTTATCGTGAACCTGCCCAGCGGCAAATCACAGGCCCGCACGATCAGCGCCGTTATCGGTAAGGTAGTGACTGTCTCGACCAACTACAGCGAGCCGCCAGCGGCAGAATGTGCCTGGGCAGTAGATGCCTCTGACCTTGCTATCCAGCAATTCCGCGTAACCGGCATTACGGAAAACGAAGACGGCGTTTCGTTCGATATCACTGCCATCGAGCACGACCCGGACAAGTACGCCCGTATTGATACAGGCGCACGTATTGAAGACCGTCCGATCTCGGTTATCCCTCCAGGCGTTCAGGCACCACCGAAGAACGTCGGGATCAGGGAGAACTCCGCAACCATTCAGGGGTTGGCTGTGGCCACGCTCTATGTGACTTGGGACAGAGCCGAGAGCGCTATTGCTTACGAAACGGAATGGCGCAGGGATAACGGCAACTGGATCCCAGGGCCGCGTGTTTCAACACTGGGTTTCGAAGTGCAGGGGATTTATGCCGGTCGATACCAGGCCCGCGTCCGGGCGATAAACCCGGCAGAGATTTCGAGCGTGTGGGCTAACGCACCGGAAATGGTGCTGAAGGGTAAAATCGGAGAGCCGCCCGCGCTTGCTAGCTTTACGACCACCGGCCAGGTGTTTGGCATAGTGCTGAATTGGGCGTTTCCACCTGGTGCGGAGGACACACAGAGGACGGAGATCTGGTATAGCCGCCAATCGAACGGTAGCGGCAAAATGCACTTGGGCGATTACGCATACCCACAGCGCAGCCACACAATGACCGGCCTCGCCGCTGGCGTTAATTTCTGGTTCCAAGCTCGCTTGGTTGACCGCCTGGGTAATGCCGGGCCATGGACAGCGTGGACGCAAGGTACATCGAGCAGCGACGCTAGTGACGTGCTGGATTTACTGACAGGCAAGATAACCGAAACACAGCTCGGCAAGGACTTACTTGGGCCGATCGAGGACGCAGGCAAGCTGCAGGACATGTGGTCTGTCAAAGTCGGTAAAACGCAAGACGGCAAGCTATACACGGCAGGGATTGGTGTTGGTGTGGAGAACACCCCCGATGGCATGCAAAGCCAGGTGTTGGTGGTTGCGGATCGGTTCGCCATTTTGAATACCGCCAGCGGTACCGGTTCAGCGGTATCGAGCCCGTTCGCGGTCGAGGGTGGCCAGGTATTCATGAACTCGGCATTCATAAAAAATGGTTCGATTACCAACGCGAAAATCGGAAATTATATTACTTCCGACAATTATGATTGGGCAACTGGTGCTACTGGATGGGCCATTAATAAGAATGGAGATTGCATATTTAACAACCTCACAGCTCGCGGTCATATAGAGGCGAGGAGCGGTTACTTTGCCGGAGAACTTCGGGCATATAATGGTTACTTCGGCGGGGAAATACGCGGCGCTAATGGATACTTTACCGGCACAGTGCATGCAGAAAATATCATAGGGGATAATGTTCACATTGGAGTGTGGAAAGGGTTTAGACTTTACGGTGTGAATGATGAAACGGCACGGTATTTCACTGGTGGATTACCGTATGATTCAGTTCTTGTTATTCCTTATGCTAATCTTGTACTGGCTGGTACTGGTGGTGGTGAGATCTATGTTAAAGCCAACGGTAATGATGTTATTAGATGGCATGTGAGCTTTGAAGGGCCAATAGTTATTGATATTCCAGCCAATCAAAATTTAGATGTGAGATTTGGAATATCGGGAGCTCAAAGTGGGCGCTTATTTTCGAGCACGGATATAACGGCAATTGTCTACCGCAAGGGGCCGAGTAGATTCTCGTAGTTATGGAAAGCTAACAATCACTATCACCCGCTACGGCGGGTTTTTTATTGGAGAGTAAAAATATGGCAGTAATCAGCGGTGTATTAAAAGGCCCAATGGGTGACGCGCGTGTGGGGGTAGTAATCGAGTTACGCGCTGTTCGAACTTCTGCAACAGTTGTTATTCAGGCACGTTCTCAATCTGTCACTGACGCCACAGGCCGCTATACGTTGAGTGTTGAGCCTGGTCAGTATGATGTAATGATTACTGCCGCAGGTCGTCAACCTGAGCGCGTGGGTGGTATTCAGGTGATGGTTAACTCAGCAACAGGGACGTTAAACGACTTCCTTACCATACCTGGTGAAACCGATCTAAACCCGGCTATCGTGGCCACTGTAGACGGTATGCGAGCTGCTGCGGCAGCATCGGCGGCGGCAGCTAAAACCAGCGAGAATAATGCAGCTGCAGCAATGACGAACGCACTGAGTAAAGTTGATACAGCAGAGCAGCGTGTTGTCGGCCCGGTCTTATTCTCTAGACCGACCCGGCTAACATCAGGCGCAGCAGGCCCATTAATTCCAGATAGCCAAGGCACTTGGGCATTGTGGGGCCGCGCAGCAGGAAGGGGTAGCACGGATTTTGTAAATCACAGAGGGAACGGTTCCGGGGGGTATTGGTTTTATGATACTGACGGGACCACTATAACAGCACTTACTTATATTAATAACCTAGGTGATTTGACTACAATTGGCACGTTAACATCTACTGGTGACCAGACAATAAAGGCGAACGCTGACACACCTAATCTTTTATTGCGTTTTCGTGATTCGGCAGGAGCGGAAAAAAGCGCTATATACGCGCAAACAGATGTGGGGGTAATTAATATTCGTTGGGGTGGAACAGCCTATGCGATGCAAGGCCGGGCTGATGGTTTTGTCTCTGTACCATTTGGACATACTTTAGCTTCTGCTTTAACAACCCCAGCGGCTGTGATATCAAAGACTGAAGGTCTTGGCAGTAGCCCTTTTCATTTTAGAGGTAGTGGCAGTGATGCAAACTTTAGCAACCCTGCTTCGTATAGTATTGGCACGTATTATGGTTTTTCTGTTGTTCCCACAATCCCTACTGGACTGTCTCCAGGTGTAGAGCAAGGAAAACCAGTATTCTTTGTCAACGCTAGAACTGGTACCGCATCAGTTTTGAACAACATGTATATCGGCTCGACTGCTGTTCTAAAAACCGGTGATTATGGGCTGGGTTCAACGGTTCAAAACAATAGTAGCAATATGAATATTGATACAGCCCTTGCTGTAGGTTTTTATTCTGGCAGCGGGTTTACATCAACAGCAGGTATGCCGCCTGACTGGCCAACAGGAACTACGCATGGATATCTCGTTGTCGAAAATCTTGCTGTTAGTTTCGGAACTGCATGTAAGCAGACTTTGACATCACACCCTGGCTCGCAATTTAAGCCAAAAACATGGTATCGATTGCAACGTGCCGGGGTATGGGATAGTTGGCAGCTCTTATGGGATACAACAAACACCACAGTAGACGCCAACGGCTTTATCAAGAAAGCCTCCCCGATCGTCAAACTGTTCGGTGATGGCCTGTGCGAACTCAACGACGAAAGTCTGGGCGTGACTACTGAGCGTGTCAGTGAGGGTGTCTATCGTGTATCAGGTACCCTTGGCTTTAACTCTGATGCAGGGTGGGGTGGGGTGGATGGTGGCATTGAGATACCGATTGACCGCAACAAGTTGCCGCTGGTCTGGGTAGATTATGAGGTTGATGAGTATGGTGACCTGCTGCTCAAGACCTTCCACCGTGTGAACTCTACCGCGCCGAAGTTCGCTCAGAACATCAAAGTTGGATACAAGGAAGGTCAGCCGATCGACATCCCTGCCGGTCGCTGGATTGATCTGCGTGTCGAGATGCCTGGCGGCGATGAACCGGAATATGAGCCGGTACCGGAAGACGAAGTGCCGGAAGTCACCCCAGAGGTAACTGAGCCGGAAGTCGGCGAAGAACCGGCACCAGGTGAAGTCTCTGC
>Ga0308165_1002023_pt1 | contig 25910 bp, 25 predicted proteins | sample PhyWR2_FD_201032 | JGI IMG/M metagenome (GOLD analysis project Ga0308165, IMG submission 201032) | Phyllosphere microbial communities from UC Gill Tract Community Farm, Albany, California, United States - DLSLW.R2 | ecosystem: Host-associated > Plants > Phyllosphere > Unclassified | place: USA... | reverse complement strand
GGAAGTGAAGAACCGCAGAGGGATTCCGCGTTTAAGCGTAAAGCCTGGCTGGCGGTGTTTCTTGGCTCCACCCTGTTCTGGGTGGTGGTGGCGTTACTGGTCTGGAAATATTGGGGATGATTATGGCAACTCAAATGCGTATCGAACCGGTGAAAAAGATGTGTCAGCCAGGTGACAACAGCTCAAGCGCGATTAAAGAGCCTACAACCACCGTCCCAGATTCCTGGAAGCTTTCTGCTCAGCAGCAAGCTTTTATTGATACGTTCGCAGAAGACGAACCTAAGAAACAATAATTGATAGCGCATTGCCTTACGACTTTAGGCAATGAGCCGTGCACTTTTGTACTCTTTAATAAATACACATCAGTAATAAAGAATCGGGTAATACCCCGACCGAGCAAATAAATAAAATATCTGGTGTCAGATGATGAATACTCTACAAAACGTGAAATACTGGTCGTGGATGGGTGCGTTTACCGTCTCCACCCTGTTCTGGTGTCAGCTAATCTGGCTGGCCCTAAACTAAATCTAAAACCTCGCTGCGGCGAGGTTTTTTGTTTTATCTCCTGACTAATCAACACCCCAATTTGTCAATTCGGGTTGTTATCAAAACGTTACGACATCTTTGTGTTATCTTTAATTACGGCCCCGATGATTGTCGGGGTATCCCTGTAATTGAAGGAGGAGCTTATGTCGTTCACCCTACGCGAAGCCTGTAAGGATACGTTGCAAGCCGATAACAAGACCTACCACTACTACAGCTTGCCGCTGGCCGCCAAAACGCTTGGTGATATTTCGCGATTACCTAAGTCACTGAAAGTCTTACTGGAAAACCTCTTGCGCTGGCAGGATGAAGAATCGGTCACTGCCGAAGACATTCAGGCGCTTGCGGGTTGGCTGAAAGCCGCCCACGCCGATCGTGAAATTGCCTATCGTCCGGCCAGAGTGCTGATGCAAGACTTCACCGGCGTTCCCGCCGTGGTTGATTTGGCCGCCATGCGCGAAGCCGTTAAACGTCTTGGCGGAGACACCGCCAAAGTTAATCCATTGTCTCCCGTCGATCTGGTTATCGACCACTCGGTCACCGTTGACCATTTTGGTGATGATGACGCCTTTGAAGAAAACGTCCGTCTGGAGATGGAGCGTAACCATGAGCGTTACGTCTTTCTGAAATGGGGCCAGCAGGCCTTTAGCCGCTTTAGCGTGGTGCCGCCCGGCACCGGGATTTGTCATCAGGTTAACCTGGAATATCTTGGCAAAGCGGTCTGGAGTGAACTTCAGGATAAAGAGTGGATAGCCTATCCAGACACCCTGGTGGGGACCGACTCCCACACCACAATGATTAACGGACTGGGGGTATTGGGCTGGGGCGTCGGCGGTATCGAAGCCGAAGCGGCAATGCTTGGCCAGCCGGTTTCTATGCTTATTCCGGATGTGGTTGGATTTAAACTGTTGGGCAAACTCCGCGAAGGTATCACCGCCACCGACCTGGTGCTGACCGTCACGCAAATGCTGCGCAAGCACGGTGTAGTGGGCAAGTTTGTTGAATTCTACGGCGATGGGCTGGATTCATTACCGCTCGCTGACCGCGCAACCATCGCCAACATGGCACCGGAGTATGGCGCAACGTGCGGCTTTTTCCCGATCGATGGCGTGACGCTTGAATACATGCGTCTTAGTGGTCGCAGCGATGAACAGGTCGCGCTGGTTGAAGCGTATGCCAAAGCCCAGGGCATGTGGCGTAATACGGGGGATGAGCCGGTATTTACCAGTACGCTCGAACTGGACATGGATGAAGTCGAAGCCAGTCTTGCGGGACCAAAGCGCCCGCAGGATCGCGTCTCCCTGAATGATGTGCCAAAAGCATTCGCGGCCAGTAACGAGCTAGAGCTCAATACGGCGCAAAAAGACCGCAACCCGGTTAACTATGTTATGAACGGCCATCAGTATCAGCTCCCTGATGGCGCGGTGGTTATTGCTGCTATCACTTCCTGTACCAATACGTCTAACCCGAGCGTATTGATGGCGGCGGGGTTGCTGGCGAAAAAAGCCGTTACGCTTGGACTAAAGCGTCAGCCGTGGGTGAAAGCGTCGTTAGCACCCGGTTCGAAAGTGGTCTCAGATTATCTGGCTCAGGCCAGACTCACGCCTTATCTGGATGAACTTGGCTTTAACCTGGTGGGATACGGTTGTACGACTTGCATCGGCAACTCAGGCCCGTTGCCAGATCCTATCGAGCAAGCTATCAAACAGGGCGATCTGACGGTGGGAGCTGTGCTTTCGGGAAACCGAAACTTTGAAGGTCGCATCCATCCGCTGGTTAAAACCAACTGGCTCGCTTCACCGCCGCTGGTTGTTGCCTACGCCCTGGCGGGGAATATGAATATTAACCTGGCAACCGATCCTCTTGGACACGATCGCAAAGGCGATCCGGTGTATCTGAAGGATATCTGGCCGTCGGCGCAGGAAATAGCGCGTGCGGTTGAACAGGTCTCAACCGATATGTTCCGCAAAGAGTATGCCGAGGTCTTTGAAGGCACCCCTGAATGGAAAACCATCGAGGTGGAGCGGTCTGACACTTACGGCTGGCAGAGCGATTCAACTTACATCCGTTTATCACCGTTCTTTGACGATATGGAAGCCCAGCCGAAACCGCTGGTCGATATCCATGGGGCGCGAATTCTTGCCATGTTGGGTGATTCTGTCACCACCGACCATATTTCTCCGGCGGGAAGCATCAAGGCCGACAGTCCGGCAGGGCGCTATCTGCAGGGACGTGGCGTTGAGCGCCGCGATTTTAACTCCTACGGCTCGCGTCGCGGCAATCACGAGATCATGATGCGCGGCACTTTTGCCAATATCCGTATTCGCAACGAGATGGTCCCTGGGATTGAAGGGGGCATGACGCGCCATTTACCGGGGTCGGACGTTGTCGCTATTTATGATGCGGCAATGAAATACCAACAGGAAGGCACGCCCTTAGCTGTTATTGCAGGAAAAGAATACGGATCTGGCTCAAGCCGCGACTGGGCAGCGAAAGGACCCCGTTTGCTGGGCGTGCGCGTCGTGATCGCAGAGTCGTTCGAGCGAATTCACCGCTCAAATCTGATCGGGATGGGGATTTTACCGCTTGAGTTCCCGCAAGGCGTCACGCGTAAAACGTTGGGGCTGACCGGGGAAGAGCGGATTGATATTAGCGATCTGCAGAAGGTGAAGCCTGGCGCTACCGTTCAGGTGCAACTCACAAGAGCAGATGGTCAATTGGAAATGCTGGGTTGTCGCTGTCGCATCGATACTGCGACGGAGCTGACGTATTATCAGAATGACGGAATTCTGCACTATGTGATTCGAAATATGCTGAATTAATCACGTCTTTTGCCCGGCAGTTTTCGCGCTGCCGGGCAAATTTAATTATTCACTGAGCAAATGGCCCATCTTTGCCGCTTTCGTATCCAGATAATGCTCGTTTTTAGGATTACGTCCGACAATCAGCGATACACGCTCCACAATATTGATCCCAGCTTCTGTGAGAATTTCCACTTTACGCGGGTTGTTGGTCAGTAGACGCACTTCATCGACGCCCAACAGTTTGAACATATCAGCGCATAGCGTGAAGTCACGCTCGTCCGCGGCGAAACCGAGTTGATGGTTAGCCTCGACGGTATCGTAGCCTTGATCCTGTAGCGCATAGGCGCGAATCTTATTCAGCAAGCCAATGTTACGGCCTTCCTGGCGGTGGTAAAGCAATATGCCGCGACCTTCTTCTGCAATGTGAGAAAGTGCCGCTTCAAGCTGGAAGCCACAATCACAGCGCAGGCTGAACAGGGCATCGCCCGTCAGGCATTCTGAATGGACGCGAGCCAGTACCGGTATTTGTCCTGAAATGTCGCCGAAGACTAATGCGACGTGATCCTGCCCGGTTGCCACTTCTTCAAAACCCACCATCAGGAAATCGCCCCATGGGGTCGGCAGATTGGCTTCCGCCACGCGTTTAAGCTGCATGTGATTCTCCAGAAAATGCTGACACGTTTCGTGTCTTTCGCCCTTCGGCTTTTGTATCCCGCTATTTTGCCACAAGCTGTCAGTGTTCACCTAGTTGAGGCCATACTGTCCGCGCGTTAAACGCACAATCCGACATTTTCCCGCAGCGCATTAAATTCAGTTATGATTGTTGAGCTTAGCGAAAAAGGAGACATCATGCTTTCAATTGCTCGCCGCACGGCTGCTGGCGCCGCTATTTTACTTATTATGCCTGTGGCCGTCTGGGTATCAGGCTGGAATTGGACCCCGGAAAACCAGGAGAGCTGGCTGAAAGCACTCTACTGGATAACCGAAACAGTCACTCAGCCTTGGGGAATCATCACCCACGCTGTGCTCTGCGTCTGGTTTCTGTGGTGTCTGCGCTTTCGTTTGCGTCCCGCCATTATGCTGTTCGTCATTCTCGGCGTGGCGATTATCGCCGGTCAGGGCATAAAGTCCTGGGTGAAAGACAGGGTTCAGGAGCCGCGTCCTTTTGTTGTCTGGCTTGAGAAAACGCACCATATTCCGGTAGAGACCTTCTACAATTTAAAGCGTAAAGACCGGGGGCACCTGGTTAAAGATCAGCTCGCTGAGGAAGAGGGTATTCCCAAGTTTTTACGCAAACACTGGCAAAAAGAGACCGGATTTGCGTTCCCTTCTGGTCATACGATGTTTGCAGCGAGTTGGGCATTATTGGCGGTCGGATTACTGTGGCCGCGTCGTCGCACCGTGACGATTGCGATTTTGCTCGTCTGGGCGACGGCCGTCATGGGCAGCCGTCTGTTGCTGGGTATGCACTGGCCGCGCGATCTGGTGGTGGCGACGCTGATATCCTGGTTGCTGGTGACGTTAGCGACCTGGATTGCGCAACGTCTTTGTGGACCTCTCACGCCGCCTCCGGAAGAGAACAAAGAGATCGCAGAACGTCAGCAGGAAGGCTCTGAGGGTTGAAAATGTGTTTTTTGCCCATAAATCCAGACAGGACGTACAATTTTTCCCATTCCACGCTCGCGGCTAAAATGGTAGTTTATAGGGCTGATTGCGGTGAATTGAACATCCTTTATTCGCTTAAACCACATAACGGGAAGTAATGTGAAATATTTACTCATTTTCTTACTGGTATTGGCGATTTTTGTCATTTCGGTCACATTGGGCGCGCAAAACGATCAGCTGGTTTCATTTAATTATCTGCTGGCACAGGGCGAGTATCGCGTATCAAGCTTACTTGCTGTTTTATTCGCCGCAGGTTTTGCTATTGGCTGGTTAGTTTGTGGTCTCTTCTGGCTTAAAATTCGTGTTTCTCTTGCGCGCGCTGAACGCAAAATTAAACGTCTGGAAAATCAAATTGCGCCTGTAACCGACGTGCCGGTCAATCCTGGTGTGCCGGTCGCGAAGGAATAATCGAATATGCTGGAGTTGTTGTTTCTGCTTTTGCCTGTCGCCGCAGCCTATGGCTGGTATATGGGCCGCAGAAGTGCGCAACAAACAAAGCAGGATGAGGCTAACCGACTTTCCCGTGATTACGTCGCGGGGGTAAACTTCCTTCTGAGTAACCAACAGGATAAAGCGGTAGACCTGTTCCTCGACATGCTTAAAGAGGACACGGGAACCGTTGAGGCTCATCTCACCCTGGGAAACCTGTTCCGCTCGCGTGGCGAGGTTGATCGCGCCATTCGAATTCACCAGACGCTGATGGAAAGCGCTTCTCTCACTTACGATCAGCGGCTGCTAGCTGTCCAGCAATTAGGCCGGGATTATATGGCCGCGGGTCTTTATGACCGTGCTGAAGACATGTTTAGCCAACTGGTGGATGAAACAGAATTTCGCGTCAGCGCTCTGCAGCAATTGCTGCAAATCTATCAGTTAACCAGCGACTGGCAGAAAGCCATCGACACCGCCGAACGACTGGTAAAGTTGGGTAAAGATAAGCAACGCGTTGAAATCGCACATTTCTACTGCGAACTTGCCTTGCAGCAGATGGCCAGCGATGACATGGATAAAGCCATGACATTGCTGAAAAAGGGAGGCTCAGCCGATCGTAACAGTGCGCGCATCTCCATCATGATGGGTCGCGTGTTTATGGCGAAGGGCGAGTTTGCCAAAGCGGTTGAATGTCTGTTACGTGTCATTGATCAGGACAAAGAGCTGGTCAGTGAAACGCTGGAAATGCTGCAAACCTGCTATCAGCAACTCGATAAACCGGACGAATGGGTGACCTTCTTACGTCGCTGTGTGGAAGAAAACACCGGCGCAATGGCAGAGCTAATGCTGGCGGACGTGGTTGAGCAACACGAAGGCAACGATACTGCGCAGGTCTACATCACCCGGCAGTTGCAGCGCCACCCAACCATGCGTGTCTTCCATAAGCTAATGGATTACCATCTTAACGATGCGGAAGAAGGGCGTGCGAAAGAGAGCCTGATGGTGCTGCGTGACATGGTGGGCGAACAAGTTCGCAGTAAGCCTCGCTATCGCTGCCAGAAATGTGGATTCACCGCGTACACGCTCTACTGGCATTGTCCTTCCTGTCGCGCATGGTCCACCATCAAGCCAATCCGCGGTCTGGATGGGCAGTGATTTTTAAAAAGATCTCATTTTAGTTACAACATACTAATGTGCTTTATACTTTTATGTGAGCACCGTGCGGGATGTTGTTTAACAGCGAAAGCAATCGATTCTGTTCATTTACGGTGCAGGCAGGTAGAATGCACGCCGTTTATCTATCCCGCGCCAACTGCGGCGCCCATAGACGAAAAGGGCTGGTCATGACGTCTGTTGCATCCTCTTCTTCCCGCGTAGTTACCGAATCTCCCGTTGTTGTCGCGCTCGACTATAACAATCGCGATAGCGCTCTTGCCTTTGTCGATCGTATTGACCCTCGCGACTGTCGTCTTAAAGTGGGCAAAGAAATGTTCACTCTGTTTGGACCGCAAATTGTTCGCGATCTCCAGCAGCGCGGGTTCGATGTTTTTCTCGACCTCAAATTCCATGATATTCCTAACACCACGGCGCACGCCGTTGCCGCTGCCGCTGATCTGGGAGTGTGGATGGTCAACGTGCATGCCTCGGGTGGGGCTCGCATGATGACCGCTGCGCGTGAAGCACTCTTGCCTTTCGGAAATGATGCGCCGTTGCTGATTGCCGTCACCGTTTTGACGAGTATGGAAGCAAACGACTTGCTCGATTTAGGCGTGACGTTGTCACCAGCAGGCCAGGCAGAGCGTCTTGCACGGCTCACGCAAAACTGTGGTCTCGATGGCGTCGTCTGTTCTGCGCAGGAAGCCGTGCGGTTTAAATCTGAGCTAGGTCAGAGCTTTAAGCTGGTTACGCCAGGTATTCGACCGCAGGGCAGTGATGCAGGCGATCAGCGCCGTATTATGACCCCTGAACAGGCGCTTGCGGCCGGTGTCGACTACATGGTGATTGGCCGCCCGGTCACGCAATCTGCCGATCCTGCGCTAGCCTTAAAAGCAATCAACGCCTCACTGGGTAAGGTGGCATCATGAGCGATTCAAACAGCCGTCTGGTGTACTCGACCGACAGTGGTCGAATTGACGAACCTAAAACGGTTGCACAACGACCAAAGGGCGACGGTATCGTTCGCATTCAGCGCCAAACGAGTGGCCGAAAAGGCAAGGGCGTATGCCTCATCACAGGCATTGATGCTGATGATGCCACGCTGGCAAAACTGGCTGCTGAACTGAAAAAGAAATGTGGATGTGGTGGTGCGATAAAAGATGGCGTTATCGAGATTCAGGGAGATAACCGCGATTTAATTAAATCACTCCTTGAAGCGAAAGGAATGAAAGTAAAACTCGCAGGCGGTTAAAATAATAAGCCACGGCATAAACCGTGGCTTTTTTTCTGGTGCATCAGTCAGGCAAAAAATTGCGCGAATATAATCCAATATTGCGTAAGCAATATAAAATATATTATTTACCGACCTGGTGGCCGATGATACCACCTACTGCTGCGCCACCTAATGTCCCGAGTGTGCTGCCGTCAGTTAAGACTGCACCGCCGAGAGCACCTGCACCGGCACCAATTGCGGTATTTCGGTCGCGTTTAGACCAGTTAGAACATGCGCTCAGGGACATTGCGAGGGTAACGGCCAAAACAGCTGCTGTTAATTTTTTGCTTGTTAAAATCATGATACTTTCTCCTGAATAATTGATTCACGGAAATAAGTGTTTTAAGTATAGACAATTTCAATACTTACGAATCTTTTTCCATGAAACTATGTCGCACAGGGGTTACAAAATCACGCAGGTGATAGTCACTTCCTGTTATATCGCTAATATTAATTTTAAGTTTTTGGCCTATAAACAACAGGTAAATAGTCTTAAAGCATTGTTCGGAATTGTCTCAGAAGAGGGATTGTGGTGTGCGCCCGCAAATACGGGCGTCTTGAAGGCGTCAGGCAGATTTTTTGACGATATCGACCTTAAGGCCGTCACGAATTAATTGCTCGCGGTGTGCCTCACTCAGGCGCTCATCTGTAATAACCCGGCTAAAGCGGGAGACAGGTCCCATTGTGTAAGGATGAACAGCACCAAATTTAGAGCTATCGGTCAGCACAATGGCTTCGCAGCCTTTTTCGAGCACGGCGTTCACAACGTCAGAACGCATCATATCGCGTCCGGTAAAACCGGTCTCAGCCTGCCAGCCGTCGATACCAATAAACGCTTTGCTAAAGTGAACTTGCTGAACATATTGACGCGTCAGCGGCCCAACCATACTTTCACTTTTCTTCTGGTAAATACCACCCAGCAAAATCACTTCACACTGCGTCTCTTTCAGCAAATGGGCGATGTAACTGCTCACCGTAATAATGGTGACGTCTTTTTGTTCCGCCAGAGTACGCGCCAAAAGGGCGTTGCTGCTGCCATTCTCAATGAATACGGTCTCGCCATTGCTAACCAGCGATGCCGCAAATTCAGCCAATTCACGCTTGAGCGCAAAATTGTTCATCATGCGCGTTTCGACGTCTTCACTGTCGAGAGGGACAGCATAACCGTGGGCACGTCGCAGATAGCTCTGCTTTTCCAGCAAGTTGAGATCCTGACGGATGGTCACTTCAGAAACACCGGTCGTTTTAGCGAGCTCGACGACACTCATGCGTCCTTTGTCGATCACCATCTGCAGAATGATTTGTTGTCGGGAATTCATAGCATCCATATTAAGACGGCCTGCGCCGCTGGTTAAAATTACAACGTCATCGAAAAGGGGGTTTTACACTTCCCACGGAGCCTTTTGCTGGTCTGAATCAGGGGTGTTTCCCACGCTGTTCTGAGCCAGTAATTCGGATTTTAAAATCTCAAGATTACGAATTGCAGAGTGATAATCGCCCGCCACCAGGATATCCAGCACCGTATCAATACGTTGCGCCACTCTCTGTGCGTCAATCTCAGACATGAAGTTCCCCATAAAGCGAAAAGTGAATAATTTCAATGATGCAGAAATTGCTCTCAAAAGAGAAGGGAAAAAATGCGCTAACCAAATTACATAAATGAAAGTGATAAATTTATCCCGCAGCATACAGCGGAGTTGGGGAGTGGATTAGTCTAAAACTGCGCGCAAGGCGCTTTTTTATATGAGGAATTAGACTATGACAGTCATCAATCAAGCCACCTGTAAACTGTTCACTGGCCCTGAACGTTTCACACAGCTCGCGGGATATTACGAGGAAGAACGACGCACAATATGGATGATGCTCCGCGCCCAGCCACGCCCATGCTTCAATCATGCGCTGATTGAAGAAATCATGAATATGTCGTGGCTGGTGCGGCAATCGAATTATGCCGTGGATTTTTGGGTGACCGGCTCGCTGGTCCCCGATATCTACAATACCGGAGGGGATTTGCGGTTCTTCGTTGAATGCATCCAGAAGGGTCGACGCGAGGCCTTACGTGCTTACGCGCGCGCCTGCGTTGATTGCGTACACGCGGCTTCGCGTGGCTTTGATACCGGCGCGATTACGCTCGCCATGGTTGAAGGCAGTGCGCTCGGCGGTGGGTTTGAGGCGGCACTGGCGCATCATTTTGTGCTGGCGCAGCGAGATGCCCGGTTAGGCTTTCCGGAAATCGCGTTTAACCTGTTCCCGGGCATGGGGGGATATTCACTGGTCGCCCGTCGCGCGGGCATGAAACTGGCTGAAGAACTTATCTATAAAGGGGAGTCGCATACCGCGGAATGGCATGAACAATATGGGCTTGTGGATTCGTTATTTGAACCGGGCCATGGCTACGTATCAACACGCACTTTCATCGATACGCTACAGCCCAAACTCAACGGCGTCAGAGCGATGCTGCGCGCGCGGCAGCGTGTGATGCAACTCCCGCGCAGCGAGCTTATGGATATCACTGAAGACTGGGTCGATGCCGCATTCTGTCTTGAGCCAAAAGACATCGCGTACATGGAACGTCTGGTGATGCTGCAGAATCGCCACAATGCCGTCGGAATACGCAAAGCCAGCTAGCGCATTTTTTTAGCCTGATAGCGCTTAAACCACCGCTCGAATGCGGCAGCGGGCATCGGCTTAGCGAAGAGAAAACCCTGCCGTTCGTTGACGCCATTCTTCGTCAGAAAGGCGTCTTCTTTCACACTTTCAACACCTTCCGCGATAACCTGCAAATTGAGCGCCTGGGCAACGGCCACGATAGCGCGGACCAGCGACTGCGAAATGGATTGCTTGTGAATATCACGCACAAACACCTGATCCAGTTTGATGGCGTCAATCGGAAAACGCGCCAGCTGCGATAGCGAAGAATAACCCGTGCCGAAATCATCAAGGTGGATTTGCGCCCCGAGCTGACTAAATTGCTGAATCACCGACAGTGCCAGCTCTTCATTTTCAATCAAACAGCTTTCCGTTAATTCCACATCGATTGGGCAGTATTCAAAATTCAGATCCTTCAGCGCCTGTTTTAAATCACTGAATATCGTCTGGTCGGCAAGCTGACGTGCGGAGACGTTAACGGCGACGCGTAAATTGATCCCTTTATCACGCCATTTCGCGACCTGGCGCACCACGTCAAGCATGACCCAGCGCCCAAGGGGGACTATCAAACCCGACTCTTCAGCGTAAGAGATAAATTCCAACGGCGGAATCAGGCCACGCTCCGGCGACTGCCAGCGAACCAACGCTTCCAGACTTCTGACTTCACCTCGCCAGGTCATTTTGGGCTGATAGTGGATTAAGAGCTGGTCCTTATCCAGCGCCTTGCGCAGGTTGGTGTCCAGCCACAAATATTCGAAAACGCGCTGGTTCATCTCAGGTGAAAATACGCAGAATTTGCCGCGACCACTCTCTTTTGCCGTATACATCGCGGTATCGGCGTTACGGATAATGCTCTCGCGATCCGTACCGTGCTGTGGGGCAAGGGATATCCCCAAAGAACAGCCGGTATAAATCTCGATTAAACCAATGCGGAACGGTTGGCGAAGACGCGTCAGGATACGCGAGGCCATCGCCTCTAGCGTGCTTTGCGAGGTATCCGTCGCCAGAACGATAAATTCGTCGCCACCCAGACGCGCCAGAACCTGACCTTCTTCCAGGCAGCTTAAAATGGCTAACGCGACCGCCTGTAACAACTGGTCGCCAAACATATGCCCGTAGGCATCGTTCACTTTTTTGAAATTATCGAGATCGAGATACACAACGCCGACCTGAGATTCGCCGCGGTTCGTAATGCCGTCGCTGATTAATTCGTGGATCGCATTACGGTTTGGCAGGCCCGTGATGGTGTCGGTATTTGCCAGAACCCGAAGTCGCTCCTGCGCCCGGCGTTCTTCGGTAATATCGGTACCAGAACAGATAAGGAAGATTTCATTTTTACCGCTGCCGCTGTGCACAAATTTGTTTCTGAACAAAAACAACCTTTGGCCTTTGCGCGTTTTGATCCAGCGTTCGACTTCATAGGAACTGCCGTTGCGGAAAAATCCAGAGATGTTGCGTTTAGAGGCGGCCGCTTCGCTGCGACTCATGAACAATTTAAAGACGTTTTGGCCGATCACTTCCTGTTCTTTCAGGCCTGTATATTCTTCACTCAAACGATTGAAGCGCTGAATATTGCCATTCTGGTCGAGGATAACAATAACGGAGTTTGCTTCGGAAACGACCTGTTCGGCAAACGACAAGCTTTGCACCAGATCGCGCGCGACGGAAGGGGTGTCATTCCACGCTGAAGCGGTGCCTGCCCACTCTTTTTTATTGATTTTTCGGCCCACCAGATGCACCGGGACATCAACGCCATACAGTGCGAGCGTCATGGTGACGCTGGAGGTGATCACAGTCAATTGACGGACGATATCTGCTTGCTCGTCACTCAGGGCGATAACCTGGGTGATATCCGCATTTTCGCTAGCGGCCAGATGCAGAGCATTGCTGTCCGCTGTCAGCCGCCACCAGGGACTGTGCGTACCCATGTAACGAAACAGCAAATTTTGCTCCATATCGTCAATCATGCTTTCTCCCGGACCTGCTTAATAGCGCAAAATTATGCATTTGCATTCAACTTTTCCGTAGTAATGCAGCGGCATAACCGAAGTGAACTTATTGTTTTTCCCTGAATTCTTATATTAAAACGAGAAATGCTCAAAAGGATACAAGTGGATAAAAATTCCCATCACGAAAGATGACGGTTTTCTTTTACTGTAGATAATTGTGATCGTTTTTGCGGCTTTCGGGAGGAAAATATTAAGAAAAAGTGATGGGTGCGTACTTTATGAGGGAAGAAAAAATGTCGGCGTTTCCAAAACGGAAACAGCCGACATTTTAAAAGGTTATCAGACGACAGGGCGCGCGATAATGCTGCGGGTTTCCATACGGACTTCCGCGATATTCACGTCAATCACGTCGGTAACTTTATAGACTGTTTCACCTTTGATCTGCACTGAGCCATTTTCCTGGCTGCAAACCAGCTCATCGCGAACCGCATGCAGGAAAGGGGCAGGGATAAAGGCAACAGCGCCGTTATCGACCAGACGCACACGCATACCGCCACGGCTAACGTCGATTATCTCAGCCGCAAAACGGGTGTCAGTACCCGCTTTGTCACTGAGGAAACGCGCATATAGCCAGTCACCCACATCGCGTTCAGCCATGCGGTTCAGGCGGCGGCGCTCAGCCATCTGCACGGTTGCATCATCCTGCGGACGCGCAATGGTTTCGCCTTTCACGATCGCTTTCAGCAGGCGATGGTTAACCATATCGCCGTACTTACGGATCGGAGACGTCCAAGTCGCGTACGCGTCAAGACCTAAACCAAAGTGTGGACCCGGTTCGGTGCTGATTTCAGCGTAAGACTGGAAACGACGGATTCGACTGTCGAGGAAACCAGACGGTTGAGCATCAAGTTCACGACGCAGTTTACAGAACCCCTCCAGCGTCAGCACTTCCTGCGGATCAACGTGGACATCGTGAGTCTTGAGCAGTGCAGCTAGCGCTTCGGTATTGGCGGGATCAAAACCGGTGTGCACGTTGTAAATGCCGAAGCCTAATTTGTCGCGCAGCACGCGAGCCGCACAAATATTGGCGGCAATCATCGACTCTTCCACGATGCGGTTAGCAATACGGCGCGGTTCAGCAACGATATCTAACACTTCACCTTTTTCACCCAGAACGAAGCGATAATCAGGGCGGTCTTTGAACACCAGCGCATGGGTTTTACGCCATTCGCCACGGCTAAGGCACAGGCGTTGCAGCAGAGAAATTTGCTGCGCAATGGCATCGTTTTCTGGCTTCCAGTTTCCTGCGCCTTCCAGCCAGCCAGATACGTCGTCATAAGCCAGTTTCGCTTTTGATTCAATATTGGCAGCAAAGAATTCGATGTCATCTTCAATAGTGCCATCCGCAGCGACAGTCATGCGACACGCGAGAACCGGGCGCACCTGATTCGCACGGAGCGAGCAGAGATCGTCGGACAATTCACGCGGCAGCATGGGGATATTAAAGCCCGGCAGATAGTTGGTGAATGCACGGACTTTGGCCGAATCATCCAGCTTGCTGCCTTCTGCAATCCACGCGGTCGGATCGGCAATCGCCACGGTCAAATGCAGTTTACCGTCGTGGCCTTCTTCGACATACAGTGCATCATCCATATCCTGAGTGCTGGCGCTGTCGATGGTGACAAAGTTCAGCGCCGTCAGGTCGCGACGCTCAAGACCTTCGTCCAGCATTTCTGTTGCCACGCCGTCTGGCGCTTCTTTTTCCAGGTTATGTCGTGCAAGCGTCACCCACCACGGGACAAAATGGTCGTCACTGTAGGTGATGAAATGGGTCAGATCGGCATAGAAACCACGATCGCCTTTCAGCGGATGGCGACGCATTTGGGCGACGGCCCAGTCACCTTCTTTGAAATCGTGCTCGCAGTTGCGGTCAGCGCGGCAAGGGATCGCATCTTTCAGCAGAGGATGGTCAGGTACGATAGAAAGACGGTCGTCTTTTTTATGAACCTTGCCCACGAAACGGGTCAGGAAAGGTTCGATAAGTTCTTCTGGCTCGGCAGTTTCACGATCCTTTTGGGTGTGAATAACCGCCGTAACACGATCGCCGTGCATCACTTTCTTCATCTGCGGAGGCGGGATAAAGTAGCTTTTCTGCGCATCGACTTCCAGGAAGCCAAAGCCTTTTTCCGTGGCTTTTACTACCCCTTCTGCCCGCGGCGTCTGGGAATGCAGTTGCTGTTTAAGCTGCGCTAGCAGCGGGTTATCCTGAAGCATAGTGTTCTATTTTCGTGGCCAATGAGCGGCTGTCAGTTTTACGCGATTCTGCAGGGTACAGCAAGCGCTCTTTAGGTAATCAGTAAGGTTATTCGACCGCGCGCAAAGCGATTTTCAGACGGTTGAGCCAGCCGCAAAAAGCGGACCAGGTCAGCAAATTGATGGCATCAGCAGCGGGAATTCCTTCATCCACAAGAGGCGTCAATTGTGCGGCACTGAAACGGTCCGGTGAGCGTGTCAGTAAATCCACCGCTGGCGGCAGCGTCAGGGAATTTGCGTAGTAAGCCGGCAAATCCTTGATACCGCTTTTCAATACCTCGCCGATACGATCCAGCAATGCAGGCTCATGGCAAAGCACCGGCGTGAGTTCGCCCAAAATGATTTCTGATTGCCAGCGCGCAAGCGACTCCAGCTGATGCGGACTCGCGTAGCGAAGTTCAACGCCGGGGATTACCGATGCCCATTCGTTCATGCTGACCTCTTCAATCAACGCATGAGGCGCAATGTGATGGCCCGGTAACCATCGCACCGGCTGTCCCAACAGAGCCTGAAATGCCGCAACGACGCGCGCCTGAAAACCGATAAAACCGATGATTTGATTAATCAAAATAACGTCGTAGGCCGTCAGACCCACCTCATCAAGCTGTTGCTGCGCCTTTGAATCGATCACGTCAGGCGAGCAGGCAAGCTGGCGAGCGTACTGGGTGATTTGTGCGAGACGTTGATTGCTTTCACGCGAAGAGTCAGGGCCCGGAAGAGGCGCGAGCAGGGCGGCATAATGATTGCACAAGCGCTGGACGCCGCATACCTGGGCGACCGTAAGGGCGGTGCTTAGACGGTCATAAGCACTGAGCGTACGCAAACGACTCAGTTGCACCTGACGTGGAAAAAGGAGATCACGTAATGCCAGCGACGGTGTTAACCAGCTCTCACATTGCGTAAGGATCTCGCTGGGTAACGCTAAATCGAGCAAAAAACGGTCGTCGACATGCGCGGCCTCGGGAACCAGCGGTAGAACGGTATCCGGACAGTGATTGGTCTGGGTTTCGTGATACCAGTGGCCTTTGCCGGAAAAACGGCGTTGTTCCATGTGCGTTCCTTGATCTCAAATGGCGATCAATATCCTGGCGCATGGCTTACGAGGCGAAAAATATTGTTAGGTGATAACAAATAGCCGAACGGAATAACGAAAGGAAAAATGTGGGATTTCAGGCACAACGGAGGAGGAGAAACTCTCTTCCCGGGAGGGAAGAGAGTGACAGCTTACTTAATTTCCAGCTCGTTCATTGCAGCGATGTTGAAACCGCCGTCAACGTGAACCACTTCGCCGGAGATGCCTGCGGAGAGGTCAGAGCACAGGAATGCCGCAGAGTTACCCACGTCTTCAATGGTGACGGTACGACGAATTGGGGTAACCGCTTCGCAATGCGCCAGCATTTTACGGAAATCTTTGATACCTGAGGCCGCCAGAGTACGGATTGGACCCGCAGAGATACCGTTAACACGCACGCCTTCTGGACCCATCGCGTTCGCCATATAGCGCACGTTAGCTTCCAGAGAGGCTTTCGCCAGACCCATAACGTTATAGTTAGGGATAGCACGCTCAGCGCCCAGGTAAGACAGGGTCAGCAGCGCAGAGCCTGGATTCAGCATGGTGCGGCAAGCTTTTGCCATGGCCACGAAGCTGTAAGAGCTGATGTCGTGAGCGATTTTGAAGCCTTCACGGGTTACCGCATTCACGTAGTCGCCGTCCAGCTGATCGCCCGGCGCAAAACCGATTGAGTGAACGAAACCGTCGAATTTCGGCCATACTTTTGCCAGTTCAGCGAACATCCCGTCGATGCTTTCGTCTTGAGCAACGTCGCATTCCAGAATGATGCTTGAACCCAGCTGCGCGGCGAAGTCTTCAACGCGGCTTTTCAGCTTGTCGTTCTGGTAGGTGAACGCCAGTTCAGCGCCTTCGCGGTGCATTGCCTGCGCGATACCGTAGGCGATGGACAATTTGCTGGCGACGCCAGTTACCAGAATGCGCTTACCGGAAAGAAAACCCATAGCTTTGATCCTTATAGTCATTGCTTACTTTGGCTTTGTATTCATATAGTTAGAAATTACACAGCCAGAATAAATAAATAGCAGGGCAGAATTATAGCCCACTATGCAGATGAAATGTCACCTGAATTTCAAAAGAGTCATCAGGTTGCAGCGTTTACAAGAGCGACATAACACGTCGGGATGATACACGCAGCAAGGACTTTTACTGATCCAACCTCACGCCTTCAGTTAGTATTTTGCGGGCAGGTGCTTAATCTCACATAGCCGCCCGTCTTTAATGACGATATATCCACCCACTTTTAACTCAGACAAGATCTTCATTATGCTGCTTCGCGAGAGATGCGTTTTGTCGCGAATATACCGTTCAATCGCTATTTTTTCACGCAGTTGCACCGGCTCGTGGCTAAGCTCACGAAGCTGATTGCAAATCACTTCATACGCAGTCGGGGCACTTAACTGCTTACTGTAGGAGTAAAGCTTGTTCGTGATGACCATCATATGCTGAGCGGCAATTTCCCAAAGATTGTTCTCAGAAAAGTAATGATGTACCTCTGACACCGTCAGTGTGGAAATTTTGCAGGTTTCAGCAGTCACGATAAAAGCATCATTAACGCCAAGACCAATGATATTCGGTGCTGGAACCGTGACGATCATAAGACCATCTATTGAACGATGAACTTCAAATGAGCCTGAATGAATTAGACGGCATACGGGAACACCGTTTTCAATCAGTTCCAGACGGATCCCTTTTCGATAAGATTTTATGGGCGCATGTGGCGTCAAAGGCTCCACCAACTGCCTGGCCCACTGGAATGGTTGGTTTAACGTAAAGGTATCCAAAGATTTTCCGTTCATAAATATCAAGCCTAAAAAAATATATATGATAAGAGTAGGTAAATAGATTGAAATTCACAATGTATTAAAGGTGGAATGAGTATGTTGATTTACATCATAAATTTTCAGGTAAACTGTTGATTTTAACAAGTTTGCCATTTTTTAACTCAATGTGTCCGCCAGCACGAAGAGTCGCCAGGATGGACATAATTCCGCTTCGGGAGAGTAAGCATCTGTTTTGAATGTAATTATACGTTGATTCAGCCTGGCGGATCTTTTTTGATTCATTCATCAGTTCAATTAAAATCGAGCGAACCGTTTCATACATTCCTGCTTGTGATAGCCGTGTACAGTGCCTGTACATGCGTGCTGAGATGAAGATAAGTAATTTGGTAAGCGGTTCCCAGAGTGACTCTTGTTCAATAATTTGAAGGGCATTGTCGAGTGGGAGTCTACGAAGCACCGCGTCTGGAGAAGGCCTGATACACAGGCGTGGATGCAGATATCTGTTTAATGTAAATCCAAACACGAAAGGGGCCGATTCTGTGTTGAGGGTCATGCCATCCTCTCTGCGATTGATGAACACATGACCTTCCTCCAGCAAATAGCACAGTTTTGTATTGGTCCTTAAAAAGTCGAGTGCAGGATATTTATCTGCTGACACCAGCTGCGCGTGAGGAGCTAGTGTCTTGATTAATTTCAAAATAGGGTCCTGCGGTTTTTCGACGGAAGATGATAAGAGAATGGGATTGTGTTCAGATGGATTCATTTAATGTTAACAATTAATAAAGTTAGGTAATTTATTAATTATCGCTAAAAATATTCATATGACACCATTTTCTTGTATCCGAAAATACACTCCAAAACAATTGAACCAATGATCCATGTCGCAATGTAAGAGTGAAAATAGCCAAACGCAGGATAAGGAAAAAGCGATATCACCATTCGGTGTGGTCATTTTATTTGGCGATTAAGAACAGTAAAGGCGGGAATATCCCGCCTTATTTTTTATTTATCTTTTCGCCATGCATCTGCCGTTAATGCTTCGCCAAAATGCCCGGCAATCAGTCGTTTTGTCAGGTCGTGAAGCGGGGAGGCCAGCACATCAGCGGTACTTCCGCGCTCAACCACTTCGCCGTGGTGCATCACCAGCACCTGATCGCTAATGTGTTTCATCATCCCTAAATGCTGAGTCACATAGATATAAGAGATTCCCTGTTTCTCCTGTAACTCCAGCATCAGGTTAATCAGCTGCGAACGCATCGACATATCCAGCGAGGCCAGCGCTTCGTCGGCGATAATGACTTTCGGGCGCAATATTAGCGCGCGAGCCAGGCCAAGACGCTGTTTCTGCCCAGGAGCCAGCATGTGCGGATAATAGCTCACATGATCGGGCAGCAAACCCACCATCCGCAATGTTTCAATGATGCGCTTGCGGCGTTCCTCGGGTTCCAAATCGGTATTCAGTCGCAGGGGGAAATCGAGGATTTGCGAGATTCGCTGACGCGGATTCAGTGACGTAGAAGGGTCCTGAAAAATCATGCGAATGCGCTGACTACGGAATGAATAGTCGCCAAACGACAAAAAGTGATCGTCGATCAGCACATCACCTGCACTGGGTTCAACCATTCCGGCGAGCATTTTTGCCAGCGTCGATTTCCCGGAACCGTTCTCGCCGATAATCGCCAGCGTCTGCTTCTCGCGCAGCGTAAAGCTAAGCGGTTTCACCGCCTCGACGGTTTGCTTATGAAACAGGCCAGTACGATAGCGAAAGGTCTTACTGAGATTGCGCACTTCAAGCAATGTTTCGACCATTTCACTCTCTCTCCATGTTCAGCGGGAAATGACAGGCAAACAGGTGCGTTTTAGCGCCCGTCAGACGCGGCGTTTCAATGCATTTACGCTGGGCATACGGGCAGCGGGGACCCAGTCGACAACCAATCGGCAGCGATTCCAGCAACGGTATCGCGCCTGGTAAGGTGTTCAGACGACTTTTATGCGGCATCGCGCTGCCAAAATCAGGAATAGCGCGGATCAGCGCCTGGGTATACGGGTGATGCGGCGCATACACCAGTTCCTCACTGACGGCGGTTTCTACCGTCTGCCCGCAATACATCACGTCGATTTTATCCGCCCACTTGCTCAGCATTTGCAGATCGTGGCTGATCAGTAAAATGGTGGTGTTGTTATTCTGGTTAAGACGCGTCAGCAGGCGGAAAATCTGCGCCTGCGTGGTCGGCTCCATGGCGTTGGTCGGCTCATCGGCAATCAACATGCGCGGCTGATTGGCCAGCGCAATCGCGATCATCACCTTCTGACACTCGCCGTCCGTCAACTCATAGGGAAAACTGCGCATCGCATCTTTATGATCTTTAATCCCGACGCGGTGCAACAGCTCGATGGCGCGACGTTTTCGCCAGCCAAAGCGCTGCCACCAGCGGCCTTTATAGGTCCAGCCCGGAATGTTTTGCATGAGCTGTTTGCCAACACGTTCAGAAGGATCGAGACAGGATTGTGGCTCCTGAAAGATCATCGACACGTTATGGCCTACCAATTTGCGGCGCTCGCGCGGCGAGAGTCGCTGCAAATCAATATCGTCAAAACGCATGCGGTCTGCCGTCACGCGCCAGTTATCTTTCGCGACGCCGCAAATGGCTTTGGCAATAAGACTTTTACCGGAGCCAGATTCACCCACCAGCCCGCGTATTTCACCTTCAGCCAGCGTAATGCTCACGCGGTCCACGGCTTTCACCCAGCCTTCGGATGTTTTGAATTCGATAGTGAGATTACGGATATCCAGTAACGGCATTATTGCACCCCCGCATCAATTGCGCGGCGAATACCATCGCCCAGCAGGTTAATCAGCAGAACACTCACCATAATTGCAGCACCTGGCAGCATTACCGTCCACGGGGCAACGTAAATTAATTCGAGCGCATCGCCGAGCATTGCGCCCCATTCAGGCGAGGGCAGTTGCGCACCGAGATCGAGAAAACCGAGCGCCGCGATATCCAGAATCGCCATCGACAGCGCGCGCGTAATTTCCGTCACCAGCCCGGAGGCAATGTTCGGCATCACCGCAAACCACAAAATATTCAGGGTCGTTGCGCCGTCGAGCCGCGCGGCGACCACATACTCTTTCTCCAGCTCATCATGCACCATGCTGTAAACCGAGCGAACCATACGTGGGAGCAGGGCGAGCCAGACGGCAAACATCGCATGCGAAAGATGCGGCCCGGCAAATGCGACAACAATGATGGCCAGCAGCAGGGATGGGATCGACAGCAGGGTATCAAGAATATGATTCAGAACCGCCGAGCGCAGGCCGTGCGTCGCACCCGCAAAAATACCCAGCGCCAGACCAAAAACGGTGGCGGCGAACGTCACGACAAAAGCACCGCCAACCGTTGGCGCCGCGCCGCTGAGCAGGCGGCTCAGCACATCGCGCCCTAAATCGTCCGTGCCGAGGAAGAAAGAAACCTCGCCGTATCGCGACCATGAAGGCGGCAGCAACTGATAGCCAAGAAATTGCTGATCGAGTCCGTATGGGGCAAACCACGCGCCAAAAATACACAGCAGCGCCAGACCTCCGCAGCCGTAAAGGCCGATCATCGCCGTGGTGTCGCCATAGAATTTGCGCCACACGGTGCGCACCACACCAGGAGCACGCCTTTCCCTGTACACGCTATCGTAAGGCATACCATTCCTTATGTTTCAACGGGTTAGCCATAGCGCCCAAAATATCGGAAATCACGTTGACGATGATCACCAGTGAACCGATCACCATCACCCCGGCGGAAATCGCCGCGTAGTCTTGCTGACGGATCGCATTAATCATCCAGCGCCCAAGCCCCGGCCAGCTAAACACCATCTCGGTAATCATCGCCAGCGTCAGCATGGTTGAAAATTGCAGCCCCAGTTTCGGAATCACCGGCGGTAGGGCGTTATGTAAAACGTGGCGACGCAAAATCGTGAGTCGTGACAACCCGCGCGTGGCGGCCGCTTTCACGTAGTTCTGCTCGAAGACGTCGATAGTGCTGGTACGCATCAGGCGGATAACTTCCGTAGTGGGTGCAACGGCCAGCGTCAACACCGGCAATACCATGTGTCGCAGGGTGCTGATGATCATTTCATGACGCCAGATTGAGTCTGAAAGCCAGGCGTCAATAATCGCGAAGCCGGTAATGGTTTTCACGTTATAAAGCAGATCAAAACGACCGGAAACCGGCAGCCAGCCGAGCGTAAGTGAGAAGAACAGCGTGAGCAGAAGCGCCAGCCAAAAGACGGGAATCGAAAAGCCGAGCAGGGCGATCGCGCTGATCAATTTATCCTGCCACTTATTACGCGTGATCCCCGCCAGCATGCCGACAGGGATCCCCACCATCAGGGCAAACCCAAACGCCAGAATGCACAGTTCCATCGTCGCCGGGAAAACTTCTTTGAGCTGATCAGAGATCAACTGGCCGTTAATGCTGGAAACACCAAAGTCCCAGTGCAACACGCCGTTAAACCAGAACAGCCAACCATCCCACAGCGACGAGCCTTGCAGCGGCGCGTGTGGGGTGAAATAGCTGAGGCTAAAACCGACAAAAGTCAGAAGGAATAGCGTAATCGCCAGCAGCAACAAACGACGCAAGGTAAAAATAATCATGGTTTTTTCACCTCATCCTTTTTCTCACGCGATACGCCCGCAAACGAGGCGTTGCCGAAGGGACTGAGAACAAGGCCTTTAATGTCGTAGCGATAGGCCTGCAGGCGCAGCGAAGAGGCTAACGGAAGCACCGGTAACTCTTTAGCCAGAATATTTTGCGCTTCATCGTAAGCTTCGATTCGCGAGGCCAGTTGCTGAGACGACAGCGCTTTTTGCAGCACAGCGTCAAACTCCCGGTTACACCAGTGCGCAAAGTTGGTTTGTGAACGAATGGCGGCGCAGCTCAAAAGCGGGCGGAAAAAACTGTCCGGATCGTTACTGTCTGTAGACCAGCCGGAGAGCGTCAGGTCGTGATTCATATCCATTAACCGCGCTTCCTGGAATCGCCCTTCAACGGGAACGATCACCACTTTAACGCCCACCTGCGCCATATCCGCCTGAATCAGTTCCGCCGTTTTTAAAGGACTCGGGTTCCACGCCTGGGAGCTGGTCGGGACCCAAAGCTGTAGCGTGAGATTATCGGCACCCAGTGCTTTAAGCTGTTCGCGCGCTTTTGCCGGGTCGTACTCCGTCACTTTTGCGTCGCTATCGTAGGCCCATGACGCGCGTGGCAAAATAGACGCCGCCGTCTCGGCTGTACCGTAATAAATCGACTGCATCAGACGCTGATTATTAATCGCCAGCGCCAGGGCGTGACGAACCGCAGGATTGTTCATAGGCGGCTTGTCGGTGTTAAAGGCCAGATAGGCGATGTTCATGCCCGGCCGCAGGGTCAAACGCAGCCGCGGATCGTCACGCAGGCTGGTCAACTGGCTGGCGGCAGGCCATGCAAGAACATCGCATTCGCCGGTCAACAGTTTAGATAATCGGCCCGTACCGCCCGATCCCAAATCAACCACGACTTGCGGCATTAATGGCGTACCGCGCCAGAAACGCTCATGGCGTTGCAGGCGAATGTACTGACCCGCGCGATATTCTGCCAACTGGAATGGACCTGTCCCAACCGGCTGGCGGTCCAGTAATTCCTGATGATCCTGCTTCGTCAATTGCGCTGCGTATTCAGCCGACATCACAGACGCGTAGTGCGTCGCAAGGTGCCACAAGAAAGAGGCATCGGGCCGCGTCAGGCTAAATTCAACCGTGTGATTATCCAGTTTGCGCACGCTTTTGACCGTATCGGCAAACTGCAGGCTATCAAAATAGGGGAAGTTCCCGCCGTTAACGTTATGCCACGGGTGATTGCGATTAAAAATGCGCTGGAAGGTAAACACCACATCATCGGCATTTAACTTACGCGTGGGTGTAAACCAGGGCGTGGACTGAAATGCGACGTCATTACGCAAATGGAAACGATAAGTCGCGCCGTTATCCAGCACTTCCCAGCTCTCGGCCAGTTCCGAAACCAGACGATAAGTATAGGGATCGACATCGAGAAGACGATCGTAAAGCTGGGCGGCGAGGGTATCGACGATCAGACCACTGCCTGCTTTTTGCGGGTTGAACGTGTCGACTTGCCCGCTGACGCAATAGACAAAACCACTTTCGCGAATATCAGGGGGCGCAGTCGGTGCAGGCGCAGCAAAGACCTGGCAGCTAAACAGACCGAGGGCAATCAGGGACGATGAAACCAGACGCATAATTTTTAAGGTTTTTAGATTCAATCTGCAAAGTGTATCGCACTTACCCCAGCTGCGTAAAAATGTCTGCGGGTAAGTGCTGATAATGTCAGCGCATTTGATGCTTTTTGAGCAATGCCCTTAATTGATGGTAGGTCAGGCCCAGCAGTTCAGCCGCGTGTTTCTGGTTATATTTCGCGGCTTTCAGGCTGTGTTCCAGCAACTGTTGTTCCTGAACGTGCTGGAACTGGCGTAAATCGAGCGGCAGGGCGGGTGTATCTGCATCATGTGAAGGTTTAGGTTTTGCAGGCGTGTGGCGATGAAAGGGATCGATAATAATATTGTCCAATTCGGTTTCGCTGCTGGCGTGGCGGTACACGGAACGCTCAACCACGTTTTTAAGTTCTCGAATATTCCCGGGCCAGGCGTAACCGAGCAACGTTTCGCGCGCATAGTCGCTAAAACCCGCGAAGAGCGGCAGACCTAACTCGCGACACATCTGAATCGCAAATTGTTCAGCCAGGATCATGATATCGCTACTTCGCTCACGCAGCGGCGGTAGCTGCACCACGTCGAAGGCCAGCCGGTCCAGCAGGTCGGCACGGAATTTTTCTTGCTCGACCATTTCCGGCAAATTAGCGTTTGTCGCACACACCAGACGGACATTCACCTGCAGGGGCTGGCTTCCGCCCACGCGCTCCAGTTCACCGTATTCAATGACCCGCAGCAGTTTTTCCTGTACCAGCATCGGGGCCGTGGCTAGCTCATCAAGGAACAGCGTCCCCCCATCTGCCCGCTCGAAACGACCCGGATGGCGCTTTTGCGCGCCCGTAAATGCCCCCGCTTCGTGGCCGAACAGTTCGGAATCCAGCAGGTTTTCATTGAGCGCGGCACAGTTCAGCGAAATAAACGGACCATCCCAACGCCCGGACAAGAAGTGCAGGCGGTTGGCAATCAGCTCTTTCCCCGTCCCGCGTTCACCAATAATCAGGACCGGTTTATTGAGCGGTGCCAGGCGCGACACCTGTTCTAGCATCTCCAGAAAACTGTTGGCTTCGCCAAGTAAATTGTCTTTGTATTCAGCCATGATGAAATTAACCACTCGTTAGCGATATTCACCAGGTGAGAGTAGATTCCCATTGCGTTAAAATCAACCACAATCTTACAAATCAATAAGATATAAAGTTGGCATGGGATTTGTATTATCTGTTCAGCAGGGCATCGCCCGATAACAGAAATATGAAATGTGAGGATTCGAATTATGGGTATTTTTTCTCGTTTTGCCGACATCGTGAACGCCAACATCAACTCGCTGCTCGAAAAAGCAGAAGACCCGCAAAAGCTGGTGCGTTTGATGATTCAGGAAATGGAAGACACGCTGGTTGAAGTGCGCTCCACTTCCGCCCGTGCGCTGGCAGAAAAGAAACAACTGTCTCGTCGGATCGAACAGGCCACCGCGCAGCAAAGCGAATGGCAAGAAAAGGCAGAACTGGCGCTGCGTAAAGAGAAAGACGATCTGGCGCGTTCGGCCCTGATCGAAAAGCAAAAGCTCACCGATATTGTGGCTACGCTTGAGCAAGAGATTACGCTGGTGGATGAAACATTGACCCGCATGAAAAAAGAGATTGCGGAGCTGGAAAACAAACTCAGTGAAACGCGTGCTCGCCAGCAGGCGCTGACGCTCCGTCATCAGGCGGCTAGCTCTTCTCGTGACGTTCGCCGTCAGCTGGACAGCGGTAAAATTGATGAAGCGATGGCGCGTTTTGAATCGTTTGAACGTCGCATCGATCACATGGAAGCGGAAGCCGAAAGCCACAGCTTTGGTAAAAAGAAAACGCTGGATCAGGAGTTTGCAGAACTGAAGGCCGATGACGCTATTGGCGAGCAACTGGCCGCACTCAAAGCAAAAATGAAGCAAGACAACCAATAATAATTGAAGCGGCACCCTGGCGTGCCGCAACGCATCGTAAGACAAGGAGTACATATGAGTGCGCTATTTCTGGCTATTCCCCTGAC
>Ga0308165_1002020_pt1 | contig 25957 bp, 19 predicted proteins | sample PhyWR2_FD_201032 | JGI IMG/M metagenome (GOLD analysis project Ga0308165, IMG submission 201032) | Phyllosphere microbial communities from UC Gill Tract Community Farm, Albany, California, United States - DLSLW.R2 | ecosystem: Host-associated > Plants > Phyllosphere > Unclassified | place: USA... | reverse complement strand
TGATCTGCTCAATGAGCTGCCGCAGTTGCTGCTCATGAGCTTGTGCTGAGGGCCATTTGTCACGCACAGCAACAGCCGCGATGTCGTGTAACTTACGGTCATGAAAAAATAAATCACATCCGGATTCTGATAATGCCCTGAATAACCGCCTTATTTTCTCTGCAGCTGTTGGTGCATCCACAATCGCTGCGTTGACAATGTCCCTTATGATCGCCAGCCGGTTAGCGCAGATCACTTCTCCGATCGCCTGTTTGGAATCGAAAAACTTGTAGATATAAGCCTTTGAAAAACCAATTGCTTTGGCGAGGTCGGAGACGGTAGTTTTTTCGTACCCAAAGTGGCTGAAATGCTCAGTGGCCGCCTCAACGACCTGATCCCGGACACTGTGGTCTGAAGGTCCCCTGGAAGGAGTTTCGTTCATCTTCTTAATCATTATTCCAGCTTAGCTCAAAGCAATATGATTGACAACGCGTGACCATTTGGTAATTTAGTCACAATTCAGATTCGACTCAAGGCTTATTCATGTTTCCCCAACGTGTTCTTGCATTGATATTGAGTACCGGCATTCTTGCTGGCTGTACCGTTGGACCGGACTATCATCAGCCTGTAGTGCCACTTGCGGAGCGTTATCAGGCTCAACCGGACTTACAGCAGCGCAGTGCATCCGAACCCGCCAGTTTCTCAGTCTGGTGGGAGAGCTTCGGCGATCCTCTGTTAAGCCGGTTCGTTTCAGACGCACTCGCGCAAAATCTCGACCTCGCCCAGGCTTCTGCCAGGATGACACAGGCCCGGGCCGGGCTGGGAGCCGCAACAGCGGCACTGCTTCCGTCGGGAAATATCAGCGGCCAGGTAGCCCGTGCCAGGCAGTCGGTTGAAACACCGTTGGGTCAGGTACTCAATTCGACTCCGGATTATAATCGCTACGGCAATTCTTATGAAACTGATCTCAATGCAGGCTGGGAGATAGATCTGTTTGGTGGCCTGAGGCGCGGCCGCCAGGCTGCCCAGGCCGATTATCAGGCTTCAGAGGCCAGTGTCGCGGCGACACGTCTTGCGGTCGCCGCGCAGACTGCGGATATCTATATCACCCTGCGTGGATTGCAGACCCGTCTGGATATTGCGAATAAACAGGTCATCACACAACAGCAACTGCTGGAAAAAACGCAGCTTTTACAAAGTAAAGGGCTGACGTCGGAATATCAGATCCGCCAGGCAGAAGGCGCACTGACACAGGTACAGGCAACGGTACCCGTTTTGAAAAACGGGCTCGATGCCGCCATGAATGCGCTGGACGTTATGCTCGGTACGCCTCCCGGGACGCATCGCGCCCAGCTGGCTTCACCGGGCGCAATTCCTCATACACCCGCAATAACTGCAATGGACACCCCTGCTGACCTGCTTCGCCGCAGACCCGATATTATTGTGGCCGAGCGCCATCTGGCTGCCTCAAGCGCCCGTATCGGCGTTGCTGTCAGCGAGTATTATCCAAAATTTTCCCTTAACGCACTGCCTGGCAGCGCAACGGCAGTGTCAGCCGGCAACCTTTTCACTGCGGGAGCCAGCCAGTCGTCGGGTGTGCTGGGGTTACGCTGGCGGCTCTTTGACTTTGGTCGTATCAATGCGCAGATAGAGCAGGCTAAAGGCCAGGAAACAGAAGCGCTTGCCGCTTATCGTCTGTCAGTGTTACGCGCAACGGAAGATGTCGAGAATGCCTTCTCGGCACTGGTCAATCGCCAGACACAAGCAGCTACACTAACTCGCGGTGAAACCGCCCTGTCCAGCGCCCGACAGTCTTCTTTTATCGCTTTTCAGCAAGGAACCGCCAGCCTGATTGACGTGCTGCACAACGATGAAACGCTTCTCCAGGCTTCCGATGCCAGAGCGCAGGCACAGACAGAATCGGCCCGTGCAGCAGTGGCGGCATTCAGGGCGTTGGGCGGTGGGTGGCAATCGTCGTTACCTGGCGAAATAACAAATAAACCCGGTTAAAGGAGCTCGCTGGTTTTATCAGTACGAGCATAAAATTGTTTAATCAAATGAGCATAACGGAAAAACAGTGGATATATGATGACGCGAATTGGCATTATTGGAATAAATGATCTGACTGAAACCTTTCTGTCTGAGTTATTCCGCCTTGACCCTCATGCTTATGTTTTTCTTTCATCCAGGGAGCATGAGCGCGCAAACCTGTTGGCAAGGAAGTTTCCGTGCTGGATTCAGGATGACGTTCAGGCGGTAATTAACGAAGCAGATTCCATTATCATTACGACAGGAACATTTTCCGCTGAAAACCCGCAGGAAAGACTCGAGTACCGAAAATCACAATTAGTCCTTCTTTTGGAAGCATTTCCATCAATAAACAGTCAGGTAATTTCACACCAGACGGATAAAAAAATAAACTTTACAACCTGGCGTGTGGCGCAGGCTAACATTTCACCATTCATTCATTTAACAGAAGGGCAGATTGATGACTATCTTTTTATTCTTAAGGTCCTGTTAGTTACAATGAAACCCGTACATACGCTTGATGTCAACTTCAGTTTGTCATCTGAATGAACCCTACCTTAACAGCAATCTTTGCAGGCACCCGTTAAAAGGCCAGCCCGCACCTGTTCCAGAAGGTCGCCGTTCCCGGCTTCTGCACGGCCTGACTCCGGAAATATGGCAAGGCGAGACGGCGGGAATCTTCGCCAGCAGTCGATGCGGTTTTGAGGGCATAAATTTCTTCTCCGATTGTGTCGTCGCCTTCGTAGAGAATGGTGTCGATCAGGGAGGTAGAATACATATCGTCGGGTTTGACGGAGTGGCAGGAGCGCCGTACCCTCGACTTGCGGTGCCCGAGACGATCATACATGGGTTTGGTGTCTTATCGCTGACATTGAGTAGCGTCATATTTGAGTCGCTGCAGATTTGACGGACATGAACGCGCCAATTCACCGTCCGCTCCTCACTCTTAACAGACAGCCAACGTCAAAGCGTTGGCTGTTTCATACAGTTAATCCCTCACGTCGTTATTCAATCCGTTTCACATCAGGATGTTTCCCGGTTGCGGCTTCGTGAAAAATATCATCCAGCCAGCCCGGCATCTCGCTTTCGGTCAGATCGTCAGGAATGATGACCTCGTTAAGCCGGGAGAACTTTCGTTCGCTGAGATCAACGCGCAACCTGGTGATGGACAGCGTTATTATCGGAATCATTTACGGCGTGCTGGATGGGCTGCATCAGTCGTGGTGCCGCAAAGTAAATCAGCTGCCCACCTGGGAAAACCTTAACTAATCAGACATCCGCCCAAAAATCCGCCCCTGTTTTTAGGCAAAATAACGACATACAGCAAAGCGTGATCCCCGCACTCACAAAAAAGAAACAGTGGTGCTAGTTTTACAAAACGATAAACCATAAAAGGATAACCTTATGATCTCCCGCACACTTCCTCTGTGGGCCGCTGCTGCTGTGGTCGGTATTTTACCGCTTCATTCTGCACAGGCGGCAAGTTCCGTTAAGTTCCCCGATAAGGTCTGTGATGTCACCCAGTACGGCGCAGAGGGGCATCGACTGCAAATTGCGCTTAATACCGAGGCCATTCAAAAGGCGATTGATGACTGCGCGGCTGCGGGAGGCGGTACTGTGCTGGTGCCCAAGGGCAACTTTTTAACCAACCCGCTGTTCCTGAAAAATAATATTCAGTTAAAGCTGGAGAAAGACGCCACCCTGGTGGCCTCCACCGAAGTCGCCGCGTATCGCGCAGATGAAAAAACCAAATACGCAGAAGCGGAAAACGGCTGGCTGCCGTTTATCAGCGTCGCCGATGCACAAAACGTCGCAATTGTCGGCGAAGGCACCATCGACGGTCAGGGCGCGGTGTGGTGGGAACGCTGGCGGGAAAACATCCGCGCCACCGGCAAGAAAGGCGGCACCGATCGGCCACGGCTGATCTACATCACGCGCTCGCACAATGTGCTGATCGACGGCGTCACCCTCACCCATTCGCCGAGCTTCCACGTGGTGACCCGCTACGCCCGCGATGTGGATATCAACGGCACGCGCATTCTCTCCCCATGGCATGCGCCGAACACCGACGCCATCGATCCTATCGACAGCCAGAATATTCGCATCACCAACAACTACATCGATTGCAACGACGATCATATCGCCATCAAAGCCGAAAAAGCCGACCCTCGCTTCCCGGATGGCGTGGTGGATAACATCTATATCGCCAATAACACCCTGAAACAGGGCCGCGGGATCTCCATCGGCAGCGAAAGCGCGGGCGGGGTCAATAACGTGCTGGTAGAAAACAACACCTTTGAAGGCTCGATGTACGGCATCCGTATCAAGAGCCCGCGCGGTAAAGGTGGCGAGGTGAAAAACATCGTGTACCGCAACACCAAAATGCACAACGTTGAAGTGCCGCTGGTCTTCTCGGCCTATTACAAAGCCGCGCCGATTGTCGAGGCAGAAGTCGATCAGCTGCTGAAGGCGGGTGGATTTACCCTCGGCGAGCAGATTTATCCGCCGGACAGCGATCCAAAACAGCCGTTCGACAAATACAAAACGCCGCACTTCAGCAATATCACCGTCGAGAACTTAACTTCCACCGGTGACAGCAAAGCGGCCGCCTATATCATCGGCACGCCGGAAGCCCCGCTCAGCGGCTTCCATTTCACCAACGTCAATATTGAGGCCGCCCAGGGTCTGCGCATCCGCAACGCCGAGCTGGAGACCAAAGGACTGACCTTGACCGTGAAAGAGGGTCCGGCGATTAAAAAAGATGCCGGTGCCATCGTTCACGAATAAACGCTAACAACGGCTGCGCGCGGGCAAAACGCGCGCAGCCGATTTAAAACGTTACAAGGCGATCACCACACCCTGATCTTGTCTGTTTTGCTCCAGGAGACAGAGGTGAATAAAGGCATCGCTGACCTGACAGAAATGGAATCAGAGATCGTTCACTATAAAAAAATTACTCACTCCGGTATATCAGCATCATTCTTTCTTGTACTGCTTGCGATGGCCGGGATTGTCGATCTTCATGCTATCTGGCAAAAGATCCTGCAAATCAAGCCCGTCAGATTTCTGCTAAAGTTAATTTAATCTTGCTGCCCGACTGACAATCCTGAAAGGAAATCCCATGCTTTCAAAACCGATCGTTATCGTTGCCGCGTTATTATTCTCCGTTAGCGTGCAGGCCAACGCCTTTTATGCAGAAAATAAAACCGACCCGCAAACTCAGCTCACCACCACTGACGCAACATTAAAAACCGAACCGAAGGGCGAGGCTGAGCACGAAAGCGTGGTGTTGTTAGCGCAGGGGATGAGCGGGTTTCTGACGTTCTAGCAAAAAACCGCCACTCCATCACGAAGGGGCGGTTTTGAATTAAAACTGATAGGTGTAGTTTACGCCAGCAAACCACAGGTCCTGCCACGTGGCTCCATACATGACGATAGATTTTATTCATAACAGGCCCTGTCTAATCCATGGGTTTGAAATCGATGGAAATACGGCGAAAAGTTAAGAAATATTCATCGGAGTAGTACGTTAAGGTTAGCTGAATATTTAATTTTCACTAACAATGACTATGGCGTTTACATATCAATATAAAACAATGAATTACACAGATTTATTCTTCCCACCCGCGCTTGTCCAGGCATGCCCGCCATGCTCGCACCTACGAAATAAATTATTAATTTGACGGACTGGCAAAAACCCACTACGTGTATTAATCCATTTAAATAAACACATTAAATTTTAAATGATTAGCCTGCACACCTAGTTATTTAATTACCTGGCCTACTTGCTGATTACAAACAACGGATTATATTTTAAAAGCAGGTTACAAATGTAACTTTCGGGAAATAGACAATTGCCGTCGAGCCGCTAAAAGTGTGAGGATCGAAATGAAACTGAAACCGATTGCCAGAGGACTGGCACTGGCTGGTCTTTTAACAACGTTTATTATTCCAGCTTATGCCGATGTAACCCCTAAAGACGCTACCGCCGCAACGAAACAAGCCAACGACCAGCTTTATAACCAACTGCCTTTCTCTGATAACACCGACTTTACCGATGCGCACAAAGGCTTTATTGCCCCGCTGCCGACTGAAGTGATTCACGGCGAGCAAGGCAATGTCGTCTGGAACCCGCAGCAGTACGCTTTTATTAAAGAAGGCGAAAAAGCCCCGGATACCGTTAACCCCAGCCTGTGGCGACAGTCTCAGCTGATTAATATCAGCGGGCTGTTTGAAGTGACCGACGGCGTATATCAGATCCGTAACCTCGACCTGTCGAATATGACCATTATCGAAGGGGCCACCGGCGTGACCGTCGTTGACCCGCTGGTCTCGGCAGAAACCGCGAAAGTCGGGATGGACCTCTATTTCAAACAGCGCGGTAAAAAACCCGTTGTCGCTATTATTTACACCCACAGCCACGTTGACCACTACGGCGGCGTGCGCGGCGTGGTCGATGAAGCCGACGTGAAGGTAGGCAAAACCAAAATCTATGCTCCGGCTGGCTTTATGGAAGCCGCCGTGGCAGAAAACATTATGGCCGGTAACGTCATGAGCCGCCGCGCCAGCTACATGTACGGCAACCTGCTGAAGCCAGATGCTAAAGGCCAGGTCGGTGCCGGTCTGGGGACCACCACCTCTGCCGGTACGGTCACGCTGATTGCGCCAACCAATATCATTGAAAAAGACGGTCAGAAAGAGACCATCGACGGCCTGACCTATGACTTTATGCTGGCGCCGGGCTCCGAAGCCCCGTCCGAAATGCTGTGGTTTATCGAAGAGAAAAAACTGATCGAGTCCGCAGAGGATGTGACCCACACCCTGCACAACACCTACTCTCTGCGCGGGGCGAAAATTCGTGAGCCGCTGCCATGGTCAAAATACATCAACGAAGCGATTGTGCGCTGGGGTGATAAAGCTGAGATCCTGATGGCCCAGCACCACTGGCCGACCTGGGGTAACGAAAACGTCAATAAACTGCTGAAAAGCCAGCGTGACCTGTACCGTTACATCAATGACCAGACATTGCGCATGGCGAACCAGGGTCTGACCCGGGATGAGATTGCCGCCAACTTCAAACTGCCGGATTCGCTGGCGCATACCTGGGCGAACCGCGGTTATTACGGCTCGGTGAGCCACGACGTGAAAGCCACCTACGTGCTGTATCTTGGCTGGTTCGACGGCAACCCGGCAACCCTGGACGAACTGCCACCAGAAGAGTCGGCGAAGAAATTCGTTGAGTACATGGGCGGGGCCGATGCCATTCTGCAGAAAGCGAAAACCGACTTCGATCAGGGTAACTACCGCTGGGTCGCACAGGTAGTCAGTAAAGTGGTGTTCGCCGATCCGAAGAACGAGGCCGCCCGTTATCTGGAAGCGGATGCCCTGGAGCAGCTGGGTTATCAGGCGGAATCTGGCCCGTGGCGTAACTTCTACCTCACCGGCGCGCAGGAACTGCGTAACGGCGTGGTGAAAGGCCCGACCCCGAACACCGCCAGCCCGGATACCGTCCGCGCGATGACCCCAGAGATGTTCTTCGACTATCTGGCGGTGCACATCAACGGCGAGAAAGCGGGTTCAGCGAAATCGGTGTTTAACATCGATCTGGGCAGCGACGGCGGCAAATATAAGCTGGAGCTGGAAAACGGGGTGCTTAACCACACCGCCAACGCCGAAGCGACGAATGCTGACGCCACCATTACGCTTAGCCGTGACACGCTGAACAAAATCATCCTGAAAGAGACCACCCTGAAACAGGCTGAAGACAGCGGTTCGGTGAAAGTGACCGGCGACGGCACCAAACTCGATACTATGCTCGGCTATATGGACAAGTTCGAGTTCTGGTTCAATATCGTGACACCGTAAAACAGAGACACCCTCGCGCTGTATGCGTGAGGGTGTCATCCCACCTTCCGCGTTGCCCGTGAATACGCGCCCTCACCCTAACCCTCTTCTCCCTGAATGGAGAGGGAACCGACCGTGCCAATAGCTAAAGCTGCTTCACATTCAGCTGTTCCACCATCGTACCCAGCGCAACGCGCTCGTCACCCGTCAGGGTCTGCAGCGGGAACGGCAGGCAAGGCGCGGCAACGGTCCCCGTCAATTCCGCTATCGTCGCTATCACCCGCAGGCTGCCGTGACGGCGGAAGTACACCCACAGCGGCTCCAGCGTCCGGTTAAGCCGCTGAGTTTCCCCGGTATCACCGCGCATCGCCGCCTGCGTCAGCCGCAGGCAAACGTGCGGATAAAGCCCGGCCAGCACCGAATACCAGACGTCGCACCCGGCGATCAGCCCGGCTGCCGCCTGGGCGTCACCGCTGATCCCCACCGTCACCCCTTCCGGCAGCGCGCTTTTCAGCCTGGCAACGCGCGCTGACGCCGCCTCCGGATCTGCCGGGAAAACGCCAAGCTTGATGGAACCGATATTGTGCAGGCGCGACAGGGCCACCAGCAGCTCGTCGGTGAATTCAAACCCACTGGTGGCCGGGTTGTCATAAATGCACAGCGGAACCGACAGTTCGTTGGTCACGCGTTCATACAGGCGGTACACCTCATCTGCCGTCAGCGGCTGATAGCAGAGCGGTGCCAGCAACAGCCCGCTCACCCCTGCCTGCTGGGCATCGTCTGCCAGCCTCATCACCTCGTCGGCATTGATGCTGCCGATACTGGTCATCACCGGAATATTCCCGGCGGCGTGCACCGCCAGGCTGGTGGCCGCCAGTCGTTGCTTGCGGGTTAAGTAGGCGTAGCTCCCCGTGGAGCCCAGCGCACCGATGGAATTCACACCGCTCGCCGCCAGCGACTCAATCAACGCCGCAAACCGTTGTTCGTCAATCTCACCCTTCACCAGCGGCGTCAGGGGGAATGCACTCAGACCTGAAAACATCGTTGATTCCTTGTAAAATTCAGCGGGAAAACTTTCTGGACCCGATAACGCAGCCAATGACGCCCAACGTGATCAGCATCATCAGCGGGCTGACCCGTTCATGCAGCAGCCAGGCACTGAGGCCCAGCCCGAGGAACGGCTGCAGCAGCTGCAGCTGACCGACCGCAGCGATCCCGCCCTGGGCCAGTCCCTTATACCAGAAGATAAAGCCAATCAGCATACTGAACAACGATACATACCCCAGGGCAACCCACGCAGGAAAGCCAATGCCGTGCAATGTCGCGGGCATCGCAAAAAATGCGGCCACGATCATAAAAGGTAGCGCAAGAATCAGCGCCCAGCTGATTACCTGCCAGCCGCCGCAGACGCGGGTCAGCGCGGCCCCTTCGGCGTAGCCCAGACCACAGACCCCCACCGCCGCCAGCATCAGCAGATCGCCCGTCAGCGACAGCGACGCACTTTGCGACAGCGCAAACCCCATCACCAACAGACTGCCAAGCACCGAGAAGATCCAGAAGGCCAATGTGGGCCGCTCATTGCCACGCAGCACCGCAAAAATCGCCGTCATCAGCGGCAGCAGCCCCAAAAAGACGACCGAATGCGCGGCGCTGACATGCTGTAACGCCATCGCCGTCAGCAGCGGAAAGCCGATTACCACACCCAGCGCGACTATCGCTAACGGCACAAGATGTGCGGGCTGGGGGCGTCTCTCCCGCAGCCCGACGATCAGCATCAGCGCCACCACCCCGGCAACAGAGGCGCGCACAAACGTCAGAAAAAAAGGATCCATCTCCAGTACCGCCACCCGCGTGGCGGGCAGTGAGCCACTGAAAATCACCACCCCCAACAAACCGTTAAACCATCCCGATGCTGTTTTACTGTCCACCATGACCTCTCTGTTTTGCCACCCCATCCAGGCTTGAGCCTGACCTGAACGCAGGGTAATCTTGCTCATCTGGTACAATCAAATAATTGTCATGGATACATTTGATGAAAGCGCGATACAAAAGCATCGTCGACCGTTTTGCGCAGCGTATCCGCCGGGCAGAGCTGTCGGCAGGCACCCGACTGCCCACACACCGCATCCTTGCCGCGCAGGAGCATATCTCGCTGGCCACCGCCACGCGGGTCTATGCCGAACTGGAGAGTATGGGCCTGGTGAGTGGTGAGACCGGGCGCGGCACGTTCGTCAGGGAGATCGCCTTGCCTACCGGGCATGGGATCGATCAGCATGCGGTGGCAACGGACGTGCTGGATTTGAACTTCAACTATCCCGCCCTTCCGGGTCAGGGAGAGATGCTACGCGAGGCGCTTAAACAGGTCGCGACCGTGGGCGACATTGAATCCTATCTCCGCTATCAGCCGCATGCCGGCAGGCAAACGGAGCGGGAGACGATTGCCGGGTATCTCGCGCAGCCAGGCTTCCAGCCTGCGGCGGACAATATCCTGATTGTGAACGGCGCCCAGCACGGCCTGACCATTACCCTGATGGGCCTGCTCAGGCCCGGTGATGTGGTGGCGGTGGATGCACTCACCTACCCCGGTTTTAAGGCAATGGCGATACTTTATCATCTGGAGCTGATCGCCATTCCCTGCACCGAAACGGGCCCGGACCTGGAGGCGTTACGCCAGATCTGCCGCAAAAGGCCGGTGCGCGCGGTATACACCATGCCCACGCTGCACAATCCGCTGGGCTGGATATTGACCCGCAACCAGCGCAAAACGCTGGTGGACATTGCCCGCAAGCATGACCTGCTGATCATCGAAGATACCGCCTATGCCTGGCTTGTCCGCCGCCCGCCGCCGCCGATCGCCAGCCTGGCTCCGGAACGCACGTTGTATGTGACGGGGTTTTCCAAAAACGTCGCCACCGGCCTGCGGGTTGGCGCGGTCGTGTGCCCTGAGGCAATGCGTCCGGCGCTGGAAAGAGCCATTCGGGCGACCACCTGGAACACGCCGTCGGTGATGACGGCCCTGGTTTGTCGTTGGATCCAGGACGGTACTGTCACGCGCTTTGAATCCCTGAAACGCCGCGACGCCCGCCAGCGGCAACGGATCCTGAAAGAGATGCTCGGCGATCTTCCCTGCATTGCCCATCCCGATTCATACTTTGCGTGGCTGCCGCTGGCAGAAGATGCCAGGGCCGATCGGGTGGTTAAAGCGCTGATGGACAACCATATTTCGGTGTCGACTGCGGAGCCTTTTTGTACCGCCCAGAATGTGCCGCAGGCGATCCGCATCGCCCTCGGTTCGGTCACGGTCGAGCATTTACGTCTGGCATTATTGAAGGTCAAAGAGGTGGTCGAGCGGGAGCAGTGTCGCTAATCCAGGCCCTGAAAAGGGCTCGGAGGACGCGCCTTATGACAGGATTTCCACCGCCGAACGCTATTTATGCCCACCCTAAGAATAATCGGAAAATAACCAGTAAGCCGACAATAAAAAGAGCCAGAAGGCTTATTGACGTTTTTAGGGTAGTAACTACATTTATTTTGCACGGACAGAAGGGATTTATTTTCCGCATTCAATATCATCATTTAATACGGGAGAGGTAATATGGCAAAACATCGAGGTGGTGCAGGCAATTTCGCAGAAAACCGGGAACGTGCAGCCGAGGCGGGACGCAAGGGAGGACAGCGCAGCGGGGGCAACTTTAAAAACGATCCACAACGTGCCTCAGAGGCCGGTAAAAAAGGCGGGCATAATAGCCATGGCGCGGGGAAAAAAGCCGAAGAGTAAGGCGAGAAATATAGGCTGACCCTGCGGGGTTAATATGTACGACAATATTCTTTCCGGAGGCTGAGTTTATCATTCAAGAACGCGCATGGGTCACCTGCGTAATAATTATCGCCCTTGCGATAATGTATTCGCCCGGAGTATCGCTCCGGGCTTTTCTCACAGACGGTTTAACGCTTTTTCGGCATCATGCGCAGCAGGGTGTTGTCTTTCCAGAAGTAATGATGAAGCAGCGCGGCAAAGGCGTGGATGCCAATAATAAAGTAGCCGAGGTTTGCCAGGGTAACGTGCCAGGATTTCATCATATCCACCAGGTCAAAATTAGACTCGGCGGCGTGCGGCATCCCCAGGCCGAAGGCAAACCAGGTGTTGCCTCGGTTATACATCATCACCAGGCCAATGATAGGCAGCGCAATAAACAGCAGGTAAATGGCAAGGTGGCCGAGGTGGGATAAGCCGATGTACATCGGTTTCGGTTTTGGCACGATCGGTGGGGCCGGATACTTAAGCCGCACCAGCAGGCGCGCGACCATCAACACCAGAATCGAAATCCCGCAGGATACGTGGATCATGTTAATCAGCGGGCGTGCGCTGCGCGGGAAAAAGCCGCGAAACTCCATGGCACAGTAGGCCACGATCACCAGCAAGAAAACCAGCCAGTGGATACCGATTTGCAGGCCGGTGTATTTATTGCGCATAGTCATTCCTGAATGTAGAGCGTAGAAAAAATCAAAATAACCACCTTTAGTTAAAAATTCATTAATTTTTGTCCATGAGTTTTCAAAAACTTCCCGATAAATGACGCTTCTTCAATTGCCTCGGTGGGGTTGATGGTCTAATCCTGGAGATGTTCAACATCCGTCCGTCCATTCAGGAGAACATCATGAGTAAGATTGGCATTAACGGTTTTGGCCGCATTGGCCGACTGGTGCTTCGTCGATTACTGGAAACCCAGGACAGTAATACCGTGGTGGCGATAAACGATTTAACGTCGCCGAAAGTGTTGGCCTACCTGTTAAAACACGACTCTAACTATGGCGTTTTCCCGTGGAGCGTCGACTTCACCGAAGATTCGCTGATCGTCGACGGTAAATCGATTTCGGTGTATGCCGAGAAAGAGGCCAAACATATTCCGTGGCAGGCCGCCGGGGTGGAACTGGTGGTGGAATGCACCGGGTTCTACACCTCGAAAGCGTCATCCCAGGCCCATCTGGACGCCGGGGCGAAAAAAGTGCTGATCTCCGCCCCTGCCGGTGAGATGAAAACTATCGTCTTTAACGTCAACGACGACACCCTCGACGCCAGCGATACCATTATCTCGGTTGCCTCCTGCACCACCAACTGCCTGGCACCGATGGCCAAGGTGCTGCACGACGCCTTTGGCATCCGGGCGGGCACCATGACCACTATTCACGCCTATACCGGCACCCAGGCGCTGGTTGATGGTCCGCGCGGGAAGGATCTGCGTGCCTCACGGGCGGCGGTCGAAAATATTATCCCCCACACCACCGGGGCGGCTAAAGCCATCGGGCTGGTGATCCCGGACCTGAGCGGCAAGCTGAAGGGCCACGCCCAGCGCGTGCCGGTCAAAACCGGCTCGGTGACCGAGCTGGTGGCGATTCTGAACAAAAAAGTCACCGTCGATGAGATCCACGCGGCGCTGAAAAAGGCCACCGAGGGCAATGATGCCTTTGGCTACACCGAGGAAGAGATTGTCTCGTCGGACGTTATTGGCACACAGTTTGGCTCGGTATTCGACGCCACGCAGACCGAAGTCACCGACGCGGGCGACGTGCAGCTGGTGAAAACGGTCGCCTGGTACGACAACGAATACGGGTTTGTCACCCAGCTGGTGCGCACCTTAGATAAATTCGCTGTCCTTTAATTTCACCGCGGACAGCCCTGCTGTCCGCAACCTGTGAATTTGTTCCGGTTTTCATTTCGTTAACCCTGATATAACAAACGCTTTCCACAAGAGGGAGCGTTATCATGGAAGCATTGAGCCGCGACATTTTAGAGCAGCAGATGGCGCAAGCCGTTGCCCGCTCAGCCACTTTTCCGATCTGGCCCACCCCTGAAGCGCCAGGCGCGCACACCAGCGACGCCGTTTTTACCCCCGAGCCACGACACAGCGGCACCTCCGCGTTCGATCGCGCCGTCACCGGCGTGCGGGCACCGGAAATCACCGTCTATGCCCCGGACAGACCTAACGGTATCGGCATTCTGGTGGCCCCAGGCGGTTCGTATCGTCGTGTGGTGCTGGATAAAGAGGGCAGCGCGCTGGCGGCCTTCTTTAACCCGCGCGGCTATACCCTGTTTGTGATGACCTATCGCGCGCCGGGCGATGGTCATGAAGAAGGTGCCGACGCGCCGCTGGCCGACGTGCAGCGGGCGATGCGGGTGATCCGCGCCAATGCGCAGGAGTGGAAGCTGGATCCAGCGCGCATCGGCGTGCTGGGCTTCTCTGCGGGCGGGCACGTGGCCGCCAGCCTTGGCACCCGTCACGATGAAGCGGTGTACACCCCGCTGGATGCCGCCGACGAATTCTCCGCCCGTCCGGCATTTATGGCGCTGGCGTATCCGGTGATCACCATGCACAGCGGGCCGCACCATCCTGGCTCCCGCCACGAGCTGATTGGCGACACCCCGACCGACGCCCAGGTGCGCCACTATTCGCTGGAAGACAGAGCCACGCCCGACGCGCCGCCTACCTTCCTGTTGCATGCGGCTGACGACCCAGCGGTGAAAGTGGAAAACAGCCTGATGATGTTCAGCGCCCTGCGCCGCCACGGCGTGCCGGTAGAGATGCATCTGTTCGAACGGGGAAAACACGGATTTGGCATTCGGGATGCCCAGGGATTGCCGCTGGCGGTCTGGCCCGAATTGATGATGAACTGGATTGCCACCAAGGTATAAGCGGGTTTCGCCCGGCAGCGCTGCGCTTGCACGGGCCTACGGTTTAGTAGGCCGGGTAAGCGCAGCGCCACCCGGCGAATTTACATTCAGGACTGCAAATAAACCACCTGGGTTTGCAGATACTCGTGCAACCCGTGTTTACCGTCTGCCCCGCCGATCCCGGATTTACGCCAGCCCGCGTGGAAGCCCTGCATCGCTTCAAAGTTCTCGCGGTTGATGTAGGTTTCGCCGAACTTGAGCCCTTTAATCGCTTTCATCGCCACGTTCAGATCGCGGGTGTAAATGGAGGACGTCAGGCCGTAGTCGCTGTCGTTCGCCATCTTCAGCGCCTCTTCCAGCGTGTCAAAAACCACGACCGGCAGCACCGGGCCGAAGGTCTCTTCGTGCATGATCGCCATCTCCTGGCGCACGTCGAGCAGCAGCGTCGGCGGATAGTAATAGCCTTTGCCTTCGACGGCTTTGCCACCCAGCACCACTTTCGCCCCTTCCTGCACCGCGCGAGCCACTTTCTGCTCCACGCGTTCCAGCGCCGCAGCGTTGATCAGCGGCCCCATCGCAATGTCGTTGCGCTCGGCCGGGTTGCCAAACTGTACCGCTTTCATCGCTTCGCCCAGACGGTTGGCAAAACGGTCATAAATGCCTTTCTGCACATACACGCGCTCGGCGCAGTTGCACACCTGTCCGGTGTTGATCACCCGGGAGTCGACAATCGCCTTCACCGCCAGCTCCAGATCGGCATCGTCCATCACGATGGCCGGGGCTTTACCGCCCAGCTCCAGGCACACTTTGGTGATGTTTTTCGCCGCTGCGGTCATGATCTTCTCGCCTGCTCCCACGCTGCCGGTCATGCTGACCATCGCCACTTTCGGGTTGCCTGCCAGCTCCTGACCCACGGTTTCGCCGCGGCCCAGCACCAGGTTGAAGACCCCTTTCGGCAGACCGATGTCGTCGACAATTTTGGCAAACGCAATGGCGTTGTTCGGCGTGAATTCGCTCGGTTTAATCACGATGGTGTTGCCGGTAATCAGCGCGGGCGCCAGCTTGCGGGCAATCAGGAAGAACGGGAAGTTCCACGGCAGAATGCCGGTGGTGACGCCCAGCGCGCGCTTGAACAGTAGAATGTTCTCGCCCGGACGGTCGCTCTGAATAATTTCGCCTTCGTAGCGACGGGCCCACTCGGCCATGTAGTCGAGGTAGTCGGCGGTAAACGCCACTTCCACTTCGGCCAGCTGCTGAATTTTGCCGCCTTCGGCCACGATCAGGGCGCTGATCTCGCTGGCGCGTTCGCGAATGCCCGCCGAGATTTTGCGTAACCAGCCCGCACGCTGGATAGCAGGCAGGGCCTCCCAGTCAGCCTGCGCGCGGTCGGCGGCGTCAATGGCCTTGCGGGCATCTTCGGCGCTGCCGTCGGGAATACGGGAAATGACCTCTTCGGTAGCCGGGTTGATCACATCAATCCAGGCTTCACCCTGCCAGGCGACAAACTGTCCATCGATATACATAGGATGTTGTACGGGTACTGTCATGACCTGCTCCTGTAATTAGACTGTTTTTAACACGTAAAATTATTGTTAAAAACTACAGTTTCAGATCCGCATTCCTACTCTATCGTGCTTTTTTTGTGAGATCTCTCATAAAAGAAACGGGTCAGCAAAACATTTTCATTACAACCCGACAACATAGTCTGCCCGTTTGCGCAAAAGCCAGCGCAAACGGGCAGCCGTCTACAGCAGAGAGCGACTGACCAGCGCCTCGGTGAGAATAGTGTCGTTGCGCAGTACCTGCCAGGCCGCGTCGACCTCAGTCGGGATGCTGACGTGCACGGTAAAATCCCGCCCGGCCGGGCCGTAGCCATTGATGTCATCGCGCAGGCGCGGCAGTTCGCCCAGCACCAGCGACAGATAGCGCTCGACGGGCCATAGCCCCTCGCCGCCGCCGCTGAACACCAGCCCGTCTTCACTGTTTTGCAGCTGCGGCACAATCCCCGGCTGGCTTATCCACTCGGGCGCGGCAGGCGCGTCGCGGCACACCCGGGCGAAGGTCGCCATGGTGCGGCGCTGCATGGTCGGATCCTGCACCACAATCACCCTCTTCGCCGGTAGCGGATGGTGCTGCATCAGCGACCAGCTAAAGCGCGCATTCTCGCCGCAGTTGGTGGATTGATCCTCCACCAGCACCCGCTCCGACGGAATGTGCCAGAACTCGCGGGCGATCTCCGCCAGAATCGTGGCTTCCGCTTTCCCGGTGGTGCGCACCCGGTTGTATTGCGGATGGCGGGCAATGGCGGCATACAGGAACGTGGTGGAATGGCCGATGCCGCCGCTGATCAGCAGCGGCACGGCAAGCTCTGCCGCCAGACGGCAGGCGGTGTCGATGGTGGGGATCACCGCGTTCCCCGCCAGCACCACGGCGTCCGCCTGCGGTGGCGGTTGAGCAGGATCGAAATCGGTTTCGGCAAGCCAGCTGCCGACGGTGTTTACCGCTGCCAGAGTTTTATCCGGCAGACAGGGGAAGATTGCGAGTGTCATCATTACCTCCTTCCAACTATTACGTTCAGCGTAACGCGCGGGCCGCCGGTTAACAGAGGATCTCTCTGAAATTTACCGGATCACATTTGATTAACCCGGCGTTATCATATTCACTTGAAAAATGATTTGGGTCAGACTTAAAATCATTAGCCCACTAACTATTCATTAATTTTATAGGTATCACGGTTATGCGCCTGCCTCAACGCGACCCCTATTCGCCTCGCGAGTGGCAGCCTCACGAAAAGCCGATGCTGTTAGGCTCCCCGTCCACGCCCCTGCACAGCACGCCCAAACGCATCGCCTATGGCGTGGTGGGGCTGCTGGTGTGCCTGACCGGCGCGCTGGGCAATGCGATGGTGGCCGCCAACCTGCAGAATTTGCAGGGCACTTTTGCCGCCTGGTCCACCGAGATCGCCTGGCTGCCCGCGGTGTACGTGATGACCAACGTGTCGATCAACCTGCTGCTGGTGAAGTTCCGCCAGCAGTTTGGCCTGCGCGCCTTCACCGAAGGCTTCCTGGTGCTGTACGTGCTGGTGACCTTTTTCCACCTGTTCGTCAACGATCTCAGCTCTGCCCTGATGGTGCGCGCCGCCCACGGAATGGTGGCCGCGGCCCTCAGTTCGCTGGGTATCTACTATCAGATCCAAGCCTGGCCCGCGAAGCACCGCCTGAAAGCCCTCACCATCGGCATCACCGGCTCGTCGCTGGCGATCCCCATTGCGCGCCTGTTCTCCACCGAACTGCTGCAGCTGGACGAGTGGCGCGGATTGTATCTGTTTGAACTCGGGCTGGCGTTGATCTCGCTCGGCTGCGTGATTGCCCTCAAGCTGCCTCCCGGCGATCGGCGCAAAGTGTTTGAGAAGAAAGATTTTATCACCTTTATTCTGCTGGCACCGGGCATGGCGCTGCTGTGCGCGGTGCTATCGCTCGGGCGGCTGGACTGGTGGTTTGAAGCGCCGTGGATCGGCTGGTCGCTGGCGATGTCGCTGGTGCTGATTGTCTCGGCGATTGCCTTCGAGCATAACCGCAGTAATCCTCTGCTGAACACCCGCTGGCTCTCCAGCGGCAGTATTTTGCGCCTCGGGTTGATCATGCTGTTGATCCGCATCGTGCTGGCCGAACAGAACACCGGGGTGATTGGCTGGCTGACGTTAGTCGGCCTGCAGAACGAACAGATGACCCATCTGGCGTGGTCGATTTTTGCCGGGATCGCCTGCGGCATCGTCGCCAGCTGTCTGACCATCAAACCGACGCGCCTTGGCTGGCCGATTGTCACCTCGCTAGTGCTGATGATCATCGCCTCCCTGCTCGACAGCCAGTCCAGCAGCCTGACCCGCCCGGATCAGCTGATGGTGAGCCAGTTCCTGCTGGGCTTCGGCAGCGCCTTTTTCCTCGCCCCGGCGATGCTGGCCGGGATTGGCGGCGTCATAGCCGACCCGCGTAACCTGGTCAGTTTTTCGGTGCTGTTCGGCATGAGCCAGAACATCGGTGGCCTGCTGGGATCCGCCATTCTGGGCACCTTTCAGACCTGGCGAGAGAAGTACCACTCCAGCCTGCTGGCCGACCAGCTCAGTACCCTCAATCCGCTGGTTAACGAGCGTATGCAGATCTACAGCCAGATGTACCGGAGCCTGATTGGCGACAGCGCTCTGCTGAATACCCAGACCACGCTTCAGCTGCAGACCGCCAGCACGCTGGAGGCAAATATCCTCGCTTACAACGATACTTATCTTCTGACGGCGGGCATTGCCAGCGTCACGCTGGTGTGGATTTTATGGCGCTTGCTGCGCCTGCGCATCACCGCGCGTCTGGCGCTGAAACGCGCCACCGGCAGCAAATAACGGTTTATACAATACGGTTTATACAACAATGATTAACGTGTTTTTCCAGGAGTGGTTATGAGTCAGCAGGATGCCGCCAAAGAGCAGGCCAATACCCGTAATAATCTGCGCGTGGTGTCGATGTTCGCCGCCGCCGCGATCGGCATCGTTGGCGTGCTGGTGATCCTCTACGCCTGGCAGCTGCCGCCGTTTACCCGTCATACCCAGTTCACCGATAACGCCTACGTGCGCGGCCAGACTACCTTTATCAGCCCGCAGGTTAATGGCTACATCACCGAGGTTAAGGTGCAGGATTTTGAGCAGGTAAAACAAGGCGACCTGCTGCTGCAGATTGACGATCGGATCTACCGCCAGCGCGTGCATCAGGCCGAAGCCCAGCTGGCGATGAAAATCGCCGCGCTGAACAACAACCTGCAGCAGCGCAAAAGCGCCGAAGCGGTGATCCAGCGTAACGATGCGGCGCTGAAAAATGCCCGTGCCCAGAGCATGAAAACCCAGGCCGACCTGAAGCGGGTGAAAGACCTGACCGCCGACGGTTCCCTGTCGATTCGTGAGCGGGATGCCGCCCTGGCGAGCGCCGCCCAGGGCAGCGCCGATATCGACCAGGCCAAAGCCACGCTGGAGATGTCACGCCAGGACCTGCAGACCGCGATCGTCAATCGCGGCGCGCTGGAGGCGGACGTTGATAACGCCAAAGCGGCGCTCGAACTGGCGCAAATCGACCTGCAAAATACCCGCATCACCGCCCCGCGCGACGGTCAGCTCGGGCAGATTGCAGTGCGCTTAGGCGCGTACGTCACTGCCGGGACCCATCTCACCACCCTGGTGCCGCCTCAGCACTGGGTGATCGCCAATATCAAAGAGACACAGCTGGCAACGCTGCGGGTCGGTCAGCCGGTGAAATTCACCGTCGATGCCCTGAACGACCGCACCTATGAAGGCCGGGTGCAGAGCATATCCCCGGCCACCGGGGTGGAGTTCAGCGCCATCAGCCCGGACAACGCCACCGGGAACTTCGTCAAGATTGCCCAACGCATTCCGGTGCGCATCGAGATACTCGGCAAACCGGAAGAGGCTGCCCTGCTGCGCCCGGGCATGTCGGTGCAGGTAACCATTGATACCCGGGAGGAGAAATGATCCTCCGCCCGCTTGCCGCGTTATTGATTGCCTTGTCCCTTGCTGCCTGTCAGTCGGTGGATGTCGCCCCGGCTAAACCGACGCTGCAGATCCCCGCCAGCTGGCGCGCCAGCAGCGGTCCTGCCAGCCCGGCGGAACAGCAGTGGTGGCGCAGCTTTCACGACAGCTATCTCAACCGCTACGTTGACCAGGCGCTGGGCAATAACAGCGATGTGTTGATCGCCCGGGAGCGGATTAACGAATATCAGGCCAGGGTGTATGCCGCCGACGGCAGCCTGTTTCCGTCGCTGGACGGACAGGTGGGCGCCACCCGCGCCCGCTCTCAGTCGGCGGCGACCGGGCTCCCGGTGTACGGGGCCCTGTACCGAGGCAGCCTGACCGCCAGCTATGACGTGGATATCTGGGGCGTGAACCGCCGCACCGCCGATGCCGCCCAGGCGTCGCTTGAGGCGCAGCAGGCAGCGGCGGCAGCCGCCGATCTGACGGTGGCCGCGTCGGTGGCCTCGGGCTACGTCACCCTGCTGGCGCTGGACGATCAGCTTAAGGTCACGCAATCGACTCTCAAAGCCCGCGAAGAGGCGTTTACGCTGGCAAAACGGCAGTATGAAACTGGCTACAGCTCGCGTCTGGAGCTGATGCAGTCCGACTCCGAACTGCGCTCGACCCGGGCGCAGATCCCGCAGGTGCAGAATCAGATTGCCCGCCAGGAGAACGCGCTCAGCCTGCTTCTGGGCGGTAATCCGGGGGCGATTGCCCGCAGCGCGGATTTTGATGTTCTGACGCCGCTGCGTATTCCATCCCAGCTGCCGTCGTCGTTACTCAATCGCCGCCCGGATATTGTGCAGGCGGAGCGCCAGCTGATCGCGACGGATGCGACGCTGGCGGCCTCGCGCGCCAGCCTGCTGCCGTCGATCAACCTGACCGCAACCGGATCGTTGCAGGATCGTACCCTGCCCGGTCTGCTGGATAATCCACTGGAGCTGTGGAGCGTCGGTGGCAGCATTCTGGCCCCGCTGCTGAACCGTCAGGCGCTGAACGCGCAGGTGGATATCGCCCAGTCGCAGCGCAATCAGGCCCTGTATAGCTATGAAAAAACGGTGCGCAATGCCTTTAAAGAGGTGAACGACAGCCTCGATGCCATCGCCCGCTTTGGCGAACAGCTGACCGAGCTGGTGGCGCAGCAGGAGGTGGCGCAGGAGACGCTGCGGATCGCGCAGAACCGCTATCGCAACGGCTATTCGTCGTATCTTGATGTGCTGGACGCCCAGCGCACGCTGTTCTCGGTGCAGACCAGCGTGGTACAGGCCAAAAATAACCTGCTGCTGGCGCAGATTGATTTGTATAAAGCGTTGGGGGGTGGATGGTCTGGGCAGTAAACGCCGGGCGGCGCATTCGCTTGCCCGGCCTACGGGAGAATAGGTAGGCCGGGCAAGGCAAAGCCGCCGCCCGGCGTTTTTTCAAGCTGAAATCTGCTCCATTGCCTGCACAATACGCTTGTCGGAGATCGGATACGGCGTCCCCAGCTGTTGGGCAAAGAGGCTGACCCGCAGCTCTTCAATCATCCAGCGGATCTCCTGTACGTCGTCGTCATCCCGACGCGCAGGCGGCAGTTTATTCAGCCATTGCTGCCAGCGCTGCTGCACGCTCTCGACCTTCAGCATTTGCACCCGGTCGCGATGCGGATCGATAGCCATCTTCTCCAGACGCTTTTCAATCGCCTGCAGGTAGCGCAGCGTGTCACCAAGGCGCTTGTAGCCGTTGCCGGTAACAAACCCGCGGTACACCAGGCCGGTCATTTGCGCCTTCACATCCGACAGCCCCAGCGCCATGGTCATATCCACGCGCCCTTTCAGGCGTTTGTTGATATTGAACACCGCCGTCAGGATCTGTTCGACCTGCTTCGCAATGGTGACCACGGTTTCGTTCAACTCGGCGCGCACTTTTTCGTGCAGCGTCGCAAAGCCCTCTTCTGTCCACACCGGGCCGCCCGCCGCGTTAATCAGCTGATCCACGCCGCAGGAGATGCAGTCGTCAATCAGATCCAGCACTTTGCCGTACGGGTTAAAGTACAGTCCAAGCTTGGCTTTGTTCGGCAGTTTTTCGTGCAGATACTTGATCGGCGACGGAATGTTCAGCAGCAGCAAACGGCGCAGACCGCGCCACATCGCCTGCTGCTGTTCCTGCGGATTGTCGAACAGCTTGATCGCCACGCTGTCGCGTTCGTCCACCAGCGCGGGCCAGGCTTTTACCTTGTAGTTGCCGCGCTTCTGCTCGTAGCTTTCCGGCAGTTGACCGAAGCTCCAGATGTGTAACCCGCTCTGTTCGATACCGTCGTCCGCCACGGCGGATAAGGTCTCCTGAACTTTGCCTTTCAGGGCCTCTTTCAGTTCGCTCAGAGAGCGGCCTTCCAGCAGCTTTTTGTTTTTATCGTCCAGCACGCGGAAGCTGATTTTCAGGTGATCGGGCACCTGATCCCAGTGCCAGTCGTCCCGGTCGATGGTGACGCCGGTCATCCGGCGCAGCTCGCGCTCAAGTGAATCCAGCAGCGGCAGTTCCAGCGGCGTAGCGCGCCCAAGGAACGCCTCGGCATAGTTCGGGGCCGGCACAAAATTACGGCGCACCGGTTTTGGCAGCGATTTAATCAGGGCGATAATCAGTTCCCGACGCAGGCCGGGGATTTGCCACTCAAAGCCGCTCTCTTCCACCTGGTTGAGCAGCGGCAGCGGGATGTGAACGGTTACGCCGTCGGCATCGGTGCCCGGTTCAAACTGGTAGGTCAGGCGCAGCTTGAGGTTGCCCTGATGCCAGAAGTTTGGATAGTCAAGCTTGCTGACCTGCTCCGCCCCCTCTTTGATCAGCATGCTCTTTTCAAAGTTGAGCAGATCCGGGGTGTCGCGGCTGACCGTTTTCCACCAGCTGTCGAAGTGACGACCAGAGACCACGTCGTGGCTGATGCGCTGGTCGTAGAACTCAAACAGGGTGTCGTCATCCACCAGAATGTCGCGGCGGCGGGACTTGTGCTCCAGCTCTTCCACTTCATTGCGCAGCTTCAGGTTGTCGCGGAAGAAGGCGTGGCGGGTCTGCCAGTCGCCCTCCACCAGCGCGTGGCGGATAAACAGCTCCCGCGACAGGGCCGGGTCGATCTGGCTGTAGTTGACCTTGCGCGCGGCAACTACCGGCAGGCCGTAGACGGTGACCTTTTCAGTGGCCATCACCGCGCCCTGCGCCCGCTCCCAGTGCGGTTCACTGTACGAACGTTTTAGCAGATGCTGCGCCACCGGCTCGACCCATTCCGGGTCGATGCGCGCGGCAATGCGCCCCCACAGGCGGCTGGTTTCCACCAGCTCGGCAACCATCGTCCACTTCGGCGGCTTTTTGAATAAGCCAGAGCCGGGGAAGATCGAGAAACGGGCGTTGCGCGCGCCGGTAAATTCTTGCTTATCGGTATCTTTCATCCCGATATGCGACAGCAGACCGGTCAGCATCGAAATGTGAATTTCGCGGTACTCTGCCGGTTCGCTGTTCACCGGAATGCCAAGCTCTTTCACCACCTGACGCAGCTGGGTATAGATATCCTGCCACTCGCGCACGCGCAGGTAGTTCAGGAAATCCAGCTTGCACTGGCGGCGGAACTGGTTCGACGACAGGGCTTTCTGTTGCTCGCCAAGGTAATTCCACAGGTTGACGAAGGCGAGGAAGTCGGACTCTTTGTCGTGGAAGCGACGGTGTTTTTCATCCGAGGCCTGCTGTTTATCCATCGGCCGCTCGCGCGGATCCTGAATAGAGAGCGCCGAGGTAATGATCATCGCCTCGCGCACGCAGCCGTGTTTTTGCGCCTCCAGCACCATGCGCGCCAGACGCGGATCCACCGGCAGCTGGCTGAGCTGGCGGCCCATTGGCGTCAGCTTGTAAACGGTGGCCTGCTCGTCGGTGGTGATCGCGCCCAGCTCTTCCAGCAGGCGCACGCCGTCCTGAATATTGCGCTTATCCGGCGCTTCGACGAACGGGAACGCGGCGATGTCGCCTAAGCCGAGGGCCGTCATCTGCAAAATAACCGAGGCCAGGTTGGTACGCAGGATCTCCGGGTCGGTAAACTCCGGGCGCGACAGGAAATCGTCTTCCGAATAGAGACGAATACAGATCCCTTCCGAAACACGTCCGCAGCGGCCCTTACGCTGGTTGGCCGACGCCTGGGATACCGGCTCAATCGGCAGGCGCTGCACTTTAGTACGGTAGCTGTAGCGGCTAATACGCGCCGTACCGGGGTCAATCACATACTTAATGCCCGGCACAGTGAGCGAGGTTTCTGCCACGTTGGTCGCCAGCACGATGCGGCGTCCGCTGTGCGCCTGGAACACACGGTTCTGTTCGCTGTTCGACAGACGCGCATACAGCGGCAAAATTTCGGTATGGCGCAGGTCGCGCTTGCTGAGCGCGTCGGCGGTATCGCGGATCTCGCGCTCACCGCTCATAAAGATCAGAATATCGCCCGGGCTTTCGTTGCCCAGTTCATCCACGGCGTCAAAAATGGCCTGCAGCTGATCGCGCTCGGTATCGTCCGCGTCTTCGACAATCGGGCGATAGCGCACGTCCACCGGATAGGTGCGTCCGGAGACTTCGATAATCGGCGCATTATTAAAGTGGCGCGAAAAACGTTCCGGGTCGATGGTCGCCGAGGTGATGATGATTTTCAGATCCGGACGACGCGGCAACAGTTCCCGCAGGTAACCCAGCAGGAAGTCGATGTTCAGGCTGCGCTCGTGCGCTTCATCGATGATGATGGTGTCGTACTGCATCAGCATCCGGTCCTGCTGGATCTCCGCCAGCAGGATGCCGTCGGTCATCAGCTTCACCATGGTGTTGTCGCTGACGTGATCGCTGAAACGCACTTTATAGCCGATACAGCCGCCCGGCTCGGTTTGCAGCTCTTCGGCAATACGGTTCGCCACCGTGCGCGCCGCCAGACGACGCGGCTGGGTGTGGCCGATCAGGCCTTTGATCCCGCGCCCCAGCTCCATACAAATTTTGGGCAGCTGGGTGGTTTTACCGGAACCGGTCTCCCCCGCCACTATCACCACCTGGTGATCGCGCACGGCCTCAAGAATTTCTTGTTTCTTCTGGCTGACGGGCAGGTTTTCCGGGTAGGTCAGCGCCGGGCGCGATGCTTCGCGCAGCACAACTTTACCGGCAGCCTGTTCAATTTCTTGCGCCATCCCCTGGTAGATGGCCTGTTGTGCATCAGGATTTTTAACCTTCTTAACGCCGTGCAGGCGGCGGATAAAGCGCTGCTTGTCGCGCAGCATCACGTTTTCGAGCTGCTGCTGGAGCATCGCGAAGGTTAATTTTTGTTGTTCTGTCATAGTGTTAGAGGGCAGTGCTCTGCCAGGCTAAATCTCACTTGAATGATTGTTCTAGAGTATCACATTGACGCTTTTCCTGCCTTATTCAAAAAAATCGAACATAGGCTTCGATATATTGCGCTATCACTGCAACAGGATTGTGAATAGAGTGTCAACAAGCAACGGGGCAATCCCCCTTATCAAATACAAAAAAGGAATCACCCATGAGCAAAGTATTAGTTCTGAAATCCAGTATTCTGGCAGGGTACTCTCAGTCTGGTCAGCTGTCCGATTATTTCGTTGAACAGTGGCGCGAACAGCATTCCGCTGACGAAATCACCGTTCGCGATCTGGCCGCTCAGCCAATCCCGGTACTGGATGGTGAACTGGTTGGCGCCCTGCGTCCAAGCGATGCTCCACTGACCCCACGTCAGCAGGAAGCGCTGGCGCTGTCCGACGAGCTGATTGCCGAACTGCAGGCGCACGACGTTGTCGTGATCAACGCCCCGATGTACAACTTCAACATCCCAACGCAGTTGAAAAACTACTTCGACCTGATTGCACGTGCTG
>Ga0308165_1002019_pt1 | contig 25963 bp, 24 predicted proteins | sample PhyWR2_FD_201032 | JGI IMG/M metagenome (GOLD analysis project Ga0308165, IMG submission 201032) | Phyllosphere microbial communities from UC Gill Tract Community Farm, Albany, California, United States - DLSLW.R2 | ecosystem: Host-associated > Plants > Phyllosphere > Unclassified | place: USA... | reverse complement strand
CGCCTCGATCAATTCTTTCCGCGTTGCCATGCTCATCTTCCTCATCGTTCCCTCCCGACCGTTGCCGGGAGCATTCTAGATGAGGCAAAGGCCTGTCACTCAGGAGCAAAAAGGGTGAGGCAATGCGGAACGCAGCGACAATCAAGGTGAGAATCGACGCTTGCTGGAACGGCGTAGGGCGTAGCCCGTAGCCGTTCCAGCAAGCGTCGAGGCCTCTTTCCAATGGGGTTCTGAGGGTCGTGGTCGGCCCGGTAAGACACGCATCGCTTCGTTTGGAAGGGATGCGGGTGCCAGGCTGCCATATCAACGATCATCAGATGAGGCTTTATATGAAGCTCAAGCAGACCAATTCGGTGCCGGTAGCCGCCGCCAAGGCCGGGATCAGCATGGCGAGTGCGTACCGGATCAACGAAGATCCAAGCCTGCCCTCGCAACGCAGAAAACCACGCGAACGACGACGACCCGACCCACTGGCGGATATATTTGATGCCGAGATCGTGCCTTTGCTGGAGGCGGCGCCGGGGGTGCGTGCGGTTGCGATCTTTGAGGAGATCCGCCGGCGGCATCCCGATATCGACCCGGGGATCAGGCGGACGCTGGAGCGCCGGGTCCAATCGTGGCGCGCGCTGCATGGCCCTAATCAGGAGGTCATCTTCCGGCAAGTCCATGAGCCCGGTCGGCTTGGCCTGTCGGACTTCACCGATATGGGCGATCTGGCCGTTACGGTCGCGGGAGTGCTGCTCGACCACCGGCTTTATCACTTCCGCCTGATCTGGTCGGGCTTTGAACATGCCCATGTCATCCTGGGGGACGAGAGCTATGTCGCGCTGGCCGAAGGGCTGCAAAATGCCCTGTGGGCTGTGGGTGGCGCACCGACCGAGCATCGCAGTGACAGTCTGTCGGCCGCGTTCCGCAACCTGGATGCCGACGCGCGCACGGACTTGACTACGCGCTATGACTTATTGTGCGAGCATTATGGCATGACGCCAACACGCAACAATCGCGGCATTGCGCACGAGAATGGTTCGATCGAGAGTTCGCACGGCCATCTCAAAGCTGCTGTGCGTGACGCGCTACTGCTGCGCGGGACATGCGACTTCGATGATCTCGCCGCTTATCGCCACTTCATCGACGAGATCGTTGCACGCAAGAACCGCCGCAACGGTGCCCGCATCGACAGCGAGCGCGCGGTGTTGCAGCTCCTGCCGCAGGCGCGCACCAGCGATTATGAGGAAGTGATCGTCACCGTTACGTCGACCAGCAGCTTCACGCTCAGAAAAGTATTCTACACAGTGCCTTCGCGGCTGATCGGGCACCGGTTACGGGTCCGGCTTTATGACGATAGGCTTGACCTGTTCATTGGCGGCACCCGGCTGATGACACTGCCGCGCGGTCGGTCGGTCGATCATGCCACGCATGCCCATGTCGTCGATTATCGGCATGTCATCCACAGCCTGCGGCGCAAACCCATGGCATTGCTGAAGCTGGTTTACCGAAACCAGCTGTTCCCGCGCGATGCTTACAGGCAAACCTTCGAGCGGTTGCTTGAAGCGGTGGGCGAACGTGCTGCCTGCCGACAGGCGGTCGAACTGCTCAGCATAGCGCACGAGCGCGCGTGTGAGGCGGAACTGGCCGAACTGCTGACCGAGGGCCTTGCTGCCGGTCGCTTGCCCGACATGGCGGCATTGCGGTTGCGCTTCGCACCCGACCCTGCGGCCTTGCCCGAGGTGGTCGTCGAACTGACCCCGCTTACCGATTACGATGTGCTGTTGGTGGGAGAAGCGGCATGAGCAAATGCGTGACCGCCACCCATGCCGCCGTCGACGCCCAGCGCGTCAGCCTCGTTCTCAACGAGCTGCGCTTGCCCGCAATCAAGCTGGTCTGGGCAGACTTCGCCGCTCGCGCCGACAAGGAGGGCTGGCCGGGCGCCCGCCTGATTGCAGCTCTGGCCGAACACGAGGTGGCAGAACGCGATCGCCGCCGTATCGAGCGGCATCTCAGCGAAGCCCGCTTGCCCCCAGGCAAGACGCTCGACAGCTTCGCCTTCGATGCCGTGCCCATGATCTCCCGTGCACAGGTCACCGCGATGTGTTCGGGCGACGCCTGGCTCGAAAAGGGCGCAAACCTTATCCTGTTCGGGCCGCCGGGCGGGGGCAAAACGCACCTGGCTGCGGCAATCGGCCTTGCCCTGATCGAAAATGGGTGGCGCGTACTGTTCACCCGCACATCCGACCTCGTGCAAAAACTCCAGGTCGCCCGGCGGGAACTTGGGCTCGAGGCCGCCTTGGCCAAGCTCGACAAATACCACCTGCTGATTCTGGATGACCTCGCCTACGTCACCAAAGATCAGGCCGAAACCTCGGTCCTGTTCGAACTGATCAGCGCACGCTACGAACGCAGATCGACGCTGATCACTGCAAATCAGCCATTTGGTGAGTGGAACCGGATCTTTCCCGATCCCGCCATGACGCTCGCCGCCGTCGACCGGCTCGTCCACCACGCCACCATCTTTGAAATGAATGTTGAAAGCTATCGCCGCCGCGCCGCGCTCCAACGACAATCACGCGCCGGACGACCGCCAACCTACGCGACAATCAAGTCCACCGAGGAACTGTCGCGCAGCGACAATCAAACCGACCACTGACCATTGCCAGCGACAATTACCGCTGGCATCATACCCAAGCCGCGACAATCAATTCTCATCCTGATTGACGCCAGCCTCTCACCCGGATTGTCGCGCCACAATCATCGATTATGCTCCGCTGCTGCACCGGGTCGGCGAGATGTCGTTCCCTCACACGACCGGGCGAGGGGACGGGGCACGCCATGCCGGCTCACCGGACCGTGGCGACAAGGCCTGGAGCCCCAAGCCGAATGACTCCTATTGGCCGGCGCACGCCAATGAAATGGACCCGGAGGAAGTCATGCGGTTCAAGTCGCATGACTTTCGTTGACCGGTGGCAAAGCTCCATAAGCACCACCGCGTCGTCATCGCGCTCTCGGTGCATATCCTGCGCTCCGGCGTGTCCAGATCTGCTGAAAGCCGCGTCGACGGCGTCGAGGTGCGGCTCGCGCTGCGATGCCTGGTGCAGCACTGTCCCGAGCGGTGGCCGCTCGATCTGTATTGGGACGCCGCGAGCCAGGAGAACGAGATCGGCCGAGCTCAGGGGGTTACTGCCGCCTACAACGGAATCGTGCGGCAGCTCAGGAAAGCAGGGTGCTATGAGGAGGTTGCACCGCTCTGATCGAGACGGTGATGTGCCCCCCACGAACTCCAGCGCTGTTCTCTCGTCCGAGTTATTCGGATGCCCGCCTCCCTCGGACAAGTGGTCGACCCATTCAGCGTTCGATGATAGCCTGGTCGTGTTGGGAACAGGAGAGCCAGGTGGACCACCACGACCGCATGGACAAGGCCCTGGAGGCGGCCGCCAGGGCGTTGTGCCGCTACGACGGGCATCCAGAGAACATCAAGTTTGAGGGAAAGCCGATGTGGAGGAGCTACCTACCGCCGGCGGCGGAGGCGCTCATGGCGGCGTTGCCTCATATCCGGCCGAGCTGATAAAGGCCAAGCTGGCAAAGGGGAGGTTGTGACTGATTGCTGGCGCGCCGGACATGCGAGGCGCCAGCAATTTGAGCTCAGCCGTTCAGCTTGTCCTTCACCGCCTTCGCGGCCGTGAACGTCAGCTTTTTCGATGCCTTGATTGTCATGGCCTCTCCGGTCGCGGGATTGCGGCCTTCACGCTCGGGGCTGTCCTTGACCTTGAACTTGCCGAAGCCGTTGAGCGACACTTCCTCGCCCTTTGCTGCAGCGTCAGCGACGGCAACAAACACGGCGTCGACAATCTTGCGTGCGTCGGCCCTGGAGATGTCGGCCGAGGCTGCGATGGTATCGGCGAGATCGCTATTGTTCACGTTGAGCGCTCCTTTTGGTTGATAAGCGAAGGGTGACCTATGCCACCGCTCGATTATCAGCAAGCGAGCCGAGGATGGTATCCCTTACATTGAAACCCTGCCCACCTTCGGGCATTATCGAGTGATGGACGCGACCACCGACAGCTTCGAAGAAGCGGCCCTTATCGTTGAGGCGTATGCTGAAGGAGAGCAGGACGAACGCGTGCTCGAGCTCCTGGCAGATATCGCGCGCGACATACGCGCGAGGCTCCTCAACGACTGATTTGCCCGATGTGCAACCGGGCAAGAATGGCGGGGGAGCCGGAAACGATCTTCGGATCGGCCGCGACGCTCTTCTCGGAACGGCCGCACGACAACCGCTTCAATCCGCACGAACTGCGACCCGGCAGCCGTAATTACGTCATCCGCGAGCAGGACGGCGAACGTGCCTGGGATATCATGGCCTGGGACGTTCTCGGCGGTCAGGCCAAATGGAAGATGACCAACGTCCGACAGCTTGGCCTGCCGCAATGGCGCAAGCTGGCCGAGAAGCCCGAGAACCGCTGCCTGGTGCCGCTGACCGAGTTCTGCGAGTTCACGCCCGAGAAGCATGACCTTGGCGATGGAAAGCCGGCGCTGAAGGGCGAGATGTGGTTCCAGGTGATCGATCAACCGGTATTCGCGGTCGCTGGTTTCTGGCAACGCACCAAGGAGGGCAACGGGTTTACGATGGTGACCTGCGATCCTAACGAGCTCGTCGCAACGATCCATCCCAAAGCGATGATTACGATCCTTGCGCCAGAAGACATCGAAACATGGCTACATGGGACGTACGATGAGATACTCGTGCTTCAACGACCATATCCACCCGAGGAGATGAAGGTCCGTGGTCCGGTCTTCCCCACCCGCGAAAAAAGACCGCTGGGATTCAAACATATTTAGCCAGGGGAGCAGCGACTGTCAGCCAACCGCTGCCGCATGGACATCCCAGCGCTCTTGGCATCCATCGCAGCCGCATTCAGCTCGTGAAGAGACCCGGTAGTTTGTCCTCCAGCTTAGGAGCTGCGGGTCTCGAAGTAAGCTACCGGCCATCTACCGCTGTCGACCCTCTCAAGACGCTCAGAGCCAAAGTTCTGCTCCCCACGTGCAGACCTTCCTTTTTCCGGCAGCTCGCGACCAACTCGAGCCGTTCCAAGACCCGCGCGAGAACGGCTGCTCATGCCGAAACCTTCCATTCCGCCTCATTGAGCAGACCGGCAGCAGAGCGCCCTAACTCGCGACATGTGGCCTTATTTCGACGGTTCCGCTATGCTGTCATTCGGCCATGACGTTGGACAGGGCAATGAATCGTACGAATTGAGACGCGGCTCATCCCCCAATAATGTGCAATCGCGAATTTCTTTCAGTCTTTGCGAACGCGTCGGTCAACGGGAGCCGAAGGTGCCCGAACACGTAAACGGATGGCTAGTTGCAGGAGGCATGCTGAGCGGCGCAGCAGCGCTGTTTCACTTGGCCTGCATCTGGGGAGGGGCTTCGTGGTATCGCATGATGGGGGCCGGCGAGAAGATGGCTCGAGCGGTCGGTCGCGGCGCGCAACTTCCGCATGTCATCACCATCTGCATTACGGCGGTGCTGCTACTCTGGACGGCATACGCAATGTCAGGCGCGGGATTGATCGTCCGATTGCCTATGCTTCGAACAGTACTTGTCGCAGTTGCTTGCATCTATCTCGCCCGCGCGGCGGCTTTTCCCATCATGATACGAACAATGCCCGACCGAAGCCGCGCTTTTCTGCTGAACAGTTCGATCCTCGTTCTCGTGATCGGTATCGTGCATGCGGTGGGCATTGCCACTGCGTGGCCGTCGTTATAGCTGGAATCGAACCGCCACTGGCCTTCAAGTCGGCTGTTGTCGCAAATTCGATCGAAAACTATGATTTCACCGCTCATAGCCAAGTTTTCTTGAGATCAGGACTTTAAATAGGATTGAACGGTTGCGCCGACAGCGGTGACGATCGTCTCAAAATCCATGTCGCGCGCAGTGTCGAATGCCAGCACATATCGGATCAAGGCCAGCCCCAGCATTTGCGAGGCGATCAGCGTTGCCCGCCGTGATGCCGTGGCCGGCTCGGTCATGGTCCTCATTGCTGACGCCAGTTGCTCTTCGAAAATTCCAGCCATTCGCGCCTGCGCCGCAGGGTGCGAGACCGCGGCACGCAACAGCGCAGTCAATTCACGCTCGCCATCCTCCCACCGCTCGAGAAAATGCCGAACCAACGCAGGTCCGCGCTCCGCCGTGGGAATGACCGTCAGGTCCGGCAGCCGCAGATCGAACTGCACAACGGTGGAGAACAGCGCCTCTTTCGAGCCGAAATAGCGCATCACCATCGAGGCGTGGATGTTCGCCTCGGTCGCGATCGTACGGATCGTCGCGCGGTCATAGCCCTGCTCCGCGAAGATCTTGCGCGCGGCAATCTCGATGCGTTCGCGAGTCGCGGATGATTTTGGCTGCTTGATCGGCACGCTCCCTCGCCTAGTTTGCAAACAACTGTTTGCAGAATCGCGTCACGCTGGCTAGATGCAAACGTACGTTTGCATTTGGAGATGGGTCGTGACCGAATTGCCTGACCAGACCGACATTCTCATCGTCGGCGCAGGACCCGCAGGATTGAGCTTGGCGATCGCGCTGCGTCAGCTCGGTGCGGCTCCAATGTTGTTGGAGAAACGCGCCGAAACCGCGAACACGTCGCGCGCTGCAGTGGTGCATGCGCGAACGCTTGAGATGCTCGAGGTGCTGGAGGTGACGCCGACATTGCTCGGAGCTGGCATCCGTGTGCCGACGTTTCGTGTGCGCGACCGTGACCGGGTGCTGATGGAAGTGGATTTTTCCGGCCTCGACACGCGCTATCCGTTTACCCTGATGTGCCCGCAGGATCGCACCGAGGCGATCCTGCGCGATCGGCTTTCGGCGATCGGCGGAGCAATCACGCGCGATGCCGAAGTGACGTCGGTCGAGACTGGCGATGGTGGTGTCCGGGTGTCAGTCAGACGCGGCGGCGACACCCGGACGATCGCTGCAAAATGGGTGATCGGCTGCGATGGCGGGCACAGCGTCGTGCGGGATGCGGCAGGGATCGCCTTTCAGGGTGAGGACTATGAGCAGGTCTTCGCACTCGCCGACGCGCGCATGGATTGGCCACTGCCGCGCGACGAGGTGAGCCTGTTCTTTTCGCCCGACGGCCTGGTGGTGATCGCGCCCTTGCCGGGCGACCATTTCCGTATCGTCGCGACCTTCGATAAAGCGCCCCAACACCCCGATGCGGCCTTCATGGAAAGGCTGGTCGCCGACCGCGGACCGACCGATGCGGGGGTTAGGATCATGGAAATTGTCTGGAGCTCGCGCTTTCAGCTCGCGCACAAGGTCGCCGAACACTTCGTCAAGGGCCGCACGATTTTGTGTGGCGATGCCGCGCACGTTCACAGCCCGGCGGGCGGGCAAGGCATGAACACCGGGATCCAGGATGCGATCTCTCTCGCCGCACCACTGATCGAGGCATTGCGAGCCGATGATCGGGCGGCGCTAACCGACTGGGCTGACGCCCGGCGCGACATCGCGAAGGACGTGGTGAGCGTGACGGACAGGATGACCCGCGCCGCCACGATGCAATCCCCGATCGGCCGCTTGGCACGCAACACGGTGCTGACGATCGCCGGTCATGTTCCCGGTATCCCCGATATGATCGCGCGCAAGCTCGCCGAACTCGACCGGCGCTGAACACGGATCAGCTGGCGAGAAATGCGCCCACGAACGCGGTCACGACATGATACCCACCTCCGATTGCAGAATCTTGGGAGAGAACAGCGGCATCGCTGAACGTCAGTTCTGAGTATTCGAACGCCGGCAGAGCCTTGTACGAACGGTAGGATGTCCAGCCTCGTCACGTGAAAGCCGTCAGTCTGTTAGCGGCCAACTTGCTGCCATTCTGCGATGGCGGTCAGACAACCGCTGAATGTCAGCTCCTGATAGGACCTGCCGTTCGACCTATCGCCTTGGAAGGGCAGGAATGTCCCACTTTAAGGCGATGAATGAAGGGCCGGAATCGGGCAACCCATTTTTCCTTGGGAACGACCGGAATGAGGGCGGCTCCGCATCAACTCTCGGTCAGTCAGGGCGTCAGGACTGAAGACGTCACCACCCTGTGCAAGATTGCCGCGATCTGCTCTGCGGAATAAGCGTGCAATGGCTGTTTCAGCCACCAGGAAACCGTCTCGACGATCAGCGCCACTGAGCAGATGGTGCCCAATTCCTTGGGCAGCCACGACCCGACGGGTTCGCGCGCTTCGGACACGATGCGCGCGCGATGCAGCCATTCCTCGCGCATCGCCGCGCCGGCGCCGCCGTTAAGGAGCGTGGACCACAGACCGCGATGTGCCTCGATATATTCGCACAGCATATGGAAGCCTCGTCCTGCTTCCATAGGTTCGTGGAACGGCAAAGTCAGATCCACCAGGGTGGAGATTTGCTCGGCGGCGATGTGGTCTAGCAGGGCTTCCTTGCCGGAATGGTGGCGGAAGAAAGTGGCGTAGTGCACCCCGGCCTCTGCACAGATGTCCCGGACTGTGATCTGATCGAACGCCTTGTCGTCGAGCAGTCGCAGCAGCGCGTCGCGCAGCGCCGCCCCCGACCGTACCGCTCGTGCATCCTTCGCGCTTGACGCCACCACGCCCTCCTGGCTATGCGACACTGTATCGCATAATTATAAGAATCGGCTATATCCGTAATGCTCGTGACGCACCTCGATGCGGCGGGCAAGGCAAAGCCGCTTCACCTAGTGGAGAGAGCCTGTGACAACGCAACTGATCGAACGCGATTATTTCTCCGACCACGAGGTCCTGAAAGACCCTTACGCTTTTTTCAACGCAATCCGGCAGCAAGGCCCTGTCTACCGCCCTCCGGGCAAGGACTACTACATCGTCACCGGGTTCGAGGAAGCGCTAGAGGTGCTACGTGACCATGAGTCCTTCTCGGCGATCATAGGACTGCAGGGGGCCGGGGCACCGTTGCCCTTCACCCCGCACGGTTCGGATATTACGGCCCAGATCGAGGAGCACCGCAAAGCCTTTGCCGGCGGCGACCAGATCGTGAACCTCGACGACGAGCCGCACACCAGGCTGCGTGCCTTCATCAATACCTTGTTCGTACCCTCCCGGCTGAAGGCCAGCGAGAAGTTCATCGAGAGCTACTGTAATGAGATGGTCGGCAATGCAGTTGCCGCCGGCGGCGTAGACCTGATCAGCAAGATCGCCACGCCCTATGTCACGATGGTCGTCGCCGACCTGCTTGGCGTGCCGATGGAAGACCGACAGCTATTCATGGATGCGATCGCCAAGGGGCCGGTACCCGGTGCCCTCGATGGCACCGATCCCATGGCAGGCGGCGCGGAACATCCCTTCGCTATCATGGGCACTTACTTCTACAGCTACCTCGCCGATCGCAGAGCCAACCCCGGCGACGATATCCTGACCCAATTCGCCCACGCCAAATACAACGATGGATCAACGCCGGAAGTCTACGATCTCGTCCAACTTGGGATGTTCATGTTCGGCGCGGGCCAGGACACCTCGGCCAAGCTGCTCGGGAACTCGATGAAGTACCTGGTTGCGGATCAGGCGTTGCAGAGCCGCCTGCGGAGCGAACCCAAGCTCATCGGCGCCTTCCTGGAGGAAGTGCTGCGCATCGAAGGCTCGACCAAGCAGACCGCCCGCCTTGCGCGCAAGGATGCGAAGATCGGCGGGGTGGAGATCCCCGCCGGCACCAAGATCCTGGTCGCGCTGTCGGCCGCGAACCGGGATCCCCGTCGCTGGGACGATCCCGACGAATTGATCATCGGCCGCAAGAAGGCGATCGAGCACCTCGGTTTCGGGCGCGGGAAGCACGTTTGCGCCGGCGCGCCGCTCGCCCGCGTTGAAGTCAGGGTGATAATGGAGAAGTTCCTCCAGATGACCTCAAGGATCGAGCTCGATCTGGAGAAGCATCCGAACGGCTTGGCCGATCTCAATTACGAGCCGAGCTTCATCATCCGCGGTCTCGACCGCATGCACATTAAGCTGGTGCCGGCCGACGGCTTCGTTGCTCCTCAGAAACAGGACACCGGCCTGACGGCTGCGAAGACCTGGTCGACGGCGAGTAGTCGGATTGGCGACTTGCTGAGTAACGACGCGGCGCTGGCGGTGGTGGAGAAGCACTTCCCAGGCATCTCGGATAACCCGCAGATCGGCATGGCCAAGGGGATGACCCTGCGCGCGGTCCAGGCCTTCGCGCCCGATCAGTTTACCGACGCGGCGCTCGACGAGGTTGACGCCGAACTCGCGGAGTTGTCCTGAAATGGCGGTCGCCAAGGTCGCGGCCCATTCACTGAGCGAACTCATTTCGCTGAAAGGCCGCAATGCAGTCGTCACTGGCGCCGCCTGGGGCCTCGGCAAGGCGGCAGCCAGGCGGCTTGCCGAAGCTGGCGCCTCGGTGCTCATCGGCGACATCGATCTGGAGAGCGCGGAGAAGACGGCTGTCGAGATTTCCGATGCTACCGGCTCGCGGGTGCTGTCGGCCTATTCCGACGCTGGCGACAGCGCTTCGGTGATCGCCCTCGTCGATACCGCCGTGCGAGAGTTGGGCAGCATCGACGTCTGGGTCAACAATGCCGGCTTGCCTTCGTCGGTCCCAATCTTCGACTTGACCGAGGAGGAATTCGACAAGGTCGTCGCGGTCACCCTGAAGGGGACCTTCCTCGGCGCGCGCGCCGCAGCCAGGCACATGGCCGAGGCAGGCAAAGGCGGAGTGATCGTCAACGTTGCCTCGTTGGCGGGTCTGCTGGGTATCGCGTCTGGCCAAGCTGCCTATGTCGCCGCCAAGCACGGCGTCGTCGGTCTGACCAAACAGATGGCGATCGAGCTCGGCCCACATGACATTCGCGTGATGGGCGTTGCCCCTGGCGTCTGCCTTACCGAGAAGACCGCATTCCTGGGCGAGATGCCACTCGAACACCTCAAGGCGATGGGTATTCCCGGCATCGACACCACCCGGCTAGGCCGGGTGGGTGAGGCCGACGATGTCGCTAGGGTGATCCTGTTCGCGGCTTCGGACCTCTCGATGTTCATGACTGGCTCGACCTTGCCGGTCGATGGCGGCATCGCTGCGTAAATGCTCCTAACCATCGGGCGGATGAGCTCCTTGCTGATATGTTTGGTCTGCGCAGTGTGGTGACCGCCGTCCGCCGGGAGCATCACCGGCTCAGCTACGCGATCGGTCACATACTGCACGAGTTTAAGCTGCAAGCGAACGCCAGTGCCTCGACCTTAGCCTGTTTAGCCTCGGCGTTCTTCGAACCTAGCTTTTCCGCGAACCAAGCGGGACGACGGAAAATCGCAGACTCGGCCACATGAACGAAGGCGCAGTTTCGGGAAGAGAGTTTCGGCACGGGAACGGCGACTTTCAGGGCGAAAACCTGAGCCGGGCAGGGGGCTGCTGGCAGGTCGCGACCAGCTCAAGACATTCAGCGTCGTTGATGTGAGCGGCGGCTTTTGCTTCAACCCGCCATTCGCGTCGCGCAAATCAGCTGGTCGGCTTTGCGCCCATTGCCGCCATTTAATCACAGCGCCGCTTTAAGCGAGGATGGACAGACATTAGTTGCCCCGTTTTGATCTGCCAACCACCGTCATTCTCCTTGCCGAGTACGAACATAAAATCACGATCTTCGCGCATGTATGTATGGGCGTAATACGACACAGGGATCGACTTCGGTGCATGCTTTCCGGCGATCAGCTTTCGCACCTTCACGGTGGCTACCACCCACCCATGGCCCGAGATGTCTTCTGGATCATCGACGCGCGTCCAATCTACGTTCTGCACTCGCCCGATCGCTACGAGATCATCGCAACCCGCTGAAAGCGCCTGCTCATCCATTTCTTCCGACCGTGCTGGTGAGAAGATGGTAGTCGCGGCGCTGAAAGCGAAGACATACGCGAGGAGCTTCATTCAAATATCGTATACTCCAGAACGGCAGGTTGCCACGAAAAAGCGATATTTCGGGCCCGGCAGCTTGCGCCCCTAAGCAGTCGTTGGCGCTGAATATCTGGCCTATTTGCGCTCTTTATCCGAGCTAGGCCTACCGACACCAGGGCATTCATAGTCTTCAAGCCGATCAACGTTTCCGCCGTTTCGAAGGGATGCCATGCCGCCCGCACAGGCAGTGCCCGCGCGCTTCCCGTTCTCAGTCATTCTACGGATGGTGTCCTCGAAGCGTTTTTGACGAGCTGGACACACGGCAGTGATAGGGTGCGCACCCCCAGTCGCGCTCCAAACCGTATAACAATCATCGTCAGGATTGCGTGACGGTACCGGAGCGCCCCCAGCCAACAAAACAACAAGTAATAGCATGCTCAGCTTTTCGCCCCGGTCATCGAGACCTACGCTAACACCGAAATGGCGGTTTGCCATCCTGAAGCCGCTAATATGCGGCATTCCAGTGCCGCCCCATAGCGGACATGCCTCATGCATTGTAAGATGCGGCTATGAGCAATCGGGGCCTGATCTTTAGTGCGATGCTGGCAGCATATCCTAGCCCTGCCATGGCCTGTTCGCCGCCCGATCAGGTTACTGTGAAAACTGACGATCAATTTTTCCGCATCACCAAGATTCGAATTGAAAGCAGCGATGCTATCGTCGATGGCACCATCGCTCGCAGCAACAGCGGCGAAGTCTCCCTAAAGCCGTCGAAAATCTGGAAGGGTGCTCCTCGGCGCTCTTATGCTATTGCAAACGATCGTTGCGGCATCTTTTTGCCAGATAGCGGCCAGAGCGTTCGCGTTCTTTTAAAACGTTTGGGGAATAACTGGTTAGTCATCCAGCCAGTTACTGGCAGCGGTAAAGTCACATTCAATTTTGACAGCATTGTTGATGGTTACTTGCGAAACGTGCGCCCAAAGAATTTCAAGAGCGTGGGACCGATTCTACCTCCCATGCCCTGAACGGGTTAATGGCAGCTTCCCACCCATCACAGCCGCTGACGCTGGGGATTTACATGCCTGGAAGCGGTCGGTCCGCTTCACGTCGCCACGCGATGGCATCACCGATTGGGAACGGCGAGCATTGGTGGATGGCGGACATCAAGGCGTTTGATGAGGGCAACCGTAAGCATCTCTGTAACGCTGCCCCCAGCATCGGATGAAACCATCTAGCACGTTCAGATTTACGGGCCATTTGGCTTTCAGCAGTTTCCCGTCAACGCCCTTCATCACGTCCCAATCGAGCGGTTTCGGGATTTGCGCGAGGCTCGCCCGAGCCGCCTGCAGCTTGGCCATGTCTCCTCTCAGAAAGGCGACGCTGCCATCTACGTAGAAATTCCACCCAATACGATCTTCAGCCGGCTTGCGAGACTGTTCAAAAAGGCTTGCGGCAGCCTCATAGTCGCCGTCAAAAGCACGGCTCTGGCCCTCATGCCAGAGCAGGATGTCCCTGTTGTCATTATGTTGCAGCCGCCAGTCCCGGATGAGGTCAGCAGCCTCTCTGTCGCACCCCTTGCCAGCCAAGGCTCGCCAACCCCCTTGAGTGTCTTGGTCGAACGACCGATAATCGAGTTTAAGAAGGGCTTCGCGGTCAAACGCACAGTCTGCCGGCACCGCCGACGCACCCGTTGCGGACAAGGCAAACGCGACAACGTGGCTGAGCGTAAACATGTTCGCGAAGTTCCTCCATGAAATCGATGCGTAACACCCTGGGGTCGGATCCGGCTGAAGGCGAAATGACGCCCTAAGCGAAACGGCAATAAGTGGTGGGAATCTGACGTTTTATCGATCTGACAAAGCTGCTACTTACGAGGAGGGCGAAACCCTTCTGCGCGAAATCCCCAAGTCCATTGCCCAACCTTTTAAATGCGGATGCTTTTGCAAGATGGTTTGGAAATACAACCCAGACACCCACGTTACCTTTGATCCTGACTGCGGGTTATTTCTCGCAAAAGAGGGGCATCAGAGAGATAACTTTCGATTTTCAATTAGGCGGAACACCGACGATCAGTTGTTCGTTCAATTTCAGGCGCAACCGCTGCACAATCGTACTACACCTGTGACCAGAATCGGTGGCATTCTCGAATATACGTTAACTTGGAAAGTTGCTGCGATGGATGCGACGCCGGACCAGAAAGATACGATTTGCAGTGCCCTCCTCGCTTATTCGAACCCGCAACGTGGAGGTTTCGCAAAATTTGCTGATGGGGAAGGGCTTAGAGCGAAAATTCGCGTCGATTATGTCGATAGCTTGCAGGGATACTAACACCCTTCTGCAATATCGCAAAATTCATTGAATATCATTGGAGCAATTTGGTTTGCCGCGCGAAATATCCGCAAGGGGGCGTTTTGCGACCGGCGGCTATCATGCTCGAAATAGGGTGCCACTGTTGCGCAGCAGAACGGCAGCTATCCCCCTACCTGGCTCCTGACCGGACATTCGCCTTTCGGCCAGGCCCAGCCATCGGGCAGAAGTTCGCGATGCCCCTCGATTGACCGGAAAAGTGGCGGCAGTGTTTGCGGATCGCGAGCTACCGTTAATCCGTGTCCGCCTGTCGTGTTACGTGGCTGGTCTGAGAGTTCGAAAGACGAAGCTTGACGCTCTTGGCTGCGCGAGCAATCTCAAACCATGCAATGGACCTTCTATCAGGCATGGCAGCGGCAAGATCCGCAGAACAGGCCAGAGGTTTCGCTTGCCGACGGTTATCATGCTGGGGCAGCGGTTTCTCTTCAGGTCAGATCTGACGACCTTTGGATCGCTGAGGTCCTCGGCCAGCAATACCCGAGGGCGGAGGGTTCTCTCGACCCGCTACCCGGCCCGAGACGGGAGCTCATGGAGCGACTGGCAGAAACGCGGTCATCGCTCTTGGCAGGGCAAAACACCTACGTACCCACGCTCGACGTGGCTGAGGACGGCGAGTTCGACCTCGCAGGTTGGGCGTCGGGCTTCCTGGAGGCAATGGGCCCCGACCTGGATATGTGGTTATACCACCTTGCTGGGAGCCGAGAGTGCGCCCATCTCGGCCTCCTGGGAACCCAAGCGGTCGGCCCCATGGGCAATGCTGGCCGGGCCCACTTGGCAACTCACCCCCAGCGGCAGGACCTGGAGGTTCTTCAGGCTCGATCCTGGGAGTTCCTTCCCGGGTTATTGCAGACGCTCTATACGTGGAAGGTCGCGCTCGCTGATCTGGGGGCATGACTACTTGCTTCAGCCCGGCGGTACGTCCCGTCCTCGCGCAATCTCGTCCCAGTCCTGCCAGGGCCGATCAACCAATCCACGCTTCCGGGCTCTGATGCATAGCAAGGTCGCACCCAGCATCAGCAATATGCGCTATGCGACGATCCGCCTGCCGGCATCAGAACAGCCTACGCGGGAGAGCGTCCACCGGCACCTCCGGCATGCCTTCGAACAACGGTCATGAAGAAGTTCCAGGCGCGGCCGTTCACACCGGCGATGGCATGGAGCTTGGTGTCCATGTCGCCTTGGGTGCGCCTAATCAGGCGGCCGAGCCCCCCCCTCACATGGAGTTGATTTGGTCAAGGCGTCGCGCCTCTATAACATTGGTAATCAGCGGTTGGACAGCTCAACGGTCTGAGCCTGCTGCTGCAAACTTCCCGCCACCCGATCCGCTCCAACCTCACATCCGATCGCCGCTCGTGCACGGCTGCACCACAATCCTCCTCGCGTCGGGTCTGGCAAAGGCGACTCTTTAAAAAGGGGCGATCTACTGGGACGGAATGGTCGCCGACTACGACCAGATACGCGATGCGATCGCTGGGGACTTCCCCGACTGTGGCGCGACAAGCCGGGTGAGAGGCAACACGGGGGCTCATCCTGATTGTCGCGCGGCACCCGACTTCGGCGACTTCAACGAACGCGTCAGGGCTCCGCCGGGATTCAGGTTGCCGGTAGGATCATCGTCGGGGGTGCGTTTCGACGGCGGATGTAATTGCCCGGTTCCTCGCGGCGGAAAGCGTCGACAGCACCGCCATCTACGGCGACGACGCCCGATACCGCAGTATAGCCGGGCAGTGCCGCGTCGTCTTCCTCAACGGCGAGGGACTGACAGCCGTGGGTCTCTCGCACGGTGATCCGGCGGATGTGGTCGTGACGTCGGGGTCGGATACTGAGCGGCCAAGTGGCCGTCGCCCACGCGATCGCTCGCGGCTCTGTCGCGGCTGACTTCCCAAAGGCGAACCACCTCGTCCCGCTCGACGACCACGACACGGCAAGCGGGACGCCGGCCTACGGGTCGGTGGCGGGCGTGGTGGCCGAAGCGGGATGAAAAGTCAGCGGTGAAGACGCAGGGGAGCGACCCGTCGGGCCGCGCGTAGGCGACCTCCGATCCGACCTCCCGCGGTCGGGCGGGAGAGCGTCTCAAACGCGGTGCCCTTCGAGGGTGCCCTCCAGCGACGTCACGCGCCGATGGAGGGCTGTCGAAGGACGGTTCAGAGCTTGCGGGTCAGTTCTGGCACGATCTCGAAGAGGTCGCCGACAAGGCCGAGATCCGCGACCTGGAAGATGGGGGCATCCTCGTCCTTGTTGATGGCGACGATAATTTTCGAGTCCTTCATGCCGGCGAGGTGCTGGATGGCCCCCGAGATGCCCACGGCCACGTAGACTTCCGGAGCGACGATTTTGCCGGTCTGGCCGACCTGATAATCGTTCGGCACATATCCCGCATCCACGGCGGCCCGGCTGGCGCCCACGCCCGCGACAAGCCTATCGGCCAGGGGCTCAATCAGCTCCGCGAACTTCTCGCGGGAGCCAAGCGCACGCCCGCCTGCGACGATGACCCGCGCGCTCGTCAGTTCGGGTCGGGTCGACGCGGCGATCTCCTGACCGATAAACGAGGACAGTCCCATGTCGCCGGACGAGGGGACAGCCTCGACCGTTCCGCTACCGCCTTCGCGAGGAGCGTTCTCGAACGCGGTCGTGCGGACGGTGACGACCTTCTTCACGTCCGACGTCCGGACGGTGGCGATTGCGTTGCCCGCATAGATCGGCCGCGTGAAGGTATCCTGAGCCTCTACGGACAGGATGTCGCTGATCTGCATAACGTCAAGCAGGGCCGCCACGCGTGGTGCGATCGCCTTACCCCCGGTGGTGGCCGGCGCGACGAAGGCATCGTGACTAGCCATGAGTTGGGCCACAAGCGGCGCGACGTTCTCCACCAGTTGATGCGCATAAGCCGCATCGTCGGCCACATGCACCTTATCGACGCCGGGGATCCCGGTCGCTTCCTGAGCGACGCCTTGGACGTCCTGACCGACCAGCAGCAGGTGGACCTCGCCTAGCTTTGATGCGGCGGTAACCGCCGAAAGAGTGGCATCCTTGACGGAGGTGCCGTCGTGCTCGACCCAGACCAGCGTTTTCACTTCGTGACTCCCATAGCATGCAGCTTCATGACGAGTTCGTCGACGTCGGCGACCTTCACCCCGCTTGCGCGAGCTGATGGTTCGACCACGCGTAGCGTCTCAAGGCGAGGCGAGAGATCCAGACCGAAGTCGTCGGCGCTCCTCTGCGCCAGCGGCTTAGACTTGGCCTTCATGATATTGGGAAGGGAGGCGTAGCGCGGCTCGTTTAGGCGCAGGTCGGCCGTTATGATCGCAGGCAGGCAATAGCGGTCAGTCTCAAGCCCGCCGTCGACCTCGCGGGTCACCGTCACGCAGTCGCTCGCGAGCTCGACATGCGATGCGGACGTGGCCTGCCCCCATCCGAGGAGAGCGGCCAGCATCTGCCCCGTCTGGTTGTTGTCGTCATCGATCGCCTGCTTGCCGAGGATCACCAGCTGAGGCTGCTCCTCCTCGACGATCGCCTTCAGGACCTTCGCTACGCCAAGTGGTTCGACCTTCCGGTCGCTCGTGACCAGGATCGCCCGGTCCGCGCCCATGGCGAGCGCCGTGCGCAGCGTCTCCTGCGCCTTTGCCTCGCCGACCGACAAGACGACCACCTCGGTCGCCATCCCCTTCTCCTTCAGCCGGATCGCCTCTTCAACAGCGATCTCGTCGAACGGGTTCATGCTCATCTTAACGTTCGTGAGGTCGACCCCCGTTCCGTCAGCCTTGATGCGAGGCTTGACGTTGTAGTCAAGCACACGCTTGATCGGTACCAGCACCTTCATCGGATTCCCTCCCGGACGATCGGACGTTCGCCTTACAAGATACGGCCGCGCTTAATTATACGCAAGAAGAATTAACGGTTGCTAGGTCCTACCGAAGGGCGCGGCGAAGGTCCAAGCCCCGTCTCATGTAGAAGGACCACCTTCGGTCAGCTTGCCGGGCGGCGCATGGAGAACGCCGCCTCGGGTGCGATCTCGAAGTAGTCGGCGGCATAGCCGGCCCGGAGCACGATGCCGGCTCCAGCGGTGTCGAACAGTCCGTTCTGCAGGAAGGCGGAGTCGATGTGGACGCCCACGATCTCACCGATCGTGAGCCAGGCGCCCGCCGGCGCACCCGTCGAATCCGTGAGCGGATGCACGTCGATCAAGCGGCACTCAAGAGCCGCCGGCGCCTCCGCCACACGGGGACACTCGATGACCGTGCAGGCGGCCGCTTCGAGGCCCGCTGCCTCGAACTCGTTCGTCGACGCCGCCGCTGATCGCGACGTTTCGTTCATCGATTCGGCATAGCGACGGGTGACCAGATTGCATGCGAAAACCCCGGTTTCGCGGATGTTAACTAGAGTATCCTTCTCGCCGATACTGGAAAAGCCCACGATTGGGGGCTTGTCGCAGAGCATTGAGAAGAAACTGTAGGGCGCAAGATTGGCCACTCCGGCAGCCGACTTGCTGGAGATCCAACCAATCGGGCGTGGCCCCAGGATCGCACGCAGCGGATCCCTAGGGAGACCATGCCCAGCGCGAGGTTCGTAGAAGTGCCAGTCGCTCATGTCGTTCCGTCCTGCTTCGACCTGACTTCCATTTGGTCACGGAGCCCGGCTGCCGCCTGGCGGCGAGGATGTCGGTGAACCGCCGCCGGACGCCTTTGGCGTAGAACCGCGACTGCTCGCTCCTACTTCGCGCCCGTACCTGCGAGATAGGCGATGACCGCCCTGCGGTCGGCATCCTTGGCGAGACCGCCGAACGCCATCGCCGTGCCAGGATACGCCGCCATAGGATCCTTCAGGAAGGCGTCCAGCTTCTCGGGAGTCCAGCTGCCGTCCGCCTTCGCCAACGCCTCCGAGTAGGGATAACCCGCCACGCTTCCGATCTTGCGCCCCACCACCCCGGCGAGATTGGGCCCCGCAGGTGACGGCGCGGCGGTCTCCGCGGAATGGCAAACCGCACAGTTAGTGAAGACCTTTTTCCCGGCCTGGACCCGGATCGTGTTCTGCGCCAGTGCGGAATAGTCAGTGGACGCCGTCTGCGTCGCAGCGGAGCCGGCGCCCTGTCCGCTCCCGCCTGCCGGCTGCTTCGAACAGGCTGAGAGCGCGGCGAGGCTCATCATGGCGAGTATCGCCCACGCTCCCGAGTTCGGCGAGGTGTCATCCATTGCTGTTCGTCTCCTTCTCCAGCATCGCGGTTAGTTCGCGACAGGCTCGGATGCCGCTTTCGACGGCTCCATCGATATAGGCGTGCCAGCCATCGGCTGTACCAGAGCCGGCGAAGAATAGCCGCCCTTCCGGCTTCGCCATGTCCTTGTACTTGCGGAACCAGCCGGCGCGGTATGCAGGCCAGGCTTGCTTCGAGAAGGGATCCTTAACCCAGTTGTAGGGAGCGATGTCGGTGATCTCGACGCCGGGATGGATCTTGCGCAGTTCGGCGTTGACCGCGTCCTGATCATTGATGTCGATGAGCGACTGGCGACCGAGTGTCGCCTTTAGAATCGTGCCTATCTCCGGGTCGGATTCCTCAGTCTGGATCGCACTGAACGGGTTGGGATCGTCGCAGAAGGTGAAGGTGTTGCCAAGGTTCTGCTTGATCCGCATGTACATGGTTGCGCCGTCGCAAAGATCGCCGTTCTTGATGAACGCCTGCTTTTCCGCGGAGAGGCCCGGCTTGAACTCAATATCGGGATAGACCTGGGTCGGAAGCGTGAATATGGCCGCTTTGGCGTCAATTGACTGGCCGTCAGCCGTTCGCAGTGTGACGCCGGCCGGCGTCGTCTCCACCTGCTTGACGACCGTGCCGAGCCTGACATCAGCCTTGCTGTCGTCGAGTATCGCCTTGGCGAGGGCCGCAGTGCCGCCTCGGGCAATATGCCAGTGTTTCTCGGAGTCCGTGAAGGTATAGGGGTCCCAAGCGGCCGCGGCAAACATCTTGACGTAGCTCATGTAGCTGAACGTGTTCGTGGAAGAGCCCGCGTACAGCACCAGTTCCGCATTCAGGGACGCGCGTTGGATCGGGTCTAGATCCAGCTTCGCCATCCTCTCGGCAGCCGATATCATGTCGAGCTTCGCCACCTCCGCGTTGGTGAACGGCGCGAAGGGTTGCGGAAAGAGCGTCTTGGCATCGGCGCAAAACTTGTCGAACGCGTCATTGTATCCAGTGTCGAAGCGCTCGGGCGCAACATCGTGGACCTTACCATCGGCAGTCATGACGTAAGCTTTGTCGAGATCGCGCAAGGGGACCTCCTCAAACCCGAAGCCATACCGCTGCATCTCGGCAAAGACGTGCGGCTGGACCCAGTGGACCGAGGATCCGCCCAGCTCGATCTGCCGGCCGAGGAAGGTGCTCGTAAACGTCCGTCCGCCGATCCGCGGACGCGCCTCCACCACCACTACGCGCCAGCCCTTCGCCGCCAGCTCGCGCGCCGCCGTGATTCCAGCGTAGCCGGCCCCGACGACGGCGACGTCGTAGGGGCCCTTGTCCTTTCCGTCGCGCGCCTCCCGGTTCGGGTTCTCCTTGGCGCAGCTCGCCAACGCGATACTACCAGCGGCCGCGGCCCCGAACCTCATCAGCGAGCGCCGATCGATCCGGCCGCCCGTCACCGTACCGTCATCCCCGTCCATCGTCATCGTCATTGTAATTTGTCTCCTCTCGACCGCCGATTCCCCGCTGGGGATCACGCGGCGGGGTTGATCACCTGAAGCCGGGTGTACTCGTTCACGCCTTCGAGCCCTCCCTCCGATCCGAGGCCCGACTGCTTGACGCCTCCGAACGGGATTTCGGGATGGATCGCAATGTGCTGATTGATCCAGACGCTACCGGCCGTGATGCCACGGGCGAGTCGGCGTGCACGATCCAGATCACGGCTCCAGATGGACGCGCCCAGGCCGTACGCTCCAAGATTGGCGCGAGCGACAGCATCGGCCTCGTCGGTGAAGCGCAGAAGCGGAACGACCGGGCCGAACTGCTCGTCAGTCACCAAAGGGGAGTCGTCCTCCAGATCGGCGATGACGGTCGGCTCGATGAAGTAGCCGGGGCGGTTGGCTACACGGCCGCCGATAAGCACAGTGCCGGATGCCGCCGCCTCCTCGATCATGCCGCGGACCTTGTCGAACTGCATCTGGTTCTGCACCGGTCCGAGAGTGACGCCGTCCTCGTGGCCGGCACCCATCCTGATCTCGCGTGTCGCAGCGACGAACCTGTCGCGAAAGTCGTCGTACACTTCGGCGGCTACGTACAGACGCTTGGGTGCAGCACAGACCTGACCGGCGTTCAGGAACACGGTGGCTGCCAGACCCCGCGCGGAGGCCTCCACATCCGCGTCCGCAAGAACTATCGCCGGATCGTTGCCACCGAGTTCCAGCGTCACCCGCTTCATATCGTCGGCGGCGCTGCGCATTACTGCCTTCCCCGTATTGGTGGAGCCGGTGAACGACACTTTCGCCACGTCCGGGTGTCCGGTCAGACGGGCACCGAGATCGTTGGCGTCGGCCACGATGTTGAAGACGCCGCGCGGAAAAACGTCGGCCGCCAGACGACCGAGTTCCAGCGTCGTCAGCGGCGTCGACGGCGCGGGCTTCAACACCACCGTGTTACCGGTGATGAGGGCGGGCGCGTACTTGTTGCTCGCCAAGATCATTGGGAAGTTCCAGGGGGTGATCGCGGCCACTACTCCGAGCGGACGCCGCTCGACTTCGTAGGGTCCCGCGGGATGATCGCGAACTTCGACCTTGAGCTCGACGTCTGCGTAGAACCGGATGCCACGCACGGTTGCGTCGACCTCGTAGCGCGCCTCGCTCCATGGCTTGCCCTGCTCACGTACGAGCAGGCTGGCGAATGCGTCCGCCTCGTCGTCCAGCCGCCGCGCGAACTCGACTAGGCACTTCCGACGTTCGGACCAGGATGTCGCCGCCCAATCGGGGAAAGCGCTGAGGGCAGCCTGCACCGCCGCGTCGAGCTGCGGGCCGTCGGCTACGTAGGCCTCCGCGAAAGGCTCTCCGGTCGATGGATCGATCACCGGGATCGTGCTGGCCCCTTCGACGAGCTGCCCGTCGATAAGCATCCTATAAGCAGTCATTGCTGATCCTGTCGCTCTAAGTGTAATGGAGAAGTGGCGGACCCGGGCCTTCCCGCCGGGATATGCGCAACGCATGTGACCTCGACGCGGATCGCCGCGCTGATGAAGCCGGCGACCTGCACCCCCGCGACGGAAGGCCCGTCGCAATCGCGGTAGAATTCCTTCCGGCGCGGAAAGAGGCGCTCGGAGTACTCTTCGCCCGTGCAGGAATAGTAGATGGTCTCGCTGACGACGTCGGCCGCCGATCCCCCATGAGCCGCAAGTATCCTGCCCATCTGTTCGTAGACGACCTTGAACTGCAGCGCGGCGTCGTCGTGGTGCAGTTCGTTACCCGATGCGTCCACCGCGGTGAGACCGCCTATGAACACAAGGTCGCCGGCGCGGACGGCGATGGACATGCAGTAGTCGCGCTCCATCGAGGGCATGAGGTGGTAGGAAGTCGAAGACATGTTCGGTTCGCTTCTGGGTTCAGGGGGCCGGGTGCGGCGGCGGGGACGCCACGCGGGCCTGACGGGTCGAGGACACCAGCAGTGCGGCGAGCAATGCCGGCAGCGGCGTGACGATAAAGACCGCGGTCAGTGAAGCGCGCGCGAGCACCAGAGTGCCGATCGCAGGACCAACCGACTGGGCGGCCACGTTCACCACGTAGATCATCCGCGTGTAGCGATGGCTCGGATCGTTCTCCGCGGTCATCGACATGTAGAACGCCAGTCCCATGCACCATGCGGATGCGTAGATCGCGAAGGCGACGGTGAAGAAAGCGGTGGAGTGCGCGAGGTATATGCCGAGGATCGACGCAAGGAAGACGGCCGTCGTTATCCCTATCCATCGCAAGTGGCGCCCACTCTCCCCGAAGATCGTCGGAATCAGGCTGCCCAACGCCGAGAAGATGTATCCGAACGCCATGGCGTTCGCAACGGATCCCTGATCGAGCCCGTTGGTGAGCCCAATCCGCTCTATGAAGGCGTAGATCACGTTGACGCTGACACCGAAGAGCAGAAGTCCCAGCAACGCGACGCGGCCGGCGTTGCGACCACCGCTCTTCATCTGTGGCACGTCCTCGGGAAGGACCGGCTCCGAGGGACCATCGAGGCCGCGCGGAAGCAGCAGGGCCAGAACGGCGCCGAGACCGAGCCAAAACGCTCCCGAACCCAAGGCCGCGGCATCTCCGAAATGCGCTCGCAGGGCCTCCAACAGCCAGATTGCGAGGGCTGAAAGCGTCATGCCGAGAGCCAGCCCGGCTCCGTAGGCACGCACCGGGACGGCGGCCTGTGCGAGCACGCAGGCGGTGACCGTCGTGATGAGGACGACGCCGAAGCCGGCGACGAAGCGGATGACGCATAGGACAAGATAACCATCGGCGAAGGCCGTCAATGCATTGCCGAGGGTGGCGACGAGCGACGCTGCAACGATGATCGTCCTCCACCCCGCTCGAGGCATGAGGAAGAAGCCAGCAATCGCGCCAAGCACGCCCCCGGCCTGATCCACCGATTGCACGAGGCCTGCCTGGCTCAAGGTCAGGCCAAGATGATCGACGTACAGTCCGATAAAGAACGGCGCGATGTCGATCAGGATGAGCGAGAAGGCATACAGCACGCAGGCGATGACGATGGTGCGCCCGGAAACCGCGCTGGTGGCTTGGGGGGAGGTCCCGCCAAGCAACTGGCTCACCGCCGCGCTCACGAAAGCGGTTTCAGCTCGACGGCGCGACGCGCGGAACGGCGCCCAACTCGGCTCATTGCACCCGAACAAACGGATGCGGAGGTCCGCTTCGACGAAAAAGAAACTAGTCTCTCCAAGCTCATGCCCGTCCTCTTCCTAGATGCGCGGCTTCTTAGTTGCTTGAGACGCCGAGCCCAGTGCCGTCCGTGATGCGCACGGATCGCCATCGGGAGTCGCGGCAACTGCCTTGACCATAGCTCGGCCAGATCCGTGAGCAACATATTTATTCGTCAGATGCATATTTTCCGATGGCGCTTCCACCCTCTTGAAACGGGCTGGCGCTAGATCCTCCGATGGCTTCTACACTTTCTTCAATCGGACACACACGGGTGCCTCGCTTTGGGGAAATGAGGCAAATCGGGTGATTGCCCCTCCGCCGCTCTCGACCTCATAATTATACGGATCAATAATTGTTGACCGGTTTGAAAACATCCCATAGCAATGATCGTCCGCTCGGATAACATCCGGCCTGGACAGCCCTGAGCGAAACATCGCGGGACTGTCGTCGAAACTGGTGGCGACATCAGCTTCCAGGAAGCGGGAGGACGTCCCAGGACCTATTTTAGGGGAGAACTTTCCATGCATGTTCCATACACTTCGCGCCTTCCACTGGCGGCGCTCGCGACCGCACTATGCGCTGCTTTGCCGATCGCCGCGCAAGCCCAGAGCGCCTCACCGCCCGTCCCAACAGCACCAACGACCACGCCGGATGGGCAAGCTCCAATCGACGCCCAGACCGCCGATGCGGCCCAGCAGCACACTGACGGCGCGGACAACGGCGACATCGTCGTCACTGCGACTCGGCGCGCGCAGCGGATCCAGGACGTGCCGATCGCGATCTCCGCGCTCGGAGCGGAAGCGATCCAGGAACGTCAGGTGACCCAGGTCTCGGATATCATTAAACTGTCACCCAACTCGCAGGTGAGCTATCCCTACGGCGAGGGCGGCCCTCCGAACTTCGTGATCCGCGGCATCTCGTCGACCGACTATTCCCCGAACCAAAGCAAGCCGATCGCGATCTACATCGACGAAGGCATCCGCAATCTGCAGGCCTTCGAGTCGATGCCGGTCTTCGACGTGGAACGGGTGGAGGTCCTTCGCGGTCCGCAGGGAACGCTCTACGGGAAGAACGCGACCGGTGGTGCCGTCAACATCGTAACGATCAAGCCCGGCTTCACGTCTGAAGGCTACCTGACAGGAAGCTACGGCAACTTCGATCGGGTTCGGCTGCAGGGCGCGGTCCAGACGCCCTTGATCGAAGACGTGCTTTCTGTCCGGGTCGCCGGGCTTTACGTGCATGACACCGGCACCTTCCGCAACCTCGCGCCTGGAGCCGGCGACCTCAATCAGACCGACCTCCTAGCGATCCGCGGCGCATTGCAGTTCGAGCCCGCGCCGGATTTTGAGGCGACGCTTCGCTACAACCACGTCAAGAGCGGGGGGCGGAACTACGCTCCGATCGCCTCGAACATCAACTTCAACGATCCCGCCATCCTGTTCCCGGGCAACAACCTGGGTAGTCTGCCCGGTTCCAACAGGAACGGCCTCGGCTTCTTCGAGAACTCGCTCACCCGCACGCCGAAGCGCGACATCCGCATTGACGGGGTCAACCTGGTCATGAAGTGGAATGCCACGGACACCATCACGTTCAACTCCGTCACGACATACGACTGGGGCAAGTGGGTGGACGTCGTCGACTCCGACGGTCTCGAGATCGCCGTCGAGAGCCCCTTCGTCACGCGCGGCAAAAATCTGAAGCAGTTCGTTCAGGAGCTGCGCGTCGCCACATCCTTCGTGGGGCCGTTCAACGTCCAGGCGGGCGCGATGTACACGCGGGACAGCGCGGACGCCGGGTTCGACTTCCGTCTGTTTACCGATCCGGG
>Ga0308165_1002017_pt1 | contig 25974 bp, 20 predicted proteins | sample PhyWR2_FD_201032 | JGI IMG/M metagenome (GOLD analysis project Ga0308165, IMG submission 201032) | Phyllosphere microbial communities from UC Gill Tract Community Farm, Albany, California, United States - DLSLW.R2 | ecosystem: Host-associated > Plants > Phyllosphere > Unclassified | place: USA... | reverse complement strand
CCCGAGCTGTTCGGCGACGATGCCTACAAGATCTTCAAGGACATCGATTCGCTGCTGATCCTGGCTTGCGGCACCAGCTACTACGCCGGCCTGACCGCCAAGTACTGGATCGAATCCATTGCCAAGATTCCGGTGGCCGTGGAAATCGCCAGCGAATACCGCTACCGCGACAGCGTGCCGAATCCGCGCTCGCTGGTCGTCACGATTTCGCAGTCGGGCGAAACCGCCGACACGCTGGCCGCGCTCAAGCACGCGCGTTCGCTGGGCATGGACAAGACGCTGACCATCTGCAACGTGTCCACCAGCGCCATGGTGCGCGAATGCAAGCTGTCGTACATCACGCGCGCCGGTGTTGAAATCGGCGTGGCCTCGACCAAGGCCTTCACCACGCAGCTGACCGCGCTGTTCCTGCTGACCCTGGCGCTGGCGCAAGTGCGCGGCCACCTCAGCGAAGAACAAGAAGCGGACCACCTGAAGGCGCTGCGTCACCTGCCGGTGGCCATCGGTTCGGTGCTGGCGCTGGAACCCCAGATCATGGCATGGGCCGACCGCTTTGCGTCCAAGGAAAACGCCTTGTTCCTGGGCCGTGGCATGCACTATCCGATCGCCCTGGAAGGCGCGTTGAAGCTCAAGGAAATCAGCTACATCCACGCCGAAGCCTACCCGGCCGGCGAACTCAAGCACGGCCCCCTGGCGCTGGTGACCGAGCACATGCCCGTCGTTACCATCGCGCCCAAGGACGAGCTGCTTGAAAAGCTGAAATCCAACATGCAGGAAGTGCGCGCACGTGGCGGCGAGCTGTATGTGTTTGCCGATGCCGACAGCAAGATCCAAAGCGCCGAAGGCATGCACGTGATCCGCATGCCGGAAAACTACGGCAAGCTGTCGCCCATCCTGCACACGATTCCGCTGCAACTGCTGTCGTACCACACGGCATGCGCGCGCGGCACCGACGTGGACAAGCCGCGCAACCTGGCCAAGAGCGTCACGGTGGAATAACGCCGAGGTTCATCTTTCAGGTTCTGAAAACTGGAAATAAAGTCGGTCGCGCGGAATAAAGTCGGTCGCAACGCGAACGCTCGAGATCGGCGTCTATTATTGCAAAATATCAGGTAACGTCGGCTAAAACTGGAGACCGAACCTGCGGTCTCTAGTTTTTCTTGGCGATGGTTGGAAAAAAACCGAGGTAGCGGGGATTGTTGTTCCGCCATGTCCCGGCCTCGGCACCCGCTCTTTTGCCAACAGGCAAGTGCTTGATCGGATGGGTCTATTGGCTAACGGTTGCTGTCGGCTTGTCGCGTTTGCTCTCAAGAGTCCATCGACTGCCAACGACGATTAACACTACTATCGGCGTAACGAGCGCGCTTAGAGTAAGTAACGCTCCCGTTCTAAAGTAGGCAAGCTTGCTGACTGTAAGGCGGGAAATTACTGCGGTTTGTCGTACCAGCCACTTCTCCGCCAATGTCAGTTCCCCTTCAAAATTTTCCTCCAGTGCTTTGACGTACTGGTCGGGAGACAGCATGGCAATCTCGTCGTAAAAGAAGAGGTTCAAACCAATGTGTCCGCGCGCAGCGGCAGAGGTTTCCAGGGGCCAGCCTACGCGTGGCAATACAGCAAGTAGGGCTACGACTATTGAAGCAATGAGGCATGATGCAACTATGAAAATGTACACGCCTGGCAGATGATCTTTTAGTCGTTCGACTGCGAGAAGGCCGGCAATGTTTACGCCGATCAACGCGGCGTTCTTTGCTTCGGCAAACTTCAGCCAGTCGGAAACGGCTTTGAACGCATCGTTTATGGGCGCGCGCACTTGGTGCGCCGCCGCCTTTTTCTCGTTTGACTCCACGTTAACTCCGTGACAATTTGAAACTTTGAATGTATCTCAAATTGCTACGAGGGCCAATTACTATTTGACCTTAGGATCACCAGTCCAAAACTTATTGTTCTAGTGTAGGAGCTTCGGCAGACGTAGTCGACTGTTGTGGAGAAGCCTCAGTCGGATTTAGCGCTTGAATCAGGAGGTTTCGAGCTTCCCGCGTCAAGCTAGGATCCTCAGGGATGTTTTCGCCGATGTCATTTTCCCGGTCGCGATTCTCTTTGGTCTCTAAGAATTTATTGTGACGCGACCACAGAATCTTTTTTTCCTCTGCCGTTAAGCCACTGTACCCTTGAGACGGAGTCAGAAGCTTGTCGTCTTGATAAAAGAAGGGCTCGCACACATATTCGAGGTTCGCTCGAATAATGGAGCGAGTAAGCTCGCGAATCTGGGCGGCCGCCGGCTTATGAACATTAAGGACAGCATCCTCGGCGACATGCAGAGGATTTTCGGGATCCAGATCAATCCAAAAAACAGGGTAAGGATCACCATTGAGCACGCCTTTCAGCGGAACCCTTCCGTCGTATCGAAACATGAATTTAGGAAGCTCAAAAATGCCTACAGAGTGCAGCGGAGTTCTGCTCTCATAATGAGTGCTCCTTCCTCCGCTTGCCTGCTCGGTGCTGAGAACATGGGCTAGTTCAAGAGAGACGACGAACTTTCTCGACGAGGAGAGCGCCCCTAAGCGGAAGCCAGTGTCAATCGAAGGGCCGATGTAGTCCAGCACGAAAATGTCTGAAAAGGCCCCTGTTCCTATTTCTTGATAATATTTTTCTAGCTGCAGCAGGTTGTGATATGGATACTCGTCATCGTCGACCTTCAGCTGATTGCGATCGACCTGCCGCCTCAACACAACTTCCTGATTACGTAACGGAAAGTCCGCTAACCAGGCGCTGGACTTGACGTCCAGCCCTCGTTCTTGGAGTTCTCGGCGTATATCTTCGAGAGTAGCCCGCCAAACTTGGCAGCAAACGAGTGCTTGCATTGGGTGGTCAATGCGCTTTGTGAACAGTACCTCGTCTCCGACTGTCTTCCACATCACGGGCGCTTCGCCGCACCAAGCTCTACACTCCTCTTTTTCGCTTAAGTCCCTAGCTGCCCGTTCCCAGTGGCGGGAAAAGGATTGCTCCGCTTGGTGGTAGAAAGCGAGGACCATGTTGAACCAAGGCGGATACTTGTCTTCCTCGGATTCTTCGGGCGGCTTCTTAACAGTTTTTTTTTGTTTGTAGGCCGTGGAGCCGATGATATCTGCGCTTAAAAAAAGCCGCATATGCGGCTTTTCCCAAGCGAAGAGGTCATTAAGATCAATGGCCTCTTCCGCCGGTAGATTACTCATTATTCTAGTCCCAACACCTTGGCTCGAATTGAAGACGCCTGCGCGGAGACCCTAAAGTGGTCTGATAAGTCTAAATGGTCCCCATCGAACTCTCGGTATTTACGAGCATATTCTTCTCTTGGCATAAGAAAAGCTGCGGCAAACCAATTGGCTTCTTTTTCTACTTCACCGGAGCCATAGCGTTGAGCAATTAATCTACGAATGTCTTTGCCACCTACTTTCGTAGGGTATAGATAATGCAGAACATAGTGCCCAAGCTCATGTGCAATCGTAAACCGATCGCGCAAAACGCCGGTATCCAGCGCTAGCCGAATTTCGAATGTCGACTTATTGTCTGAGTGACGAAGAATTTCGATTGACCCAGAAGCTGGCGCAGATCCGCCCCAAAAATCGACATAGGAGATCTTGCCGCCCAATTTAGTGACGACTTCCTTGAGATCATCGCCTGCTTTGTATCCCACTCGCTTTGCTACGTCTTCTGCGAGCTCTCCGACTTGATTGGGCCCCAAGCCTATCGGCGTGGGAACGGCCGGGGGCGGAAGAACACCATCCACTCTCATGAAAGCCTCCAATAAGTTGTAGGTGAGTGAACTACTGTATAAACGCACAGTAGTTCATGGTTAGTCAAACCCAATGATTATACCGTTTTTTCTTGGAAGTGCAATAAATTTGTGAGATATTGCAACTTTGGCTTGTTAAGCTCTACTCTACGCTTGAATCGAACTTAAAGCATCTTTCGTCACTTTCCAAGCTGCTATTAGCTATCAGATCCATAGCGGAGGTGAAAGTTCGCTATCTCTGGCAGTGAGAACAAAGCGGCTGACGGCAGAAAGAGGGTCCTTACCTTCCTCTAGCGATCCAATTTTTGTTTGGAAAACAGATGCCTGAAGATGGGAAGTCGAGATGTCGTAATCTTTCTGATTTCGTCATCAAATGAACCAGTCGAGCTAGGAATGTTTCGGTGCCTGTCGCCTGCGTGGCGCAGCCTAGATGCTAAATTTTACCCATTACATGGTGGTGATATGTCGAATAATAGTCCTGGATACGTTATTGAAGCATTTGTTGTAAACGCGAAAAGCCGCGTATTCAGAACGCACGTTGATCGGCATCATCCTGAGGTTATGTGGGCTACAGCGGATGCTTCTGGAAATAGTAAAAATTTCCCCGAAATCAAATCTGGAGTTCTGCGGTCCCTGGAAGCGTTGAAGTACACACTCTACGGGGAGGGGACTCATGATCACCTTCTCGGAGAGTTGGATAATCTCACTGACCGATTAAAAGATTCGCAGGATCCAGAAGGTTTGGCGATGGCGATTAGTGAAGCTGAGCCAACCTTAGTCCGTGCATTTAAAATGTGATGTAGAGGCCACCTTGATGACGATCTATGTTGGCGGTGGTCAGGATGCATCTTATGGCCGACGCATAGCCGACCTCTCCACTTCTGTTCGACCGAGAAAAAGGCGAAAGCCCGTATAGGATAAAACTCCGTAGAATCTCTTTGCACCGCATTTCGCGGAACCGTTCGTCTCGCAGGGGAGGCAGCTTTTTGGCCAGATTTAATGCGCGCACGGACGACCATAGTTGTTGTCTGACGCCTGATAAACTCTTTCCTTCGAAGCGACCGACCGGATGAGATTGAGCGCTTCCCAGCAACTACGGCTGTCGTCGCTGTACCCGCGCGAGGCGGGTTGTAAATGGTGCCCGGATCTACGCCAGCGGGGCGGAACGCCTAACGTGCCGTGATGCGATGCATCCCCATTCAATCTCTGTCGCAACTTCTCCGCTGAGCCTTCTTGAGAGAGATTGGAATCAGCTTAAGTTCGCAATAAGTGAAAATGGCGCGAAGAACGCCGGCGCTGTCCCCACCTCTAGTGTGTGAGCCCGGTCCGAAACGTCGTAGGAATTCGGCTCAAAGCTATCGTCGCGCTCGTAGCGTCAAGGCGGCGTCATGCGCGATCGCTGCCGCCGCTGGCGCGATGTTCGAGCAACCGAACGACCATAACTCCAGCATTCTGACGAGTCGGATCTTGGTGGGTTCGGAGATGTCGTTGCGACAGAACTCCGTCACATTCGCGCTGGTGGAGCTGATTGCTACTCCCAGTCGGCGGAACCACTCTTCGTTCTCTCCAGACGAGATGCTACATATCTTAGCCAGTGCGTTTAAGTCAGCATGGCGCGGCCATCGCCGTGTTCCCCGCAGCGTGAGTGCCATTCCGTCGAGTGCATCACCGTCGTTGGCGCGCGGAGCGTACGCTCCCATGGTCAGCAGGTCGTACACGGGAGATAGCTGCGGACTCGAGCTGGGCGAATAAAGCACGCCGAAGTTCTTCAGATGTGCGTCGCCGTTCCTGATAGCGGATGCCAGGACGTATTGGCCAAAGAGGTACGAGCAAGCCTGGATAGTTTCTTCGGGAGCAACGGTGTTTCGGATGATGTGAACCACTCGTTCGATGGAGCACGCATACTTATCGCGTGCGGGCAGGCCTAGGAGTGAGCACGCGTCCTCAAACTGAAGTGGCGTCCCGTCCTCAGCGATGTCGAAGCGCTTTACGTACAGGTGCTCCCTATCCTGGGAGAGTACGGTCGTCGCGGTGGGAAGCCCCATGCGCCTGGAAACTTCCATGCCGAAGAATTCAAGTATGGTCAGTTCGGGATGGTCGGCATCGTTGGCTTTGACAATCCATTGTCGTGCAGATTCGGGCGAGCTCCGGCCTGGCACAGCGCCAAGATACTTGGGAAAGCCTCCCGAAATGCCAGGCAGTTTGCCAAGGGGGATGGTCTCCAAGTCAGCCAAGCAAGATGTCTCGACGTGGGCGTCTGTCCTATCGAGGTAGATGGTCTTGGCCGAGCCGGCGTGGGGAATCAGCCGAAGATTTCCGATTCGGTGCTGGCCGCAAGCCAACAGCATTTCTAGCTCTGACGCCTGCACGCTCTCCTTCCCCAAGCGAGCCTCGAGCAGCCGTTCCAGGAATCCTTCTGGATAGGAGACTTGGAAGATCGGGAACAGCGTTCTGCTCTTCCACTCCGTCTTGCTGGTTGGCATGTTGAGCGAAAGCGCATGCGTGGCGGGCACTGCGGGCTCGTAGATGAACGTGAAGTCGCCCTGGACATCCCGAACCAAGACTCCAAGCAGGACATCTCTGAAGAAGACATCAGTCTGCATGATCGGACTCCCCGTCGATGGATTGAGCCTTGCACGATGGGCAGCGAACGCGTTGCCACGGCTGCTCAATCAGTGTTCCCGCTTTGCCGCATAGCTCGCATGTCGTGGTGGACTCACGAATGTAGCGCTCAGTGAGCAGATAGAGCGACGTCATCAACGGGTTGCCGGAAGGAACCTGGTAAGCAACGCGGAGAACTCCGAATTTTTCTCGCATGGTGACGATGCTGAAGTTCGGTGACGGAGATGAGTCCCACAAGGCGTCGAGCTCTTCGCAAAGCGTGAACGCCAGCCGAACCCAACCTGGTCCGAACTCGATCCGCACTTCTTGATCCTGCGCGAAGAGATGATGAAACCCGGCGTGAATCAGTCGGTTCGATTCGTTGTAGTCCATGATGAACTCCAAAAGAGCGACAAACGGCCACTTCTACAAGTGCGACACATCGAGCGGCAAATGCATTTTGGAAAAATCGAGTTTTGGCGGCGGTGGGTGAAGAGCGTCCAATACGGCGTCTGTGTAGGGTGAGAGGCAGCAAAGCTGCAGCAGGTAAGTGCAGTTAGGCCAATCTGTGGGAAGCGGTCGTCTCTCCGCGATCATGACATGGTGTCTGACCCAGGGCTCGGGGATGTACTGGTCCAACGTCCCATGCGAATAGGGCCAAAACTGTTCCGCGGCCAACCCTTGTTCGGCTCCGAGTTTCTTGATGAGACCGGAGAGAGATCCTTTGGAAGGCGGACGGGGCATGTCAAGAAGGTCGGAACAAAGGACTTGGTAACTCTTCACCGCCTGAGAGTCTGCGGCCGATAGAACGGCGTCAGGTGCAATCGGCCCCACGATCGAACCAGGGTTTGGATGATCGCGGATCGTGCGGCGCGAGAAGCTCATCAGCGGCACAGAATGTGTCGGACATAGATCTATACCAGGAACCTGATGCGAGCGATGCCAGTAGGCGCAGTCGAACGTTCTTAAGTCCCCATCACGGCATTCGAGGCACAGCCGAACTGGACGACCAGCCGCTGGAACGTTCGCATTGAATAGGTACGGGGTCATGCCGGTTACCGAGTCTTCTGAAGGCCTTCGTGTCTGGCACCCGAATATCAGATTCTGGAGGCTGTGCCGGCGCAGGTAGTCCTCGACAGGAATGCCACAAAACTCTGCCACGCCTTTAGGCAGAGGTCCGAAGACGCCAAGGCCGTTGGCCCCGCGCGCAGTAGGTAGCTCTATCGCTAGCTGGGAAGGTCGTTCAAATCCGTTCCTGTAGATCAACCTGTACATGTGCCCAGCCATGAACTCGTCTGGGTAGGGCTGTAGAACCATCAGTTTTCTTTGCGGCATTGGGCTAGATACTTTCGAACAAGGGTGAATGTGCGAGGGAGAAGCTCTTCCCGTCGTTGCCAGCAGCGCAGCTTCGGGAGCGCGGCGAGCATCGCCTGCCGCCGCGTTCCTCTAAATTCGCCGGGCTGCTCATGCGCGATGAACTTGCGAACCTCGAGGGCTAGAGCGACGTCACGGGCGTGCCAATCGACGTGGGTTGTGCGTAACGGCTTGGGCGTTACAGATTCGGACGAGGTCTTGTAAAGCCAGTCTCGATCATGGCGATAGAGCCAGACGTAGTCTGCGGGGTCGCGTTGACGCAAGGCAGTGATCCCGGCCCTAGGGAAGCGCTTCGCAAGTTGCTGCCATCTGCGGTGCGTATCACGCCATTTGCGTTCTAGGCATGCAGTGATCCATTGCTGACGTAGGTCCGGAATCGCGTGGAGGATACCGACCACCACGCCAATCTTGACTCCAAGCGTCTGGGCGACGTCAGTCGCCCTCTTTCCCTTGAGAAGCTCGCGAATGACGGCAGTGTGGCGCGGAGGCCTTCGCAGCTTCAACGGAACATGCGCCTTCGCCGCCCACCGGATCACAGTCTCCGTTTGCACGCCGACCTGGGCGGCGGCGCGGCGCGCGGAGTAGCCGCGATCTCTGATGAGAGTAAGCGCCTCGACCTGCGAGGCACTCAACTCTGCCCGAGACGACGACCGCGCTGTAACCGGCTTGAGCGAAGGAGAGGCGCGATCGGACCGATAGGCTTCACAGAACTTTGGCCAGGTCCCGTAAAGCCAGTGGATGAAAAGCAGGTGGCGCAACGGATTGGTGCTGTGCCCGGATATCCGCAGTACGGTTTGGACATAACCCGGACGACATTCGGGGTCCAGCCGTAACGCGTTGAACTCAGGTAGTGCGGACACCTCCAGAGCTGCATCCGCGCAGTCAGCAGCTACGCGCTTCAGGTTCAACTGGCGCTGGCCTCGGCCATAGCCGAGCAGAGCCAGGTCGTTCACGTAAGTGTCGTGAAGCTGCCGGTAATCGATTCTTCCTTGGTAGAGGCCTATCGAAGATGCGATGACTAACGATGTGAATGAAAGCCAGGATGCAGGCGCTGAAGTCGCGGGGGAGGCGCAGTCGAACTGATGATCATCGTGAGGAAGAACCCATAGAAAGCGGCCGATGCCGTTTGCTTTGGTGCTTGCTGCTGTCAACTTGCAGAAATGCGTTGGGCAACTCCAGGCGCCCGGATACTGGTGATCGCGATGCCAGTACGTGGTGCTGTATATCTTCACGTCACTCGCACAGCACAAGGGGCAGTACTTCAAAGGATGAGCCGCTCCGAAACGACTGCTCATGAGGCCAAGCAAAGACTTGGCCTTGCCCGAACTGTTGCGCCGGATCTCCGCCAGAATCTCTTCCTCGCAACGCGCCGATCGCCACGGCAAATAGAAAGGAAGGATGGTGTGATGCGCGACGAGGTCGGAAAAGGAGGTCTTGAGCGCACTGCCGCTGCGCTGTAGGAACGCATCAACATGGGCCGGGACGTCGTGCCGGTCTCCTTGTCTGGAATGGCCAAAAAGCCTTTGGGTAGTTGCACCCGCGCGGGACTGTAGGGACAGCACATGCTCGCGAGCACAAAGGCTGTACAGCGTCTCGTTCGGAAGCCAACCGCTGACTTCCATCCGGTGCGAATGGGGTTTGGCTGTCATGGGATATCTCGCGCTCACGTGGGCCGTACGCTCTACCTCGGCATCGAGGGGCCGCCACCCTTTCTATGGACCTCGGTTCGCAGGAGTTCGGCGGCTGAGAGTTTGCCGGCTCGTCGAACGGGCTTCTTGGGCGTCGGCGCGGCGGCAAGCGTCTCCCGGCTTTTGTCAGAGATCTTCTGAATGTGCGCAGCCGCCTGGTGTGCGACGGGCCGAAGCAGTTCTTTCTGAAGTTCTTCTGCGAGCCGCCGTTCTCTCGCCACCGCTCGGTCAGTGGCCACTGCCGCGGCCGTAGCGGCGGCAAGCGGAAATGGACACTGATACTGGGCATTGTTCTTTGAGGGCTTTTCGATAAGCATTGCTTGCACCTGTTTGCGATGCACGGAGTACCCCGTGCTCGCAAACGCCTCGGCCAGATCAGAGGCTGCAACCTGGCGCCGGCCCCGCTCCCACGCCGTAGCGTAGGCTGAGCAAATCAGGTAGATCAGCAGCCGTTTCAAACCGGCGGTCTTCTCAAACATCTCGAACCCGCGCGACGCCAGGTCGACTTGCAGGGTTGGTGACAGTGCTTCTGTCACCGCCGCCAGATAGTTCTTCCAGTCTTCCGAATCCGGCCTTGATGGAAGTAGTACGAACGGAGCTGCGAGGAGCCTTTGTCTGTCCTGCTCCGGGCGCCTGAGCAAAAGGTTGCAGAGACTGTAGTTGGCGACAAAAGCCAGGGGCGCTCCCAGGTGAGAGAACTGATAGAGTGCCTTCGTGACGGCCGTGTTTGCCTGCGCGCTCTGAGTCATGAACTGCATCTCATCGAGGATGATCAAGGACACGGCATTCTTGAAGATGATTCCAGCCACCGCTTGAGTTGCATCCTTCGGCGCATCAATCCGCTCTGCCTCGACGAAAGGGCGCAGCATCTTGGAGACGGTGGCGCGATCTTGCGCACAAATGAACCAAGAGGCGCTCGCCCGCAAGCGTCCGCCTTGTGGACCAAGATTCACTTCTTGCGACTGCGGGAGGATGCGATGCACGGCGCGCATGAGGCTGCTCTTCCCCACGCCGGCAGGACCGGTCAGGCATACTGGAGCACGGAAGTCATTTCCTTGATACCCACGGTGGTAGAGGCGCTGAAAGTAGTCCTTTGGATCGACGTAGTTTCGGGCTCGATGTGCTCTAGCCATGCCGACAAATTTCTGAATCAGCGTCGCTTCCTCGGACGAGGGGATGTAAAGGCCGGCCAAGTGCTTCTTGATTTCCGAGTCAATAAGGTATGACGGCACGTCGCCAAGATCTGATCTCGGAGCTACACGTGTCGTGGCCGCGGCCTTGATTTCTTCAGGCGTATCGAGGCCGGGAAAGCTGCTCAACGCGTCCCAGGTGATTTGCTCATGCATGCGTTTTTCCGGTGGAGATTTTCTTGACATCCTGGTTATCAGACGCAGCTGAGGCTTTCGGCCCTGCGCGAGTGGACCGGCGTTTAGTAGTTTCCCAACGCTGCCCGGTCTCAGCCTCAAAGGCGCGTTTTTGAGCCACTTGGGCTGCATCACGATGCTCTAACAGCAATGTTCTGCTGTCCTTCAGCACGCGGTCTTCGGCCAGCAGATCGTCGAAGGTCCGATAGAGTTGCTCTTCGTCGTCACGCAGTTTGAGTACCGCCGCCACCTCTACCAGGCGGCCATCAATTTCGACCCACAAGTACCTGATGCAGAAGGGCAGGTAGTAGCCGGGTACGCTCTTGGTGCCGTTTTCACCGATGCGGTCGAGCACATTGGTATGGCGAAGTTCAGAGGAGTCGTATCTTTGGTGCCTCAGATATGCGCCGTCTCTGTCCAGCCTGACTGTGATCGGAGCCAGAAAGCGCCTTACGGCGGCTGCGAAATTGCACTGCTCCGCCAGATTCCTGGCCCGATCGTCCAGAAATTTCCAGACTCCCACCGGGTTCGGGCGCACGTTCTCGCGGATCATCTCCGGCGTCATGCGGCCGGAAACGTCGGCCCCCTGAATCTCAGCCAGAAGACGTCGGATTTCGCGCCGCGCCATTTGATATGCGGTGAGGTCACTGGTCAGGTAAGTCTCGGGACCTTCTGTTTTGGTTCTGCGTCGCTGTGCCGATTCGACAAGGGCTTTGCTCTGGCCCTTACCGGAGGGCGTAAGTTCACGGATCGCGAGGGCGTCTGATGGCTCATCCGACGCGCCAGGTTCACGCTTGATACCGGGGCCACGATCAGTGATGTAACGAGGCGTGATGCCAGCGCTGGGCCATTCATGCTCATCGATTTCGATGTCGAAAAGGCTGCAGAATTTCTTCTTGGGAATTGCCGCGCAGAACTGCATCGCGTTATAGGCTTCGCTTGACTCACCGCCGAACGAGAAGCCAATGCCTAGGCGCATTCCTGATGCGGTATCCACGCTGCGTGCGACGTACAGGGCCTGGAGAACAGCTCCGTCGATGTAGCCTCTGGGTCGATCTTCACACACGTAGGCGTCCGCCTCAGCGGCTTCATAGAGACTGCTTACAGCTTCGGCGAAGCTGCCCTTGTGAGCAGCGAATCGACGGCGGAACTTGACCTCTCCGTATAAGGTGCGCTGAACGGTCGCAAGTCCGAAGTGCTTATGGACCTGGTAGCGGTACTGATCGTAGGTTGGAGTGTTCTCGCCGATGAACGTCATGTGTCCCGACTGGTCACAAATCGGCTGCGCTTTAAAGTCTTCCTCCATTGCATCTCGATAGATCTTGCGTAGCTTCTTGCCTAGCGTGGAGCGCTTTACATAGCTGGAGAGAATGAGTTCGACAGTCTTCGAGGTAAGTCGGATGCCGCTTAGCTTTCCTTTGACTTCCGACGGCCGGCCAAACTTCAGCTGCGATGCGGTATTGGAGGGGCGGTCCCAGCGTCCGATCCCTGTAAAGTCCGGGAGCAAAGCCCAAGCGTTGCGACCGAAAGTGATGTATGTGAAGAACCAAGCCCGTAAGCGGCCGGAGTTTTTTCCCACTGATTTTGCGTATGCATTGATCAATGACTCTGGAGATGGCGCGGCGAGGATTTCCTGTTCTCTCTCCAAGAGCGGAGCAATGGTGAGCAGGCGTTCCTGGACACGATCCGCATTCGGTGTTTTCTTGGCAATCCTGGAAGCATCCAGCAGCGTCAGATCGGCATTCTTTAATCCGTCGAGATGGGGCGGTAGACCGGAGGGATCTGGGGCCGGCTTGATCGTCCCGTTAGCCAGAGCGGCTTCGAAGCGATGTCGGTCAAGCATGATCAGGTTTGCCGCCGGACGATTGGCGTGCGTAAACAGCGCGAGAATGGCGCGGCCGCTCTGATGATGGTTTCTCACCAGGTGGTAGACATTGCCTTTGGTCAGACTCAGGAAGCCTGCAGGCGCGATAAGGGGTGAACCGACCTGCACGTGTCACCTCGCAAACCAATGGCTGTAGTCAACCAGGACATCCGAACGTTCGCGTCGCAGAGGCTTGTCGGGAAGGACAGGGCGATAGAGATCCACCCTAACTTCGCGCTTCCAGATGGCGGCATACAGGATCTTCACGCAGTCGCGGCGGTCCACGCCGGTACGACGTTTGAGCTCCGGCAGGATCGAGAGCGGAGTGATAGACAACCCTACGAGCTCTTGAAACTTCGCAACGATGTAGGCGGTCTCGTCCTCACCTGCCCTCGCGGCGGTATTCGTTGAGCTAAAAAGTGCAGTTAGATTGGTGATTAACGAGGAATCAATTTCCGCTTCGCTGACTCGGGCGGTTCGAATGCCTGCGTCTGAGAAATAAAGTTCCTCGAGATGATGCCGGTGCTCGGCGCGATCCTGTGCCTTCGCGACGCGAAGCGGGTTGTAAAGGCGGTGGGGCGTGAGCGAGAAAGCTGACGGGTCCTTCTTGACTGTCCAATTGACGCAATAGCAACCCTCGGTATCTCGAAGGAAAAGCAGCAGGTCTCCGAGATAGGGGAAGGCAGCTCGGACCTGGCTGCCGTCGGGCTGGGTCACCCATACGACGGGGTGATCTGAGATACGGCCGAGTCGATCCGCGACGTCGATGGTCCCCTCGAACATTGGCATGTCCGCTGGTAGAACACCGAGGTAGTCGGCAAGGGGATGCGGCGTGCGGAATGGCGAGAGCATGTGTTGCTCTCGCAGCTCGAACAGCCCAGGGTGATATAGGACGAGAAGGGCTGCAGCCCTTTCCGCCAGGGACAGCAGATGGATGTCTCGCCCAAGCTTCTTCGAGAAGACCGTTGAGGGACGGCTGTTGGCCGGTGCTTCGTCGCGCGTGGCGCGAATGCTGGGCTGATACTCAGAGCCCCAGCCAGGCTTAAGTTGTCGTTGTTCGATCAGTTTGAGACGTCTCTCGCTGATGAGCGCATTGCGAGCCATGATGAACTCCAGTGTGAAACGGGGCGGGAATGGGCGTTGCCATTTCCGTATCTGGAGAACTCGCATTCGATTCGTTGCGACGAGTGCATAACTGCCCCTGCAGATGCTTGACAGCACCTCGCATAGAGAGCAATATTTGCCCAGGTTTGATCCACCTATCGCACGTCTTCGAAGGCCAGATGCTCCGGCAAGAGCGCTGGCCTTTTGTGCAAGTTCTCATCTTCTTCAGTTGGCTACTTCATAGCTGACATTCCTCAAAAATTTGGACGATAGAAGTCCGTCGCCTCGGCGCAATGCGCGAGGCGGATGGTTTGTGCCCGCTCGTGGGACGGGGTGTTTAGCTCCTAGTGGCCGGGTAGTGAGTTCGCTAAGTTTGTCCGCTTCGCTGCTAATGTGATGCCAACGACCGATTGCGGGCACGACTAATAGAGGCCGGGCCTTGCTCGCTCTGCTTCGCCGTAGATGCAATAAGTGTGGTCCCTAGGAATCTCTTGTTGCTGAACGCTTCACAGTAAGCAATGAGATACCACCGATTATGCTATCGGATTTTGTTGCGGTGTCAATGTAAAAAGCAATGATAAGTCATTGATTTATATTGATTTTTAATCACTTTGCTGTGCCTATGCTGTTGAGATTAAAGGCATTTGTGATTTTGTTAATTTTGTTGGTCGAACAGTTTTTTCTTGAAATACTGAAAGGCATCCGCAGTAAGTCCATTTCGAAAACAGCACAGTCCGTGCCGTATCCAAAAAGTTTTGGGGCTATAGATACACCGACGTGCGCTTGTGCTCCGATGTCACCGGGATGCAACACTTTTCCAAGTTTCCGGATTGTCCATTGCCTTGAGGATCCTGCCGAAGGCAGGCGCGTACGACACTTTTCTGGCGCCTAGTGTCGCCTTTAGCATTTATGTGACTAAATGTATCTGCAACTAGAGGTAGGCCCGATACTCATCAGATTAGCCAAGGCGTGCTGAGACCCACCCGGGCCGACCTAGCGCTGCCGCTAAGGCCGTCATACTGTTAAAGTTCTCATCAATTTTCGTCACCCGAAAACGGTTCATGAATCAACGGTTCGGTTATGCGAGAGTTTCGGTGCATGACCAGAAGCGTCATTGGGGGAGGGATAGTTTATTAACTCAATTCGATCCGGCGATCTACGCCTGGTAGATGACCTCGTGGATTTCATCCGAGGTCCTGGGTTCGTGCTCGATTTTTCCGACACGAGTTTTGCGGATTTTTTTGCCCTGGAGTTAAGGGTCAATATTGACGATCCCAAATACGCGGCTAACGGTGGATCCAAGGGGAAGCGGCTGCGCTATTTCCTACAGAACTGTGACGATGCCACTGCCGTGTGCGTACTTACCGCTCTCTGGGAACACCGTTCCGACTATCTTGCCCGCTGCGGCCGCAAGGATCCCGTAATCAATGCGCAGTCTCGCTATCATGGCTTAATTAATCGTCTGTCCGGAGGTGCGGCTCCGAAGCCAACGCAATCCCAGCTCCCACCCACCGTCGATCGTCAGAAGATCGCCACCATTAAGGCGGAGCTGCTACAGATGTCCTCGCTCGGTGCTCAGGCCCGTGGTTTCGCCTTCGAGGCATTCCTCAAGGGAATGTTCGACGCATTCGGTTTGGCCGCTCAGGAACCGTTCCGCCTTCGCGGTGAGCAAATCGACGGCAGCTTCCAGCTCGGCAGCGAGACCTATCTGCTGGAAGCCAAATGGCACAGTCAGCCAATTGGAGTCGCCGATTTGCACACGTTCCATGGCAAGATCGAGCAGAAGGCCGCTTGGACGCGAGGCCTGTTCGTGAGCAACAGCGGCTTTTCCAATGATGGCCTCATCGCCTTCGGCCGAGGCAAGCGTGTTATCTGCATGGACGGCCTCGATCTTTATGAGTTGCTTGACCGCGAGATCCCGCTCAATCGAGTTCTTGAACAGAAGGTGCGCAAGGCAGCCGAAACCGGCATGCCCTTTCTTCGCGTTCGCGACCTATTTCCGAGCTAAGGAGGGGCATGGTCCAATTCAATGATTGGTGCGACTCGGCAGACACGCCATTAGGTAATCATCATGTTCGCGTTATGACGAGCCGGCCAGCGGATACTGCGACCGGCATTCAGGTGACGGCCAGGGCTATCCGTACCCACTACGCCGCTGAGGAGCGCATCGCCGCCGCGCTTGCGCGGCTGGGCAAAGCTGCGGCCGCGCAAATGGTCACCGATCTTCTCCCGCAAACGCCACAGATCCGATCAGGCGACCTTGGAGAAATCTACGCTACGGAGTGGATCGACGCGGACAGCGGCTATCGTGCGCCGATCAAACGGCTACGCTGGAAGGATCACCGCAACATGGCGATGCGCGGCGATGACGTCATCGGTATGATGCTCGACCCAGCGACACAGCACCTCCGCTTCCTGAAGACGGAAGCAAAGAGCCGCATCGACCTGCGCGCCCAAACGCTGGAGGAGGCGCGCACCGGCCTGAATAAGGACGGAGGTCTGCCGTCCTCGCACGCCCTATCCTTCATCTCAGCCAGGTTGATGGAGCTGGGCACCGACGCGCCGCTCGTCGACGCCATTGACGAGGCGCTCTACCGGAACGGCATCCAGCCTGAGAGCGTGAAACATCTCCTCTTCACCTTCTCAGGGAATTCTCCGCAGGCCCTATTGACGCAGGCGCTGCAAGCCTATCCCGGCCCGATCGGGCAATGGGGCATCGGTCTTCACGTCAATGGACACGCCGCCTTTGTCGGAGCCGTCTACGATCGAGTCATAGCCGATGCCAATCACCCCTGACGCGATCTCAGCGGCGATCACCGACGCGGCGTCGGCAGGCTTCCGCGGCAGGCTCATCGCGCGCGGCCAGGCCCGCGCAATGATCTGGCGTGACGGCGTTCTTCCGCCCGACGCGCCCGCCTTCTCGCCACAACTCAGTTTCGATCTTCACAGTTACGCCTATGGCCTGCTTGGGTTGGGACTACGCCTCCTCGAACTTGACGGCGACCCGAACCAGGCACGGACGGCGTTCGAACAGGCCGCAACGGCCCTCGAAGCGGTCATGGCCAAAGGCAATCGCGGCGATCCAGATCGCGACTTTCATTTCGTGATGGCAGCAGCCAGCTATCACCTCGCGCACCTTTCCGCCCGGGCCTATTCCCTCCTTGCAGTCGTGGCCGACGAAGCGAACTTCTCGCCGATCGAACAGGCGCTCGGACTGTTGATGCGCCGAGACATCAACGCGCTGCGCGCGCGAGTGTATGCCTTCCGCCTCGATGGCCGAGGATCAGACGCGACCATTACGACGCTCTTCCAGCAGCGCCTTGCCGAGCCCGTCGCCGCCGACGCGCAGGAACGAGACGGAAAAGACTTTCTCTTCGAGGGCCTGGATCTCGCCCTGACGGACGCTTTCTTCGGCGCCTTTTCGATGTTCCTGCTCGCCCTAGATCGCGGCGAACGTGCGCTTCTCGACCGGGCCATCGCCCAGCTTCGCGAGAATCTAGACATCTGCGGGCAGCTGAACCTGCTTCCCCAATGGTGGGTGCATCGAGTCGCCATCCATCTGCTTTCCGATCTCTGGTCGAACACCTTTCACGAAAGGGTTCCGCTGCTTCCCGCCGGCGGCGCTGCTCCGTCATGGTCCGGCCTCCGCGAACTCTTCATCGCCTTGCTCGCTCGCCGCCCAAGGGCGGAAGTGGACCTGTGGCCGTCACAGACCGAGGCGGCGTCGCGCGCTGTCGACCAAACCGACAATCTCGTCGTCTCGCTGCCGACCAGTGCTGGGAAAACTCGTGTCGCCGAATTGTCCATTTTGAGATGTTTGGCCGGCGGGCGGCGCGTCATGTTCGTGACCCCGCTTCGTGCCCTGTCGGCGCAAACCGAAACCACGCTTCAGCGCACCTTCGGGCCGCTCGGCAAGACCATTTCCGCTCTCTACGGCAGCATCGGCGTGTCCAGCTTCGACGAGGATGCTATCCGCGAGCGTGACATCGTCGTCGCGACCCCCGAGAAGCTCGATTTCGCCTTGAGAAACGATCCGTCGCTGCTCGACGATGTGGGCCTGCTTGTGTTCGACGAAGGACATATGATCGGGCCCGGCGAACGCGAAGTTCGGTACGAGGTTCAGATTCAACGCCTCCTGCGTCGTCAGGACGCCGATCAACGCCGCATCGTCTGCCTGTCGGCAATTCTTCCCGACGGAGATCAAATGGAAGACTTCTCGGCGTGGCTGCGGCGCGATCAACCGGGAGGTCCTATCAAGCACGATTGGCGTCCGACGCGCTTGCGCTTCGGCGAAGTCATCTGGAGCTCGCCGACAGCGCGCCTCAATCTTCGCGTCGGCGAGGAAAGGCCCTTCGTGCCCCGATTTCTCACGGGCGCGGCACCGCCGCTGTTCATCCCGCCGAAGAAGCTTCGCACCCGGCTCTTCCCGGACAATCAGCAGGAATTGAGCCTTGCTACCGCATGGCGCCTCGTTAGTGACGGCCAGACCGTGCTGATCTATTGTCCGGAGCGCCGCAGCGTCGAACCCTTTGCCAAGGTCATCGTTGACTTGCACTCGCGCGGCGCGCTCGCGTCCTTGCTCACGGTCAATCTGGCCACCCTGCAGACCGCCATAGCGCTCGGTGAAGAATGGCTTGGGCCGGACAGCGACATCCTGAAATGCCTTCGACTTGGTGTGGCACTTCACCATGGCGCCTTGCCGACCGCCTATCGCAAGGAAGTCGAGCGCCTTCTGCGTGACGGCGTGCTCAAGGTTACGATCTCATCGCCGACACTGGCGCAGGGCCTCAATCTCTCTGCGACCGCGGTCGTCATGCACTCGCTCTACCGGCACGGCGAGAAGATCAAGGTCTCCGAGTTCAAAAACGTCATCGGACGCGCAGGCCGGGCATATGTCGATGTAGAAGGCCTTGTCCTCTATCCCATCTTCGAGGATGTCAAGAACAAGAAGCACGACGAATGGGTCGGGTTGATCGAGGATCTCGGCGCCCGCGAGATGGAAAGCGGACTCATCCAGCTCATTTTCACGCTGCTGAGCCGCATGTACGCCCGCCTCGGCGGCAACCCCGACCAGTTGATCGACTATGTTGTCAACAACGCCGCGGCCTGGACTTTCCCCGAGGTCGCGGGCGAAAAGGCCGACAAGCGTGAACGGGCGCTGAAAGAGTGGGAGCGTCATATGGCGACCCTTGATACCGCCATTCTCAGTCTCATCGGCGAAGCCGACGTGCCCGATGACCAGATCGAGGCCGCGCTCGACAACATCCTTCAATCTTCGCTTTGGCAACGTCGCCTGCTTCGCGTCGACGACGCTTCACGCGCTGCCTATCGCACCACGCTGCTGACGCGGGCCCGGTATATCTGGGCGAACTCGACCCCTGGTAGGCGGCGCGGCTACTTCCTGGCCGGACTCGGTCTAGAAGCGGGACATGCCCTGGACGCAGTTGCGCCTGAAGCGAACCTCCTTCTCATACAGGCAAACGCGGCCCTCGCGGCCTCCGACCATGAGGCGGCAATCGCTGCGATCACCGGCATCGCTGAGCGCGTGTTCACCTTCTACCCATTTGAGCCGGATCCATTCCCGGAGAACTGGCGCGACATCCTTAGATTCTGGCTACTCGGACAGCCATTGGCCGCGATTGTCGCCGGAGAGGAAGCCGAGGTATTGCAGTTTATCGAAGGCGGCCTGGTTTATCGCCTGCCTTGGGCCATGGAGGCCTTGCGCGTTCGTGCCGCGGCTAATGGCGACGTCGTCGGCATATTGGACCTGGCCTTGGACGACCATGAGCTTGGCCTAGCCCTGCCCGCTGTCGAAACGGGAACGATGAACCGCTCCGCCTCTATTCTGATCCAGGCGGGGTTCAATTCGCGGCTCGCAGCCATAAAAGTTGTCACTGACACGGCCGCCACCTTTACGGCTGGCGCGGAATTGCGCGACTGGCTGAGATCACCAGGCCTTGCGGTTTGGTCGGCGCAACCCGACTGGCCAACGACCGAGACTCGGGCCATTTGGCTCGAATTCATCCAGGAGCTTGCTCCCTTAACCGACCTGACCTGGGCTCGGCGAGATTATCTTGGAAACGTTCAGTGGTTCGCTGTACCGGCGCCTCCCGGAACACCAGTTAGCCTCTTTCATTGGAACGGACAGCCACTAGTGCTGGCGCCTGACGGGCACGCGATTGGGCTGCTACAACACCGGCTCAACCCGAATCGGCGAGGTCTTGTTCGAGCGGCTGTCGCTGCGAATAACGGCCAGCTCGATCTGAGCTATCTAGGCCCCGATGATTTGTGGGGAGGATAGGGCCACCAGATCGTGGAGCCACGTACATACGCCGCCGCGCTGGTGCGAGTCCGATCGCAGCATGGTCACTGGGTCATTTTCGGACTTTAGGGACACCCGTGGCAGGCAACCTCCGTGACAAAGCGCGCAGCGGCGCTACGGTGCGATTTGCGTCTGTGGCCGATAGCGGTCTCACAATGGCGGCGCCAATTGTTGCGCTGGCCTTCTGTTCCACCCGGCATCCAAGAGTGCACCCCGTTCCGCGGGGCACGAAGGCTGCGTGAGCCAACGTGACCCAGCTACTCCCTTCGGCACACGCAACCGATCGGCTATTTGGGTGTCTGACCGGTCACTTTGACTTCAATCTCAAGAACCTTTGTCCGCGTCGTCCCGACGCTTAGACGTTCACAATTATCCGTCGCGAAATTCAGCCACCTCTTGTATGCATCACCCGGGTAGTTGAACAGTACCTGGCTGCCTGGAACGCCGACGACGATGCGCGCTAACGCAAGGTCGTCTGGGTGCCCGTGCTTGTTGCCGTTAGTAGACACGACGTAGGTTTCAGTCGGGAACGCCTTCAGGAGCTCGTCGGTGACGTTGGCTGCGCTGCCGTGATGCGGCAGCTTGAGGATGTCGACGCTGCGGGGCAGTCCGCCATCAAGGAGGGTCGCGGTTTCCAGCAGCACGCTCGCGTGTGCGTCCGCAGCGAGAAGCAACGTAGCGCCACCGAAACTGAACAGAAAGGCGATAGAGCTTCCGTTGGCGGTAGAGGTGTCCTCTTGGCTAGTCGTTTTAAGGATGGCGTCGATGTCGATGGGTGGCAAAACGCCATTGCCCAAGCGTTCGAGGCCGGGTGGGGGCGCCGCCTCGGGTTCGGCTGCTTCGGCCACCTCCTGCTGTAGCGGCCCACGTTCCGCCCAGTCCTTTCGAAGAGCTCTTAGCGAATCTGCCGTGGGCGACAGCAGCGTAATGGTCGCGCCGAGAGGTAGCGATACCCCCTTGTTCACCTTGAGAGCGTTCACTACGGCATCTGCACCCCCGAAGGATGCGTTCCACGGCAGCATCAGCTTCTTGTCGGTGAGCATCTTTTCCAGCTCATTGCCCTTCTTGAAGCCCAAGCCCTGAAGGTCGGCGGCTTGCTTCTCGACGGAGCCGTTAAACCAGATGTCCTTGATGCGCTCTCGCAGACTGTTGTTCTTCAGCAGCCGGACGGCGCCGACGATGTGGTCATCGTCAATGTGGGTCACGACAAGTAGCTCGATCTGCGCCGTGGGCCAGCCTTGCAGCAGCCTCTTTAGCGTCGGCGTAGTCTCGCCTGCTACGCCACCGTCAATGATGATGGCGTGCTGCTGCTTCGGGTCGTCGCCGTACTCGATGACGAGGCAGTCCCCATGACCGGCCTGCAGGGTGTGCAGGCGCAGGAATCTGTCTTGCGTCACGGCGAATTGCGTCCGACGTCGAAGACGCAAAAGGGCTGGTTCCGGTCTACGCGCACGCTGAGGTTGCGAACGTAATCCGCAGCAGCGCTGAGTTGGTCGCGCGATGCATGGCGAGCACCGACGAGATGGTTCAGGATGGCAATGCTGCCAGATAGCATTCTTAGACCAAACCTATACATAGGTGGGCCGCGCTTTACCGACTCGAGAACCGATGCGAGGGCAATTTGCCACGCATTGTTCAGTTCGTACCCAGGAATCCGCTTTTTGCATACCTCGGGTCCTTGAAGGACGAGGCTAGCCAGCAGGATGTGCCCGTCCGGGATGCCCGGAAAGTTTGTCGCTAGGTTGTGCAGCCACCATCCCCAGTCCCGATTCCACCGTGGGTAACCAGCATGGGTTAGAACGTACCCGCCTGCGGCTGCTGCGTATGGATTCATGAACTTCTCATACAGAGCGTTCTCGGCCTGCCGAAGAAGCGAGACCGAGGAAGCAAGGTCACCTGTTTGCATGAACTGCAGCAGCGCGCTGAACTTCGGATCGTCCACGCCGACCACCAAGCGTGATCCACGCGGGTCGCTCGACGAGTGGTGGGAGATGTATTGGACCGAAAGGCGCGCAGACTCGCCCGACAAAGTACGCCATCTGGTTGGGAGACACGCGACCTGAAGTGGTGCTGGCTCCTCTTCGGCTTCGAATGAGAGTGCGAAGTACCTCTCCATTTGGCCGTTCTCAGAGTGCTGCCAGGGCCTCGCCGGTAGCTTCTTCTTCCACGACGCATGGAGCTCATCACCGGAGCCGTATAGCTTCGTTGGTTTCGCAGCCTGCACTTTGCCCATGAAGGCGCTGTCGAAACCAACCCTATTCCACAGGTCCTTGTTCAGCTTCACTGTTCTTGCAGAACTCTCGAGCTTTGCAATGCCTCGATTGCCCTGCCGTTCATCCACAACCTCTCTAGCAAAAGGTTCCAGCAGAGCGCTGAGCTGCCGCGTTGGCCGAGACTGATCGAAACGCACAGTAGACCATCGGCGAAGGTCAGCACGTTCAACACTATCCGATGGCGCACGGAAGACGTCCGCGACCTCGCGCATGGGGGCCGGCGACAAGGGACGGATACTTTCGACCGTCCGCTCAAATCGGCCCGCAACTCCAGCAATCTTTAGCTTCAGGGTCCCGGTAGTCAGACCTTGCGTTGGTACAACGTCCACGCGCTCAGCCAAAGCTTCGCCAGTCGGCAAGCGCACGTAGAGCATGCCCGGCCCAGCGGGAACTTCTATACCTTTTTTCAAAGCTTGCCGGTTCTGCAGCTCGAGAACTATGCCTATCACCGGCTCCTGTTCAGCTCGACCACCTCCCTTGAAGGGAATGAAATCAGCCACCCCGATTTCAGGCAGCGGCTCATCAGAGTCACGGACCTTTTCGAAGTCGAGAACGAGTTCGGTGGTCATTGGTCGTCTCCGCAGGGGATCGAGATGACCCGAAACTGAGGTGCGAGTTGCTCGTGATGTGAGAACTGCTTTGGATTAGCGGCGTCTCCGGCATAAAACGAGCGCTTGCCTGCCGGCACGTCTATACACCACGGCTTTCCATCAGGCACTGGACGGTACTGAGGACAGTCCGTCTGCAAATGCAGCTCCGCAAGTTTTGCCAACGGCTTGGTTTTTACTGTCACCGCAACGGAGGGAGTGCCGACAATTGTGTGCAGCGCAAAGTCGGCTGACATCTTGCCGAATGCCACCCTCTGAAGGTCCTTGCCGTGTGCCCGCTTCACAAGCCAATCCAAGCCTGTGCGCAGCGATGCAGTTCCGACAACCCAATCTTCGTCGTCGTTTTGGAGCGCGCCAGCGCCTTTCATGGAAGTCAGGAGCGAAGACATGAAGACAGAGGGCTTGTCCTCTACGCCAAACGCGCTGGCGCCGAGTTCGCTTGCGTACAACTCTGCTTGCTGGTGACTTCCTAAGTTGGAATGCACCTTGGGCGTAAGCAACTCCGGGAGCGTGGGTGTCTTGTACCTGCTCCGCAGCTCTGGAGATGTGCTGCGGCATGCATCCAACAAGAAGAGTTGCTTCGACGCCTTGGAAGCCATGCACGCGTCGGCAAGCGCGGCCGGGTCAAAGCTACCCAAGAAGGGGCTGTCCACTTCCTTGCCGAAGTCCTGTGCTAGCAAGGCAGTGGTCTCGCCAAGCACAATCCCGTGACCGCAGAAGTACAACAACGCTACGTTGCCGCTGTGGAGGTCGCAGTCCTTACTCCATTCGGAGACGGCTTTTCGGATGTTTGTGATGGTGGGTTCGTCCCAGCCATGCGCGGTCTTCCCTTTGACTGGGCTGCTAGCTAGGACACGAAGGCTACGGATGGGTGTGCCGGGGCGATTCAGGCCTGTACGCAGCCAGTCGGCAAAGGTCTCCACCGAGTGGGATGGGGAAGTGAGCTGACCAATATCTCCAGCGTGCGGAAACTGATTTTTCGACCTGCCGCCTGTGAGGTGGGGATACTTCCCGACGCCGATCAGCAATGCGTGCACGCCAACCTTTGAACGATCCGCCTCTGGGGTAATCAGTGTCACACTAAACTCCCTGTTGATATTCGCCGTCGAGCCCTGCGCGGGGCACGCGAGCCATTTGTTTCAATATGATACATCAACAGGGACTCGGGGCGCCTGCGGCACCGCAAGGAGGCACTGAGCGATTGATGTGAAGGAATTGAGCGAGGAGAACTCTAGACAGGGTGCATCAGCCTTGAAGGGGCCACTAGGGGACTACGCGCAGGGGCGGGGTACCGCAATAGCGCGTCCGGCAAGCAGCGTCCGGCCGTGTCCACTGATGTTCCAACAGGTTTTGCACACAACAGTCGTTCCGATTCAAAACGCGACCGACCGCAACCAACCTGAAGCGGGCATTCAGCGAAGCTCTCTAGGTGACAGCTTCTGGCCGGATGCGGTCAGCGTGACGTTGCCAAGCAACGTACAGACTTCTTGGTCGACCGATTGGGGGCGCGCGACATCTAAAGATCGTACGCTGTTCCGCCGATCACGACCGCTAGATGTGCCAAGAGGCGGGCGGGCCACCCGTTTCGAGACTAAGTCGGGCAAACCCCGAAGGCCCGGACGTTGCGACCGACTTTTGTTCAATTTTCTTTGGCTGAAGGTGGAAAGGTCGGGGGTGCGACCGACTTTGATCCAGGTTTTCTAATTCCGAACGTCCTTTAAAATCAAGGGGTTACCAGGAACGTTTGCGACCGACTTTATTTCTCTCTTTCAGATGAAAACTGGAAATAAAGTCGGTCGCGCGGAATAAAGTCGGTCGCAGCGCCGACATCCTTCTACTCCTTCGATCTACCGCCATATCAGCTTGTAACCCCATTGCAAGGGCCGCGTAAGCGGCCCTTCTTCATTTTTGGCACGAGGTTCGGCTCAGCAGAAGACGTACCGATACCCCACCCTCAGGACTGGATGTGCGCCTTGACGCCTTTGCCTTCATGTTTTCAGTATGTGCACGCAGGCAATATATCTTTAAGGTAGGCAGGCGAATCGGGACTAGTGGTCAACATGTGGCGCACCCACGCATCGCGTTCATGTGCGATGACCACCAGTTCCCACACACAGGCCAGCGCCGGCGTGTTCACTGGCGTGAACAGGGCCGGTTGCGCCAGAGGCGCTGACAGCATGCGCTGACACACGATCCCGCCCGAGAGCCACCAATCCAGCAGCAGCCATACGGCTTCCTCGCCGATGTGCACAATGCAGAATCCCAGGCCATGGCTACGTTTGTCGCAGGCATGCTCGGCCAACACGTTTTGCACGACGGCGCGCACGGAGGCAATGACGGCATCGGACAAAATAGGGGAGGCCCAGTTGAGGTCACGATGGATGCCATAGGTCTTGATCGCATGGCCAGCGGTGTGCCAAGTGGCAATGTGGGCAATGCGGCGCGGAAAGTAAGGCTCTGGTGCAAGAATCATGTCGAGCAAAGCGTGGTGGTGGTTACGCATTCTAAGGGGCGACGTGCTTCAAGGATCGAAGCTGCCACCATTGGTTGACTCAATCTGGAAGTTGCACAGACGAGGTTTTGAAGCTGCACTAGCCACCTTGCTGGTTTCCTTGTTCCCGTACTCGCGACAGTAGTGGTCCGCTCCTGGCCGGTAGATGCCCCATGCGGATTTCCGCTTGCGACCGAGGCCGTGTGAAAACGCTTTTCGTCCTGACAGCCACAGCGCAATCGCCTAGTCCGCATCACCTCGGGCGGTCTTCACTTCGATTTTTCGAAGCGGGGCTCACTCAAGGCCGTTTGGGCGGCCCGGATAGGGTCTGAGGTGCGTTATGGGTCACATGAAGGGCTCAGCCCCCCATCGACAGCATCGCTTTCATCGTTTGCTGGAAGCCTAGGATGCGCATGACCCGCTTGAGGTTATAGGCCAGTACATTCAAGCTCATTTCCGTGCCCACATTGCCCAAGCGACGAGTTAGGAAGTGTGTATAGCCCATCCAATGCT
>Ga0308165_1002016_pt1 | contig 25980 bp, 18 predicted proteins | sample PhyWR2_FD_201032 | JGI IMG/M metagenome (GOLD analysis project Ga0308165, IMG submission 201032) | Phyllosphere microbial communities from UC Gill Tract Community Farm, Albany, California, United States - DLSLW.R2 | ecosystem: Host-associated > Plants > Phyllosphere > Unclassified | place: USA... | reverse complement strand
CACCACGTAGCTGTTTTGCAGCACCAGGTTGGTCAGGTTGAGCGGCTGCATCAGCGTGCCGTCGGTCATGACCTGGAAGAAGGCCATGATCGCCACCAGCGACAGCAGCATGCCGTATTCGCGCATGTTGTTCTTGAGGAAGCCGGCATATTCCCGCTTGGCTTCAGGGACCGCGTCGAGCGTAGGTGTCTTGCTCATTTCATTGTTCTCCATTCTTCACAATCCTCTCGTTCCTTACGATGGAACGCATGATTTTTTCCTGCGATGCTTCCGCCGCCGTGTATTGGCCGACGAACTGCCCTTCGTTCATGACATAGATCCGGTCGCACATGCCGAGCAGTTCCGGCATTTCGGACGAGATCATGATGATGCATTTTCCTTCCGCGGCCAGCTGGTTGATCAGCGTGTAGATCTCGAACTTGGCGCCGACGTCGATGCCGCGTGTCGGCTCGTCGAGGATCAGCACCTCCGGATTCGAGAACAGCCACTTGCTGAGCACCACCTTTTGCTGGTTTCCGCCGGACAGGTTCACTACCTTTTGCAGCACGCTCGAGCAGCGGATCCGCATCTTGGTGCGGAAGTCGGCGGCGACCTTGAACTCGCGCGCCTCGTCGATCACCGACTTGTCGGAAATCGCGCCCAGGTTGGCCAGCGAGATGTTCTTCTTGATGTCTTCGTCCAGCACCAGGCCGTCGCCCTTGCGGTCTTCGGTGACGTAGGCGATGCCGTGGTTGATGGCCTTCTGGATGGTGCCGACATCGATCTTCTTGCCGTGCAGATGTACTTCGCCACTGATCTTGGCGCCGTAAGCGCGGCCGAAGATGCTCTTGGCCAGCTCGGTGCGGCCGGCGCCCATCAGGCCGGCGATGCCGACGATCTCGCCCTTGCGCACGTTGAAGTCAATGTCCTTGATCACCACGCGTTCGGGATGGATCGGATGGTGCACGCGCCACTGCCTGACTTCAAAAATGGTCTCGCCGATCTGCGGCTCGCGCTTGGGATAGCGGTCCGCCATCTCGCGGCCGACCATGTTCTGGATGATGCGGTCTTCGCTGATTTCTTCCTTGCGGCAATCAAAGGTGTCGACCGTGGCGCCATCGCGCAGCACGGTGATCGAATCGGCGACTTTTGAAATCTCGTTCAGTTTGTGCGAAATCAGGATCGACGAAATGCCCTGCGCCTTGAGTTCCAGCAGCAGTTCGAGCAAGGCGTCGCTGTCGCTTTCGTTGAGGCTGGCGGTCGGTTCGTCGAGGATCAGCAGCTTGACCTCTTTCGACAAGGCCTTGGCGATCTCGATGAGCTGTTGCTTGCCGACGCCGAGGTTGGTGATCAGCGTCGACGGCGGATCCTTCAGGCCGACCTTGGCCAGCAGTTCCTTGGCTTTGGCGTACGACTGTTCCCAGTCGATCACGCCGCCGCTGGCCTGCTCGTTGCCGAGGAAAAGATTTTCGGTAATCGACAGCAGCGGCACCAGGGCCAGCTCCTGATGGATGATGATGATGCCGACGCTTTCGCTGTCGACGATATCCTTGAATTCGCGGGTCTGCCCCTGATAGATGATGTCGCCGGAATAGCTTCCGTGCGGATAAACGCCGCTCAGCACTTTCATCAGGGTGGATTTACCGGCGCCGTTCTCGCCGACCACGGCGTGGATTTCGCCGGTGCGCACTGCCAGGTTGACGTTGTTGAGCGCCTTGACACCTGGGAATGTCTTTTCAATTCCGCGCATTTCCAGAATTGTACTCATGTGTTCTGACCTCTTCTTCTGCTACGGCCTGCCGTTGTGGTGGGATGCTGCGGGCCGCTATTCTGGCGTCCGGCCGGTGCTGTCGCAGCTGCAACAACGCCGCCTCCGGAAACACCAACCCCGCGCGCGCGGCGCGGGGTTGCTTTTTTGTCCTGCCGGCTTGCGCCGGCCGGACCGTGCTCACTCAGCGCTACAAGTGGATTACTTCACTTGCGCTTCGGTGTAGTAGCCGCTGCCGACCAGCACTTCTTTCCAGTTGCTGGCGTCAACGCTGACCGGCTTCAACAGGTACGAAGGGATGACCTTCACGCCGTTGTTGTAGGTCTTGGTGTCGTTGATGGTTGGCGCTTTGCCCGACAACACGGCGTCCACCATGGAAACGGTGACCTTGGCCAGCTCACGTGTGTCCTTGAAGATGGTCGAACGCTGTTCGCCGCGGATGATGGACTTGACCGAAGGCACTTCCGCATCCTGGCCGGTCACGACCGGCATCGGCAGCTTCGGCGTACCGTAGCCGACGCCCTTGAGCGAGGAGATGATGCCGATGCTGATGCCGTCATACGGCGACAGCACTGCGTCGACGTGGGCATTGCCGTAGTAGGCGCTCAACAGGTTGTCCATGCGGGCTTGCGCAGTAGCGCCGTCCCAACGCAGGGTTGCGACCTTGTCCATGCCCATTTGCTTGCTGCGCACGACCAGCTTGCCCTTGTCGATGTACGGCTTCAGGACCGACATGGCGCCGTTGTAGAAGAAGAAGGCGTTGTTGTCGTCAGCCGAACCGCCGAACAGTTCGATGTTGAACGGGCCCTTGCCGGACTTCAGGTCCAGCGCCTTTTCGATGTAGGAAGCTTGCAGCACGCCGACCTGGTAGTTGTCGAAAGTCGCGTAGTAGTCGACGTTCTTCGAGTTGCGGATCAGGCGGTCATAAGCGATGACCTTGATGCCCTTGTCGGCGGCTTTTTGCAGCACGTCGGACAGCGTGGTGCCGTCGATCGCGGCGATGACCAGCACTTTAACGCCCTTGGTCACCATGTTTTCGATCTGCGCCAGCTGATTCGGGATGTCGTCTTCCGCGTATTGCAGGTCGGTCTGGTAGCCCTTTTCCTTGAATACCTTGACCATGTTGTTGCCGTCGGCAATCCAGCGCGCCGACGACTTGGTCGGCATGGAGATCCCGATCAGGCCCTTGGTCTGGGCGCTCACTTGCGCGCTCACTGCCATCAGACCCATGCTCAGGCCAAGCGTCAGCCCGGCCAATACCGATTTGAGTTTCATACTTCTCGTCTCCTAAATGTTTGTTGTTTTACTGGCAATGCAGAGCGTGCGGGGGACGCTATATTCTGCAAGGCCTCTACGATAACCATTAGAGCAATACATTTCTAATGATTTTTTTGCTAAAACCCATATTGTTTTCAACATCGGTCTTACGCAAACGACGGGACTCGCGTCTGCCGTTTCTTGCCCTTTCCAGATGCCTCAGGCCGCCTGCGCGGACGGTTTGACGGCAACCGCAGCGCCATTCGCATCTGCCGCCTTGGCCGCGCCCATCGACATCAGGCGCTGCGCCAGGCAAAACACGAACAGCAGCACGCCAATCACAATCTTGGTCCACCACGAACTGAGCGTACCGTCGAAGGCGATCAGCGTCTGGATCACGCCCAGGATCAGCACCCCGGTCAGGGTGCCGGCCACATAGCCGTAACCACCCGTCAGCAAGGTACCGCCGATGACCACCGCAGCGATGGCGTCGAGTTCGGTGCCCTGCGCATGCAGGCCGTAGCCCGACAGCATGTAGAACGAGAACAATACACCCGCCAGCGCCGCGCAGAAACCGCTGAATGCATAAATCGCGACCTTGGTGCGCCCCACCGGCAAACCCATCAGCAGCGCCGACTGCTCATTGCCGCCAACGGCGTAGACGGCACGGCCGAAGCGCGTGTAATGCGCCAGGTAGATCGCCAGCGCCAGCATCAGCAGGGCAATCGCCACGCTGGGCGAGATGAAGGCGTCACCGAACTCCAGCCGCGTCTGCGACATCGCCACATACAGCGGATCGTCGATGGTGATGGAATTGATGCTGATCAGATAACACAGGCCGCGCGCCAGGAACATCCCGGCCAGCGTGACGATGAACGGCTGCAGCTTGAAAAAATGGATCAGCCCCCCCATCGCCGCGCCGAACAGGCCGCCCAGCACCAGCACGCAGACAATCACCAGCAGCGGATGCCAGTGCCACGACTGCAGCAGATAGGCCGAGATCATCGTGGTCAACGCCAGCACCGAACCGACCGACAGGTCGATGCCGCCGGACAGGATCACGAAGGTCATGCCGATGCCGATCACCAGCAGGAAGGCGTTGTCGATCAGCAGGTTCAACACCACCTGCACCGAAAAGAAACCGTCGTAGGCCACCGAGCCCATCGCGAACAGCACCACCAGCAAGGCGACGGTGACCAGCGAGGTGAAATAGGGCGTAGCCAGCAGATGGTGAAAAAAAGAGCGGAAATTCTTCATGATTTTTCCTGGGTTTTTCCTGGATATCAGGCTTGGTTGCCGGATTTGAACAAACGCAGACGGCGGAATTCCGGGGATTGCGACAGACAGACCAGGAACACCACCACCGACTTGACCACCATGTTGACTTCCGGCGGCACGCCCAATGAATAGATCGTGTACGTCAGCGCCTGGATGATCAGCGCGCCGATCACGCTGCCGACCAGGCTGAACTTGCCGCCAGCCAGCGAAGTGCCGCCCAGCGTCACCGCCAGGATCGCGTCCAGCTCGAGCAGCAGGCCGGCGTTGTTGGCGTCGGCGCTCTTGATGTTGGCGCTGATCATCAATCCGGCCAGTCCGGCGCACAGGCTGCAGAAGATGTAGACGAAAAAGATCAGCGCCGCGGTGCGGATGCCGGCCAGCCGCGACGCCACCGGATTGATGCCGACCGACTGGATGAACAGGCCCAGCGCGGTCTTGCGCATCAGCAGTGCGAGCACCACGAACATGCCGGCGACGATGAACAGCGAGAACGGCAAACCCCACAGGTAACCGCTGCCGAGATAGAAGAACGGCTTGTAGTACACCGTGATGATCTGGCCATCGGTCAGCAGCTGCGCCAGCCCGCGCCCCGCCACCATCAGGATCAGCGTGGCGATGATCGGTTGCAGGCCCAGCGTCGCCACCAGCAAGCCATTCCACGCGCCGCACAGCAGCGCCACGCCGAGCGCGGCAGCCAGCGCCCAGCCCATCGGGATATTGCTGACGTATTCCGGCACGCCGTTGTTGACGACCATGGTGCCGCCGATCAGCATCGCCGCAATCGTGCCCGAAATCGCCACCACCGCGCCGACCGAAATGTCGATGCCGCGCGTGGCGATCACCAGCGTCATGCCCAGCGCCGCCAGCATCAGCGGCGCCGCGCGGTTGACGATATCGATCACGCTGCCGTACAGATGGCCATCCTTCATCTCAATGCGGAAGAAACCCGGGATCATGAAGAAGTCGATCAGCAGCAGTACCGCCAGCGCGCCCAGCGGCCGGCTCAGGGGATGAAACAAGGCGCGTCGCAGGCGGTTGGCGGCGGCGCCCGAAAAGGCAGTGCGATTGGAAACCAGATTGGAATTCATTGATGCGCTCACGCTGATGCTCCTACATTCTCGCCCGCAATCACCTGCAGCACCGAGGCGTCGTCAAGCTCGCCGCGCAGGTACTCGCCGCAGCCGCGGCGATCGCGCAGCACCAGCATGCGGTCGCTACAGCGTAGCACTTCCGGGATCTCGGAAGAAATGAAAAGAATCGACATGCCCTTGCGGCACAAGGCCATGACGTAGTCCATGATCTCCTGTTTGGCGCGCACATCGATGCCGCGCGTCGGTTCGTCCAGGATCAGCATGTCAGGATCGGTCGCCAGCCAGCGCGCCAGCAAGGCCTTCTGCTGGTTGCCGCCGGACAGCAAGCCGATCGGGGTTTCGATGTCGGCGGTCTTGATACCCAGCCATTTGACGTAGTCGGCCGCGAGCTGCTGCTGGCGCTTGCGCGGAATCACGTGCAGCAAGCCGTTGCGAGCCTGCAGCGCGAGGATGATGTTTTCGCGTACCGACAAATCGAGGATGGCGCCCTCCTTCTTGCGGTCTTCGGAACAGAAGCCGATGCCGGCGGCGATGGCGTCGCGCGGCGTGGAGAATTTCACCGGCTTGCCCTTGATGCTGATCTCGCCGCCGTCGGCCTTGTCCGCGCCGAACAGCAAGCGTGCGGTCTCGGTGCGGCCGGAGCCGAGCAGGCCGCACAAGCCGAATACTTCACCGGCGCGCAGGTCGAAGTCCTGTGGCGCCAGCGCGCCTTTGCGTGCCAGCTCCCGCGCCTGCAGGAATATCTCGCCGGCGTTGGCGGCCGGCGTGATGTCGGCATGGTCGGCCAGCGCCTCGCCGGCGGCGGTGGCGTCAACCGGCACGCCCACCATCTTGTTGACCAGATCGAGGCGCGACAATTCGCTGGCGGCGTATTCGCCTTCGCGCACGCCGTTGCGCAGCACCGTGATGCGATCGGAGATTTCATAGGTCTGGTCGAGGAAATGCGTGACGAACAGGATCGCCATGCCTTCGTCGCGCAGGCTGCGCAAGACCTTGAACAGCAATTGCACTTCCGCCTCGTCCAGGCTGGAGGTCGGCTCGTCGAGGATCAGCACGCTGGCCGACACGCTCACGGCGCGGGAAATCGCCACCATCTGCTGGATCGCCAGCGGATATGCGGACAAGGGCTTTTGCACGTCGATGTGCAGATCGAGCTTCGCCAACAGTTTGGTGGCGCGGCGCTGCATGGTGGCCCAGTCGATCGGACCGACGCCGCCCCATTTGCGCGGATAGCGGCCGATGAAAATATTCTCTGCCACGGTCAGGTTCGGACACAGATTGACTTCCTGGTACACGGTGCTGATGCCGAGCTGCTGCGCTTCCAGCGTCGAGCCCGGCCGGATGGAGCGGCCGCGCAACAGGATGTGGCCGTCGTCGGGCGTATAGACGCCGGTCAGTACCTTGATCAGCGTCGATTTGCCGGCGCCGTTCTGGCCCATGAGGGTATGGACTTCGCCCGGATACAGGCGCAGGCCGACGTCGCTCAGCGCCTTGACGCCGGTGAAGGATTTATGGATGCCGATGAGTTCCAGCGCCGGTTCGGCGCCGATGGCAGTGGTGCTTGGTGACATTGCGTTCGACATGGCGTTACCGCAAGAGAAAAAAACGGCGGGCCGAAGCCCGCCGCTCAAAGCCTGTTGAGCAGATCCGCTGCAACACAGAGGGGCATTGCAGCGCATCGTTCAAGGCCCAGGGGTTACTCCAGAGCAGAGGAGAAACAACACCGGGAAATTGCTTTCCCGGCCATACGATCGGAACCCGCATGGGTCACATGCGGGGGGAGACCAATCAGTATCCGTTATCAAACATCAATATTTGCGGTTAGGGAATTCCTTGGCCGCGACTTCAGCCGGGAACACGCCTTCTTCAGTGGTGATGCGTTTCGGCACTTCCTTGCCGGCCTTGACGTCCTTGGCGATGGACATCAGTTGTGGGCCGAGCAGCGGACTGCACTCGACGGTGACATTGAGCTTGCCGGCCATCATGGCTTCGAACGCGCCCTTCACGCCGTCAATCGAAATCACGATGATGTCCTTGCCCGGTTTCAGGCCGGCCTCTTCGATTGCCTGGATGGCGCCGATGGCCATGTCGTCGTTATGCGCGTAGAGCACGTTGATCTTCTTGCCGTCGGCCTTGAGGAAGGCTTCCATGACTTCCTTGCCCTTGGCGCGGGTGAAGTCGCCGGTCTGGGAACGGATGATCTTCAGGTTGGGATTGGCCTTGATCACTTCTTCGAAACCAACCTTGCGGTCGATTGCCGGCGCCGAGCCGACGGTGCCTTGCAGCTCGACGATGTTGATGTCGCCGGCCGGCATGGTCTTGGCGCGATCCATCAGCCAGCGTCCGGCGCGACGGCCTTCTTCGACGAAATCGGAACCGATGAAGGTCACGTACAGCGACTTGTCGCTCACGTTGACGGCGCGGTCGGTCAGGATCACCGGGATCTTGGCGGCCTTGGCTTCGCGCAGGACCGTATCCCAGCCCGATTCAACCACCGGCGAGAAGGCGATCACGTCGACCTTTTGCGCGATGAAGGAACGGATGGCCTTGACCTGGTTCTCCTGCTTTTGCTGGGCATCGGCGAATTTCAAATTGACGCCTGCCTTCTTGGCGGCGTCCTTGATCGAGGCGGTGTTGGCGGTACGCCATTCGCTTTCGGCGCCGACCTGGGAGAAGCCCATCGTCAGCGGTTTGTCGGCAGCCACGGCGCCGGAGAGGACGCTCAGGCCCAGGGTCATGCAAACGGCGGCGCCCAGCAGGGTTCTGCGAGTCATTTTCATTGTTGTCTCCAATTATGTTTATCAACACGAACTGTTTTTATTGGTGTCCGGCGCTGTCGTGGGGGAACGGAGGCGCCGTCATTTGCGGGTTCGCTGGCACATGGCGTGCAGCGAAATGTGCCGGTCAATAGTAGGAGAGCGAGAAATATCTATCCAATGAATTTTTAGCCGCATCCGATACCGAAACAAGCATGGCGTTTTATCAAACTACATCGATGACGAAGTGCTGACTGCCAGATCGTTTTTGATATCAATGTTTATCAATTTTTCATTATTCCGCATCGGTCGGCGATGTTAGGATCGGCGCTGTTTTTGCGTTAGAGCTACTAACAAGACGTCGATGGCAAGGCGCGCCGACGAAGACAGTACGAACGTACGGCTAGGAGAAGCAACGCCGCCAGCGGCGTTTTGTTAGTCGCTCTTAGGCAGCAAGCCCAGGCGGAGCAGACCGTACAGCATCCGCCCAGATAATCGAGACAGCAACCGAGACGCCATGACCACATCCCCAGCAGCGCAGCGCGGCGGCGCGTCCGCCATTGAGACCGTGACCCTTCGGTCCGGACGTCAACGCCTGAGCGTGCTGCCCGGACTGGGCGCCAGCATCGCGGCATGGGACCTGGAATGGCGCGGCGCATGGACGCCGCTGTTGCGCCCCTGGGCCGGCGCCGACGATCTCTATACGACCGCCTGCTTCCCGCTGGTGCCGTGGTCGAACCGCATCACCGAAGGCGGCTTCATGCATAAGGACCTGCACTATCCCGTCCTGCAAAACCGCGCCGGTGAAAACTATCCCATCCACGGCGACGGCTGGCTGCAGGCATGGCGCGTCGCCGAGCAAAGCGACCAGCACATCGTGCTGGCGCTGGACTCGGCCCAGTACGACGGCGATCCATACACCTATAGCGCGACGCAAACGCTGACACTGAACCGGGATGGCCTGACGATCGACCTGCAAGTCACCAATCGCGGCGCGGAAGAACTGCCATTCGGCCTCGGCCTGCATCCCTACTTCCCGCGCAATGCCGAAACGCGCCTGCAGTCGCGCACCGACGGCGTCTGGCTGTGCGGCGCCGATCCGATCCCGACCGGGCATACGCGCGACTTCCCGGCGACCTTCGACTACAACCGGTTCGCGCCGGTCGAGTTCCCCATCGACGGTCCGCTGATCGACAACTGCTTCACCGGCTGGGATGGCCTCTCGCACATCGACTACCCCGACCGCGGCCTGCGCCTGAGCATGCAGATGGAAGACTGCAAGGGCTACAGCCTCATGTACCGCCCGCCCGGCCTCGACTATTTTTGCCTGGAGCCGATCACGCATCCGATCGACGCCTTCCATATGCTCGACCGCGACGGCCTGGTCAACCTGGCGCCGGATGCGTCGATGCGATTGCTCACGCATTTCATCGTGAGCGAGATTTGAATCTGCTCTGACCTTGCACTGACACCGAATACACAATGACGCCCGCAACTCCTTCATCATCCTCCACCGGCCTGATCGCGCTCGACTGGGGCACCACCTCGCTGCGCGCCTACCGCTTCGACGGCGACGGCCGCGTGGCCGACAAGCGCGCGTTGCCGTGGGGGATCATGAATCTGCCGCCAGCCGAAGACGGTACGGATGCTGCCGCCGACGCACCCGACGCCGGCTTCCGTCGCGCGTTGCAAGCCGCCTGCGGCGACTGGCTGCGCGATTTCCCGGGCACCCCGCTGATCGCCGCCGGCATGGTCGGCAGCAAACAGGGCTGGCGTGAAGCGCCCTACCTCGACGTGCCGCTGGCCGTCAGCGAAGTGGGCAACACCATGACCGTCGTCGACACCGGCTTCGGCGTGCCGCTGCATATCGTCCCGGGACTGCTGCAACGCTCGGCGCTGCCCAACGTGATGCGCGGCGAAGAAACCCAGGTCGCCGGCATCCTCGACCAGCTGCAGGTCGAGGATCTCCTGATCGGCCTGCCCGGCACGCATTCGAAATGGGTACATGTGCGCGGCAAGCGCATCGAACACTTCGACACCTTCATGACCGGCGAGATGTATGCCGTGCTGAGCAATCACACCATCCTCGGCCGCACCATGCAGCGCGCCGCCGATACGACCGATGCCGACGACACCGCCTTCGCGCGCGGCGCGCTGGTGGCGAAGTCGGCAGACGGCCGGGCCGGCATGCTGTCCAACATCTTCAGCAGCCGCACGCTGGGCCTGACCGGCGAACTGTCGCCGCGCGCCCAGGCGCACTATCTGTCCGGGCTGCTGATCGGCCACGAAATCGCCGCGCTGCTGGCAACCACCGACGGCATCCGGCAGCAGCGCATCGCCCTCATCGGCGACGACGCGTTGTGCGAGCGTTACCGTCAGGCGCTGGCGCTGTACGGCCTGGCCAACATTGAAATCGCCGCTGCCGCCACCGAGCACGGCTTGTGGAAACTGGCCGCGCATGCGGGCCTGGTTTCCCCCTCACCGCGAACATCGAGAAAGTAGAACCATGCCGAAGAATCATTTCCAGCAAGCCCTGCAGCACTGCGGCCTGATCGCCATCCTGCGCGGCGTCCGTCCCGACGAAGTCGAAGCCATCGGCAAGGCCTTGTATGAAGCCGGCTTCCGCGTCATCGAAGTGCCGCTCAACTCGCCCGAACCGCTGCAAAGCATCGCCACGTTGCGCCGCACGCTGCCGGCCGATTGCGTGATCGGCGCAGGCACCGTGCTCAGCCCCGAACAAGTCGCCCAGGTCAAGGCCGCAGGCGGCGAACTGATCGTCATGCCGCACAGCGATGCGCGCGTCATCGGCGCCGCCAAGGATGCCGGCCTGTGCAGCGCCCCCGGCGTTGCCACCGTAACCGAAGCATTTGCCGCGCTGGCCGCCGGCGCCGACGTGCTCAAGATGTTTCCGGCCGAGCAGCTCGGACCGCACGTCGTCAAAGCCTGGCGCGCGGTGATCCCGGCCTCGGTCGCGTTGCTGCCGGTAGGCGGCATCATGCCCAGCAGCGTATCGGTGTTCGTCAATGCCGGCGCATCCGGTTTCGGCCTCGGCTCGGCGCTGTTCAAGCCCGGCATGACGGCAGCCACCGTCGCCGAGAACGCCAAGGCCTTCGTCAGCGCCTGGCAAACCCGTCATGGTGCTTCCACACCGACCACCTAAAAAAAGAAGCCGGTCGCAGGGTCGCGAACATGAGCGTGACGACCGGACGCTCCTTAACCAGCCCGCCGCAAGAATGGGCGCTTTTTCTCAGAACGGATCATCTCCGATGAAAATCACAAAACTGACTACCTTTATCGTGCCACCGCGCTGGTGCTTCCTCAAGATCGAAACCGATGAAGGCATCGTCGGCTGGGGCGAACCGGTGGTCGAAGGCCGCGCACACAGCGTCGCCGCCGCCGTTGAAGAACTGGCCGATTACCTGATCGGCAAGGACCCGCGCAACATCGAAGACCACTGGACCGTGCTCTACCGCGGCGGCTTCTATCGCGGCGGCGCGATCCACATGAGCGCACTCGCCGGCATCGACCAGGCGCTGTGGGACATCAAGGGAAAAGCGCTCGGCCTGCCGGTCAACCAGTTGCTGGGCGGCCCGGTGCGCGACAGCATCCGCGTGTATTCGTGGATCGGCGGCGATCGTCCGGCCGACACCGCGAAGGCCGCCAAGGATGCGGTGGCGCGCGGCTTCACCGCCGTCAAGATGAACGGCACCGAAGAAATGCAGTTCATCGACACCTGGGACAAGGTCGAGCTCACGCTGGCCAACGTTGCCGCGGTGCGTGAAGCGGTCGGCCCCAACGTCGGCATCGGCGTCGACTTCCACGGCCGCGTGCACAAGCCCATGGCCAAGGTGCTGGTCAAGGAACTCGAACAGTACAAGCTGATGTTCATCGAAGAACCGGTGCTCAGCGAGAACTACGAAGCGCTCAAGGAAATCGCCCACCTCACCGGCACGCCGATCGCGCTGGGCGAGCGCCTGTACTCGCGCTGGGACTTCAAGCGCATCCTCAGCGAAGGCTACGTCGACATCATCCAGCCCGACGTCTCGCACGCCGGCGGCATCACCGAGACACGCAAGATCGCCACCATGGCCGAAGCCTACGACGTCGCACTGGCGCTGCATTGCCCGTTGGGACCAATTGCGCTGGCAGCTTGCCTGCAAGTCGACGCGGTGTCGTACAACGCCTTCATCCAGGAGCAAAGCCTGGGCATCCATTACAACGAAAGCAATGACCTGCTCGACTACGTCACCGATGCCGACGTGTTCAGCTACAAGGATGGTTACGTCACCATCCCGAACGGCCCGGGCCTCGGCATCGAGATCAATGAAGAGTATGTCAAGCAGCGCGCCGAAGTCGGCCATCGCTGGCGCAATCCGATCTGGCGACATAAAGACGGCAGCTTCGCAGAATGGTAAAAATCTGCTCCTGGTCCTACTGCGGGGGCGTGATCCGCCGCCGTACGGTGCTCAGGATCCTCACGTACTAAAAGTACGTTGCGGTCCTTGCGCTCCGGTCGGCGGCGGCTGACGCCCTCCTCGCTACGGACCAGGAACAGATTTCGGTCTCTTTAAGTTTTTCTCGTACGCCACCTCATTCCGATCTGGTTTTGTTTATTGAAATCGTATTGTCCTCTTCAATATATTTCATCCATGCGGCCCGCATCTGCTCAGCAGACCGGGCCGCAGCCACGTAAAATAGCGGTTTCCCTCCGTAGCAATTCCACAGGATTCATCATGCATTGGCCCCTCTTCGCGCTCGCCGTCGCCGCCTTCGGCATCGGCACTACAGAATTCGTCATCATGGGGCTGCTGCCTGATGTTGCGCGCGATCTCGGCGTCTCTGCGCCAGCGGCAGGCATGCTGGTGTCCGGCTACGCGCTGGGCGTGGCGGCCGGTGCACCGGTGCTGGCGATCGTCACCGCCAAATGGCAGCGCAAACGCGCGCTGGTCGGCCTGATGTGCCTGTTCATCCTCGGCAACGTGCTGTGCGCGATTGCGCCGAGCTACAACTTCCTGATGGTAGCGCGCGTGGTAACGGCGTTCTGCCATGCCGCGTTCTTCGGCATCGGCTCGGTGGTCGCCGCCGAACTGGTGCCGCGCGAGAAGCGTGCGCAAGCCGTGGCGCTGATGTTCACCGGCCTGACCGTCGCCAACATCCTCGGCGTGCCGTTCGGCACCGCACTCGGCCACGCCGCCGGCTGGCGCTCGACCTTCGGCGTGATCACGCTGATCGGCCTGGCCGCCGTGATCATGCTGTGGATCTGCCTGCCGAAGAAGATCGCCATGCAAGGCGGCAGCATCTTCAAGGAATTCCGCGCCATCGTCCATCCGCAAGTCCAGCTCGCACTGCTGACCAGCACGCTGGCGTCGGTCAGCATGTTCAGCGTGCTGACCTACATCGCCTACATCCTGCTCGACGTCACCGGTTTCACGGCACATCAGGAAAGCTGGGTGCTGCTGCTGTTCGGCGCCGGCATCACGGTCGGCGGCCTGATCGGCGGACGCCTGGCGGACTGGCGATTGATGCCGGTGCTGTTCTCGATGTTCGTCTGCATCGCGCTCATCCTGGTGCAGTTCTCGTGGAGCAGCCATCACCAGATTCCGACGCTGATCACCATGTTCGTCTGGGGCGCCTTCTCGTTCGCCGTCGTGCCGGCCGCGCAGATCCGCGTGCTGGACAAAGCCAGGGATGCGCCGAACCTGGCATCGACGCTCAACCAGGGCGCGTTCAACGTCGGCAATGCGACCGGCGCCTGGCTGGGCGGACTGGCGATTTCGGCGGGCCTGCCGCTGACCGACCTGCCGCTGCTGGGCGCGGGTGTGTCGGTGCTGGCCTTTCTGACGGTGCTGACTTCGGCCTTGCTGGATCGGCGTGCGGCGCGCGCCGCAGCGTGATTCGACTGGTCTTGAAAAAGTGCGGCTATAATGCCCTGCCATGAAACGCTACGTCCTCATTTTCCTGCTGATGCTGCTGCCCTTCCAGTTTTCCTGGGCGGCGGTGGCGTCGTATTGCCAGCATGAAAGCAATCCCGCTGCACAGCACGTCGGCCATCACGCCGCCGCCGATAGCAAGCAGGATCAACAACCGGACAATAGCGACGACAGCAAATTCAACACCGGCAGCGACGCCGATTGCAGCTTCTGCCATTTCTCCTGCAGCAAGCCGATGAATTCGCACGCGGCATGGACGCCGCCGGCGCAGGAAAAAAACAGCTTCACGCCTTCATTACTCCCGCTGTATCTCTCCCACATCGGGGAATCTCCGGAAGAGCCCGACTGGATGCTCGCCGCTTAAGCCGGCGAGTCGTCTCTCTCTTTTCATTACACTGCTGACCGCTCGCCGAATTCCTTCCCTCTTGTCCGGAGAATTCGATGTACACCCGTTTCTATCCGCTGGGACTGGCGCTTCTGCTCGCCTGTCCGGCCTACACGCATGCGCAGGAGGCGGCGACGCCCCTGACGCTGAGCAACGCCGTCGCGCTCGCACTCGACAACAACCCCGGACTGTCAGCCGCCCGGCATGAACTTGAGGCGGTCGACGCCACCGTCACGCAAGCCGGGGCACGCCCCAATCCCGAACTGTCGACGCTGATGGAAGACACGCGCAAAAGCACGCGCATCATCACCATCCAGCTCAACCAGCCGATTGAACTCGGCGGCAAGCGCGCCGCCCGCATCGGCGCCGCCGAACGTTCACGCGAGGCTGCCCGCATCGAGCTTGCCATCCGGCGCGATGAAATCCGCACTGCCGCCACGTCTGCGTTCTTCGCCGTGCTGACGGCACAGGAACGCCGACGCCTGGCGCAAGAATCCGCCGACCTGGCCCGTAGCGCCGCCGACGCCACCGGCCGTCGCGTCACCGCCGGCAATATCTCGCCGGTGGAAGAGACCCGGGCGCGCGTTGCCGCTGCCTCGGCGCGGCTGGAGCTGAGCCAGGCCGACGGCGAACTCGACCTCGCGCGCCGCCGCCTCGCCGGACTGTGGGGCAACGCCCAGCCGCGCTTCACCCTGGCCGAAGGCGCGGCCGGGCAATTGCCGCCGCTGCCCGCCATCGCCGACATCGCCGGGCGCAGCGCCGACGCGCCGCAACTGCGGCTGGCCCGGCTCGAAGTCGAACGTCGCCAGGCCTTGAGCAAGATCGAGAGCAGCAAGCGTATTCCCGACGCCACGCTGAGCCTGGGCAGGAAATGCGACGAAGAAGCCGGCCGCAGCATGTGGGTGGTCGGCGTGTCGATGCCGCTGCCCTTCCTCGACAGCAATCGCGGCAATCTCGAAGAAGCCCTGCGCCGCACCGACAAGGCGCGCGATGAACTCGCCGCTGCGGAGACGCGCGTGCGCACCGACATCGCGCAGGCCTATGAAAAGCTGCGCAACGCCCATGCCGAAGTCGCCGTCCTGCACAGCGACATCCTGCCTGGCGCGCAGAGCGCCTATGCCGCCGCCGGCAAGGGCTTCGAACTCGGCAAGTTCAATTTCCTGGAAGTGCTGGACGCCCAGCGCACCTTGTTCCAGGCGCGCTCGCAATACCTGCGCGCGATCTCCGACGCCCACCTTGCCTCGGCCGAACTGGAGCGCCTGCTCGGTTCCGCCGGCCCCAACCAATAACCGGACGCCATCATGACCAAGAAACAGAAACTCACCATCGCCGCGATTGCGGCCATCACGGCGCTGCTGGCCGCACTGATCCTGTTCAGCGGCGCAAGCAAATCCGCACCGGCCGACGCCCATGCCGAAAGCGGCCATGACCACGCCGCAGAAAAGACGACCAAGGACGATCACGACGAAGACAAGGATCACAAAGACGACGACCACGACGAAAAGGGGCACGACGAAGACAGCAAGATCGCCTTCAGCGACCAGCAACTCAACACCGCCGGCATCGTCCTCGACACCGCCGCACCCGGCCGCATCCGCACCAGCCTGCAACTGCCCGGCGAAATTCGCTTCAACCAGGACCGCACCGCGCACGTGGTGCCCAAGGTCAACGGCGTGGTCGAATCGGTCAGCGCCAATCTCGGCCAGCAGGTAAAGAAGGGACAAGTACTCGCCGTCGTCAGCAGCAGCACGGTGTCGGAACAACGCAGCGAATTGCTGAATGCGCAGCAGCGCCTCACGCTGGCGCAAGCTACCCATGCACGCGAAAAAACCTTGTGGCAGGAAAAGATCTCCGCCGAACAAGACTACCTGCAAGCCGGACAAGCGCTGAAGGAAGCTGAAATCGCCGTGCGCAATGCACAGCAAAAGCTGGCCGCCATCGGCGCAGGCGCCAGCGCTTCAGGACTGAACCGCTATGAAATCCGCGCCCCCTTCGACGGCATCGTCGTGGAGAAACATCTCGCGCTCGGTGAAGCCGTGAAGGAGGACGCCAGCATCTTCACCATCTCCGACCTGTCCAGCGTCTGGGCCGAGATGACGGTCGCCGCTCGCGACATGAATGCCGTGCGCGTCGGCGAAAGCGTCACCGTCAACGCCACCGCGTTCGCCTCCAGCGCCAACGGCAAGATCGCCTACGTCGGCGCCCTGCTGGGCGAACAGACGCGCACCGCCAAGGCCCACGTGGTCCTGCCCAATCCCGGCAACGCCTGGCGTCCCGGCCTGTTCGTCAATATCGACGTGCTGGCGCAGGAAACCGATGTCGCACTCGCCGTCGCCGCCGATGCGGTGCAGTCGGTCGAGCAGAAACAGGTGGTCTTCGTGCGCGTCGCCGACGGCTTCCGCAAGCAGGAAGTCACGCTCGGCCGCAACGACGGCAAGCGCGTCGAAATCCTCAAGGGCCTCAGCGCAGGCGATGCCTACGCCGCCGCAGGCAGCTTCGTCATCAAGGCCGAACTGGGTAAAGGGAGCGCCGAACATGCGCATTGAAAATCTACTGAATAGCGGCCGCACCTCCCACTCCGAGCGAGAAGGACACTCCCATGTTTGAACGCATCATCCGCTTCGCCATCGAGCATCGGTGGCTGGTCTTGCTGGCCGTCTTCGGCATGGCGGCCTATGGCGTCTACAGCTACCAGAAGCTGCCCATCGACGCCGTCCCCGACATCACCAACGTCCAGGTGCAGATAAACACCTCTGCGCCCGGCTACTCGCCGCTGGAAACCGAGCAGCGCATCAGCTTCCCGATCGAGACCGTCATGTCCGGCCTGCCCAACCTCGACCAGACACGCTCGCTGTCGCGCTACGGCCTGTCGCAGGTGACGGTCATTTTCAAGGACGGCACGGATATTTACTTTGCGCGCCAGCTGGTCAATGAACGCATCCAGGAAGCACGCAGCAAGCTGCCGTCCGGCATCGATCCCGCCATGGGACCGATCTCGACCGGCCTCGGCGAAATCTACCTGTGGACGGTTGAAGCCAAGGAAGGCGCCAAGAACGCCGACGGCGCGCCCTACTCGCCCGCCGACCTGCGCGAAATCCAGGACTGGATCATCAAGCCGCAACTGCGCAACGTGCCCGGCGTGACCGAGATCAATTCCATCGGCGGCTACGCCAAGGAATACCACGTCGCGCCGTCGCCGGCCAAGCTGGCATCCTACGGCCTGACGCTGCAAAACGTGGCGGCGGCACTGGGGCGCAACAATGCCAACGTCGGCGCCGGCTACATCGAGAAGCGCGGCGAGCAATACCTGATTCGCGCGCCCGGCCAGGTGGCCTCGCTCGACGACATCCGCAACATCATCCTCGGCAACGTGCAAGGCGTGGCGATCCGCATCCGCGACGTCGCCGAGGTCGGCATCGGCCGCGAACTGCGCACCGGCGCCGCCACCGAGAACGGCCGCGAAGTCGTGCTCGGCACCGTCTTCATGCTGATTGGCCAGAACAGCCGCACGGTCTCGCAAGCGGTCGACAAGAAGATGGCCGAGATCAATCGCTCGCTGCCCGAAGGCGTGCAGGCCGTCACCGTGTACGACCGCACGGTGCTGGTCGACAAGGCCATCAGCACCGTCAAGAAGAACCTCATCGAAGGCGCGGTGCTGGTGATCGCGGTGCTGTTCCTGTTCCTCGGCAACATCCGCGCGGCCGTGATCACGGCGATGGTGATTCCGCTGGCGATGCTGTTCACCTTCACCGGAATGGTGTCCAACCACGTCAGCGCCAACCTGCTGAGCCTAGGCGCGCTCGACTTCGGCATCATCATCGACGGCGCCGTCGTGATCGTCGAAAACTGCGTGCGGCGTCTTGCCCACGCGCAGCAGCATCACGGCAGGCCGCTGACACGCAGCGAACGCTTCCACGAAGTCTTCGCCGCCTCGCGTGAAGCGCGCCGCCCGCTGCTGTTCGGCCAGCTCATCATCATGATCGTGTACCTGCCGATGTTTGCGCTGACCGGCGTCGAAGGCAAGATGTTCCAGCCGATGGCCTTCACCGTGGTCGCAGCCTTGCTGGGCGCGATGATCCTCTCGGTCACCTTCATCCCGGCGGCAATTGCGCTGTTCATCGGCGACAAGGTCGACGAAAAGGAGAACGCCCTGATGCACGCCGCCAAGCGCACCTACGCGCCGCTGCTGCAAGCCTCGCTGCGCAACAAGCCGGTGGTGCTGTCGCTGGCAGCTGCGGTAATCGTCCTGTGCACGCTGCTCGGCACCAAGCTCGGCAGCGAGTTCGTGCCCAGCCTCAACGAAGGCGACCTGGCGATCCAGGCCCTGCGCATACCCGGCACCAGCCTGACGCAATCGGTGGAGATGCAGCAGCAGCTGGAACGCACGCTCAAGGACAACTTCCCCGAGATCGAGCGCGTGTTCGCCCGCACCGGCACCGCCGAAGTGGCGTCCGACCCGATGCCGCCGAACATCTCCGACGGCTACATCATGCTCAAGCCGCAAGACCAGTGGCCCAAGCCGAGGAAGACGCGCGACGAACTGATCGCCGCCATCCAGGAAATCGTCGCCGCCCTGCCCGGCAACAGCTACGAGTTCTCGCAACCGATCCAGTTGCGTTTCAACGAACTGATCTCGGGCGTACGCAGCGACGTCGCGGTCAAGGTCTTCGGCGACGACATGGACGTGCTCAACGACACCGCCTCCAAAATCGCAGCCACCTTGGGCAAGGTCCCCGGCGCCACCGAAGTCAAGGTCGAGCAATCGACCGGCCTGCCGATGCTGACGGTGAAGATAGACCGCGAGAAGACCGCCCGCTACGGCCTCAACATCGGCGACGTGCAGGACACCGTCGCCATGGCCATCGGCGGCAAGGAAGCCGGCACGCTGTTCCAGGGCGACCGCCGCTTCGACATCATCGTGCGGCTGCCGGAAAGCGAGCGCAACGACCTCGACGCCATCAAGCGCCTGCCGATCCCACGACCACAGGTCGACGGCAAACTCAGCTATATCCCGCTGGGTGAAGTCGCCGACTTCGACATCGCCCCCGGCCCCAACCAGGTCAGCCGCGAGAACGGCAAGCGCCGCGTCGTCGTCAGCGCCAACGTGCGCGGACGCGACCTCGGCTCCTTCGTCGACGACGCTGCCGCCGGCATCGTCGCGCAGGTAAAAATCCCGGCCGGTTACTGGATCGCCTGGGGCGGCCAGTTCGAGAACCTGCAGTCGGCAACGCAACGCCTGCAAATCGTCGTGCCGGTCGCCTTGCTGCTGGTGTTCGTGCTGCTGTTTGCGATGTTCAACAACGTCAAGGACGGCCTGCTGGTCTTCACCGGCATCCCTTTCGCGCTGACCGGCGGCGTGCTGGCGCTGGCCATGCGCGGCATCCCGCTGTCGATCTCCGCCGCCGTCGGCTTCATCGCGCTGTCAGGCGTGGCGGTATTGAACGGCCTGGTGATGATCGCCTTCATCCGCACCCTGCGCGAAGAAGGCCGCTCGCTCGACGACGCCATCTTCGAAGGCGCAATGACGCGCCTGCGACCGGTGTTGATGACTGCGCTGGTGGCGTCGCTGGGATTCGTGCCGATGGCACTGGCGACCGGGACTGGGGCGGAAGTGCAACGGCCACTGGCGACCGTGGTCATCGGGGGGATTTTGTCGTCGACGTTGTTGACGTTATTGGTGTTGCCGTTGTTGTATCGGTTGGTGCATGCATCTGATTCAGAGGATGGCAATGTCAACAGGCAGCCCTCATCTTGGAGTAACCGCTTGTGCGGTTGGCTACATGGCCGAAAAGGCCAAAATGCATCAACGACTTAAAATAAAAATCCCCGCAACGTAGTCGTTGCGGGGATTTTTCATATGACCTTCTTTGGTAGAGAATATCCATTGAGTTTGCCGAATTAGCTAACCACATACGCTGATATTCACGTACTAAAGCGAAGGAAATTTCACGAAAATAGCTACCTTTCTGGTGACTTTTTTTATGTGAAACATTGATGTATGCTGAGATTCTTCCACTACGCTCACTACATCATGCTGGTAGCCCTCTTAGAACAACAACGAATTGTTGCGGCAGGTGCAAAGAAAGGGCCGACTTATTATTGCCCTGGGTGCGCGCAAGAAGTCATCCTTAGACAAGGGCGTAAGGTCATTCATCACTTTGCTCACAAACCTCCCGTTAGCTGCTCATGGGCCATGGGAGAAACGAAGCTTCATCTGCGTGCAAAAGAGTTGTTCTATGAATTTTTCAAGGGCCAGGGCCGTCAAGTCGATATAGAACTTCCGCTTGCCGCTAGACAATTGAGGGCGGATGTATTCGTCACGGGCAATAACAACCAACAAGTAGCATTCGAACTTCAGCACTCATCAATTGGGCCTACGGAAATAGAGCAAAGGACGAGCCTATATTTTCAACACGGTATTACTCTGATTTGGATCCCACTCTTTCGTCCTGACAAACTTGATTTTGAAAGATCAAAAGACGGGATGATAGTTAAACGCTACTCGCCCAAGCCATTCGAGCGTTGGATTCACGGTTTCAATTTCGGACACATTTGGTATTTTGATCCTGAAAACTCTCATCTTTGGCACGGGAAGTTTGAAAAAAGCATGATCGACGTACCTGTAAGCGAATGGTATGAAAGCGGCGGGGAACATGTATCCGTAGGAGGTTACGAACGGATATCAAAACGGTGGAAGAAGCTTATGCTTAGCGGTCCATACCCACTAGAAGCGGTGGTGTTTAAAATCAAGAGGAGAGAAGAATCGAGGTTTGGGACTCATTGGTATCCAGGGGGAAATATTTTATCGATTGAAAAGCCCCCAACACGATGAAGTATGTTGCGCTTGGTTAGGCGCATCTACCTACCTACCTCTAGAAAGCCAGCGTTATTCAGCGGAGCGCGCATTGCACCAAGAGCCTCCCTTGGAAGAGCCAGCCAGAAAAGACTACGCGCACGAGTCGCAGCAACATAGCCGATGCGGCCGACCTCGCTTCCAACGCCCTCGAGCATTGCACGCGCATGGGCGGCAGTTGCCACATATAGAACTGCATCAATACTCTCCCCTTTGACCTGATGGACCGTTTCTATGCGAACGTCCCTATCATTCTCGGCCACTAGATCTCGACCTAGATTGAGCGGTCCCTCTGGAAGAAGTGTCCTAGCCAGTCTATTTCCCAGTCTATCTTGAGGTTGAAACTCGAATTCTTGTTGAATCTCCCCCAACATCTCCCGCACTCGAGCGAACAATTGCGTATGCCAGATTCCAGACGCGGGGAGATCACATGAGGGCAGTCCATGTGCTGCATCGCGAGTGAATATCCATAGCTTCTGTCGAAGCTGTCTGAACTGCTGGTCTTGGTGATGAGTCAATTGCGCCAGAAGGCCGTGAGGAGGTTGTGCCATTAGGCCAATGAAAGCACGGGAAACCGCTTTGAATGCATTCAAATAATCCCCCCTCATGTCTCGATAGATTGCAGCCTCTGCAAATGCTTTTGTAACTCCTCGACCACTCGGTTGAATACTGCCAGCTAGTTGCTCGACCAGCGGTCTTGCTCGACACAGCACGGCCGCATTAGATCTATCAATTCCTACGCGTCCAACTTCTGCTTGAAACGCATCCATGAGATGAGGAAGATCTCCCTCGTTTGCATAAGTGATGTAGTAGGCACCTGTTCTATCAGCGATGCCTTGCCGAGTCGGTTGATCATCTCTACCGGCTAGCTGATTTGCGAGATACAGAATTGACTGGACCGAACGATAGTTACAGGTGAGCGCAAATGACAGGACACCATTCCGCTCATGATATGAGCGTAAATAGGATCCATTGGCACCCGCGAATTCATAAATACCTTGATTGGGATCTCCAATGAGAGATACCTGCACACCCGCCTCGATCAGTAGGTCCAAAAGCAGTTGATGAAAACTACCGATGTCTTGCGACTCGTCAATGATGATGTGTGGATAGCGTCTGGCTAGAACTTGCAAGAGGTGTGGTTGCTCCCGCAGAACCCGGTAACTCCAATATCGGCCGAGGTCATGAGTGTATGCGCCGACTTGTCCGAGCCTGTGGACGGTTCTCACGGTCGTGGCCGCCTCCAGCGCAGCGGGATTGCCGCGCACACTGTAGTAAAACCTAGGCTGCCCATCAGCCATTGTTACTTTCACATCGGTGATCGGTATCGGGAAGTTTCCCGTCGGGCAGGTATAGCCAGCGAGAAATGCCTCTCCTCCAGTAACAAGAAAAGCAGCTTTGTCGCATCCCATCGTTCGATGAGCATGAGGACGGAGAACGTGGGTCGTAAAAAATCCGTCAAGGGTATCGATATCGACGCGATCCGCACCAACGTTTGACGGTAACGTCTGCGCAATGATGCGATAGCCGCTACGAAATGTTTCAACCGCCACATTGGAGAACGACAGCAGTGCTATGCGCCCTCGTGATGCGCCAAGCTGGCGACGCATTTGCGCCACCCGATGAATTGCTGTAGCCGTCTTGCCACTTCCCGCACACGCAATTACAGCCAAGGGTACGAGGGGGGCATTGACAACGGCCAGTTGCTCGTCAGAAAGCTCCATTAGCGAGCTCCAGCGGGACAAACGTGCAGCAACGCCTGCTCAATATAATCTGGAACCCTACATGGAGCACCGCCCGCGATCACTGCAGCCAAAGCCTGGCCAAATCGGCCCTTCTGAACATTTTTTTGGCTCGGTGGCCGCTCGAACAGTCTAGTGAAAAGAATACGTGCTTTGTTTGTATTGTCAGCAGCCGCGTCCACTTCCAATCTCACAACAGCAGAGATTTGAGGATGCATTTCATCCAAGGCTGTCAGCATAGCCTCACGATTCTCCGCATACAAGGCAAGGTCATACTCTAATGTTTTGACTCCATGAAAAACTTGTACAAACTGATCCTCATGCGCAAGCATGTTGTTGGTATTGGCGGACACATTAACTTGGTCGCCAAGACTTGGATAGACCGCCTGTGAGTTCCCATCGGCGCCGACGACCGGGTCCGGATCAGCATCGGTGATCAATGCCACCGGAATCTTTAGCGCGTTAATGCCAAACAGCGGTAGAAATGAATCGAAATTCAAACCCTCAACGCTAATCAGGCTTACTCCGTGGCGACGAAAATCGATATTCGCAGCAGTTGCCAGTGCATCAACGAGCATGAGCTCTGCGGCACCTTCTACAAAAATTACCTTTCGCGCAAAAAATAGCTCCGCCCTAGTCACATCCAAATATCGGGCTAATTTTTCACGCTTCCCTGGCCTGAAATCGATTTCCCTAGGAAAAAACGTTTCAACATTTCCATCTGTTTCAACGAGGCATGAGAGACAATCGAGATTTGCGTTGCTGGCAAAATTCGGAGAGTGGCTTGTCACGAATAGCTGCACAGGTTTTTCGCCTTCGACAGCATGTAGGCTCGCCAAATATTTTAGAAGTATTGCCTGAAGCTGCGGATGAAGATGAGCCTCTGGCTCTTCAACAATCAATCCGCGATAGGTCGCGTCTACGTTCTTAGCAAGCTCGCTGAGAACTACGGCCATGAAAATCAAATTGTTAAATCCCAAACCGTTCTGTTCAATCTCAAAATTATCGACGGAAAGGGAGAGTCGAGACGACAATCGCTGGAAGTCATTCGAGCTAAGGCCTACCAAAAGTTCCTGCCGGAGCTGTTCTCCAAGCATGGCATCGTGACGTGTGCTGATTGCCGTTTGCGTATTTAGAATAGGAGCGTGTGCTCGAATTTGCTGGTCTAATACTCCCAAAGCAACATTGATTTGAAGCCGTCCGTCGTCGTCCGTTAGCAGATGTAGAAGTCGAGAAAGTTGACTATTTCTACTTGGTCTAAGGCTTTGCGAGGCATCGCGAAGAGGCTGCAGATATACACCCCTGAGGTTCTCCATCATGTCCGCCGTCAACGGTACTTCCTCGTGTACACCACACCAACGCTTGGCCTTAAATCGACCAGTTTGATCCGCGTCACCATATTGAACATGAACATGTGCTTCTAGACGCCCCGCTTCATCGGGTGTCAATGCAGCTAAAAAATCGGCCTCCTCATCCAGGGTGAGGCCGCGAAATATGTATTGGAAGTAGATGTTTCCTTGAGCATCTTCGCCGCGAGGGCGGTGTCTGTCATCGATAGTCAGTCTGGGAAATGGCTCATCTTGTCCCGCTAAAAGTGCACGAAGCGCATCCACAACCGCACTCTTTCCAACGTTATTTGCGCCAACAATGACATTTAGGCCGGCTTGAAAGTGCAAGGAAGCATCGCGCAATTTACGGAAATTCTGGATACGTAATTCTGCCAAATACATGTGTCCCCCAATGTTTGAATTATTGTTTCCCGTTCTGGCCGATCACAGACACTATCCAGTAATCGAATTGCCACTTTATCAAAATTCCTCATTAGGGAGTATTCAATCAAAATTGGCCCAATTCAAAAAAATTAAAATGTTCCGCCTAGATCTGTTCCTCTACTGGTACTGATTCACGAAACCGCAATTAAAAAAGCCCCGCAACATCACTGTTGCGGGGCTTTTTTAATCTACGCTGCACTTCAAGCAATCCTCTGCTCCGAAGCCGGATCAAACAACAAGGCCTTGGTCAGATCGAACGCCAGCTTCAACGGCTCATTCGGCAAAGCGCCTGCGCGCGGATGCGTGCGGCAAGTCACCGGCGCGTCGTTGAAGCGCGCCACCACCAATGTATCCGGGCCGGTCGGTTCGGTCAGTTCGACGGTGCAGCTGACTTCGGTCGGACGGTAGTTGCCGCCGTGGCCGTTGCTCAGCGGATCTCCGTTGCGAGCGCTCATGGCGTCGGTCACGTGTTCCGGACGAATGCCGAGCACGATGTCGCGACCCACCCATTTGGAGACCGCATCGGCGTTCCCGTTCAGCGGCAGGCTCAGCAAGGTCTTCTGGCCGCCATGTTCCAGTTCGAATGCCGGTGCGGAACCGTCTGTGGTGAGTTTGCCGCGCAGGAAGTTCATCGATGGCGAGCCGATGAATCCGGCCACGAACAGGTTGCTTGGCGAGTCGTAAATTTCTTGGGGGCTGCCGAACTGCTGGACCACGCCGTCCTTCATGACGGCGATGCGGTCGCCCAGGGTCATCGCTTCAATCTGGTCATGCGTGACGTAGACGATGGTGCTGCCCAGGCGCTGGTGCATGCGCTTGATTTCGGCGCGCATTTCGACGCGCAGCTTGGCGTCCAGGTTCGACAGCGGTTCGTCGAACAGGAACAGCGAAGGATCGCGTGCGATGGCACGGCCCATGGCGACACGCTGGCGTTGGCCGCCCGAGAGCAGCGCCGGCTTGCGGTCCAACAGATGGGTGATCTGCAGGATGTTGGCGACGCGCTCGACGATTTCCTTTTGTTCGGCTTTGGGGATCTTGCGGATGCCGAGGCCGAAGGAAATGTTTTCGCGCACGGTCATGGTCGGGTACAGCGCGTAGGACTGGAACACCATGGCGATGTCGCGCTCTTTCGGGGCGACGTTGTTGACGACGCGGTCGCCGATCATGAT
>Ga0308165_1002015_pt1 | contig 25995 bp, 20 predicted proteins | sample PhyWR2_FD_201032 | JGI IMG/M metagenome (GOLD analysis project Ga0308165, IMG submission 201032) | Phyllosphere microbial communities from UC Gill Tract Community Farm, Albany, California, United States - DLSLW.R2 | ecosystem: Host-associated > Plants > Phyllosphere > Unclassified | place: USA... | reverse complement strand
GCCGCAGCCGGGCCGGGCGATCCGATTGGCCGAACTGAAGGCTTTCGCGCGCTAAAAACTTCGTCGCCCTCTCAAACGCGGGCCGCCATTCGTCACAAGCCGAAGCCCTTGCTGGCCGACCAGGCCAGCAAGGTAGCAAGCGCGGCGGCGATCACAAACGCGGCCGGGGAGGCACGCTTCATCTCACCCGATTCTGCGCCGAGCTTCGGGTCCCGGCCGGTCAGCATAGGCATGACCAGGTTGCGCTTGCGCACCACGAGATAGAAGGCGACGGCCAGGATATGCAGCGCAATCAGCGCGAGCAGGATATTGAAGCTAACCTCATGAATCTGCGCCGCCCCGCGTCCCTGCTCGAAAGTGACGAGGAAGGAGAGGGGGCCGGATTCCAGCCCGTCCACGTCGGTTGCGAAAAGCCCGGTGCCCACCTGAACACACAATGCGAGCAACATGGCGATGACGCTGTAGCCGCCGATCGGGTTGTGGCCCGGTCGGGAGATGTCGCGGCCGCGCACGTAGCCGAGAATTCGGGCCGGTGAGGCGAACAGCGCTGCGAGTCTGGCCGTGCTTGCGCCGATGAACCCCCAGACGATGCGAAATCCTAGCAGGCCAAGCAGGGTGAGGCCGGACAGGTAGTGCCACTGCATCTCACGGTTTTCGGCGCTCCACCACGAGAACGCAAAAAGCAGCACGAGCAGCCAGTGGAACAGGCGAGTGGGCAAATCCCAGACCCGTGCGCCGGAAGCAGGTCTCACTTTGCAGCCTTGGCGGCGAATGAGTTGCATACCCCGGCGGCATTGACTGGCCCGCCCGACAGCATTTGGCAGGTCCCGCATCCCGGGCCTCCTGCGGTAAAGAAGGCGCATAGGCCGCAGCGCCGCGCGGGGTCTTTCGACATGTCGAGATAGCCCAGCGCGCGGCGGCGGCTTTTCTGCGTGAAAGGCAGCGTGGCGGGGTCATAGCAGACGGTGGATGCATCTTGCGCCGACGCCCGGGCGCCAGGCATTCCTGCGGCTGCGACCACGCCGATACCTAGAGCCCGGCCGACGAGTTCTCTGCGCGACAGCGTCACTTGGCGGACGCCGGCTTGGGGCTGCCGCTTTGGATCACCTCGAGCGAGTAGCCTTCCGGATCGTCGAGCAGCAGGATGCGGTGGCCCGTTGCGGCCTCCTGTACGGGCTGGTGTGCTATGCCGGCGCCGTCGAGGCGGGTCAGGAGTGCATCCATGTCGTCGACGCGCAGGATGATGCGCGCGAATGCGTCACCGTGGGAAAGGCGAGCTTTGGGATCCGCGGCGGAATCGTGAACGATGATCAGTCCAGCCTCGGCGGCATCCTGCGAGAAGCGCAGCATGTATTCGCGGCGGGTGCCGTGATCGAGTGTCATGCCGACCTTGAGCCCGAAGGCGGTTTCATAGAACGCCAATTGCTTTTCGACCGCCACCGAATTCAGCACTGTCCCGACTAGCTTGGTCGAACCCGCTGCCGCCTCACCGGCGCTGGCGGTTGCCGGCATGGACAGGACGGCGACCGATGCGAAGAGCTGGATCGCAGACTTCACGCGACGATCTCCCCGATGGACTTGCTGGTCTCCATGCCGCCAGCGCCCCACTTGTCGACCGATACGCCCATGACTTGCTGGAGCGTAAGACCTACCCGGCTCACCGGCGTTCCCATGCCGTCGACGTATATGCCGGTCTTCAGGCGCCCGCCGGCGCTGCCCGCCGTCATCATCGGAATATTGTCGATGGTGTGGAATTTGGCGAACTCGGTTTCCGAGTGGGCGAACACCAGCGTGTTGTCGAGCAGCGTGCGCGGGCCTTCCTGGACCTTGTCGAGAGCGCTGACGAAATAGACCCAGGCCTCGAAGATGCGATTGAGGAAGTAGGTCGCCTCAGGCTGGTAACCCAGACGGTTGTCGAGAGCTTCCTCATGCGTCAGCTGATGGTGCGTGATCGTGCTGCCGATCCGGGTGAGGGACGAGGCACCGTTGTTGAACATCATATTGAACACCCGCGTCTGGTCGCAGGCCAGCGCCATCACAAGCAGGTCGGTCATCAGAGCATGATTGGTGACGACATTCTCGATTTCTGCGTTCACTGCGCGGTCCTGCACGGGCTTGGGCACCATGCACGCCTGAAGGGGCTCAGGCTTGGTCAGTTCCACCTCAAGCTGGTTCTCCAGTTGGCGAACCGAGGTGAAGTACTGATCTAGCTTTTGTTTGTCAGCCGCTCCGACCGCGCCGGAAAGGGCTTGCCGCTGCTCCGTGACTGCCGAGAGCACGCTGCGGCGGGCCATCACTTCAGGGTCGGGCGTGAAGGTGGCGCTGTTGGGGTCCTTGAACCCAACGCCGAAGAGGCGTTGGTAGAGACCGGCGGCGGAGCCTTCCGAAGGGTTGAGATTACCGCCGCCGCGTCCGCTCAGCGAGTTACGCGGATCGCCGGATGCGGACGTTTCGAGGCTGCGAAACCGGGTCCGCGTTCCGATCTTGTCGCCGATGGTGACGTCGAAGCTCTCTCCCGGCAATCCGCCTTCGGCCGTCAGTGCCCGGCCGGTGCGGATCGCGGGCCCGCCAGAAGTGTGGGGAAGGTTGGGCGCGCCGTCCAGCATGACGTTGAAATTGCCGAGAATATTGATCTTGTGCGCATGGTCCTTGATGATCTCAAGCTCGGGCTTCAAGTCATAACCCGGGCCTGCATTGTCGGGGAACCAGCGGGTCGGGTTGACGCCAAGGCCCCAGAACCAGGTGCCGAAACGCACCGGCACAGGAGCGCCGGTCGCCGCCATTGCCTCGCCATTGCCGTCGAGGAAGATATCGAGCAGGGGGACGCCGACGGTGATAGCGGCGCCATTGAACATACCCTTGAGGGCGGTGCGCCGGGACAGGTCAAATGCCATGGGATTTTCCTCTCGTTAGCGCCGTGTCGCCACGATCGTGGCGCCGGCCTTCAGGTCTTGTGGGGGTAGTTCGTAGGATTGCGGCAGGGAGGCGATCGCTGCGATCAGGTTGCGCAGGCGATAGCCATCGGCTGCGAAGCGGCGTTCGAGCTGTTCGACAAGTTCGCCGTCCTCGCTCGGGCGGCCGGTGGCATATTCCAGCACCCTTGACGTCACGCACATGGTCGCGTCCTGGCTGCCCGCTATCGCCTTTCCGACGCCGTCCGCGCCCTCGAATGCGACACCCTCGAACGAGCCGCTGACATTGATCGGCGCTGCGTTCTCCTGCGTCCTGAAAGCGCCGATACCGTCGAACCGTTCGAGCGGAAGTCCGATCGGATCGGTGATCTTGTGGCAACCCGCGCACACCGGATCGGTGGTATGGGCATCAAGCCGGATGCGGGCCGTGGGCATGGCCTTGTTGCCCGTGTCCTGAACTGCGGTGAAGTTGACGTTGCCCGGCGGATTGGGAACGGGCTGGCACAGCAGAAGCTCGCGGATAGCGCGCCCGCGCAAGGTCGGAGAACTGCGGCCAGAGTGGGAATACATGGCGAGGAAGCCGGCGAGTCCCAGCAGTCCCGAACGGTCGGAATTAGCCGAGAATTCGTAAGGCACCCACCCCTGAGATTGCCCGACCGGGACCTTGTAAAGCGCGCCGAGCGGGCGATTGATCCATGTCTTGCGGGTGGTGAACAACTCTCGGTAATCGCCGTCGCCATCCAGAAGCTGTGTGGAAATGGTGCGCAGCATCTGTTCGGGAAGGGCCTGCAGCACACCCTGGTTGAAATAGGGATAGATCACCGGATCCTTGGCCAGTTCGTCGAACTTCTCGAACAGCAGCATGTCGGAGAAGAACGCGCGCAGCCCTTGCTCGAAGCGCGGGGATGCCACCATTTTGGTCACGATCCCGTTGAGCTGCCCCTGATCGGTTAGCTTACCCGTCGCGGCGGCATCGAGCAGGTTGGCGTTCGGTGTGGAGTTCCAGAGCATGAAGCTCAGGCGCGCCGCCCGCGAGGTGCCGTCCAGGCGCATGGCGCCCGCCTTCTGAGGATCTGCTTCTGCCGTTTCCACGACATAGAGGAACCACGGGGAAACAAGCATCGACCCCAATGCCAGTTGCAGTCCCTTGTTGAAGGAGTTCGTCGCCCCCGCTCCTTCGCCGGCGATGCGGACGTAAAGCGCCTGCTCCTGTTCGGTCAGCGGACGTCGAAACAGCAGGCGCCCAAGCGGAGCTAGGGCACGGCGCGCGCAGTCGGAATCGGGAGCAGCCGGATCAGCCGGAGTGCAGGGCGTGAACTGGTCGCGGTGGCTTTCGTCGAAGACCTGCCGGGCGATGTCCCGCGCCATGGTGTCGAGCTGCTCAAGGCCGGAAGGCGAGATGGCCGCGCTGCGCGCTCCGCTGGCGATCAGCTGGTGGGCGGGGCGAACGATCGGTTCGAAGCGGCCGGCAACGCGGATGTCGCTGCCGAAGATGTCGGCGATCGTGTTGCGATACTGCGCCTCGGTCAGCCGCCGCATGCCGACGACGTGCGGGCCCTGTAGCAGGGTCTGCGACTGGTCCGGCTCGGCATGGGCCGAGAACGACGGCGAGATCGCGCCAGAATGCCAGACCACGCCGACAAGGGTTGCGGCAGCGATGCCAAGAGGGACCATCCGGAAAAGGCTCATCGCGAAGGGCTCCTTGCGGCTAGGGAAGGAACGTCGTTGACGAAGGCGCGGACGGCGTAGATGTCCATGGCGCTGGATACGCCGCTGCATTTGCCGGTCTTCGGATCCCGGATTCCATCCGCGTATTTGCGCAAGGTCGCCAACAGCCCGGCGCAGTCTATGCCGGCCGCCAGCGCCGCGCCGGCGCCGCCGATCGCGGGACTTTGGATCACGTCGAAGACGGGGCGATACCCGCCCACCAGCCCGCGAACCGATCCGTCGGACTGGAACGTCAGTCGCAGCTTGGCGCCGCGCAGGTCGTAGGCGGTCCTCGCCCCTCGAATGTCGCGGGCGCCGCCCTGGCCCCAGGTCTGGGTGAGCTTGATGTCCTGGGCAGCAGTGGTCAGCACGCCATTGTCGATGCGTCCGCGCAGCACGTTGCGGTGGCGCGGCGCCTTGTCCGAAATGGTGAAGCTGTAGTCGGGCAGGAAATTGCCATGGTTGTCCAGCTGCGGCCGGTCGGGCGTATTGCCGTAAATCACTTCCACGTCGTCGTCGTGCTGCAGGCTATCGACGCCGCGCAGGAGGATTACCTGCGTCCATTCGCCTGAGGCATGGAACTGGCGCATGCCGGTGAGCTGGTCGCCGCCGATGCCGTCCTTGCCGCGCCATTCGAGCGTGCAGCCCATGACGCGGTATTCCTGGTTGTCGATCCCGGTCCGCCCATCGGGAGCCGAGAACTCCTGATGGCTGCAGCTCTCGCCCGGCGCATCGCCGTCAAGATCGAGGCCGCGAGCATGGCTGCTCTGCAATGTCTGCAGGACCGGGCGATCGAACTGGTCGGGCTGGGAGCAGATGTTGGTCCCGTTCGAACCGAACACTGTCGCCTGCCAGCGCTTGGTCAGCTCGGGCTCGTTCTCCTTGCGCTCGAGCCGGGTCCGCTCGTCAGGGGAGAGAGTCGCCAGGTAGGCCTCGCGCATCTTGGGCGTTGTGCCGACCGGGCAGGCATCGTTGCCTTGGATTACCGGCGGCACGAAGTCCTGCACGACGAAGCCCATGATGCCGTTGGCAGGAGCATCCGGAAGCCGGTTCGGCAAAGCCTCGGCCTCAGCGGAGCCCTGCAGCGCAAGGACACCCACCGTTCCGGCGCTTGCAATCAGGAGAATAAGGGCCGCACCGCACAGTAGCGGCGTTCGTCCCGGTTTGCGACTGTGCATGATCTTTTCCCGAATTTTCATGGCCGCAGGACCTTCGCCCCGGCCGGTACGGCATGGGGATCCGCTTCCGTGCTCACGAAGACGCGCTTGCCCTTGATGGTCCATGCCGGGCGGTCGCCATCGAGAGTGATCTTCCAGTCTTTCAGACCATTGCCGGCCATCGGTGCGGGCAGTGGTTGCCAGTTGCAGTTGGCAGCGCATTTGCCGGTGAATAGAACGTGACCGTCCTTGTCGGTCAGCGCGTAGGCGTCTTCGAAGAAGGCGGCGGCGACCGTGCCCGGCGCCTCGATCACCGGAGGATGGGGCACGAATTTGAGGGTATTCCACGTCATGTTATCTGCGCCGTCGAGCGCGGTGGAAGCAGCGCTGCCGCTGCGCCGCGTGAAGACGAGATGCCAGCCTTTGTAGACCCACTGAGGGCCCTGCGCGCCCGCGATCACCGTCCAGTCCGGCGCCTTGCGCGGATCGAGGGTGTCGCCCGCGCCCTCGGCTTTTTCGAAGCCGGAGGGATAGCGAATGTTCGGCGTACTTGCGGCAGGAGCCAGCAGCGGAGCCCAGTTGCCTTGGCATTCCTGCGTGCAGTATTTCGCGGGATCAGGAGCCCAGCGCAGCACCGTGCGCATGTCCATGCCGTAGAGCACGCGCCCTTTCGCATCGGCATAGACCCGCCCTTCGCCAGCCTTCTGCACGCGAACGCCCGGAGGCAAGGGGCTTCCGTCGGCAGGGGCGATGGGGAAATCCGCCGGTTGAGCGGCGGCCGACGTTGCGGCGAGCATGGCAAGAACGGACGCTGCCATCGCGGGAAGGAAATAGTTCGCCATCTCAGCTGTCCGGCGCGCGGAAGTTGTCGTGGCACCCCTTGCACGTAGCGCCCAGCTTCTGCGCACCGGCGCGGATCGCTGCAACGTCCTTGCTCGCGACTGCAAGCTGGAAATTATCCGCAGCTTTGGCGAAGGCGTCCTGAGCGCCCTTGAACTTGGCAGGCTGCGTCCAGATTTCCTGCTTCGCACGTGTCTTCGCGCCAGGCTGGAGCCCTGATCCGGCCGGGAACCATTCGTATTGCCCGCGCGAGGCGTTGCGGATCTGACGGGCCGATTGCGCGATGAGGACCGTCTGTACCTCACCGCCGCGAAGTCCGTCGTTCACCGCTTTGAACGCCGAGCCTAGCTCTCGGTAGTTCGCGATACGGGATCTGATCGTATCGGCAGGTGCGGCTAGCAGGGGTGTCCCGGCCGCTGCCATCGCCAGAACCAAAGTGCCAAGGCGCCATGGGGCTTGCATCTGAGTCTCCCGTGTCTTGTTTTCTTATGGGTAGAGCATCGATTCAAAATTTGAACCAGAAAATGTACTTTGCGTATATTTAAATGATTTTTCCGAAAGCCATCCGGCTGAGAAGGACCGATCGTTCCGTGCTTTCAGCCTGCCGCTTCGGCGGCGGATTGGGGTTGTCCGAGCGCTTCACTGTCATCGATGCGAGAACCTCGGGCGCGATCCTTGATCGCCACGAAATCGCTCTCGTACTTCTTGCGCATGGTGCCGCACAGGCGGTCCCAAACCGTCGTGTATCCGCCGAAATTCCCGGTGAAGTACCGATGATGCTGGTCATGGAACGTCGCGCTGATGAACCATTTCGTGGCCCACGAACGGTTCCACCAGCGGGGGAGGAACTCGTAGCCCGAGTGGACATAAAGACCCATGAAGATGTTGGTCGGTAGGATCAGGGCCATCGTCGCGCCGTGAACGGTGAAGGCGGCCAGGAACAGCGGCACGAAGCCGCCGTTGATGATTGATTCCAGCGGGTTGACCGACAGCGTCGTCAGCAGGTTCGGCGAGGTCGACTTGTGGTGCAGTTTATGGACCCAGCTGTAGACCGGCTCCTTGTGCATCCAACGATGCAGCCAGTAGAAGTAAGTGTCGAAAAGGACGAAATACAGTCCGTACTCCAGTGCGATTACCCACCACTGGGCCGGGGCATCGTTGAACGTGATCCACCCGTGGCTTTTCAGCCATGCGCTCGCCATGCCGATGATTTTGCCCGATATCATGAGCGTCACGACCGCGATCAGGGCCTCGTTCCGGAATATCTTCCATTTGAAGCCGCGAGGCTGGATCTTGCGCGCCTTGAAGAAGCCCGAGGCGATCCCGGCGACGATGCCCGTCACCACGAATGCCGCAAGCCAAAGATTCAGCGCCTGCTCGCCGTCGATAAGACCCTTGAACATGCTATGCCTCAGGCAAGGACGAGCGCAAAAGCGAGCACGTGGACGAGGAGGGCAAGCGGGGTGGCTATCGCCAGTTGCCGGATAGCAAGAGTGTTCATGTGGGTTTCTCCATGAGTGAGCCCGCTCGGCGGTCTCGGTGTGAAGGCCAGATGGCATCTTGCGATTGGCCGGCAACTGCTATTACGTTACGAAGGACGAGCGCGTCGAAACCCGGCGGAAAACTGCGGTTTTGCCAATTCGCGCATCGTCAGTTGGGGGCAGATGACGTGAGCGGTTTGAGGCGAATTCTCATCGAGCAGTGGGCGATGCTGGTGGTCGCCGCCGTGATCGGTTTCCTGGGACCGTTCGGGACATATCTCGAAGCGGATTTCCCCGAGCGGGTCTGGCGTTGGTGGATGCACATGATGGGCGCCTACGTTCTCGTACGCCCGTCGATCTTCTTCTGGTCCGCCGTGGCGCTCGCCACTTCGTTACCGCGCCGGGCCATGACGTTCTGGGGTGTGATCCTGTCGAGCCTGCCGCTGACGCTTGTCTGGAACTGGGGGGCAAGCGTGTTCTTTCACGCGCTGAACGGCTTTGCTGGCATCCTGCCGTTTGCCCTCCTCAGCGCGGTGGCGGTTCTCGCTGTCGTCTGGTGGGCACGGGTCGTCGATGACCGAATGCGCGGCGTTGGCGTGGGTGACGGCGATGAAGCGATATCTCCCGTCGGAGACGATGACGGGGGCGCCGTAGCGTCGTCGCAAGGCGCGGCGTCTGCGGAGCCAAACGCCGGCAGAGGCCTTTCCGCGGGTCGCCTGGGGAATCGCTTATCGGCGACCTTCGCCGGACCGGTCCTCGCCCTGCAGAGCGAAGACCATTACGTTCGCGTTCATGGTCCTGGGGGCAGCGAGCTTCTGTTCATGCGCCTGCGAGACGCGATCGCCGAAATGGACGGTGCGTCAGGCCAGCAGGTTCATCGCAGTTGGTGGGTAGCGGACGATGCGATCGACTCAGTCCAGGCCGATGGCCGGAACCGGACGATCACCTTGCGCAACGGGCACCTTGCCCCCGTCGCACGTGAATCAGTCGCGCGTCTTGAGCGGAGCGGGTTTCTGCGGGAAAGAGCGCGCTAGACGGTCTGAAAAATGCGGATCGGCTCCCAACCCGGAACTCTGTGTTTGAAAGCAGAAGTATCCGTTTAGAAATACTACTTCGCTTCCTAAGGAAGGGCTCATATCGCGAGCCGATCCACAGGTCTGCGTTGTCTCCAAGATGCCCAATGCAGTGGCGTGGTTTGCTCCCAAGTTGTGCTGCGCGTCACCAGGTGTCGACTCCACCCATGAGCAGATTGATCATGAACTGGGCCTGGGACCGGGCTTCCTTTGCCGAAACTGGTCCGCTCATGCCCCGGATATTGAGCCATCCCGAGATCATCGCCATGATGGCATGGGCGATACGCTCGGGATCTCGGGCATTAATTCCGGACGCGGGACCATACACGGCAATCTCATTGCCCATGAATGCAATCATGTCCGTGTAGCCGAAAAAGTCTGTGAGGACATCCTGGGGACCGCGCCCTGCGGCATTGAGCGCAAGGCGCATGACGGCACGGACATCCGGCTTGGTGCTCCAGACCAGGATCGTAGTCGTGTGGTGAACGAGACGTTTCTTCAGGTCGTTCGGCAAACGGCTATCCTGGCGCGAGGCCAACTGGGACCATGATGCCACCTGATGGATGATTACCTCGTTTACCAAGGCTGCCTTGTCGGAGTAACGCTTGTAAAGGGTTGTCTTGGGTATCCCAACGGCGTTGGCGATCGCTTCCATCGACGTGCTATCAAATCCGTCCCTGATGAACAGTTCGGCCGCTACGGCGAGGATAGCCTCGCTTATCGCTGCGGATTGCTCGTGCGAGGGTCTGCCGCGTTTGGTAGGCCGGGCTGTCGCCGCTTTTTTGATCTTGGGAGACGGGGCAGCGCTGGTGTCGGTCAACACGAGTTCCTCAAACTGGCCCCTCAACCCTTAACGCGAACGCCGATCTCCGCAACATCCACGGGGGAGAAGTGGCTTGGCTGGGGGATTGGCTCCGCCGCAGTGTCTTAGCTCTGAAATCACGCAGACCATCATGTTTGTCGAAAGTCAGGCGGCAGGGATAACCCGGAGCCTTCTTGTACCCGGAAGCTCCGGCGTCAGGCGCGCCCGCTCAATGCGCGCGCGATATCCAGCGACTGCCGAATAAGCGGCATTCGTTTTCGCTCCGTCCGGACGGCCAAATAGCCCTTAACATCAATGAGCGAAGACGACGTTTCCAATGGGAGAACCCGTATCCTTTCGTCGGGCGGGCATTCCTTGGCGAACATCAGGCTTATGCCAAGGCCATGTGCGACCGCCTCGCGGATCATCTCGCGGGTGTGAAACTCCATCGTTCGGCCCGGAGCGATCCCGGCGTCCGCGAGCAGGCGATTCATTGCCGCCAGGGTCCTGGAAGTCGCTTCACGCACAAGCACGACTTCCTGGCTGATCCGCTCCAGCGGCAAGGCGCGGGCATTGTCGTCCGGCCAGGCGGCAGGCACGATGGCGACCAGTCTGTCCTGATACAGCGGTGCATATGTATAGTCGTTCTGCACAGGTGGCTCGCATATGATGCCGATGTCCACCTGGGCCTTGAGCAGCAATTCGTTGGTCTGGACCGCATTCGCGATCGTGACGCGAAAGTGCGCACCGGGGACGGCGGCCTGGAACGCTGCCATGAACTCCGCGGCATATGGCGGGGAATCCGTGCCGAGGCGCAGCAGCGCGCCGCTATCGATATCATCTTCGCCCAGCAGTTGGCCGATCTCGTCGGCGATGCCGAACAAACGCTCTGCCTTTTCGTACAGCGCTCGGCCGGCGGTCGTGAGTGTCAGCGGCGGGCGCATACCTTCGATCAGCTTGACCTTGTAGCGGTCTTCCAATGCTTTGAGCTGCTTGGACAAGGTCGGTTGCGAGATGTTCAGGCGCCGCGCAGCCTTGCTGACGCTGCGTTCGGACGCCACGGCGTAGAACGACCGCAGGTGAAGGAAATTGACGCTCACGGACCCTCGGTTCTGGTTTGGGCTGCGCCGTCTATGGTCGCCATTCCCCGGATGCATTGGCCTTGATCGGGCGTTCGGCCCAAACCGCATGTGACACATGATTGTTACAGGACGGTCACAGGCAGACAATGTCGGGTACGAGCATTCAATTCGACGTCGCGGTGATCGGCCGCGGTATAGTGGGACTGGCCCATGCGCTGGCGGCGGCGCGGGCGGGAAAGCGCGTCGTCGTGATCGACCGCCATGCCCGGGCCACAGGGGCGAGTATTCGCAACTTCGGTTTCGTCACCGTCACCGGGCAGGAACGCCATGACATGTGGCCGCTCGCCCGGCGGTCGCGAGATATCTGGGCGCAGGTGGCGCAGCGCGCGGGGATCGGCATCGAGCAGGACGGGCTCGTGCTGCCGGTCCGCAGGCAAGCCGCCGCCGCAGTGCTGGAGTCGTTCATGCAAACCGAGATGGGGGAGGGGTGCAGACTGCTTTCGGACCGCGAACTGCGCAAGCTGGACACTTCAACGCCGTTCGCTCCCTGCAAGGCGGCTCTGGTGAGCCCTCACGAACTGCGGGTGGAGGCAAGGGATGCGATTCCGGCGATTGCGGCGTGGCTGGAACGCGACATGAACGTGACTTTCGCGGCACCCGGCGCGGTGCTGCATTGCGAGACGGGGCGCGTATCGACCAGCAGCGGCGAATATCGTGCGGAGACGGTATTCGTCTGCCCCGGCGACGATCTCAACGCCCTGTTCCCCCAAGTCATGGCCGAGCACGAAGTGACCCGCTGCAAGCTGCAGATGATGCGCCTCGCCGCCCCGGAATATCGCCTCGCGCGTCCTGTCATGAGCGACCTCGGCCTGGCGCGTTACGAGGGCTATTCCGCGCTGCCCGAAGCGGCCGCGCTGGTTGCGCAGCTTCGCGCCGAACAGGGCGCGCAGCTCGATGCCGGTGTCCACCTGATCGCGGTGCAGTCGGCTGATGGCTCGCTCGTCGTCGGGGACAGCCACGATTACGGCGATGCTCCCGATCCGTTTCATTACGAAGCGGTGAACCGCCTCGTTCTCGACGAGTTCGAGGCCGTGCTTGGTCCGGCGCCGCAGGTCATCGAACGCTGGGTCGGCGTCTACGCCTCATCGCCCCGGCAGAACTGGTTTACCCGAGAAGTCGCTTCCGGCGTCCATGTCACCGTGGTGACGTGCGGCGCGGGCATGTCCACGGCCTTCGCTATCGGCGAGCGGGTGGTCGGCGCGGCGATCGATGCCCCCATCAAGGAGTTTGCATGATGTCCAACGCCCGTTCGCCTGTCGCCGCCGTCCTGTTCGACTGGGCCGGCACCATGATCGACTTCGGATCCCGTGCGCCCGTCATGGCGATGCAGCGCGTTTTCGCCGAGGCCTGCGTCCTCGTGGAGGAACCGGCGATCCGCCGCTACATGGGCAAGGCCAAGCGCGAGCATGTCGTCGCCATGCTGTCCGAGCCTGCCATCGCCGCGCGCTGGCGCGAGACCAAGGGCGCGGACTGGACCGAGACTGAGGTCGACACGCTGATGGAGCGGCTGGAGCCGGCGATGCAGGAATGCGCCGCGCTCTGCCGTGAACTGATCCCCGGCGCGGCCGATGCGTTCGAGATGCTGCGGGCCCGCGGCATCCGCGTCGGCTCGACCACGGGCTACACCCGCACGATGATGGCGGACATCATCCCCGCCGCCGCCGAGCAGGGCTATGCCCCTGAAGTCATCGTCTGCGCGGGAGAGACCGCACAGGGGCGTCCCGCGCCCTTGATGCTGTGGAAAGCCCTGGTCGACATGGGCGTGTGGCCCGCCGCCGCCTGCATCGCGGTCGACGACGCGCCGGTGGGTATCGAGGCAGGCCGGCACGCCGGAATGTGGACCGTCGGGCTGGCAGGCTCCGGCAACGGGGTCGGCCTGGACCATGCTACCTTCACCGCGCTGTCCCCCGACGAACGCGCCGAACGCATGAAATCCGTCGTTGCCGAGTTCGCGGGGGCCGGCGCTGACTTCGTGATCGAAAGCGTCGCCCATCTCGACCTTGCCGTGGTTGCCGTAAGCAAGGCGCTGGAACGCGGCGAAGGTCCCGGCGCCGCGTCGTCCCGGTTCCTGGCATGACCGCGCTGGCGGCAGACCGTTTGGGTGCGCAGCCCACTTCGCTGCGCCAGTGGCTAGCCCAGGGGCACCCATGGGCGCTGGCGCTTTACGGCGGACTGGCCAGCTTTTCCGCGTATTTTTCGATGTACGCCTTCCGTAAGCCGTTCACGGCGGCGACGTACGCCGACGTGCAGGGCTGGGAAGGCGTGATCGATTTCAAGATCGCGCTCGTGATCGCGCAGGTCGCCGGATACGCGCTGTCCAAGTTGATCGGCGTCAAGGTCGTCTCGGAGATGGCGGCGTCGCGGCGCGGCGTCGCGCTCGTCAGCCTCGTGGCGTTCTCCTGGGCGGCGCTGGTCCTCTTCGCAGTCCTGCCGACGCAGTGGAAGGTCGGCGCGCTGTTCCTCAACGGTTTGCCGCTGGGCATGATCTGGGGACTGGTCTTCGGCTATATCGAAGGGCGGCGAACCAGCGAGGTACTGGCGGCGATTCTGTGCGCCAGCTTCATTGTTTCCTCGGGCGTAGTGAAATCGGTGGGCCTATGGCTGATGACCGTGGTCCAAGTCGGCGAGTTCTGGATGCCCGCCGCGACTGGCCTACTGTTCTTCCCGCTACTGCTGGTTTCGGTGATAGGCCTCGCGCAGCTTCCCCCGCCGAGCGCGCAGGAACAGGCCGAGCTCATGGCCCGCCCGCCGATGCCGGCCGAGGCGCGCCGCGCCTTCCTGCGCGAGTACGGACCCGGCGTGACGCTGCTGGTGTTCGCTTACGTGTTGTTCACTGCACTGCGCGACCTGCGTGATAACTTCGCCGCCGAGATCTGGACCGAGCTTGGCTATGCCGGTGTCTCCGAAGTCTTCACCGCGAGCGAAGTGCCGGTGGCGGTGGTGACGCTGCTGATCCTCGCCAGCCTCGTGCTGGTGCGCGACAATCGCCGCGCGCTCATGGCCGTCCATGCGATCGTCATGAGCGGCGCGCTGCTTATCGGGCTGTCGACCCTGGCCTTCCAGTTCGGGATGGTTTCGCCGCTCGTCTGGATGATCCTCTCGGGCCTTGGCCTCTATCTCGGCTACGCGCCGTTCAATGCCATGCTGTTCGACCGGCTCGTAGCGGCAAGCAGGACGGCGGGAACGGCAGGGTTTCTGATCTACGTCGCCGATGCCTCGGGCTATGCGGGGAGCGTGGCGTTGACGCTGCTGCGCAACGTGCCGGGCGTGACGCTCGACTGGCTGCATTTCTTTATCTGGCTAGCTTATGCATCTTCGGGGATATGCGTGGTGATGATGGCTTTATCGGCATACTATTTCCGAAGAAAATTATCACAAATGCAATGACCATATACTCGTACTGGTAAAAATACGCCTCGTCATGATTATTCATGGCGAGGTTTTCGCGTTCATTAAATAAATCTATATCATGTCTATTGCTACGATGCATTCAATGAATTGGTTGTCGGCGCCAGTGTCGTGGCAATTCATTTCCCGCAGCTTGCGGACCTGATCCGCAGCCAGGCATAATCGGGGTGAAGTAATGACCAGGTTCGCAATTATGAAAGTCGCCGCAATCGGCACCAGCCTCGGCGCGATGATCGTCGCCCCAGCCGCACAGGCGCAGGGCCTTCCGGCCGAAGAGGAGCCCTCGAACGAGATTGTCGTCACCGGCACGATTGTCGCCAGCGAGATGAAGTCGATCGCCGAGCAGCGCCGCGCCGACAACATCGTCAACGTACTCACTGCTGACGGCATCGGCCGCCTGCCGGACCGCAACGCGGCCGAAGCGGTGCAGCGCCTGCCCGGCGTCTCCATCGAACGCGACCAGGGCGAGGGCCGTTTCGTCGCGGTGCGCGGTCTGCCCTCGCAGTGGAACTCGACCCTTATCAACGGCAACCGTCTTCCCACGGCCGAAGAAGAAACCACCAGCCGCGCCACCGCGTTCGACTTCTTCCCCTCCGAACTGATCGAGCAGGTCGTCGTCTCCAAGGCCGTTACGCCGGACATGGAAGGCGACGCCATCGGCGGCTCGGTGAACTTCATCACCAAGACCGCGCCGGACAAGCGCACACTGCAACTGACGGCGGGCGCCAACTACTCCGAGAAAGCCGACAAGCCCGGCTTCCTCGCCACCGCGCTCTACGGCGACCGGATCGGCAAGCTGGGCTTCTTGCTCACCGGCACCTACTACAAGCGCCACTGGGCGACCGACAATTACGAGCCGCGCCGGGGCGGCGACGGCATCGGCATCACCCGGCTGGAACTGCGCGACTATACCGGCGTGCGCGAGACCACCGGCATCAACGGCGCGATCGAATACGCCTTCGACGACGGCGGCAAGATCTATGCGCGGGGCACCTACGGCTCGCTCAGCGACGACGAGACGCATTACAAGCACCGCCTGAACTTCGCGTCCAATCGCGTCGAGGTGCAGCACATTTTCAACACGCTCATCACCGAATTGTCGGGCGGCGAGCTGGGCGGCGTCCACATGCTGGGCGGCGGCGCGAAGTTCGACTGGAAGGTTTCGCACTACGAAAACCTGTTCCGCTACGGCGACACCCCCGACGGGCAGGACAACAGCTACTTCGTGGTCCGGTTCGACCAGCGGAACGTCGGCTATCAGGGGCTGGAGAACCGTGGCTCGGGCAACCTCGCCTACAACGAGATCGACGGCGGCACCGACCCTGCGAACGCTATCGGCAACCACCTGCCCTCGGGGTTCCAGATGGACCCTTCGCTCACCCGCCTCGCCAACGTCGAACTATACAAGATCCGCGTCAAGGAAACCGACCGCATAGTGCTGGAAGGCAACCTGACGGTTCCGGCGAGCGACACGCTGACTTTCAAAGCCGGCGGCAAATACCGCGACAAGGTGCGCGACGCGACGTTCGAAGACCTGTTCTACACCTGGAATCCGGCGGCTGGTCCGGTGCCGACCCTTGCCGACTGCCCGCTGATGAACCAGCCGGGACGCGGTCAGTATCTCGACGAGCTTTCCATCGGCAAGCAGTACGCCGGCCAGTTTTCGCAAGTGGTGAGCGAGCGGAACCTCGTCGACTGGTATCTCGCCAATCGTGGCAATCTCGTGCTCGACGAGGCGGGATCCGCCACCGCGCAGAACGGGGGAGCGCTGGGCCGTACCTTCACGCTCTATGAGAAACAGGCGGCAGGTTATCTCATGGGCACCTGGGCGCCCAGCGACATACTGACCCTGCTGGGCGGCGTGCGCTTCGAATATACCGAGACTACCGTGGACGGTCAGGTGTTGGTCAACGGCGTGCTGGAGAATACCCGCAGGTCGAACGACTATCTTGCGGTCCTGCCTTCGCTTCATGCCACGCTGCACCTTGATGGCGACACCAACCTGCGCGCCGCTGTGACCCGCACCTTCGCCCGCCCGGACTTCGGCGACCTTGCGCCCGGCGGCGCTTTTAACGAAGCCGACCTCGAATTTGCTGGCGGCAACCCCGACCTCAAGCCGACGTATTCGTGGAACGGCGACCTGATGGTCGAGCACTATTTCGGTAACGACGGGGTGATCTCGGCGGGCGCGTTCTACAAGCGCATCTCCAATCCGATCTACGACAGCCGCGTGGTGGGCACGTATCGCGGCATTGACGGGGTAGCGTTCCTGGCTCCTGCCAACGGCGCATCGGGCGACCTTTACGGCGTCGAGTTCAACGTCCAGCGCCGCCTCGGCTTCCTCCCCGGCCTTCTTTCGAACCTGGGCGTCAATGCCAACTACACGCTGATCCGCTCGAAATTCACCCTGCCGGACGGGCGCTCGGTCCGCGTCCCGCGACAGGCGGACAACCTCGCCAACCTGGCGGTCTATTACGACGACGGCGCCTTCTCGACGCGTCTGGCCATGAATTACAAGGGCGCCTACATCGAGGAATACGGCACGGATGCGGACAGCGACAGCTACTACGGCGCCTACACCAGCCTCGACCTGACTGTGAACTGGAACGTCACCGACCGCGTGACCGTATTCGGCGAGGCGAGCAATCTCACTGACCAGAAGCTGCAGTACTACCTCGGCAGCAAAGAGCGTCCGCTCCAGGTCGAATACTACGGGCCGCGCTTCGTGCTTGGCGTCAAGGCGTCGATCTTCTGATGGGCCGGGCCCCCGCTTGAAGGTTATGCATCCCCCGACAGACCGAGTTTGATCAGGCGATACGCATCACGCCGATGCCGGGATCGGTCCGTCCTGCCTTGCCGCTTTCGACTTTCCCGGCGAAACGGCGGAGGAAGCCCTCCGATCCGTCCACGCGAACTTCGAGATCGTACCAGTCATCGCTGGCGGTCAGAGCCCAACGGTCGACCTTGGAACTGCGCGGCGGCACGGTCACGGCGCGTTTGCGTGGCCCCTTGTTCGGGTACGCCGCGTCCATGGTGATCCGGAATGTCTGCGGTCGATCGGATTCGTTGAGCAGCTTCAGGTTTACCGCCTTCACCCCGTCCAGGCATAGAACCTCGGCCGGGGCAACGCCGTTCAATGCGCCGGCATAGCGGCGCCAGTATCCGTTGGGTCCTCGCAAGGTGAGGTCGTAGTCACCCAGCGGCCCGGCATCGTGCCACTGTGTACTTTCGAACCGGTCTCCCGCGCCCATTGTGTAATGCCACGGTTCCTGCCGATCGGTGTTGTCATGGACGGTGAAGGTAACGCCGACAGGCCCGTCGTTCGCCAGCAGCAGCGCGACGCGGCCATCTTTGCCGACCTGGCATTGCGTGGAAAAGCGATAGGGAAGGGCGGTCTGCGGGCGCTGGCCGGGCATCTGGACGGTGGGCCGTTGCCGATCGGGTATGGCGTTGGCGGTCCCGGCGGCCGACTGCGCAACGCGGGCGCGGAAATCGGTGGTGGAGGGCAGCGGCGCGGTGCCCGTCCGCGCCCCGCCCGAGAAATCGAACGCGGAGGTCAGGTCGCCGCAGACCGAGCGCCGCCAGTCGCTGATATTGGTTTCCTTCACCCCGAAGCGCTTTTCCATGAACTGCAGTACCGAGGTATGGTCGAATAATTCCGAGCAGACATTCCCGCCGCGCGTCCAGGGGGAGACAATGACGGTGGGTGTGCGAATACCGAGGCCGACCGGGTGCACAGCATCCCCCGCCTTGCCGGTGCCGCGATAATCCTTGGCCTCGCCACCAAGCGGCACGGTGCTGTGGCCGCGATACTTCCCGACCGGTGGCACCGGCGGCGGTGCGTGATCGTAGAATCCCCCGGCCTCGTCGTAGCAGAGGATGAAGACAGTCTTGGCGAACATCTCGGGATTGTCGACCAGCGCGGCGACGAGGCCGGCGCTGACGTGCTCGCCCTTAGAGGGTTCTGCGGTCGGATGCTCGGACAAGTCCGCAGCGGTGACGATCCACGAAATCTGGGGCAGCGTGCCGTGCTCCACGTCGCGGCGAAAGGCCTCGACCAGCTGCTCGCCGTCGGAGCGCGTGCGATCGGCGCCTTGCGCATCTTCGCTGACCCAAGAGCGCCCGCGCTTATAGAGTTCGGAATCGCGCGGGCAGGGGCGGAAGGCTGGGAAGACCGATAGCAGGTTGTCGCCGAAGTTGTCGTATTCCTGATAGACGTTCCAGCTGATCCCGGCGTCCTGAAGCCGCTCGGCATAAGTCGTCCAGCCGTAGGCGCCGGGACGCAGCGGCTTGTCGGTCGTCATGTCGGCGCTGGGCGTCTCGTCCTCGCCGTAGTTGTGCATCTCGGGATCGCCTCCCGTGCCGCCGCCTCCGTTGCAGCCGGTGAACAGGTGCATCCGGTTGGGGTAGGTCTGCGTCATCGTAGAGCAGTGGTATGCGTCGCAGATGGTGAAGGCGTCCGCCAGGGCGTAGTAGAACGGCAGGTCGCCCGCGCCGTAGTGAAGCATGCGGTTATGCAGTTCGCCGGTGTGGCCCCAGCGGTCGTAGCGGCCGTGGTTGAAGATGTGCATGTTCTCGACATGCGACTGCTCGGCGCCGTCGACCAGGAACGAGCGGCTGGTCTTCGAGTCGCCGTGGAAGGGCAGAACGTAACCATCGGGATGCTGGCTTGAGGGCTGCGACCAGACGCTTCGCCCGCCCGGCAGGCGTAGGGGGCGAGGGTCGCCAAAGCCGCGTACACCGCTGAACATGCCGAAGTAGTGATCGAACGAGCGGTACTCCTGCATGTGGACGACGATATGTTCGACATCCATGATCGAGCCCGAGCGCCGCGCCGGCTCGATAGCCAGTGCCCGGTTGAGCAGCCCCGGCATCATCGACAGCGCAGTCCCCGCGCCAGCGGTGCGCGCCGCCATGCGCAGAAAATCGCGCCGATTGGCCTTATCCATCATTTCAGCTCCGTTTTCACCGTTCGGCAGATCAGGTGTCGCACACCAGCCATAAAACTGGTATAGTCCAATATTGCGACATATTAACTACAGGTCTGCACAGCGGGGCTCGTCACGGACGGAAATCTGCCCGGTAAGCGCTGTAAAATTATTGGCTCTAGAGGAATAGTATCACCAGTGATCGATACGATATTCAACCTAATCAACAGGTTCTCGGATGAACGCTATGGAGAAGACGTGACCCAGCTGGAGCATGTGCTGCAATGCGCCGAACTCGCAAGGCTTGATGGCGCGCCGGACAGCCTGATCGCCGCCGCCCTGCTTCACGACATCGGCCAATTCATCGAAGAGGCCGGGGACGCGGCGGAAACGCATGGCATAGATGCCCGCCACGAAATCAGCGGCGCCGCTTTCCTCGCCGCCCACTTCACGTCCGAAGTGACCGAACCGGTCCGCCTTCATGTCGCAGCGAAGCGTTATCTGTGCGCCGTGGAGCCGGGTTACACCGAAATGCTCAGCCGGGCATCGGTGTTGAGCCTGAACTTGCAGGGCGGCCCGATGAGCCTACAGGAAATCGCGAATTTTGAGAGCGAAGCGGCCTTCGAATCATCGGTTCGCCTGCGTCGTTACGACGATCAGGGCAAGCGCAACGGATGGGACGTGCCGGACCTCGAAAGCTACCGGCCGTTGCTCTGGTCTCTAATGACCCACGTCTGACTTCCGGGTCTGCGGAGCGCTATCGTGCCTAAAACCGGCGCACTTCGATGCGGACTCTCCCAATCCTGTCACCAGCCTGCAATGTATATTGGTATATACCAAAAATCGCAGTGATCGTCGATTCGATGATCCCGCTGTGTGGAGGGCAGCCAGCCACGGCTGCCGGCGGATGGCACCGAGATTTGGGGAGTTAATCATGGGCATGTCGAAGACTGCGCACGCCTCGCGCGTGCTGCTGAACATATCAACCGCGACGCTGGCGCTGACTGCTGTAGTCGCACCTGCGTGGGCCGACGAAGCACCTCCGGCAGACGACATCCTCGTTACCGGACAGCGCCAGAGCACGGTGATCGCGATCGAGCGGAAGAAGAATGCCGACAACGTCGTCGACATCATCTCCGCCGACAATCTGGGCAAGCTGCCCGACGCCAACGTCGCTGACGCGCTCGCCCGCATTCCCGGGATGTCGGTCATCGTCAACCAGGATACGGGCGAGGGCGAGTACGTCGCAATCCGCGGCCTGTCTGGCACCTACAACGCTGTCTACATCAACGGCGTGCGCGTGGCGCAGACCGACCCAAGCAGCCGCGACGTCTCGCTGACCGTCCTGCCGCCCAACGGCCTTGCCGAAATCCGTGTGACCAAGACGCTGACGCCCGATCAGGACGGCGATGGTATCGGCGGCTCGATCGACTTCCGTACGCCAACCGCCTTCGACTTCGCCGACAGCACGATCCTGCGCGTCTACGGCGCCGGCGGGTTCAATCAGCAGGCGCGCAAGGCCGACGAAGATTCGAGCAACTTCCAAGGCCAGGCCGATTTCGGCCAGCGCTTCGCGGACGACCGCTTCGGCATCTTCCTCTCCGCCAACTACGGCGTCAGCCACGGTAACGGGCAGGAAACCGAGAACGACGGTGAGTGGGAGCCCTATAACTGGCGCAAGGACTCCGAAGAGGTCATTGACGAAAGCAACATGCACTTGCCGGGCATCGACCTGGATTACCGGCGCCTGCAGCAGAAGCGGTACGGCGGCAATCTTTCGTTCGATTTCCACGGCGACACTACGCAGCTCTACCTGCGCGGCCAGTATTCGCGGCAGGAACAGCGCGGCACCAACGAGGTCACCGATTACCGCAACCGCCCCACCGCGCGCCTGACGCAGGTGAACGAGAACGACACCGGCCTTGCCCAGCCCGAAAGCATGATCACCGGCCAGTTCCAGCAGGGCGGCAAGACCTACAACCGCTACGGCTACACCGCCGGTCAGATCGTCGATCGTGATGGGGACGGCGTCATTACCGACCTTGACGCAGGATCGAACGGCTACTGGTCGCTCAACGGCCGGTCTGGCGTGTGGGACCCCCGGCAGTTCCAGTTCGCGCGCAATTTCGGCACGATCGACATGGACCAGACCCTCTACACCATCAACCTGGGCGGCCATAGCGATCTCGACCGCCTGCACCTCGACTACGACGTCAGCTATTCCGGCGGCGACCGGACCTCGCCGCAGGGCTATTCGATCAGCTACAACTGCGACAAATGCACTTATCCGCTGAACGCCACAGGCATCGACTGGGTGTCGAGCGACCCGCGCTTCCCGAAAGCCGGACTGCCCGCTTTCGCCGAGTTCGTCGAGAAGGACTCCTCGCTACTCGCGTTCGACGGCGCCAGTTCGTCGCGTAGCAAGCAGAAGGACGACCGCATCGCCGCCCGCTTCTATCTGCGCTACGACTTCGAGAGCGCGCTCGACTACGTGAAGGTCGGCGCCAAGTACATGCGCTCCAAGCGCGACTACGACTATACCCCGATCTATGACGGCGACTTGTCGGGCACCGCGCTCGACGGGCTTAACCTCCAGCAGTCCGGGCTGGTGGAAAAGGAAGTGAACAGCATCCTGCGCGGCCAGTACTATTATGGCGACGTGCTCAGCCGCGCGCGCGTGGAGGCCGCGATCAAGGCGGGGATGGCTGCCAACCCGATGGACGCGGACGCCGCCGAGTTCTTCGCCGACGACAAGCGCAGCACCGAGAAGGTCTACGCTGCCTACGCACTGGCGCATTTCCAATTGAGCGATGTTGGCATCATCGCCGGCGCCCGCGTCGAGCGGCGCGAGACCACCAACGTCTTCTGGTCGGACGACGGCGACGACAGCGGCTTCGACCGGACCAGCAATGGCTACACGATGTTCCTGCCGAGCATCACGGCGATCTGGCGCCCGGCTGACGACAAGGTCCTGCGCGCGGCGGTATGGACGGGCTATTCGCCGCCGGAATACAGCTACCTCTCGTCCGGGCAGTCGATCACCCGCGATCCGGGTACGAACGAGATCATCGCCATCAGCCGCGGCAATCCCGACCTGAAGCCGGCGAAGTCGATCAATGCCGACCTCTCGCTGGAATACTACCCCGACGCGACCAGCATTCTGTCGGCGGCGGTCTACTACAAGCATATCGACAACTTCATCTTCACCAACGGCAGCCAGGTGAATGCCAACACCCAGAACGGCACGATCGAGATCAGCCAGCCGCAGAATGGCGAGACGGCAAAGATCTACGGCATCGAACTCAACATGGTGAAGGGCCTGCAGGGCCTCGCGCCGCCGTTCGACGGCTTCGGCCTCGAAGGCAACGTGACAGTGCAGAAAAGCTCGGCGGAAACCGGGCTGGACTACCGTCAGGGCAAGTCGATCCGCTTCATCAACGCACCGCATCTCATGTATAATGCGGCGATCACCTACCAGAAGTACGGCATCGAGACGAAGCTCTCATACAATTATCGCGGCAAGTTCATCGAATCGCTGCGTGACAACGCCGTCGACAAATGGGTGCGGCCGAACAAGAGCCTCGACTTCCACCTGCGGTACAACTTCACCAGTCACCTGGCGATGGACTTCGACGTCGGCAACGTGCTCAACGACTACAAGTACTACACCACGAAGGGTGACAATCCCAGTTACATGAAGGACTACATGGAAGCGGGCCGCACCTTCCTGCTGCGCGGCAGCTATCGCTTCTGATGGCGATGGCCGGATGCGCCCGCGTCTTCGAACGCGGGCGCATCCGCGCATTGACGCCCCGGCGCGCCTGCTGTCATGAGTGGGCAGCGCCAGCCTTTTGGCGATCTCACATGGGCTGACCGATGCGTGCGAAGACCGACATGATGCTGTGGACGCGCACGGCCGGCACCGTGGAGGGGCCGCAGTACCTTGCACTGCGGGACCAGATCGCGCTCAACATCGAGATGGGCAAGCTTTTTCCCGGCACCCGGCTGCCGTCCGAGCGGCAGCTGCAGACAGGCACGGGAACGGCGCGTGGCACGATTCGCGAGGCGCTGTTCCAGCTGGAGGCGGAGGGCCTCATTTACCGCAAGGACCGCAGCGGCTGGTACGTCTCCCCTCCGGCGGTGACCTACGATCCCACGCGCTGGGCCGGGTTCATGGCCTACGTGCGCGAGCAGGGCCGCACGCCCGGCACCCAGACGCTGGCGAAGGAAGCGCGGCCCGCGCCTTCGGCCGTTGCCGATATCTTCCGCGTCGCGCCGGGCACGCTGATGCATGTCATCGACCGCCGCCGCACGATCGACGGCCGCCCGGTGCTGGTCGAGCAGATCACCGTCGACCCCGCGCTTGCACCCGATCTGCTCACCCATTCGCTGGACGGCTCGCTGACCGATATCCTGACCCAGACCTACGGCGTCACAGTGGCCCGCAACCGGGTGGACATGCGCCCCTGCGCTCTCGTCAAGGAAGCGGCGGACGGGCTGGGCGTCAAGTCAGGCACCCCCGGCCTGCTGGTCGTCCGCACCAGCTTCGATGCAGCCGGGCGGGTGGTGGAATACGACCAGGAATACTGGCGCCACGACGCTATCCGCATTCATGTGGACCTCAACGTTCGCGCCTGAAGCCAAGGACAAGCCCTCAGCGCCAGAAGCGCTTGGCATCCACGAGGGCGTCATAGTCTTCCGCCGCCGCTTCCAGCAGCTGTGCATCAGGACCATCGCCGATGAGCGCCACTGCGTCCGGCTCGTTGGCGAGACCGAGGCTGGTAAGCAACTCGCGCGTCCCAGCCTGGTCGTTCAGAACACCCAAACGGTCCTGGAGGGTTTCCAGCGCCGACACGAACCGCTTGTGCCGCCTCTTCTCGCGCTTCTGATCGTAGAGGCCCGCGAAGAACTCGGTCGCGTAGCGCAGCTTCTTCGCCGCCTTGCGCACCGTGTGCCGGTCTTCGTCGCCCAGCTTTTCGAGATGGCGGCCGCCTTTCTTGACCTTGCGGCGGAAGCGTCCGAGTGCACCCTCGGCAAAGTCGCGCGCGGGCATTTCGCGCATCTCCACGTTTTGCTCCAGCGACAGCCATGGTCCGAGGGATATCCATTCCACCACGCCCAGCAGCAGCAGGCGGGCGCGATCGGACTGCAGCGCTGCGTCGGCGTTGTCGTAGGCGTCGTTGCGGGCGACCTGCAGGTGGCTCTGGATTGTGCCCTCGCCGACGCGTTCGACCAAAACGTCGATGTCGCGCGCCTTGCCGAGTTCGCCCGCCAGCCAGCGCAGATCGTCATTGAACGACGCGGCGCGGCCGTCGATGAGCATGTCCTTGTGGATGGCAAGGGCGGAGCGCAGCCGCCTCAGCGCCACGCGGGCCTGATGAAGCGCCTTGGCGTTTCGGTTTTCCAGCACCAGCGGCACGTTGAGCCGAAAATGGCGCAGGCAGGCATAGCCGATCGCCTGGAAAGCGGCGGCGGCCGTCATCCCGCGGTTCAGGTCGACAGGCTCGGCCTTGGCACGCGACACGGCAGGCCCTAGTAACCGATACCCGCGCTCCGCTTTGCTGAGCACTCCCAGATGGACGGGCGCGGCAGCGTCGATCTGCCTCGCCAGCGCGAAGAGGGCGGCCGGCTCGCCGCTCTTGCGTTCCAGTTCGACTTCATGAAGCGTCGCCTCCCGATCTCCCGCGATGATGCGGCCCCGGTCCAGCGCCACTTCGATCCCGTCGACGTTCCAGATCCGCCGCTCATTCTCCACAACGAACAAGGGTGCGATCGCCGCGATCTTTTCGCCGAGCAACGCGGGGATCGGCGTGGTGTGGTCGATGATCGGCTGGTCGTCCGCGACTTCGCGCTCCCATTCCGGGCGGATGAACATGCCCGCGGCGGCGGCGGCGGCCTTGACGGTCTGCACGCGCCGCTCGCCATTGCGCCGGATGCGCAGGGAAAGCCCGGCCCGGGCAAGATCGTGATTCGGCGTGTCGAAATAGATCGCGTGCTGCCGGACCGTCTGCACATCCCCTTCGAACAGACCGGATGCCTCCAAGGCATCCGCCCCTTCCGGGGTCAGTTCCAGTTTCAGTTCGACTTCGATCTCGTTAGTGTCGTTCGACGTCATGCGCTATCCTCGGATGTTCGATCTACGATAGATAACCAACGGGCGAGCAATGGGTCGCAGACATTCGTCATGTCTGTCGGCCGCCAGATTTCCAAGTGATATTTGCATTACCGGCCTGCGTGCCGGCTGCGAGATTGCGATTGATGCTGTGATACGTAGGCGGTGCCCCTTGCGAAGGAAGGGAGCATTTGTATCGTCGGCTTTGTCCCAAGGACCCGAGTTCCGCTGCTCACCACAAACGAGGAGCCGATTTTGGTCAATAGCTGCGGTCGGATCATTTGTGGTCTGGCGGTTTGAATCGTCTGTTGCGTTAAATTAGTTCATCTGAGAGAATGACCGAAGACAGCATTTGGCCCGCAACGCGGTGGGCCGATGCTCTACGAGCATGATCGAAATGGCAAAGGCGCCATCGATCGGCATCCCATTTGGG
>Ga0308165_1002013_pt1 | contig 26014 bp, 30 predicted proteins | sample PhyWR2_FD_201032 | JGI IMG/M metagenome (GOLD analysis project Ga0308165, IMG submission 201032) | Phyllosphere microbial communities from UC Gill Tract Community Farm, Albany, California, United States - DLSLW.R2 | ecosystem: Host-associated > Plants > Phyllosphere > Unclassified | place: USA... | reverse complement strand
CAAAACACCAGATGCGGTTGATTTCATTCGCCCATAAAGCCTCGAACCTAATGAAAATTGTTGCGTTTCATCAGTATCCACTTCTACAGACGTGGCATTTGACGGCTTTGCTGCTGCGAAAACTAATGCGAAGCGAGTCACGCTATCTGTGGTGATGAAATCGTCACTTTTTATCAGACTTCGAATGGCTTCCAACTGGTTAGAATCTTTCAAATTTTCTGCGAGGATAGTCCACTTTGGGCGACCAACCGATTTAGCACGGCCTATTGCATAGATCACATCCTCTGGCACTGTTGAGGTTACTTTGAAAAGATGTGAAACAGCCGCTTCACCGATCCCCAACACAGGACATATGGCACGATGCGAGAAACCAACTTTTTTCAGCTGAAGTGCCCACATTGCTTGTTCAATCCAAGTTAGGCCTTCGCGGACGCCGTTCTCCAGCGATTGCTCTTCGATTAACTGGCGATCTGTAAGATCCCGGACGAAAGCCTTAATCTTTATCGGTTCATTCTGTCCGCTTTCATCCATCAATGACTTGATGGCGGCGAGCCTCCGATAGCCATACGCTAATTGATACTGGCCCAATTTAGAGGGATGAGGCCGTACCAACACAGGTATTTTTTGGCCTTCTGTTGCAATCGAAACTTTAAGCAACTCTAATTCGTTATCGGTCTCCGCATCGCTTTCAAACCGATCCTTGAAAGGTGATCTTTCAATCTTGTTAGGGTCAAGCGTGACGATGCTATCTTCGTTTAGCTGTGTTAGAGCTCTACCGACGTTGGAAATGACGGGTGAAGAGTGGCGTCTCGCTAATGAACTTAATCCATTGACGTCAGTCGCGTCGTCGGATTCCACTCGATTTTCAGCATCAGCCATTCGCTTAAGGATATTTTTTTTCATGTGGATCGCTCCCATACCTTTTGGATTAAGGAAAGGATTTCAAAATTGACCCGATCTGCGCTTTCAAGTGCTCTTTTCAGTGCTTCGCGGCCAACCTCTCCAGACTCCAACTCGTAAAGTGTTTTCTTGGCAACTGCGGCCCCCGCAATAGCAGTTGATTCAAGTGCTTCGGCAACTAATACATCATCACCAAAAAGCCGTCGCATCACCCCGGACATATATTTTTGTGGTCCGTCGTTTGGATTTACACGAGTTAGCAAAAATTTGAAGTGATCGTGCTCAAACTGAGCGCCAAATTGCGCCAAGACATCGGACAAATCAGATATCATAATAAGAAATTGATTGCAGGATGCGACATCAAGCATTGCGGGATGTACGGTAACAATCAATGACGTTGCCGCGTAAAGAGCGGCTAAGGTCGTGTAACCTAGAGAAGGTGGTGTATCTAGGATCACTAGATCATACTGGTCTGCTACCGACGAGATGGCTTTTCCTAGCCTTTCAAAAAAAAGACCGAGATCGTCTCTGTTCCGAGACGTCAAATAGGACGGCGTATCAAACTCGAAGTCCATCAGTTCGAGATTGCCGGGAACTAGATCTACACCGGGGAAGTACGTAGCACGTATAACCTCAGATAAAGGGCGCCTCTCTTCATCATAGCGCAAGGCTGCGTAAGCGGTCTCGTTCTCTCCTAGATCAAACTCAGGTTGAATACCGAACATCGAAGTCATTGATGCTTGAGGGTCAAGATCGATGCAAAGAACCCTATAGCCTTGGAGGCCAAGGAAATGTGCCAAATGCACGGAAGTTGTCGTCTTCGAACTTCCCCCCTTGAAGTTGGAAGTAGCTAAGACCTGTATGCTCTCACCTGACCGGCGGTGAGGTAGCAACCCTATTGCCTCCTCAGGGCGCAGTTCTGCCAAAAACGATCTCAGCTCTTTAACCTGTTCGATTGTGTAGGTGCGGCGGTTGTTTTCAGCCCGTTCGGGCTGCGGCCCCTTCCCTTCTATGGTGAGGTGCCTCAAAGTGCTTTCGGGTACATTCAGTAAGCGTACGAGGTCGAGTGTTGAGAACGTACGTGTAAACGATTTGCGTGCTTGCGGTGGGTAAAATGCTTCCCGCATATCCCGCAGCTCCACTGAAAGCTTCGAAGTATAGGCTTCGATCTTTGATGCGGTGTCCCTGACGGTGTAGGTATTCGGCTGAAGCATTCTTCCCTCGTGACGGTTATGAACACGAAAAATGTTCATTACCGTCAAAGATAACAAAATTTTCCGATTCGACAACGATTTTTTAGTTAATAAAGGGTTAATGGCGGCTATTGATAACTTTACAACTGTAAAGGTGATCGTAGTGTCAGTGGGTGGTTGGAAACTTTACAGTTGTAAAGACCATGCTTGCATACCGTAGCCCGGTAGTGATGTCGTCCATAGCATCGGCGCGTCTGCTTTTTTCCCATTATATTGGTGGACAGGCGTCGAGCCGCCTAAAGACCGTGATGCATTGACGGATAGTCAAGAACTGCTCCGCCCATCTGCTGTTTAACCTGACGATGTAAATCGCTCTCGCCTCGTTTAAGGTGGTCGGTGATGGATACCTTCAACGCGCTGGGAGGAGGACGTGGTGTGCAATACATTGATCAGGTGATAATGTTTGCTGCGGGCATATGGATGAGTCTGGTCGGCTTTCGCCACATCAAATTCGACAGCCATCAGGAACGGTTCAATCACCTTGTTCGGCAATTTAAGTGGATGGGCCCGCTGTTAGTTCTGATTGCTGTTGTGCTGGTCTTTGCACCGCGACAATAAAGTGGGCGCCGGGCAAGTGTTCGGGCAGGCCGGAGGTAGGCCGTCAGCTATTTATCCGACTGGCGGATGATCTGCGAGAATTCCTTCTCTGGTATTGTCCTGCTGAAGGCGATTACAGGCGGTTCCCGCATAAAAAATTGCGGTGGTTGCTTCGCGTCGGCCGGACAGTAGCCTTCGATCTTAATTCGAGACGTTCGGGCTCGCTGTCAGTTGCTTTTGAAGCAGAATCCAATTGGCGATGGCGCCGGCCCTACAGAGTTCCCGCGCCAGCTCGACGAACGAGTTCGTCCACTACAACACGGACCCTCGGCAGCATGGTGCGGGTCGCTGGCCAAACCGCATTGAACGGAGACCGCACACGGCAACGATCCGGTAGCACCACGACCAGCTCACCCCTATCGATGCAAGACTGAACAAGTGACTGCGGCATTTGACACAAGCCAAAGCCTGCTGTTGCCATTGCGATGATAACCTCGCCATCGCTGGCTTGGTAGGTTGCCGGCGGGTCAAAAGACAGGATACGGTTCTCCTCGTCGAGAAAGCGCCAGGAAGTTGGTCGCTCAGGCTGGCTTCCCAAAATACAGGCGTGACGATGCAGGTCATTCTGGTTCACCGGCACACCGTGCGCTTCTAGATAGCTGGGCGCTGCACAAAGAAGCAGGCGTTGTGATCCTAGGGGGCGGGCAGCGATGTCGGCGCGATCCGGCAGCTCGCCGAACCGAAGGCACAGATCCACTCCTTCCTCCACGGGATCGATGATCCGATCCGAAAAGCTCGCTGCCAGGCGTAGATCGGGGTGTGCCCTGAGAATATCCAGTAGGACCGGCATGGCGACCAGACGACCAAATGCCGCCGGCATATCTACACGGAGTATACCCCGCACCGTACTTGCCTTCGAGCGGGCAGCGTCCTCCGCCGAACGTAGCTGATCAAGTGCGGCCTCGGCTTGCTCGAGATAAGCCGCGCCCTCCGGTGTCAGTGACAGCCGCCGTGTCGTCCTATGCAGCAGCTTGACGCCAAGCCGGTTTTCGAGTTGCACCACCGATTTGGCGGCGGCTGACTTGGTAATACCAAACCGAGCGGCAGCCGCAGTGAACGACCCGGATCTTACCGCGCTGATGAAGACTTCGACGCCAGCGAAAGTGTTTGTGATAGCCATTCTACGCGCCTCGATTGACATCCTCAAGTATACGATTTGGCGAACAATTGCGCAATTGTCGCCATGTCTGCGCGCGGTTATATCTGCTCTCAGTCCAAAGGAGTTATAGATGTCCCGTTTGTTCGTTCCGTTGAAGATTGGCGCTCTCGATTTGCCCAACCGCATCATCATGGCACCGCTCACCCGCAAGCGCGCTGGCGTCGAGCGCGTTCCGAACGCCATGATGGCGGAATACTATCGGCAACGGGCTGGAGCGGGTTTGATCCTGAGTGAAGCGACCTCCGTGTCTCCTCAAGGTGTCGGCTATTGGGGCACACCCGGCATTTGGAATGATGCACAGGTGGAGGGGTGGAAACACGTCACCCAAGCGGTTCACGAAGCTGGTGGCCGCATGTTTCTGCAGCTGTGGCACGTTGGCCGCATCTCCGACCCGGAACTCCTCGATGGCGAACTTCCGGTAGCACCCAGTGCGATCCCCGCGGCTGGGCATGTCTCGTCGCTACGGCCGAAGCGGTCATATCCGGTGCCACGTGCGCTGGAAACCCAAGAAATTCCTGGGATCGTCGAGGATTTTCGCCGGGGCGCCGAGCGGGCGAAGGCGGCTGGCTTCGACGGGGTCGAACTGCATGCGGCCAATGGCTATCTCATCGACCAGTTTTTGCAGGACAAAACCAACAAGCGAACCGATCGATATGGCGGCTCGGTGGAGAACCGCGCCAGGTTCCTGCTCGAAATCGTGGATGCAGTGATCGAGGTGTGGGGTGCTGATCGTGTGGGAGTGCATCTCCGGCCTCGTGGCGAGGAACACGACATGGGCGACAGCAATCCCGGCGCCATCTTCGGTCACGTCGCCGACGAACTAGCGAAGCGGAAGCTCGCGTTCATTTTTGTCCGTGAGATCGAAGCCGAAGACAGTTTGCTCGGCGAGATCAAGCGCCGATTTGGTGGCCCGGTCATTGCCAACGAACTTATGTCCCAGGAAGACGGCGAGCGGTTTATCGAAGCCAGCATTGCCGACGCGCTGGCATTTGGGCGCGACTACATCGCCACTCCCGACCTTGCAGAACGCCTTCAGCAGGGCCTACCCCTGAACATACCGAACAAGGATACGTTCTACGGCGAAGGTCCAGAGGGTTACATTGACTATCCGAGATTCTCGCCGTTGCCTTGTTAAGGCGGTCCGCTTAGCTGACCTTGCCACCTTGTTGAATGGCATCCGTCGCAAGTTTCGGGCATTTTCGCGGTAGCAGTAAGTCAGAGCCACTATACGCCAAATACGGCTTGCACACCCTCCGCAAGCGGGAAACTCGCTTTGGTGCCGGTGCTTACCGTGTTCGTAATCGAAGCCTCGCTCTTTCGTAGATTAAAGGGATCTCCCGATGCCACAGCTTTGAAGCACTTGATGACAGTCATTTCCTGTCAGAAATGCTCCTTATCGCCTGTCAACCATGTGTGATACCTCCTCCGGCGCGAAGCGCTATGCACACCATGATTGTTTCCGCAACCTCCTCTTTCGAGGCAGCAGCCTGGATAGCCCGCTTCGCGTGATCGGCAATGCAGCTAGAACACTGCGTTGTCGATTAATCCGTTCAAAGGATAATGGTTTCCCCATCACCGGGAGTGCGCAGCTTGTCGGCGAAACCGTTGATCCGGGCAAACGCCCGTAGGTCAGCCCGGCTCACAGTGCAGTGGTTCACTGCTTCCATATGGCTGCCGATCAGGAGGGTTTCTGGGACGGCTTTGTGGACCGAAAGCACATCTTGCGTTCCCATGATGATGCCGCCCTCGATCCCTACGACCATCGCATAGCCGGTGTTCAGGATCGCCACATCTGGACGATGCGTTTTCAGAGCTGTCGCTACCCGTTCGTGCCAGATCGTGTCGCCAGCCAGATAGACGGTCTTTAGTCCGGCTTTCTTGAACACGACACCGCACGCCTCACCGAGAAGGTTGCCGATCTTGGCGTAGTGCGCCTCGGTCCCGTGACGGCCGTCCGTCTTGATGAGCTGTACACCCTTGAAGCTGGACGTGTCCGAAAGCACGCGTACGTCGGAAAAACCCTGTTCCCGGATGGTTGCAGCATCCGCGTCGTTTTGCGCGAAAATCGGCAGCGCCCTCGGCAGAACCTTGCCCGCTTCTTCATCCCAATGGTCTTCGTGCAGATGGGTGACGATCACCGCGTCCACGTCGATGATTTCTTCCTTCGTTATCGGAAGATGCACAAGGGGATTGCGCTCCTCGCTGTTCACCGAGCCTTCAAAACCCGGCCAGGCGTGACGGTCCGAAAGCATCGGATCGACAAGAAAGCGAACGCCGCCATAGGCGATATGGAGCGTTGCGTTGCGTATCTGCGTGATTTTCACACTGCCCTGCGGCGTGGCGGTAACCTGCGCGCTTGTCGGAAAGGCACTGGCGACAAGCGCAGCACCCGATAGGGCAAAAAGCTCTCTGCGTGTGGTCATGATAGTTTTCTCCCGAACAGGCCGTTAGCGAGCGAGGAAGGCGTCGGTGGAGATCACTTCGCCATAGCCAAAGGAAAGCGCTGCCATCAGCGCCGCGTGCACCTGTGCCGCCGGAGTGGTGACACCGTCGAAGTTCAGATCAAGCGTTGCGCAGGCATCGTGAATCGTTGTGGTTTTGTAGCCCAGATCGTTGGCTGCGCGCACCGTCGCATCGACGCACATATGGCTCATCGCGCCGACGACCACGACGTCCTCAATGCCGTTTTCCTTGAGCAGATCGCTCAACCCGGTTTCGCGGAAGGAGTTAGGGAAGTGCTTGGTGATGACGGGCTCATCATCCTTCGGCAGCACGGCTTGATTGATCTTGGCACCGTCGCTGTCGGGCACGAAGAGTTGTGCTCCGGGCATCTCGTGGCGAATGTTAATGACCAGATCACCTTTTGCGCGGGCATGAGCCATGACGCTTGCGGCATTGGTGGCTGCGGCGTCGATGCCATGAAGCGGGAGGTTGCCCGATGGCCAATATTCATTTTGAAGGTCAACGACCAGAATAGCGCGCTTCGACATGTCGAAAAATCCTTTCAGAGTTAGTTGTTGCTTGCGCCGAATATCGTTTCAGGTGAGTGTTGTCGCAATTGGCGAAAACGACATAATGAAGGGCGATATCGACAATGGCACATGTGCGGATAGGGATCCTGCTTTACCCAGGTGCGCAGACGTCGGCTGTGCTAGGGTTGACCGACCTGTTCAAGGTCGCTTGCCGGTTGGCTGATAATGTCGTTTCCGCTACCCCGCGTCTGTTAGTGCTGCATTTGCAGCTCGAGGGCGATGAAGAGCCCGATATTGTTTTCCAAAGCGAGCCCGACGCAAGCGGGGAGGTCGCAGGTCCTTGCGACGTGCTGATCCTGCCGCCTTCGCTGGAGCCACCAATATCAGCAGAAGTTGCCACGCCGCTTGCGCGCTGGCTGCGCACACGTCATGGTGAGGGTTCGGTATTGGCTTCCCTCTGCGCCGGAGCCTTTCTTCTGGCGGAAACCGGGCTTCTCGGCGGACGAACGATCACAACCCACTGGGGTTCTGCCGATGCCTTCCGCAATCGCTTCCCTGATGTGTCGCTCGATACAGATCGGCTGATCATCGACGGTGGTGATATCATCTCGGTGGGTGGACTGATGGCATGGACCGATCTTGGCCTGAAGCTTGTGGAGCGTTTTCTTGGTCCTGTGGTAATGGCACAGACCGCACGAATGCTGCTGATTGATCCACCGGGACGAGAGCAGCGCTATTATAGCGGGTTCGCTCCACGGCTGACCCATGGGGACGCAGCGATCCTTAAGGCCCAGCATTTTCTTCAGGCGAATGGTGGCAAAGAAGCACGACTTGCGATCTTGGCCGAACAGGCAGGATTGGAACAACGCACCTTCCTGCGTCGTTTCCAGAAAGCCACTGGTATGACCGCCACCGACTACGCTCAACGCTTACGAGTCGCCAAGGCCCAGGAGCTTTTGCAGTTCGGCCAATCTCCCATTGAACGCATCGCTTGGGAGGTCGGCTATTCTGATCCCGGTGCGTTCAGCAAAATCTTCGTTCGCATTGTTGGACTGTCGCCAGGAGAATATCGCCAACGGTTCCGGGCCTGACCATGTTTCCTGACGGCCTGATACCGCATATATCCCGATTTTCGGGACAAGTTGGTGGTCTGAAATCAAAAATGTTTTGGTGCAAAAGGCGGCTGTAGGACTTAGTGGGCATCATGAGGATCCCGCGGTGCCCAACGGCTGCTTTCTTGTTTAGTCTGTTTGAAAGCTTACTAGCCTCTTCACACCCCAAAGCTGCCGAAGAGCTTCCGCCCCCATTGCAACCGTTTGTCGTTATGAATGACTTTCCATGAAGTGAACGCTAAGATGGTAGAGTTGGCGCCGATGTTGGAGATTTCCGCGGCAAAAAAGATAGAAAATTGACAGCAAAACCAAAATTTACATGGCCCTTAAGCACTAACGGAAAGAGAAATTATGCGGAAGATGGCGGTTATCCTAAGTGCCATTGCCTTGACGTATTCGATCCCCGCGAAGGCTGATCGACTTGTTTGTTCTGAATCGGAGCATCTGCGCTACATGAGGATGGTCGGCGAGGTTGGCGAGATGGGAATCGCCCTTAACCCTGTGGGACAAGATCGTGCGGCTTTTGAAAGGTTGAAAGCAGCATATGAAAAGCTCAACCTGAAGGGACAGAAGACCTCGCTGTACGTCGCGCATGTTCCCACCGGTCAGATTTATAGTCAGACATGTGCGAAAGAGCGTTGTACGATGGAAGAAATGTCAGCACCCGAACAGATCTGTTTGATCGATCATATGAACCAATGTAGCTATGTTGCGCTTCGTTTCCGGGGCGAAGAGTTCTGCCTACTCCGTTCACCGCAAAACTAAACGTTTGATCCCCGGCAATTTTATGGATTTTCCGGCACGATCGCCTAACTCCGTTCGGTATGCAGCGAGTTTGTCTCGGAAATCCCGAACTTTGCATTCTCACGCGAATTTCTGTCGCAATAGTCGAGCAAGAATATCCGACTTACATGACAGATTTTTGCGGCACTACAGGCTGCGTCTACCCTCTCGCTGCTCGCAAACCGACTGACGGCATCCCACGCCATTTTTGACATGAGCGGATCAGTTCCGCAATGGAGGCTCGGGCCTATAGCAATCTGGATGCCCGCCCGCTGCGCCGTTTGACGTTGTTGTAATAGTCGGAGGCCTGCTGCACGGAACGATGGCGCGATTGTTCCATGGCTTCCGGCAGGGAGATGCCGCGATTGGCCGCTTCGGTGAGATAGCCGGAGCGCAGGCCGTGCGCTGAAAACTCCTCCGGCTTAAGCCCTGCCATTTGCGCGCGTTGCTTGACGATCCGGTTAACGGCGCTGGGTTCGAGCGCTCGTACGGAAACATTGCCCCAGCGATCGACTTTTCGAAACACGCTGCCCTTGTCGATCTTGGCCGCTTCCAGCCAACGGGTGAGGGCTTCGACGGGACGACCGGTCAGATAAACGATCTCGTCCTGATCGCCGCCACTGGTTTTGGTGCGACCGAGATGGATGCCAAGCGAGGGGAGGGCGGAGTCGTCCTCATCGGCGACAGGCGGCTGTTTGACGAGTTGTTCCGTTCGCAAGCCTGCTATTTCGCTGCGACGGCGACCGCCCGAGGCAAAGGCCACCATCAGGATTGCTTGGTCGCGGAGCGCGGTCAGATCATCGCCCGAACACGTTGCCAGCAGTTTGCTCAAAATGTCGCCGGTGATGGCGCTAGCGCTCTTGCGGCTTCGCGGCCGGTTAACGGCTCGAACGGCAAGCCGGAGGGCGGATTTAACGGCAGGCGACGAAAACGAACCTTCCAGACCGCGCCAGCGTGTGAGTGTTGACCAGTTGGCAAGACGCCGGCGAACGGTTGCTGGTGTGTGTGGCCCGGATACGCGTAGGAACCCACGTTGTCGCAACTCTTCTTCTATGCCTGCCGGCATGCCGTGATCGGGTTCGATCTCGCGCTGCTGCGGCCGCCAGAGATGATGGGCAACGAATTTCAGCAACAGGGCTTCGGGCGCGGGGAAGGGCAGGGGGCTGTCGGTTGCAGCCATCGACCAGGCTTCGAGATAGGCCAGATCCGAAGTCAGCGCGCGCAGGGTGTTTTCGCCCATGCCTTCATTGACCAGGTGGCGCAGGGTTACGATATCCTGATCGGTCAATATTTCGGCCAGCATGTCGCGACGGTTCATTGGTAGCACAGCTGCAAACGTATCCAGCTGCTGGGTGCGCCATTCGATCGGCTTTTCTTCAGCCATTGTTAAACCATGGAAGATTCAGGGTGCAATTTAAGATCGGTCTTCCCGAAATCCTGTCCTTTAAACAGCAGCGGTGCTTTAGCAACACTGGCCATAGCATAGGAATAGCAGTCGCCCATGTTCAGCGCCGCCGGATGGCGTCCTTTGCCAAATCGATCAAATGCTTGTTCAGCGGCGCGATAATGCGCTTGATCGAAAGCTATTGCAGTGATGTTTGGCAAATCCACGAGCTGGTCGATAATTGCAGCGGCATTCTGAAATCCCTTGCCTGTTAGAACCATCCGGGTTTCCAACAGCGTCGGCCAACCGATAATCACTGCCTCACGCCGCACCAGACGTTCAAAGGATATAGCTTCCGGCTCCCGCAGCGCCATCGCCAGGATAATCGACGTATCGATGGCGATCATCGTGGCAATCCGTGCTCATCGTAGAGATCATCATGTGCAGAGGTCGTATCTTTTGGCACATCCCGGCGGCCTTCTGCCATGAGATCCAGAAGCGCATCCATAGGGGTGAGTGCCTGCTGCTGGCGCAGTTCCTGATCGTAGCGCTCCAGCGCCCGCTCGACGAGCTTATTAATCGGCTGGCCAGTGCGTTTGGCCAGAGCATGGGCGAGATCACGTGCTTTGGAGCTGCGCACAGACAGCTGTGGTTCAGACATTGCCATTCCTCATTACTTTTGCAGATTATATAGCAATTAGCGGCTTAGATGGCAAGTTTTCGACATAAGATGGCTCACCTTCGATAACCTATACTTATCGAAGGTTAGAAGCCAACATGGTTAATGTCGCGGTAACCATACTGAGTACCAGTTTCGGTTGAATTGAAGCTACAAAAGTTAATGATTACAGTTAGATGAAAATGCGGATCGCCGGCTTCTTGAGATTCGGAAATCGGGCCAACCTATCCGTTGACGCGGCTTTTCATCCGCGGCAGGCAGTCGTACGCTGTCAGCAAGATCATGCGGGGAGGGCGATGGGTTCACGACGATGCACAGCACTCACGCTATGGAATAAAGCTCGCGATCATCAGTAAAGCCGCAGCCCACCGGAACTTCGCTATTTGTCGGCTATGGTGTGGGTAGCAGACGGCCGACTATCCAGCTTGCAACGGCTGCTTTGCGCCTTAATGTAGACATTCACGTAGCATACTCGCGCTACCCAAGAGCAGTCGTTCCAGAGATCACGCTTTCAATGTCCGTGAAGGGGTGGGCAGCGATCGGGCAGCTTTTTCCTGGGAAGAATGGCAACGGGACATTCGCTCTCAGGTTTACGGCCTGTTCTTCCCCTGCTGATCAATCAAGACTGCCTGCTGCCATCGGCTTGGCGCTTTGTCGGTGCGGTGAACGCAGCCCGCCCAACAGCATGGGCGTTTCTTGCCCTCCAACAGTTCGTCACAGGTTCGCTCTATGCGACGCTGGCGCGTCTTTGGCTGTTTCGCATCGTCCACCCAGCAGATGAATTCATTCCGGCCGAGCGGCGTCAGGCTTTCCCACAGCACGAAGACATTGGGATCCGATAGCAGGGCCGCCTGAAGATCCGCGCGTGCCTCGTGAACAGTGCCGTGTGGAAAAGTGTTCGCCATGCAACCTCCAAACAATGCGGCTAGCAACCCGGGCGGCGGCGAGCCATTTGACCGCTGTCGTCAGGTTACTTTTTGTCCTGCGCCAATGTGTGTGCGACAACTGCGTTGGCGTGCCCGTGTCCCATTCCATGCTCGTTCTTCAACATTGCGACGAGATCCATATGCTTGGCCGGGAGATCCTTACGTACCAAATCCTGCCAATGGACGATGGGACGACCGTACTTCTTTTCAATTGAAGGGAAGTAGGAGGCTGGGCCCTCGGCCGGTTCGTCGGTCATCAGTGAATCTACTCCATGTTGTCGGTAGCACCAAATATCGCCCGAATCGGGAATGAGCGCAACATGCTGCGAAGAACAGCTTTCAGCGAAGTCTCACCATGAACTTGACGGCTGACATGGGGTAGCTAGCAGCCCCACTATTTTATCGTGCTCGTGCGTTAGTCCTCTGGCCAATAGCGGCCTTAGGAGAACTCAGTTGGGTATTGCACAATATGATCCTGCTGCACTTAGTCGCCCGGTGTGGAACGCTGGACAGAAGGTCGGTGTTAAAAAACCCTTGAAGCAACGACAGATTTGGGAAATTTGGTTCTTTCTCGATAGAGAGGGGCGCATGCGAGATCGGGCTCTGTTCGATCTTGCGATCGACAGCAAATTAAGAGGCTGCGATCTGGTTAAGATCAAGATTGGAACCTTGGTCAGCGGCCAAGAAATTCGGAAACGCGCTATGGTCATTCAGCAAAAAACTGGACCTCCAGTTCAATTTGAAATCACATCAGAAGTCAGGGCGAGCTTACTTGCGTGGCTTGAACGAAGAGGTGGCACTATTGATGACTTCGCTTTTCCCAGTAGAATTGATCACACCGATCATCTTAGCACTCGCCAATATGCCAGGTTGGTCGATGAATGGGTGACTGGGATTGGCTTGCGACGTGAAGAGTATGGCACACACTCGCTCCGGCGAACGAAGGCAGCTATGATCTATAAGGCGACAGGCAACCTTCGCGCAATCCAAATCCTGCTCGGACATACCAAGATTGAGAATACGGTCAGATATCTTGGTGTGGACATAGAGGATGCTTTGGAATTGGCAGAGCATACAGAGATTTGAATCTATATGGCCCCGCTAGTGCGGGGCCATATAGATTGCCTCACAGAGGTGAGAATACGCTTACAAAGCGGCTAAGCGTCTTATTCCGGACATTAGCTTAGCATTCTCAAGCTTTCCAAAGCGGTCATTCCGCTTTTTCTTGCTGCTAACGACCATTATGGGGTGGAGAGGGCCTAACCACTTCAGGCTGACAACCCGCGCGAAGCCGGCAGCCTGGAGATCGAGGCCGCCAACGAAGGTCTCGATGAAGCGGACCGAGTTGTCCGGTCCCACATAATCATCGACTGCTTCTCGCGGAAGCAGCAATTGCGAGCGGTCTGTTGCAGAAAGACGTGCCCTAGTAAAGTATACTATCAACCGCTATCTTCAGGAATCCACAATGAGTTTGCAGACCGGGGAATCGCATGGGACATTTTAAGCTTGTTTATCAGAGTTATCCACTCGACCTTCCAGTCGAAGAGCCACGCATCATCTTGCGAGCCTCAAGTGGATCTTGGCCTGGTCAGGAGCTGGAGGACTACGTCGTGCTAGATTTGGAAGTGAAATCTCCGAAATTCTTCTTCGATCCCAACAATGACCCCGAGGATGACGTCTCCCAGTGGTTGAACCCGGGCCTGGATACACAGTGGCTCAAAATACCTTTGAAGCGTTTCGAGAATCGTGACTATCGCAGCCTCCAGGAAATCCGGGCCGACTTCCAGGGAGAAGGAACTCGAAACGCTTTGACAAGTGAGGATTGGTGGGAAGCCCCAGGTCTTATCACCACCTACAGCGATGAGTTTTTCGCTCGTGCGGAAATTTCCATCAGCCACGATGGTGGTGGCATGTTTTCGATTCAGCTTTCCGGCACAACCCAGTTCGCGACTACCTTTGACATAGCCTTTAGTGCTCCCCTGACCGTCAAGCTGATCGGATATCGCAACTCGTCGACCAAAGATGATCTTTTAGCCTGGTTCAACAATTTTCTCAGAAAAGACGACTTCATTTTCACGTCGCTGCAGCGAGGTGAAGACCTCTACCTTAATGGTACGGTGAAGTAATAGCCGCACCAATCGCGTCGAATGCTGCGAGAATGATTGAGCAGATCCATAGATCATGTGAAGATCGAAACTGGATTGTCAGGCCCTCGGAGTTATGAGACGGTCTTGGGGAGTTTTGCGATAAAAGCTGTCAAATATGTATGGTGCAATTTAGTGGATACGCTGTTTGATGAAGCGCTCGATGAGAAGCGCCTTCTGCGCTCTGCATTCCTCCTGGCACGCAGGCTCGAATCTCGGGTGATCCCTGATGTTCTCGACAGGGCTGCGTTTCTTGCCTTAGCAAAGACTGCTGGAATCCCCGGAGGGTCCGTCTTGTTGCATCATGCCGAGTTCGGCAAGCAGCCGGAGAAAACCATCAGCATCGATCCGGTTTGCGCATGGGACAGTCTTTTTCAAGTTTTTCATGAGGACGTCATTCTGGAGTTCTCAACAAGTCCACTTTTTGTTTGGCTGCCCGCTGGCGAGCGTTTCCACGTTGTGTTCGGGAGCAAGGAGATGATCGCCCATTTCGACAATATGCGGGATCAGGCCGACTCGTTTTCCGCATTCGTTGACGCGTCGCGCTTGACCGAGAAAGGCAAGCAGTTTCTGCTCCAAGCCTATGAGCGATACACGATCTGATTTTGCCGGTTCCAGCGTGCATTGGGTCATTCACGTCGATAACCGCCTGCGTTCGAGTATCCTCGGTGCAGCCAGATCAACGGAGTGAAAGATGACAGCAGCGTACCAATTGCGGGCAGTTTTTCCAGCGGCCATGCTGTCGATAGGTTTGGCTATTAATGTTGCATCAGCCGAATCTGGAAACGATCAGGGCCGGGACTGGATCGTCAGCGGGACTGAGCTGATCAAGGCGCTCGAAGGAAAGTCCGATGATGCCGCTCTGCAGAGTGAGGCTGGCCGTATCTCGTCGGGCGCTCGCGGTAGTGCTTATATAGCTGGGGTGGCTGATGCTACCGGCGGGACGGGCTGGTGTGGGGCCGGATCGGTTCTCCCCCACGAGCTTACAGATCGCGTATACACGCATCTTCGAAGCGTCACGCCAGAGCGTCTTAAAAGGAGAGCATCGACATTGGTGATTGAGACGCTGGCTGCTATTTATCCCTGCCCTGCGAATTAAAGAGGCGTTTTCGAGTTATGCTATTTTTGGAATTCTTGATTTTTTCAGCCGCGTTTGTGGCGGTCATTCTTCTGGCGGCTCACCAAATTGTCGCGCAGATCAAGGAGTACCGATTTTATAAGAGTAACGGCGGTGATTTTTCCGTCGATAGCGGCGCGGACAATCTGAAGCTTGATGAGCGCGTTTACATCAATGCTCTCGGCCTCACGAATTGGCAGCGTTTCTATCTATTTCGTCCGTTTTACACCGTGCTGCTTATAGCGTTCGCCGGCATGATGATCTTCTCTTTATTCTGACTGACATGATAATAGTCCGCTCCTGACAGCCGTCTTTCTGCATTCGCGAAAGTCTTGCAGACCTCCAAAAACTCGGCTCCGGAAAATTTGATTAGAGGATAATCCTAAGGCGCCGTCTATTCGCCTGCCACCCTCAGTGCGGACATGACTATGCAGATTTTCGGAATCAGATTCTACCTTGCCGAAATCATCTCGAGTTTTGGGACCGTCTGCCTGAAACCAGTGGCAGAAATGATTCAAGATGACAGAGACCTACTTGGTCCGCTTTGGTTGTCTTCGCCCCCTGTTTTCGAACGACCGCAGTGGGTCGTGAAGCTGCCGGACGGCTTTGCGCGTAATTGCAGACATTAACTTACAACACAGGCGCTCCTCAAAGCGGTCATTCCCCTTTTTTGCTGCTAACGACCATGATGGGGTGGGAAACGGAAGTGCGGGTTTCGGGTGGCCAAGCCGATAGCGCTGCCCCTGATCTGCCGAAAGGCTTCAGCTGCAAGGCGCACCACCTACTTAGGAGCGTCACCCAGCTACGACCTCTCCTTTCATCCGTTAAATGGGCCCAATTGCTTGATATGAGAACGAAGTGCATTGCATGCTGGAGCCATAACTGCTGCAGCATCCTTACCGGCCTTATAGCTGTAGGGAATGGTGGTGATACCTGCTAGGTCGCTGGGGAGCTTCACCTTATCCTCTCGGGGCTCCATCAGGATTGCACGGGTGCGGCCTAAGCGTCCCATAAACATTCCTAGTTCGAAGACAACGTTATCACGCGGAGCCGGCCAGTCCTGACCCCGGAAGAGCGTCACGTCGTCGCTGTGTGCGACGGCTACGGCGAAGTCAGAATCATCGAGCTCCGTCTCCAGAGATTGGATTGCGTAGCTGGCGACCTTGAAGACGTCATCTGTCCAGAGCCTCACGACAAAGCCATCGTGCGCCAGAGCGTCTTGAACCTTCCGCGCGACATCCAACGCCTCGGCAGACGAGATGATGAATACTCTTATCCTCTCGCGGTGTTGTCCTACGAGCTTGTTCCGCTCTATTAGGCGGCGGGCCAGTGTCCTCGCAATTACACGGTAGATGTCAGAGTGACGTGAAGCCAGATCGGACACATCTGCGCTGGTGAGCTTGGCAACGAGCGAGGCCTCCGCCGCTACGACGTCGGCTGAGCGACGCTGCGAGGGCTCGACCAAAACCATCTCGCCGACGTGGTCACCTCTTCCCCGCGATGCCACATCTCGCCCGTTCACTAAAATCCTAAAACTGCCCGCAATTATCAGAAACAGGTCATCGTCATCACCTCCTTGGGAAATGATGGCGTGCCCTTTGGCGACATCCACTAGTTGAGCGCGATCAGCCAGTTCCACGGCGAGGTCCCGATTGCCGCCGACGATTTGCTGCTGCTGCATCGCGTCAATTAGGTTGTTGCGCCCTACATCTCCTCGGAATCGATCAATTAGTCCGCTCAAGCGATTGTCCTCCAATACGGCGAGGAAAAGATCTCGTCACCGTTGTGCTAGTTCCATTACGTGCACATGTTCTGGAACTCTAGCCTGTAAGTTTGGCAGCATTTCCGATGCATCCCAAGTCATTAGTACCATTCACGCCCATCCGCGCTACGCGCGTCTGGCAGCCGACTTAGGGCTTCATCCAGTGATTTGATTTGTATACATTTTCAGTTGTACCAGCAAAGCTGAATGTCGCAGTCGACCAAGCATTGTTGCCATCACCGTCTTGCTTTGCCTTGTCATTCAGCTTGTTGTAGACACGACTTGAAATGTAGGTCTGATAACCTGTGTCTCGCACGTCAGAGAGTTTTGCGGCGAAACTGGCGGCTTTGCCAATCCAAATAAGATCATTGTTGTCCCGTACCCCTGAGCGGACAGCCCTCACATTACCAGTGTCAACCCCTGAACAACTACGAATCTCAATATCGTTATTCTTGACTGAATCAAATTTGGCTCTGGCTTTCGGGCTGATAATTTTTCGAACGGCCCAGTGGATCTCACGCCCACAGATTGCGGCGCTGCTGTTCTTTGCATCGCCGATGAAGACACCCATCACGCGGTCACCGTCAAAGCTCCTTATCTCGCCCCCGTGTTTCACGATCAACCTAGTCGAGCAGTCCAAGAACGCTCTGATAATCTTCGCTGTAGTCGACCAAGGGCACACGGATGACAACTTCGCTGAGCCCGCCAGATCCGCATACAAAAACGTCGCATCTATTTTGACCGCACCGTCCTTCAGTGCGACGTCCGCCGTAGTCGGTACGACTCGTCCTTCGCGCTCGTTGAAGGTGGTGCCAAACAGAGTATCGACACGATCATTCAGAAATTCTTCGTTTACTGCCACAGTGCTTGTCCTCAAAATCCGTAAATGAGATGGCAGGCCCACTGTAGGATAGTTGTAAGATTGTTTACAATAATCTGTTTCATAGACTCGTAGTTTGCCAACGGAATCTCAGCTTCACTGCATCTGGCCTTTTGCCGGTATAAAGCGATGTCACGGAGTATGCTGCTACCTCTTTGCCTTCAAGACGGCCGTGATCTTGCCAGAGGGCAGTCATCCATTGTCCCGCAACATGTCGCTCCGAGAGTCCGCTCGTCCTTCCAGAATTCCTGTTCCTTCTTGCGCCTTAACCGCTCTTCGCGGATCAGACGGCATATGACCTCTGTTTTTGGGCAGTCGCAGCGAAGGATTGGCTTTCCCTTCTTGGTGCATCGTTTCGGGCAGGGAAGGCGGCCATTGAGAAGCCTGTCCGAAGCCTGAGCCAGTTTCGGGAATCTTCCGGCGAACCATTTTGGTTCGCCTTCGAGCATCTGAAAGTAATCCTCTTCCAAACCAAGTTCGCTGGCCGCCTCGAGTGCCCGGAGATGATGGGGACCTGCCCCGCCGTGAGCGATGGCTTGGCGTGCGGGCCAACGACGGGTGCGCGAGGCTACACGTTGCAGGCGCAGGAACTGTTCAAGCAGACCCCACCATACCACAGCCTCGTCAACGGTACGGACGGCCAAGCCCGCCTTGTATCCAATGCAGAAGGTGCCGCTCCACTCGATATGGCGCTCGGAGCATCTGGCTGGAAAAGCCTTACCCACGACCGTCTCACAGACGGTCACCTCTCCTGAATGATCCGTGATGCGAAGATCCGCGACAGTCCTGCCCACACCGTTCGCCACAGCGACTACGGCGTGGCCCTCTATCGCCTTTGACGAATCTTTGACCACGCTGAACCAGTCAGGTGCCGTCCGGCGCAGGAGGTCTATCGGATCAGCGGCGACCATGCAGATAGGGCGCTGCGGTTGCCGAAGCCTGACCGCTCGACACCACGATCGGGGAACTCAGGTGCGTATCGACGGCGTCAAAATCCAGCCCCGTTGCAATCCCCTGGGCGTTGAACAACCGCTTGATGCCCGCCGGTGCATACTGGAGCGCCCGCGGCCCGAGCGCCGTTTCCAGGCCGCCACAGCTAGACTGAAGCTCCTCCGATGCTGTCACGGCCTTGCTCACCGCGCACCGGACGCTCTGGTCGCCGCGGATTCCGATCCGGCTGACTGGCGTGGTGCCGAACTCAACTCCGATCGCGATGCCCAGGCGCTCGACGTTCTCCAAGTTCTCCTGGCAGAGTTCGAAGCTTGACCGCATACCGGCCGCTACACGGACTGCTTCACTCACTGTCTCGGACGTGTCGGTCTCGGTTCGCGTTCCCTCGGCCAGAAGCCCGTGGATGCAGTCGCCGATAAACCTCACCTTCCGCCCGCCGAAATCGTGCTTCAGGGTAGCCGCCAACTCGCTGCGGATAACATGGAGGTTCGTCACCATCTCGGAGACTCGCTGGTTCCGGATACAGCTCTCCACATAGGCGGTGAATCCATCGATGTCGCCGAATATCGACGCCAGCTCCATCCGGATGGAGTTCGACGGCTTAAGATCCGCAAAGACGATACCGCGCAGGGGCGGTTCATGCCTGTGGAAAGTAAACGCCGCCGGACTGCCTACATTGCTGGCGAATCGTGAGACAGCGGCATCGGAAGCCCGGGAAACCATCTCCTCAGATGCCCGATCGGCGAGGATTACATAGCCCGGGGAGCCAGGGGCGAAGGATGCAACGTGAATCCTGCTGGCACGCTCGGCATCAAGCGCGCGCGTGGCGACATGCAACTCGGGAATCCCGGCCTCACGGCGGACGTTGTTGCTGGGATATATGCCCTCGTCAGTGCCTTCGGCAAGCTTAGCGGCATAATTCGCGGGGTTGCCAAGGAAGAGCGGTTCCCGCTCGTCGCGGCTGCCGCTGTTGACCGCGACGGCGAAACCGGAATCGACACCGATCCGGACACGGGTCCTGAACTGGCCGGCGCCGGTTCGGTCGCCGACTTCTTCGATAGTCCGCTTGATCGCGTCAGCGAACTCTAGGGCGCGTCTCGCCCTGGCGCCTGCGTTCTGCGGCCCGACCGGAGTCAGGATCACCGCGTGCATCCGAGGACCATGATAGTCGACCCTTTGGGCCTCGAATTCCTCGGCAATACTGTCGCAGGCAGCGTAGTGCAGATGCAGCATGCCAAGGACGCGCCGATGGCCGGCTTCGGTCTCGCGTTGCTGGTCCAGCATCGCCGCACCGAAGTCTAGGAGTTGGACGTACACGTGGGCGCCATCGACTAGGATGGCCGCGTTGCGGCTCAGGTCAGAGATGATCTGCTCCCGCTGCTTGCCGGAGCGGACGCGCTCGTTGATGACTGCGCGACGGTTAACGAGGAACTCTTCGTCGAGGTTCCTCACTGAAACCTGGCTTGCCGGGACCGTCTGCAGGAATTGTTCGATCCGCCCTTGGCTGCGTGCCTGAGACCAAGACATCTGTACTACCTCACACATTGGCGATGCGTGCCGGGAAGACCATTCCGTCCTTCGCAGGCAGCATTCGTTTCGCTGGTTCAAATTTCTTCAGGATCTCATCGTCCGTCAGGAGTTCGAAGAGCTCCTCGCTGACCCGGATGCGCCCAAGGTCCTTGTTTTCGGAACAGAACTTGGCCTGTTCGTAACGGCTGGCGGAATTCACTGCATCGCCGATGATGGTAAATGCGACGCGGTCGCTTCCACCGAAGTCACCGAAGATGACGGATCCGGCATGCAGGCCGATCCGAACGTCGCAAGGCAAAGCGGCCTTCCCGAAGTACTGCCCGAGCTCCTTAGCGCATTCAAGCGCGGCAAGTACCGCGTTGCTCGCCGCGGAGACGAGACGTTTGTGATCGGGAGCCTTCCAGTAGGCCATCAGGCCGTCACCCATGAACTTGTCGATCTGGCCGCCGTGCCGCCGGATCGCCTGAGCCTGGATGTCCATGATCTCGCGGATCGTTCGGCCGACTTCTTCCGGAGATTTGCCCTTGGCGAACTTGGAGAATCCCTTCACATCGCTGAACCAGATCACCGCACTGCATTCCTCGGTGTCGATATGGCGCTGGAAGTTACCCTCCATGAATGCCGCGAGAGCGGCCTGCTGGCCTTCTTCGGCGACGAACCTGCTGAAGATCATCTCAGCGTTGAGCCTGTCCTTCCTCAGACGGACCCGCTGTGCTGTCGCTTCATCGAGTTTCGCGGAAAGGGAACGGGCGCAAGCCTCGTACCAAAGAGCTCGTTCTAAGTCGGTCATCTTGTCGACGATCGCGGAGTCGACGCGCAGCACTTCAGAGTCCCTCGCGGCAGGTATCGTGGCTCCACGTCGACGTTCGGGCTGGCCGCCGCCATCGGTGCGAAAGAAGGCCTGTTCCCCCACGATCTGTCCTGCGACGCGATCATCGCTCACCATCGAACCGGACTCGGCTTCGATCCGAAACCGTCCGCTCTGGATGATCCACACTTCGTTCGCTTCGTCACCCTTGTTGCAAAGCACGCCGCCGTCCCGGACCCGAACAAGGCGTTCCGGCGACCGCTGCAACGCAGCGTGCAGTTCTTTTGCGCTGGATGAAAACCTGGAGAGAAACGCATAGATACCCGATGCTGGCTGCGCCTCTTGATCCATCTTGGTGCCTTGTTAGTTACTTCTGAAAAGAACGGCCTATCCGCTCGACTATACTTTAGCGCCGACCGCGGAGGGTTGGTTATCTAAGAATCGTCACGCTATAGGTAATGCACGCATAAGATGGGGATTGTGAAGGGGAGAGAACAAGGCAGGAATACTGACCTATTGGTCCTTTTCCTCAATAAATTTTCAGCGGTTTGTATGCCGAAGCAGTGACCTTGCACTTATAGGGACAAACCTTGGTACTTCGGTCCTGGCTACCCAAGCATCCTATCGCAAACCAGTCCGCCCCCTCTCGGCCCCGAGATCACTGAAACGGAAATGTGAGGAACTGAATGGCGAATGGCCGAGATGAGGTCGGAAGCTGCCTTTTGCCGACTTGCTGGTGAACGTCAGTTATCGCAATTCGGCTCCCGGAAGCGGACGGACCGTTGCCGGCCCCATTGCAGCCGTTGCTGTTCACCCATGATCTGGACCGATAGTCAGCGCATGTATGCGTGCATTGAGCACCATCCAGGCATAGCTATGTTCTTGACTTTGACTCTACGTCAAAAACAAATGAGCCGCTAACAAATATTCCGCCCAATAAACTTATGCGACCGTCTTTTGACGTGGGTGTCGCTCTTGCGCGTCTCGGAGAGGGACTTGAGCAGTCGCCAGTGGAGAGAGGGAACATCGAAGAGTTCTGGTTTGTCGAGACCTTTCATCGCTGTGGTTCAATGAGGACTTGATGTTGCAGAAGGTGGTGCGCGATATTCGCTCAACCGATCACGCCCTGACCATTGCCCGCGATGGGATGACAAGCCAAACACATGTGCTGTCGTTCAATATGGGCTGCCTGAGAACTATTCGTGTTGCTCACCGGGGTCGACCTCGGTTTCGAAGAAGATGACCAGTTGTTGCTAGCGCGCCAGATGTTAGGGCGGCGGTTTACCGGCCGTCGCGCCTCGTCAAAACTGCCGGGTTCATTGAACAGGTGCTGTCGAGGCCATTGGTTTCAGCCAGCATCATCGCCGCAAGCTCGATATCTCACCCCGTGCTGCCCTTCTCGTCTTGTGCGAAATGATCGGAGGGGCGGAGGTTTTGCGTTTGGGGCGTTTTTACAAGATGCAGTCAAGGCTACCCGGATGACCGACGCATTTCCTGGAACCTTCACCACAACGTCAGAATCTATTGGAAATACGGCGCCCAGCTTCATTTCGAGAAGGTTGCATATCGTTGGGGGCACCGATCATCATACTCGCTACTATCCGAAAGGCGGGTAATTCAATGATCAACACGTTCGATCTAAACAGGTATTGACAACGAGCCTAATCATAGATAAATTATATCTACGATTAGGAGATGCAACATGAAACTGAGCGAAGGCGTCGAGCAGGCCATCCACTGTGCGGCATTTCTGGCGGGGCTGTCCGACGACGGCGTCCTGTCGGCGGCAGCACTGGCCGAACTCCACGGCGTGTCGACGAGCTATCTGCTGAAGCATTTGCAAGCGCTTTCTGGCGCCGGGATAGTCGCGACGACACCGGGGCCGAAAGGGGGCTATCGGCTGGCAAAGGCGCCCGGTGACATCAGTCTCCTGGACATCGTCCTCGCGGTCGAGGGGCCGGCCCCCGCCTTTCGGTGCGCCGAGATCCGCCAGCGGGGGCCGAACCCTCTGCCGCAGCGCTACTTTACCAAGCCCTGTCAGATCAACGCTGCAATGCTGAAGGCCGAGAAGGCCTATCGCGCAGAACTCGCCAAGGTGTCCGTTGCGGACCTTCTGGCTGATCTCGGTGCTGACGACGACGGCGGTATCGCCGCTCGCGGATGCGCCTTCCTTGAACTCCACGAACGCAAGACGGGCAATCGCGCCTCGTCATAGGAGAAAATATCATGACCAAGATGAAGAAGGTCGTCGTGATCGGTGGCACGGGCCTAATCGGATCAAAGGTAGTGAAGCTGCTGCAGGACGCCGGCCAAAACGCCGTCATCGCAAGCTCCCGCAACGGCATCAACGCCTATACGGGAGAAGGACTGGTAGAAGCCTTCGCAGACGCCGACGCCGTCATTGATGTGTCGAACATAATGTCCTTTGACAAGGAAGCACTCGTCGATTTCTTCGGGACGTCAAGCAGGAACCTGACCAGCGCGGAAAAGGCCGCGGGCGTGCGCCATCACGTCGTCCTCTCGATCGTCAACGCGGATGGTCTTGCCGTCAATCCCTACATGGCGGGCAAAGTGGTGCAGGAGGAGACCGTCGCAACCTCAGGCCAAGGTTATACCATCGTTAGGGCGACGCAATTCCATGAGTTCATCGAGACGCTGGCAGGCGCCTATACAGTCGACGGCGGGGTGAAGGTGCCTGACATCGACTTCCAGCCACTCGCGGCCGACGACGTCGCCGCCATTCTGGTGGAGACTGCGCTAGGCGAACCGAAAAACGGAATTATTGATCTTGCTGGGCCGGAACGGGCCTCGTTTGGATCCTTCATCCGGATGTATCTCGATGCGAAGGGGGACGCTCATGTCGTCGAAGCGGACTCTGAAGTCGAGTACTTCGGCGCCCCTGTCGTCAATGGATCGCTTGTCCCAGGCGGAGACTACATCAAAGGCCGGATCACGCTCGCCGAATGGCTTAACGCTTAGCCCACAGCAAAATAGGAGAAAAACCATGAATAAGTTCATCTATGTTGCCGCTGTGCTCGCGGCCTCGTTGGTTACAGCTCAGGCTCACGACGTCACGAAGCCTGCGCTCGCACACGATACGAAGGACGCCAAGGTCACCTTGGTCTACGAACACCTTCTACCTGACGTTCCAGGCAAGAGCGTCAAGGGTGTCCTCGTCGAGTACGGCCCCGGCGGTTACAGCTCCGCCCACACGCATGCGAAGTCCGCGCTGATCTATGCGACGGTCCTAGAAGGTGCGATCCAGAGCGCCGTGAACGGTGGCGAGACGAAGACCTTTACCGCCGGTCAGAACTTCACCGAGCTGCCGGGCGACCTGCACGATGTATCCGCCAACGCCAGTAAGACAGAGCCGGCGAAACTGCTCGCTGTCTTCGTCGTCGATACAGACGATACCGCCCTGACGACCCCGCGCAAACCGTAGTCAGACGACACGGTTCCTGAACCTTCTTAATTTTTGACCGAGCAAGGGCGGCTCTCTGGCTTATGAAGAGTCGCGCCTCAAGAAAGGAAAACAACATGTCCCGAATGAACTGGTCCCAAGTCGCACCCGAAGGTGCCAAGGCGCTGTATGGTGTTCACCATTACGTCACAGCCAAGACGAACCTGCCGGAAGAGTTGATCCACCTCGTCTTTCTGCGCGTGTCGCAGATCAACGGCTGCGCCCACTGTATCGACATGCACAGCCGTGACCTTCGCAAAACGATGTCGGTAGACAAGATCACTCTACTACCGGTCTGGGACGAGGTGCCCCATCTGTTTGACGACCAGGAACGGGCCGCACTCGCTTGGGCCGAAGAAGTTACGAATGTCAGCCAGACCCATGCCTCCGACGAGGCTTATGCCGCCGCCTCAGCCGCCTTCGAGCCGAAGGACCTCGTCGATCTCACTATTACGATCGCCGCGATGAACGCGTTCAATCGCCTCGGCGCGCCGTTCCGGCTTCCGGTGGCAGCCAAGGCTTGATTTCTCCAATGTGTACGTTCTGCTTTGGCCTGAGCGTAGCAACCTCACCGAGGCCGCACACCATTAAGAAACAGCGCTACTGCAGAGGCGACAGTGGCTTGCGCCTCCCCTTCGGTGGGGGGAGGTCGTAATCCGAGCACAACCTGTAAATGAAGATTGTCGCGAATCATTCCAACAAAATGCCCGGCAACAAGCAAAGGATCGCCTATCTGAATTTCTATGCGGTCGGCTGCAGCCTGGAGAACTTTGGCGAGATGAGCCGTGGTGCGGCCCGGGCCCTTCTCATAAAACACGCGCGCAAGATCGGGAAACCGCCCGGCTTCAGTGATGATGATACGATAAATGCCCAGGACCGAAGGGCTCATGTAAACGTCCAGTAGGTGGTTACCAAAAGTCGTCAGCATATCGGGCAAGTCACTTTGGGTAGTGTAGTCCAGAGAGAGTGCAGAGATCGCGCGATCCGCATTATCGGCAACCAGAGCCAGGAACAATCCCTCCTTGCTGCCAAACTCACTATAGATCGTTCGCTTCGAGCCACCGGTACGCTCTATGATCGCATCGATGCTGGTGGTTGCGTAGCCCTGCTCGAAAAAAAGCTGAGCTGCAGCACGAAGAATAGTTTTCCGTCGAAGTTTTGTCCGTTCGCTTTTCGTATCGGTCACTTTATCGGCCTTCTTCAATAACTTCCGCTTGACCGGTAACCTACATTACCATAACCGTCAACGGTAACGACAATTACCAATTGGTGCACAAGATGATGACCTGGAAGAAGAAAAAAATCGTTGGTCTGGTGTTTTGTCTCAGCGCGATTGCAACCGCTGCGGGAGGCTGGGCGTGGGCGCGCTCGAGCGAGCGGACGACAACGGACAATGCCTATGTTCGCGGTAATACGACTGCAATCGCATCGAAGGTGACCGGATATGTCACCGTGGTTGATGTAGCCGACAACCAGACTGTACGAGCAAATGATGTTCTGTTCAGAATCGATGACAGGGATTTCCGCGCACGTCTGGCGCAGGCTGAAGCAAATGTGCAGGCGGCACAGGCACATATCGAAAATGTTGAGGCGGAGA
>Ga0308165_1002012_pt1 | contig 26018 bp, 25 predicted proteins | sample PhyWR2_FD_201032 | JGI IMG/M metagenome (GOLD analysis project Ga0308165, IMG submission 201032) | Phyllosphere microbial communities from UC Gill Tract Community Farm, Albany, California, United States - DLSLW.R2 | ecosystem: Host-associated > Plants > Phyllosphere > Unclassified | place: USA... | reverse complement strand
GTATAGGGCGCGATCGGCGGGTGCGAGATGAACTGCGAACCCAGCATGTCCATGAACAGCGGCGCCCAGCGCGGTGCATCCCACAGGCCCTTGTCAGGCCCTTCGGACAGCAGGCGCAGCACCGAATTGGTGCCGTGCAGCGCATACCAGCGCCCCCCCGCCGTCAGCCAATCGCGCAGCAGTTCCTGCGCCGCCAGCGAGGGCGTGACGTCGCAGGTGTAGGTGATGAGGATATCCGCCTCGCGCAGAGCGTCGAGGTTCTCGTAGTTCTCGAACACACGGGTGCGCACGGAAGGATCTTCGCCCAGAAGCTTGAGCAGCTCCAGCCGGGCGAAGTCCATATCGTGCCACACACCGCCGCACACGAGGACGCAATTGATGCGCGGGGGATGCGCTGCTTCAGCTTCGCTCATGCTGTCAGGCTTCCTTCGGTCCGCCGAGTTCGCCTTCGATGTATTTCATCATCGTGTCCTGGAACTGACGGATGCGGATTTCCTGATAGTTGCCAAGGTTCACTTTGCCCGTCTTCGAGGCGTGGAGCCCCTGCTGGACGTAAGGAAGATTGTCCATGTCCTGTTCGAACACGTCGCCCAGGATGCCCAGTTCGGGCGCTTCGGTCCACTTCTGGTCCAGCCGCAGCATCTTGAGCGGGGCACCGCGCGGGATCGGCTGGCCCTTGGGAATGCGCGCCAGGATGCGCACTTCCATGATGCAGGTATCGGGCGTTTTGCCGGGCAGCCAGTTGTAGACGATGTTCGGCATGTACCCGCCCCAAGGCGCGAAGTTGGGGAACACGTTGTAGACCAGCCCGTCGAGCAGCTCGGCGTCGGTTGCGTGGCTATGGTCGTAACCCGTGCTTTCGGCATAAGCGTTACGCATCGCCTCGCCCAGCGCGGCGCGGGCGGTCATGCCCTCTGGCACGGTGATCGCCATCGGATTGGCGTGGGCCTCACCCTCGTAGTTGTCGCCCGAGCGGCCGTTGTACTTGATGAACTCGTCGACGATCCACTGCTCGCCCTGGCCCTCCTGGATGTGCGGGCTCATGATCCCGAAGGGGACCAGGTTGACGTTCACGTTGTCGCCCCAGGTCCAGTAGGCGGCGTTGGAATCGCCCGTGAACGGCAGCAGCTGCGGATGGGTGACGATGGTGTGCCAGGCCTCCATGAAGGCCTCCATCACGACCTTCCAGTTGGCCGGCACTTCCTTGGCGACGCGCATCACGCTGGCGCATTCCTCGTGCCGCCAGCGCTTGAAGTGATCGGGCAGCGGCGCGAGGAATTCCTCGAGGCTGGGGCCGCCCTTCTCCTCGCGGATGAACACGTAGCCCGCCCAGCGGCCCACTTCGGCCTCCGGCAGGTCGAGGTTCTGCTTTTCCAGATGCGGGAAGTCCCACTGGCAGGGCATCGAATCGAAGCTGCCGTCCTTCTTCCAGGCAAAACCGTGGAACGGACATACGAACTTATCGGCAAAGCCTTCCTCGGTGCGCAGCTTGCGGCCGCGGTGGAGGCAGACATTGTGCATGGCGCGGATCGAGCCGTCGTCCTGCCGCGCGACGAGGAATGAGCGGCCCGCGTTCTCATAGACGATATAATCGCCGGCTTCGGGCAGGTCTTCCTCTCGCGCAACGAACTGCCACACGTAGGGCCACATCCGCTCACGCTCGAGGCGCGCGAATTCTTCGCCGGTGTAGCGTTCGGCCGGAATCGGCTCGGACCCGCGGAAGGTATAGCTCTCTTGCGTCAGAATCGAAGGCGGAGTGCGCGAATCCAGGGCCATGAGTTCGGCCCAGCTAATGCCTTCGCTGCGATCTTCGCCCAGTTTCTGGGCGATTTCGGGGTCGCGATCAGCCATTGCTATCAAATCTCCCAAGCACGGATTTCCTGTTTGGACCCTGTCTGGACCTTCTCGCCTGCCAAGTCACCTTGCTCAAAATCATAGGTTGTCGCGGGATCAGGAAGCGCCATGTTGGGCGCCAATGGTCATTGGGAGAATGCCGTGAAGCGGCTTGAAGGCAAGGTGGCGCTCGTTACCGGAGGAACCTCCGGCATCGGCGCCGGCACCGTGGAGCGCCTGTGCTCCGAAGGTGCGACAGTTATTTTCACCGGCTCCAACCAGGCCGCGGCCGACACCCTGTGCGCCGCCACCGGTGCGCAGTTCGTCAAGCACAACGTCACCGATGCCGCCGCCTGGGACGCGCTGATGGCGGATATCCTGGCGCAGCACGGCCGTCTCGACATCGCTTTCGCCAATGCCGGCACGGAAAGCGGCGACGGCAGCATCGAGGATATCGGAATCGAAGGCTGGAACAACGTCATCGGCGTGAACCTGACCGGCGTGATGCTTACCGTGCAGCACGCGATGCGCGCCATGGCCAAGAACCCGGAAGGGCCGGTCGGTTCGATCATCGTCAACTCGTCGATGAATGCCAACCGGGCGATGGGGAATTTCTGCGCCTATTCGGTGTCGAAGTCTGCCGTGATCGCGCTGGTCAAGTCGGCGGCGGTCCATTCGGGCAACAAGAAGTACCAGATCCGCGTCAACGCCGTGCTTCCGGGTGTCGTCGAAACGGCGCTGATCGTGAATTTGATCGAAAAGTCGGGCGATCCCGTCGCCACCCGCGCCGCTTATGAAGGTCTTTCGCCGATGGGCCGCATGGCCGCCGTCAGTGAAGTGGCCGGCATGGTTGCCTGGCTCGCCAGTGACGAGGCCCGGTTCTGCTCGGGCAGCGAATTCACCATGGACGGCGCGTCCACCGCAGGGATGAACGGCGTATGACGGACCTGGGTTCACAGCGTCTCAAGGGCCGCGTCGCTCTCGTTTCGGGCGGCCTGCGCGGCATCGGCCTCGCCTGCGTCGAGCGGTTCCTGGCGGAGGGCGCCGAAGTGGTGCTTACCGACCTTCAGGCCGCCGACAGCGAAGCCGCCGCATCCACCCTCGCCCGGCTCGGTCAGGCGGCCAGCTACGTGCAGGCCAACGTCGCCAGCGAGGAGGACTGGGCCAAAGTGCTCGCCGCCGTGACCGAGCGCCACGGCAAGCTGCACATCCTGGTCAACAACGCCGGTATCGACCTGACCGGCCCCGTCGCCACCACCTCGCTGGAGGGTTGGCGCCGGATCATGAGCATCAACGTCGACGGCGTGTTCCTCGGCACGCGCACGTTCGTGCCGTTGATGGAAGCCAGCGGTGCCGAGGTGAAAGGCGGCGCCTCGATCATCAACGTCAGCTCGATCATGGGCCTTGTCGGCATGAGCGAAGTGTCCGGTTACAACGCCAGTAAGGGCGCGGTGCGACTGTTCACCAAGTCGATCGCGCTGGAATTCGCTGAAAAGAAGATGCCGATCCGCGCCAATTCGCTGCACCCCGGCTTCGTCATCACCCCGCTTCTGCAGGAAGGCTTCCAGCGCTGGGTCGATAGCGGCGCGGCCAAGCAGACGCAGGATCTGGTGGATCTGATGGCCAGCAAGACGCCGATCGGTCGCCTTGCCGATCCTTCTGAACTGGCGAGCGCGGTGTTCTTCCTCGCCGGCAGCGACAGTTCCTACATGACCGGCGCCGAACTGGTCATCGACGGCGGCTGGACCGCGCAGTGATGTAACGCCCCCATCTCCGTCATTCCCGCGAAGACGGGGATGACGGAGATGGGGGTTGGGAAATAAAAGTCACCGGGAGACCCTGAAATGACTATCGCCCTTCCCGATACGGTCGCCGTCGTCACCGGCGCGGCTGGCGGTATCGGCCGCGAGATCGTCAAGGCCATGAAGGCCGCCGGCGCCACCGTGATCGCCACCGACCTCAAGGACGACGCCGAAATCGAAGGCGCCGATCATTTCCTCAAGCACGACGTCACCAGCGAGGCCGACTGGCGCGCAGTGGAAACGCTGGTGCGCGAAAAGTACGGCCGGCTCGACGCTCTCGTGAATAACGCGGGCTTCTCGATCGTGACCAAGTTCGAGGACACGCCGCTCAGCGAATTCCACAAGGTCAACGCGATCAACGTGGATTCGGCGATCATCGGCACGCAGGTCATGCTCGAATTGCTCAAGGAAGGCGGCAAGGCGCGCGCTTCCGGTGCCTCCGTCATCAACTTTTCCAGTGTCGGCGGGCTTCGCGGCGCGGCGTTCAATGCGGCCTATTGCGTCAGCAAGGCGGCGATCAAGATGCTCAGCAAGTGCCTCGGCGCGGAATTCGCCGCGTTGAAATACAACATCCGCGTCAATTCGGTGCATCCGGGCGGGATCGACACGCCGATGCTCGGCTCGATCATGGACCGTTATATCGAACTGGGGGCATCGCCTTCGCGCGAAGCATCGCTGGCGGCGGTCAACGCATCCCACCCCATCGGCCGCTTGGGCAGGGCAGACGAGATGGCCGGCGGCGTGGTGTTCCTCGCCTCCAGCGCATCCAGCTTCATGACCTGCGACGAACTGGTGATGGATGGCGGCTTCAGCCAGGTATGACAGGCCAGCATGAGGCCGTCACCCGGCGGCCCCGGCACTTTATTTGAGGAGAGCGGACCATGACCCGCAAACTTCCCGGCATAATCGGCGTCCACCACATCGGCGTATCCGTGCCCGATCTGAGCAAGGCCCGCGAATTCTATCTCGACGTGCTGGGCGCGGTCGAGGAGGTGGAGCCGCTGAGCTGGGCGGACAATCCCTTCATCGATCAGGTCGTGGGCCTGGAAGACAGCGCCGCCGAGCAGTTCTTCTGCCGCCTTGGCAATGTGCAGATCGAGGTGTTCCAGTACAATGCCCCCAAACAGGCCGCGCAGGACCCGCGCCGGGGCGTCAACGAATACGGCTACACCCATATGGCGCTACAAGTGGAGGACATCACCGCTGTCCACGACCGCATCGTAGCAGCGGGCCTGCCGGTCCATACGCCGCCAATGCTGGAAGGCATCACCGTGGACGAACACGGCGTGAAGCACGGCTATGCGGGAACGTACTGCCGCGATTTCTTCGGCAATGTGTTCGAGATTCTGGAAATCCACGAAACGCCGGAGATCCTGCCGATCTGACGTAGAAGTATCGGGCAAAGCGCGCGGTCGGCACTCAACCAAGCTCAGGATGGCGACGCGCCTCGGGGCGGTGCCTGCTCGGTTCCTGTTTTCATATTCTGGTTACGCGCAACATCCGCGCCGGCGCCATAACCCAGGAAACAGGCAGGAAGGCCAGCATCACTCCTGCAGTTCCGGCTGCATCCTTGTCACGATCCGTCAGGCGCGCCTTCCGGATGACGACAGGACTTCGCTCAGGCCTGCGCCAGCGGCACGGGCGGCATCTTCGACGCACTTTGCGTTACGCCGAACGTCCTGACCCGGCTGCGATCGAACAGTTTTTCCTCGTCCTCCACGATCATCGCCAGCGTTTCGGGATTGCGCAGCGCGGTGAAGCAGGCATCGCGGGTGGCCTCGTCCGGGAAGTCGATCTCCATCACCACGTCGTAATCGAAAGGCTGGTCGACGCCGTCCATCGGCGTCAGGAATCGCCGCATATAGCGCGTCGCATAGCCCGACAACACGGCCTCGCCGATCTTGCTGTGGTTGCTTTCGTAATAGGCGCGAAAGTCCTGCGGGCTCATGCCCTCGCGCCGCTTGAGAAGGGTGATCACCGTCACGGTCATGCCAGCGTCTCCATCCAGCCGCGCGTCGCGTCGAGCACAGCCTTGGCGCGCAAGGCGGGGTGCGCGAATGCATCACGCAGGGCGGCCGAACGCAGTTCAATGGACAGCGGAATACCCGCCGGCAGCGCCTGCAGCATTCCGGCAAGCGGCAGCACGCCCTGCCCGCACTGCTCGCGCAGGTCGATCGCATCGGTGATGACGGCGTCGAAGTCGGCCGGATCAGGCCGCTCGGCGCGCGCATCGCAGATCTGGGCGTAGGGCAGCAGCATCGGATCGATAGCCGCGATCTGCTCGATGGTGGTGCCCGAACGGTCGACGTGGATCGGATCGACCAGCACGGCGCGCAAGGGATGCCCCACGCGGTCCAGCACGGCCAGCGCCTGGCTCAGGTTCTTCACCTCGGTAAAGACCCCGAATTCCAGCGCCACCCGCATTCCGGAACCTTCGGCATGGCTGCACAGCGCCGACAATTCCTCTACCGTCACGCCGACATCGGGGTGAGAGGACACGCAAAGCACGTTCGCCGCGCCCAGTTCAGCCCCCACGTCGAGCACCTTGCGGTGATCGTCCAGCTTCGTGTCGGGCCTGATCCACACCACCTCGACATCGAGAGCTGGCAGCCCGGTGCGCGCCAATGCTGCGCGGGTGTCGCGGGTATGCTGCGCGGTCCACTCCAGCGGATCGACCCATAGGCCAACCGCATCGAAGCCGGCAGCGGCGCCCGCCTCGACCACATCGACGGCGCCGAACTCGGGCAATACGCCTGATGCCAGGGACAATTTGTGCATTATGGCCTCTCCCGGGGCAGCTGGTAAATTGGGCGCACGTCCGAGCATCCCACGGCGCGGCCCGCACTCGCCGCAAGGGCAGGCGCGGGACCGGCGGATATTTTCACATCTGCGGCTGGGGCGCCGAGGCGTCGTCCTCCAGATACCAGTTCAGCCACTCGTGAAAGTACTGGTTTCCGCGCTCGTTCTTTCCGAACGTCAGTTCGTCATGCGCGCCGGATTCGAGACCGCGCTGGATCTCGAGGCCGATGACGTAATCCTCCTCGTAAGTCACGTCGCGGAAGAAGTTCATCGCAGCCTCGACAGCTTCCTGGTCAGCTTCGTCCTTCACCGGATTGCGACGCAGGTAGTTGAGCACGGTGCGATTGCGGTCCGGCGTCGGTCCGGGGAACAGCTGCGCGACCTGGGTGATCTCCGGCGCGATGAAGATCGACACGTTGGGGAAGAAGATGCGCACGAAATCGTAGCCGTAATTCTCGCGGTTACCCCATTCCTCGCGGGGGACATCCTTGAGCTGCTCTGCAATGGTGTGCTGCGGGAAACCGATGCGGATGTTCGGGCCGAAGCCTTCGTAATGCGTGCAGTTCGAAGGCGTGCGCGGAAAGATCGTCTCGGGATGCAGCGACTTGAAGTGATAGCCCTCGAGATAGCCGTCAAAGGCGATCTTCCAGTTCGCGCCCTCGATCGTGCGGTTGCCGAGATAGGTCCAGTTGGCGAAGTCGAGCGCCTCGAAATCCTCCAGGTAGCCCTGGAAATAAGAGTCGAGATCAATCGGCGCATTGGGCGTCAGGCATACGAAGATCATGCCGCCGCGCTCTTCGCAGGGCAGTTCGCGCAGGCCCATCTGGCTCTTGTCGACCTGGCCGAAGGTGCCCGGATCGGAAATACCGATCAGCTTGCCGTCAGAACCATAAGTCCACGAATGGTACTTGCAGGTGAAGCGCGCGCAGTTGCCCTTGCCGTCCGGTGCCACCGGGGCACCGCGATGCGAGCATACGTTCAGGAAAGCGCGGACCTTGCCCTGCTTGTCACGGTTGATCAGAACCGGCGAGCCGACGGCGTCCATCGCCTTGTAATCGCCGGGATTCGGCAGTTCGGCGGTGAAGGCGAGCATCAGCGGCGTGCGCTTGAACACCAGCTCCATCTCGGCCTTGAACTGGTCCTTGTCGGTATAGCTGCTGGTCGGCACCCGAAGCGGGCTGTCCGTCTGATAGGTCTTCTTGTTCTCGACGTAGTCGAGCATGATCTCGGCCACATCGCCAATGCGCTTTACGCGTTCCACGGTCATCTCCCGATTGTTTATGGTGCGACCCTGCGCGAGCGAGGGCGTGGCGACAAGCTGCGCAAGGTGATAGGCGAGAGGAACTCATTTTGGCCCGATTGGCATTTTGACCAGTTGGCCTGAGGACACATGCGGAGCACTCAAGCGCTATGAGTGAGAGGATAAGCCCCCCGTGGGCATGGCTAGAATCGCCGCCACAGCACCTTGCCGCCTATGCGGGCACGGGGCTTTGGGACGAGCGCACAATTGCGCAAGCTGCGACAGCACTGGCAGAGGCCGACCCGGGCTTCGTCGCGCTGATCGAAGGCGAGACGCGCGTGACGCGCGCCGAGGTCGTCGCGGATGCCGAGGCGCTAAGCGCAGCGATGTATGCGCGCGGACTGCGGGCCGGCGATGTCATCGCCTTCCAGGTGCCCAACTGGCGCGAGGCGATGGTCATCAACACGGCCGCCGCGATGTCGGGGCTCGTCATCAATCCGATCGTGCCGATCTACCGTGACCATGAAGTCTCGCTGATGCTGGCCGATTGCGGCGCGCGGGCGGTCTTCGTGCCATCCACTTTCCGCCGCTTCGATTATGCCGCCATGGCAAGGCGCCTCGCCGATGTGCTGCCCGATCTCGACCATGTATTCACCGTGCGCGGAGAAGGCGCGGACGATTATGCTGCACTGATCGAGGAAGGCCGCGCGCTGTCCTTTGCCCGGCCCAGGGTTGATCCGCTGGGCGTCAAGATGGTGCTCTATACATCGGGCACCACCGGGCGGCCCAAGGGCGTGCTACATAGCCACGTCTCCATCGCCCGTATCCTGCGCGAAAGCGGGGCTTACTGGGGCCTAACGCAAGGCGAAGCGACGCTGATGCCCTCGCCCGTCACCCATGTCTCGGGCTATGCCAACGGGCTGGAGGCGCCCTTCATCTGCGGCACCCGCACGGTGCTGATGGAAAGCTGGAATGCGGCCGAGGCGCTGGCGCTGATCGACCGCCATCAGGCAGTCGGCACCGTGGCGGCGACGCCGTTCCTCGTCGAACTCGCCGCAGCAGCGCGCGAAAGCGGTAACCGCCTGCCCAGTTTCCGCTTCTTCGCCTGCGGAGGCGCTGCGGTTCCGGCAGACCTCATCCCCGCCGCCAACGCCGCCTTCGACCACTGCCGCGCCTTTCGGGTCTTCGGCGCATCGGAAGTGCCGCTCGTCACCTTCGGCTGGCCCAATGTCGAGCGGCTTGCCGCAACGACGGACGGCGCCATCGTCGATTACGACATCCGCGTCGTTGACCACGAGGACCGCGACCTGCCGGACGGGCAGGAAGGCGAAATCCTCGCACGCGGCCCCGGCATGATGCTGGGCTATGCCGACGAGGCACAAACCCGCGAGGCGATCACCACTGACGGCTATTTCCGCACCGGCGATCTTGGTGTGCGCACGTCCGAAGGCGCGATCACCATCACCGGGCGTAAAAAAGACCTCATCATCCGCGGCGGCGAAAACATCTCCGCCAAGGAGATCGAGGACGTGCTGCACGCTCATCCCGGCGTGCGCGAGGCCGCCGTGGTCGCCATGCCGCACGAACGGCTGGGCGAAGGCGTGTGCGCCTATATCATCGCTGCGGGCGAGGCGCCGAGCCCCCAGGAACTCGCCGCGCATATCGCCGACAGCGGCCTTGCCCGGCAGAAAACTCCCGAGCGCTTTGAATTTCGCGAGGATTTTCCGCGCACGGCCTCAGGCAAAGTACGCAAGGACGTTCTACGGGCCGATGTGAAGGCTCTGGTGGAAGCGACGGTCTAACTTCCTTCCCGAGCCTGCTTCGGGAAGGTACAAAACGAAAGCGGCGACGGTGCCCATCGGGACACCGCCGCCGGCCCTTCCTCCCCAGGAAGCTCTAATTCAATTCGTTCCCATAGCAGCCATTACGGCCGCGTCGATCTCCGACTTCATGGGATTGCGCCGAAGGGTCAGGCCGCCGTTCACCTGCAAGTTCTCACCCGTCATGAAACACTCGTCGCTGGATAGCCAGACGACAGCGGCGGCGATGTCGGCCGAGGTGCCGATGCGGCCTAGAGGATAGCCTGCAAGGAAGGCATCGAACAGTCCGGGCACCTGCTTGGCATCGGACGTCATCGGCGTATCGGTCAGGCCCGGCGAGATGGAATTCGCCCGCACGCCTTCTGCGCCGAACTCATGCGCGACGCAGCGGATCACATGGTCCGCGCCGGCCTTGGTGCCCATGTAGGCGGCATGGTCGTTCAGCATGATCGTCGCGGTAGCCGAGCTGATCTGAATGATCGAGCCGCCCTCGCCGCCCCGGCTGCGCGCCATCTTGCCGACCATCGCCTGATAGAAGTGAAACGGCCCGACATACTGCAGCATGGTCATCGCCATCAGCTCGTCATGGGTGGTTTCCAGAAAGCCCTTCAGCAGACCCCAGCCGGTTGCATTCACGGCGATGTCGATGCCGCCCAGCGTCTGCGCCGCGCTATCCGCCAGAGCATCGACGCTGGCTTTATCGGTCAGGTCGCAGGAGGCCCATGCACAGTCATGCTGCGCAGCAAAGTCGGCGAGGACGTCCTCCTTGCGGCCAGAGACAAGCACGCTTGCGCCCTCGTCCATCAGGCGCCGGGCGATGATCTGTCCCATGTTCCCGGGGCTGCTGGCACCAAGGATGACGGCGCGCTTGCCGTCAAGGCGTCCCCGTTCAAAACCCGCCATGCGAACTCTCCTGTTTTGCGTTATCGCCCGGTGCGCTAGCACGACTGGCCGGCGACCATTCCTGACTAAACTAATAGTGGCCTCGCCGCCGCCCAGGGCCGAAAGCATGCAGGTACAAAGAACGCCGCGCGTGGCAGAGGAGCGCAATACATGGATCTCGGACTGAAAGGCCTAAAGGCCATTCTCGTGGGCGCGAACGGCGGCATCGGCCGCGTGGTTGCGCGCGTACTTGCTGCTGAAGGCTGCGACATCGCCATCTGCGGCCGTTCACAGGACAAGGTCGACAACGTCCTTTCCGAAATCGCCAGCTCGGGTGTGAAAACCTATGGCCAGACGGCCGACGTGACCCAGGTCGATGCGGTCCCCGCCTTCGTCGACAAGGCTGCCGAAGCGCTTGGCGGCTGCGATATCTTCATCAGCTTCACCTCGACCAACCTTGGCGAAGACACCGACGCGGCATGGGAAGCGGTGCTGCAGGCCGATATCCTGCCGATGCGCCGCGGTATCGCCGCGGCCCGCCCGCACCTCGCCAAGTCGGACAATGCCTCGATCGTGTGCCTCAGTTCGACCGGCGCCGTCGAGGAATTCATGGGTGTCCAGCCCTACAACGCTCTCAAGGCCGCTGTCATGAACTACGCTTCCTCGCTGGCGCAGGCGCTCGCCCCCGAAGGCATCCGCGTAAACTGCTTCACGCCCGGCCCGGTGATGACCGAGGATGGTCCCTGGACCCACCTCAAGACCGCTGCGCCCGATTTCTACAATGCAACGCTGGCCAACATGCCTTCGGGCCGCTTCACCACCGGCGAGGAACTGGCCAAGGCGATCGCATTCGTCGTCTCGCCGTCCTGCAAGGCGATGACCGGCGCGAACATCGTGGTCGACAACGGCTATACCAAGCGCACCCAGTTCTGACGGTTCCCTCCTCCAGAGGAAACAGTGCGGCGGGCCTTCTCAAAGGTCCGCCGCTTTTTTATTGCCAGTGCCGCTTTATTATCAGTGCCGCACCATCGCACCGCCATCCACCCACAGGCCATGGCCGGACACGAACCGCGCATCCTCGCTGCACAGGAATGCCACGACATCGGCGATGTCTTCGGGCTTGCCCAGACGCCGCAGGGGAGCCTTGCCTTCCCAGAAGGTGCGGTATTCCGGCATCTGGTCGAAAGCCGGAGCAGTCATCGGGGTATCGATGGCGCCCGGCTGAACGCAGGTGGCCGTGACACCGAAAGGCCCCAGTTCCGCCGCGATCGACTTGGTCAGGCCCAGCACTGCGTGCTTGGAGGCCGAGTAGGCGCACAGCCCCTCGTCGCCGTAAGTCGAAGTGGTGGATCCGATGGTGACGAGCCGCCCTGCCCCGTGCGCCTTAAGGTGAGGCGCAGCCTCGCGCACCAGCCGGAACACGGCGATCAGGTTTACGTCGAGCACGCGCTGGAAATAGGCGTCATCGTGCCCTTCCAGTGGATGGAAGGTGCTGATCCCGGCGCAGGGCACCACGATATCCAGCCCGCCCATCCGCGCGATCGCCTCCGCCACCAGCCGCGCGTTGGCATCCGCGCCGGTGAGGTCGGCCACGAAATCGACCTCGCCCTGGATGTCGGCGGTGAAGACCTGCGCCCCGTCCGCCGCCAGCCGCGCTGCCACTGCCGCGCCGATGCCTGAAGCCGCGCCGGTAACCACGGCCTTTCGCCCCTGAAGCCGCATGCTCATGCGATCTTCAACACGAGCTTGCCGGTGTTGGCGCCGGAGAAAAGGCGCATGAAGGCCGGATAGGCGTTCTCCAGCCCGTGCTGCACGTCCTCGTCGGCGCGCAGCTTTCCTTCGCCCAGCCACTTTGCCATCTGCGCGCCGCCCTCTGCAAAGCGGTCCGCGTAATCGGCGATCAGGAAGCCATGGATCGTCGCGCGGCGTGCCAGCACCTGCCACAGGTTTCTCAACCCCAGCTTTTCCGGGCTGTTATACTCGGCGATGAGGCCGCACAGCACGATCCGCGCATGGTGGGCCAGAGTGAAGACTTCCGCCTCGAGCACCGGGCCGCCGACGTTCTCGAACACCACGTTGACGCCGCCTGGCGCCGCCTCGGTGATCGCGGCGACAAGCGCATCGTGATCCTTGCCCTTGTAGTCGATGGCCGCGTCGAAGCCGTAGTCCTCGATCAGGCGGCGGCACTTGTCCGCGCCGCCGGCGATGCCCACCACCCGGCAGCCCATGATCTTGCCGATCTGGCCCACTGCCGAACCGACCGCACCTGCCGCGCCCGATACCAGCAGCGTTTCGCCCGGCTGGGGCTTCGCCACTTCGCTGAGGCCAAAGTAAGCCGTCAGCCCCACCGCACCCAGCGCCGAGAGATAGTTCGACGGCGACGCCACGGCATCGACGTCGATCGGCATGGTGAAGCCGCCCGGCATCGCCACTGAATAATCCTCCAGCGCGTTCAGGCCCATGACCCACTGGCCGACCGGAAAGTCGGGATTGTCGGACGCATGGACCACGCCCACCGTCGTTGCGCGCACCGGATCGCCCAGCGGGATCGGCGGCATGTAGCTTTCCGCGTCGTCCATCCAGCCGCGCTGCGCCGGATCGAGCGAGGCATAATGGTTGCGAACGACGATGCCGCCCGCCGGAACTGCGGGAATGTCCTGAGCCTCTAGCTGGAAGTCTTCGGGGACGGGCGAACCTTGGGGCCTGCGTGCAAGCAGGAAGCGCCGGTTTTCGGCCATGGCATCAATCTCCTTTTCAAATCGACTGGTCGAACTTCACGCAATTTGCCGCACCTGTGCAAATCGACAGGTAGGCGGCGGCGCAATATGTTCCATAGTGCACAGGCAATGACGGCCGGGAAAGCAAACGGCCGCATGGGAGGATAGATATGATGGCATCCGCACATGTTCGCGGAGCGTGGTCTGCCACGCTCATCAAGCTCGCTCTGGGCACCAGCGCACTCACCTGTGTTTCCGCGCCGGCATTCGCCCAGGATGCTGCTCCGGCAGCTACTGCGGTCGATCCGAATGAAATCATCGTCTCGGCCCGCCGCCGCTCGGAAACGCTGCAGGAGACGCCGGTTGCCATCACCGCGATCAACGCAGCGATGCTGGAAAACAAGGCCTCGGCCAACATCGGCGACCTTCAGGGCGCCGCACCGGGCCTGCTCATCACCCAGCAGAATTCGGGCGCGCAGGCAGCCAACATCTCTATCCGCGGCCTGACCTATGCCGACATCGAAAAGTCCCAGACCCCGACCGTGGGCGTCGTGGTAGACGGCGTGACCATCGGCACCAACACCGGCCAGTTGCAGGACGCCTTCGACATCGCCCAGATCGAAGTGCTGCGCGGCCCGCAGGGTACCCTGTTCGGCGCCAACACCATCGGCGGCGTCATCAACATCACCCGCACCAAGCCGACCATGGAGCCCGGCGGCAAGGCCGAATTCACCTATGGCCGCTGGAACACCTGGGCCGGCAAGGCTATCCTCAACTACGGCGACGGCGAGACCTGGGGCGTCAAGGCCTGGTATTTCCACAACGAATCCGACGGCTTCTACCGCAACGCCATCCGCAACACCCGCGCCGGCGGCAGCAAGGCCGACAGCTATGGCGGCAGCCTGCTGTTCGAACCGGCCGGATCGGGTTTCGACGCGCAGCTTACGGTCGAGAACGTCGAGCAGAGCTTCGAGCCGGTGGTCAGCAACCTCACCAACAGCACGGAACTGTTCTGTGGGCTGATCGCCGCCAACGAGTGCGGACGCAACAATACCACCGATCTCTACACCGTCTTCACCCTGCCCGCGAAGAGCACCTACAAGGCGCCTAACGCGACATTGCAGATGAATTACGACCTGGGCGACATCAAACTCAGCTCGATCACCGGATGGCGCCATTCCAAGGAAGCGCAGACCCAAGACTTCGACGGTTCGTCGAGCGACCTGTACTATGTCGACCGCCGCCAGAAGTATACGCAGTGGAGCCAGGAGCTGCGCGCAGCAGGCAACCTGTTCACCGGGTTCGACTATGTTGTCGGCGGTTATTATTTCCACTCGAAGTACAGCCTGACGCAGTGGACCCGCTTTTTCGGCTTCGACCCGTCGGTTTCGCCGATGGAATTCGACCAGAACCCGCAGACCAACCTGGGCAAGACCACCAGCTATGCCTTCTTCGGCGACTTCAACTGGGCCTTCGCCGACAAGTGGCGCCTTTCGTTCGGCGGCCGCTGGAGCCATGACAACAAGAAGCTGACCAACCGCTTCGCGCAGGCCGGGCTGATCGGTTCGGGCGATGCGAACTTCACCAAGTTCACGCCCAAGATCGGCATCGATTATCGCCCCAGCAGCGACGTCATGCTCTACGCCAGCTGGTCGCGCGGCTACCGTTCGGGCGGCTTCAGCCCCCGCGCCGCCACCGCCGCCACCGCCAGCACGCCGTTCCAGCCCGAGACCGTGGACGCCTACGAAATCGGCGCCAAGTTCTCGGCCTTCGACCGCAAGCTGGAACTGAACTTTGCCGGCTACTATTCCGACTACAAGGACATGCAGCAGAACCTGACCGTGCCGGGCGGCCCGCTGGGCAACCAGACGATTACCGGCAACGTGCCCGGCGGCGCCAGCATCAAGGGCATCGAGATGGACGGCACCCTGCGCATTACGCCGTTCTTCCGCATCACCACCTCGGCCGCGTACATGAAGTCGCACTTCCGCAACTTCATCACTTGCGGCGCGACTGCCAATGCCGCCTCGAACGCCTGCGGCGCCGGGCTGGTGCCGTTCGACTACTCGGCCAACAACCTGATCTACGCACCCAAGTTCACGGCATCGCTCGGCGCAGAATACGAAGTGCCGACCAGCTTCGGCAAGATCGTCGCAACGGGCGGCTGGCGCCATATCAGCCCCTACGACGAGCAGATCTCGCAGGATTCGCTGACGCCTCTGCTCAACGGGGCCGGCCAGACCACTGCGGTGACCGTCAACGGCAACGACGCCCGCGTGCGTACCACAACGCAGGATCTCCTCGACGCCAGCCTGACCTTCAACTTCGACGTGGGCGACAAGGAAGCATACTTCCGCGTCTTTGGCCGCAATCTGGCCAACGAAAAAACCACGACGCACGCCTTCACCGTGGCCGGACTGTTCTCGTTCGGCATGGCGCTGGAGCCGCGCACTTACGGAGCGACCGTCGGCGTGAAGTTCTAAGACTTACCCGCCCTTCAGGGCAACCATAGGGGTGTCCGGCTGTTCTTTGCCGGGCACCCTTATGATATTGAAAAGGAACATGATTATGGGCCGTCTCGAAGGCAAGATCACTCTGGTTACCGGCGCAGGCAACGCGCGCGGACTGGGCGCCGCCACTGCGCAGCGCTACGCCGAAGAAGGCGCCTTCGTGTATGTGACCGACCTCGACCTTGCCGGCGCGCAGGGTGTGGCGGCGTCCATCGTCGACGCTGGCGGCCAGGCCGAAGCGCTGGCACACGACGTCACCACCGAAGCGTCGTGGGACGAAGTGTTCGCCGCCATCGAGAAGGGCCACGGCCGCCTCGACGTGCTGGTCAACAATGCGGGCATCGCCGTGCTCAAGCCGATCGCCGAACTGACCGCCACCGACTGGTCGAAGCAGAACAAGGTCTGCCTCGACAGCGTGTTCTACGGCACCCAGCGCGCGGTCGCACTGATGCGCAAGGTCGGCCAGGGCGGCTCGATCGTGAACCTGTCCTCGATCGGCGGCCTTGTCGGCGTGCCGATGTGCGGCGCCTATGCGGCGGCCAAGGGCGGCGTGCGCATCTTCTCCAAGGTCGTGGCGATGGAATGTGCGGCCGAAAACATCCGCTGCAATTCTGTGCACCCCGGCATGATCGAGACCGCGATGCAGGACGTCGCGCGGCGCGACAACCCGGAAGGATTCAAGGAGATCGTCGGCAGCATCCCGATGAAGCGCATGGGCACTCCGCTCGATATCGCCAACATGAACCTGTTCCTCGCCAGTGACGAGGCCAATTACGTCACCGGCGGCGAATTCACCGTCGACGGCGGCGTGACCGCGATGTGATGTGCCGGATACCGGGGCGCGGCAGCTTGCGAGCGCCCTGGTAGCGGTATAGGGCACGCAGACTATGGCAAAAGCGGATCGTCTCGAACGTCTGGACACTCTTCGGGCAAGTCTCGAAGAAGACTACCTTGCGGCACTGATCGCAGCCCTGCGGGTAACCGCATCAGGCAAGTGGGGCCTGTTCGGCCACAATGCGGATCGCGTCGCCCGCGCCGCTGCCGCGCCCACCATCGAAGCCCTCACCGAACTGGGCGAGGAAATCGACGCCGCGCGCGAACAGCTGTTCATGGAGCCGTTCGAACTGCATCAGCAGTTCCTCGCCTCACGCGGTCCGGTGGACGCCCAGGCCGTGGGCGAGCCCAAGCAGGCCCAGGCCTGGCTGACGAAACTGACCGCCGCCGGATAGCGATGCGGGGGGCGTTGCTCTCCCGCTTCCGGCCTTGCACTTCCGGAATGTCGAGACCGGCCCACCCAATAATTGCATTTTGTGCAAATACGGCCTATGGCACCCGCTGCTGACGTCGCGTGCGACGGACCATCGGGCAGCCATGCTGCCACCTTTGTCCCTTACGAGCCTCATGAAGCCGGAATGTGCCGCGATGGCGCATGCCGTTATGCGTCGGACAAAGGATACCGATATGACTACTGGAACCGTGAAATTCTTCAACGCCGACAAGGGTTATGGCTTCATTGCGCCTGAGACCGGCGGCGACGACGCCTTCGTTCATATCTCGGCCGTTGAGCGCGCCGGCATGGACACCCTCAGCAAGGACCAGCGCGTTTCCTATGAACTGGAAACCGACAGGCGCGGCAAGACCTCGGCCGTCAATCTTCAGCCTGCCTGAAGATTGAGTGTGAGTGCGGATGTTTCAGAACATCCGCACCGCTTTACTCGCCCCCTTGGCCCGCACTGTTGAACGAGAATCTCATTCATGATTGATCCCAGCTCACGCCCATTCCTTATCAAAAAGGACGCGGACGGCCATTTTCGCCTCACCGTAAGAACGACCCGCTATAATTCGCAGGGTTATCCGCTGGTTACGGCTACTCTACAGGACGAGTTGTTCAAGACCGCAAATGCCGCCCGGGCATTCGCGCAGGAGAACTTCAAGGCCAAGCCCGGCGAATACTCCACCAAGTAAGCCCCCCCTGTGCGGTGGCGGATGATCGGCATTACAGCCGGACAACGACCTTGCCGATGTTCTTGCCGGTCAGCATTCGCTCGTAGGCGGTCAGGACGTTTTCCAGGCCGCCGGTCTCGTCGAAACGAACCGAGAGCTTGCCGTCATCCAGCCATTCGCGAAGCTGGGGCATGAATTCGGCGCCGCGTTCGAGGAAATCGGGGATGAAGAAACCCTCGATCCTTAGCCGCCGCATCAGGACCTGATCGAACTGCGCCGGGCCGGCCATCGGCGCGTCGTTGTCATAGCCTGCGATCATGCCGCACACCGCGACGCGGCCGTAATGCGCCATGTTGCCCAGCACCGCGTCCAGGATCGGACCGCCGACATTATCGAAGAAGGCATTGATCCCGCCCGGCACTTCGGCAAGCCGCGCGGCGACATCATCGCCCCGGTAGTCGATCGCCATGTCGACCCCGATCTCCTCAGTCAGGAACCTGCACTTTTCCGCACCCCCGGCAATGCCGACGACTTTAGCACCCAGGTTCTTGCCGACCTGGCAGGCGATGCTGCCGGTCGCCCCGGCTGCGGCGGAAACCACCAGCCATTCGCCCGCCTTCACCGCCGCCACTTCCTTGACGCCTACGTACGCGGTCCAGGCATTCATGCCGAGCGCGCCGAAGTGCTGGCGAGGATCGGCAACGGTTTCGTCCACCACTTCCAGTCCGGTCAGCGCCGGCACCACGGTCGCCACATCCGCCCACTGCCCGAAGCCGCGCACCAGCGCGCCGACCGGATAGGCCGCATCCGCGCTGTCGATCACGCGGCCCAGCACGAGGCCGACCATTTTGGAGCCCAGCGGCAGAGGCGGCTGATAGCCATCGGTGCGCGGGCTCATCCACATGCGGGTGCCTGCGTCCATCGACAGCCATTCCACCGCGATGCGTACCTCGCCGTCTGCAAGGGCTGCGCACTGTTCCTCCTGCAGGCTTAAAAACCGCGAGAAATCGGTGTTCCCCTGGGGATGGCGATCCAATCGCCAGTAACGACAAACGGTCAATTCAGGTCTCCTCGCGGCGGACCCTTGCCCGCCTGCATCCACGCGCCACCTGTTCAAACTGATAGGCCTATCAGTTTGAACAGGACGCCCCCGAACCTGCGCGGGTCTAGGCAGCAAAAAATAACGATTACAAAATTACATGGGAGGTTTCTGAAATGCGATTCACAAAATCCGTGTTGCTCGCATCGACTGTGCTCGGCATTGCCTTGAGCGCGGCGCCCGCGATCGCACAGGTCGCCCAAGACGACACCGCGCAGCAGTCGGCCCAGACCGGCGGCCTGGGCGACATCATCGTCACTGCACGCAAGCGTCAGGAAACCGCGCAGGACGTGCCGGTCGCCGTGACCGCCATCTCGGCCGAGCAGATCGCCAACCGTGATGTCACCAGCGTCGAAAAGATCACCGCCATCGCCCCGCAGTTCAGCGTCGGCCGCGCCTCCAACGGCTCGGGCGCACAGCTGACGCTTCGCGGTATCGGTTCGTCCTCGACCTCGATCGGCATCGAGCAGTCGGTCGCGGTCGTCGTCGACGGCGCCTACTACGGCCAGGGCCGCGTCATTCAGGAAGGTTTCTTCGACCTTGCCCGCGTCGAAGTGCTGAAGGGCCCGCAGGCCTTGTTCTTCGGCAAGAACGCAACCGCCGGCGTGATCTCGATCACCACCGCCGACCCCACCGCCAAGCCCGAGTTCATGATAAAGGGCGGCTACGAGTTCAAAAGCCAGCAGTACCGCGTCGAAGGCTATGCTTCCATGCCTTTGACCGACACCCTCGGCGTCCGCCTTGCTGCGCGCTACACGAAGATGGACGGCGGCTATTATCGCAACGAAGCCGACACCATCAACTACACCGAGCTTGATTCCGCTACCGGCAACTTCACCACCCACACCGCCGAGCCTGCCAAGCGCAAGGCTCCGGGCGAAGAGGAATTCCTCGCCCGCGCCACCCTGAAGTGGGAGCCGACCGACCGCCTGACCGTGAACCTCAAGGGCACCATGGACGTGAGCACGGTCAACAACTCCTCGTGGAACTACGTTGCGTTCCGCTGCGGCAATGGCGAAACGTCGCAGCTCAACGGCTATGCCTGCGGCAAGGACTTCGTCAGCCACCAGAACAACATGCCGGCCGACATCGCGGCCAACTATCCTTACGCCAAGAAGGACGGCTCGCTGTACAACAAGTACCGCTCGGCCGGCGGCACCCTCAACGTGACCTATGACGCCGACCTGCTGCAGGTCTCGTCCGTCACCAACTACCAGTGGAACAACAACCGTTGGGCCTGCGCCTGCGATTTCCAGTCGGCCGGCAGCGAGAACGGCATCGGCCCGACCTGGGCCACCGAGAACTCGTCGTGGAAGGCGTTCAGCCAGGAACTGCGCGCGCTGACGCAGTTCGACGGACCGTTCAACATGATGGTGGGCATGCTCTACCAAAAGACCCAGCGTGATTTCGCCCAGTTCGTGCTGACCGGCGGCGTCTCGAACTCCGCGGCGCCCGATGGCTTCCAGTACGTCACTACCGCCAAGAGCAGCTTCACCAAGGGTGAGACCATGGCCGTGTTCGGCCAGGCCACCTACAAGATCCTGTCGAACCTCGAACTGGCCGCCGGCGTCCGCTATTCGGATGAAACGAAGAACAGCTATTTCACCCAGCCTTACAACAACCCGCTGGTGCTGGGCATCTTCCGCGACCAGAACGACCCCGATGGTTTGGGTGAAGTAACCGCGCGCCAGCACTTCCAGAACTGGTCGCCTGAAGCCACCCTGACCTGGAAGCCGACGTCCGACCTCATGGTCTACGGCGCGTTCAAGACCGCCTACAAGTCCGGTGGTTTCTCGAACGGCGGCATCAACTCAAAGTTCTCGACCGACCCGACCGCCGATCTCACCTTTGATCCTGAAAAGGCGCAGGGCTTCGAACTGGGCTTCAAGTCGACGCTGCTGTCCAACCAGCTGCGTTTCAACGTGACCGCGTTCAACTACAAGTATTCGAACCTGCAGGTCGACTTCTTCAACTCGCCGATCTTCGCGTTCCAGACGCTTACCGCCGATGCGCGCACCAAGGGCATCGAAGTGGAATGGCAGTTCGCCCCGAACGGCATCGCCGGCTTCGACATCCACGGCTCGATCAATTACGACAAGGCGCGCTACACCGACTTCCCGCTGGCACCGTGCTTTGCAGGCCAGACCCCGGGTGAAGGCTGCAACCTGTCCGGCAACAGCCGTCAGGACCTTTCCGGCGAGCAACTTTCGGTCGCACCCAGGTGGACGGGCAACCTCGGCATCAACTACGAGGTGTCGATCGGTTCGGCCAACAAGCTGGGTCTGAATATCGACTCCAAGTATTCGGCCAGCTACCTCGCCTCGGGCTTCGGCAATCCGCTGTCGCGCCAGAGCAAGTACGTGACGATCGACGCAGGCCTGCGCTTCGGCGCCGAGGACGACAACTGGCAGCTTGCCCTCATCGGCAAGAACCTGACCAACCAGTTCTACATCACCGGCGTGGTTGACGGTCCTTCAACCGGCGGCGGCACCGGCACGGCCGGCGGCATCAAGGCCGACCAGCTCGGCTTCGGCACCCTGCCCCGCACCGTCATGGTGGAAGTGACCAAGCGCTTCTAAGCCGCAGGGCTTCGGATAAACTACGCGAAGGAGGCGGGGTCCCAAGGGCTCCGCCTCCTTTTTTGCATATCCCCTCTCCCCGGAGCCGCGGCCACGGCGGGATATTTATTGCGCAGCTGCGTAATTTTCTCACGCACGTCGGTTGGCCCGGACGGCAAGAGCGGCTAGGCCAAAGTCCATGAACCCGGCGCGGGCCTCCATGCGTTGTGCCCCTGCCGCCAGAGGATTTTGCCCGATGCACACCACCCGCCTGCTGACTGCGCTGCTGCTGACAGCCGCCGCACCTCTCTCCATCGCCGCCGCCAATCCCGCGCCAAAGGCAGTCACGCAGACCGCGACTACGGGCATCGACGAAACCGCGATGGACAAGTCCGTAAAGCCGGGTGACGAATTCTACTTGTTCTCCAACGGCACCTGGCTCGCGCGGGCTAATATCCCCGAGGACCGCAGCCGCATCGGCTCGCACACCGTCGCCGCCGATGAGACCGAGCGCCAGCAGATGCAGTTGATTTCCGGCATCCTTGCGGCGAAACCGGCCGCTGGTACGGACAAGGCCCGCGTGGCCGACTACTGGCGCGCCTACATGGACACCGCCGCGATCGACAAGATCGGTCTCGCCCCGCTGAAGGCCGATTTCTCGCGCTACGCCGCCATCGCCGATAAGGCGCAGCTGGTCCGCGTACTGGGCGACCAGACCGAGAGCGACCTCGATCTGTTCAACAACAACAACGACATGGCGACGGAAAACCTGTTCGGCCTGTTCATTACCAAAGCCCTCAAGAGCGACGAGGTAGTGCCCTATCTCTTCCAAGGCGGCCTCGGCCTGCCCGACCGGGAATACTACGTCTCGAACGAAGCGCGGATGGTCGCTCTGCGCGGCCAGTACAAGGCTTATGTCGCCAACCTGCTGCGCCTCTCCGGCATCGACCAGCCAGAGGTCCGCGCAGGTCGCATCCTCGATCTGGAAACGAAGATCGCCAAGGCCCATGCCAGCAAGGCCGATGTCGCCGACTTCACTGCCGGAGGGACGCTATGGACGCGGGCCGACTTCGCGAAGAACGCCCCGGGCATGGACTGGGACGCCTACCTCGCCGCTGCCCGGATGCCGCGTCAGCAGTCCTTCGATGTCTATAGCCCTGCGGCCGTGACCGGCATCGCCGCGCTGGTCGCATCCGAGCCGCTGGACGCCTGGAAGGACTGGCTAGCGTTCCACCGCATCAACGCCAACACCGACGTGCTGCCCGCGAAGATCGACGCGCTGCATTTCGCCTTCTTCGACACCGCACTGTCGGGCACGCCGCAGCAGCGCACGCGCGAAAAACGCGCCCTTTCCTCGGTGAACGCAGACCTCGGCAATGCGCTGGGCAAGCTCTACGTCGAGGCCTATTTCCCGCCCTCGGCCAAGCATCAGGTCGAGGAAATGGCGACCCACATCAAACACGCCTTCGCCCGCCGCGTCGACGCGCTGGACTGGATGTCGCCGGCCACGCGCAAGGAAGCGCGCGCCAAGCTGGACGGCATGGTGGTCAGTGTGGGCTACCCCGACACCTGGCTCGACTATTCGATGGTCACGATCAAGCCCGGCCAGGCATACGCCAACCGCATGGCGGCGATCCGGGGCAAGACGCTGCAGCAGCTGGCCAAACTCGGCAAACCGCAGGACCGCGGCGAATGGTGGATGAACCCGCAACTCGTCAACGCCGTGAACCTGCCGGTGCAGAACGCACTCAACTTCCCCGCCGCGATCCTGCAGAAGCCGTTCTTCGACCCTGCCGCAGACCTCGCCGCCAACTACGGCGCAATCGGTGCAGTCATTGGCCACGAAATCAGCCACAGCTTCGATTCCAGCGGGGCGGCGGTCGACGCCACGGGCACGCTGCGCAACTGGTGGACCGCCGAGGATCTTGCCCATTTCGAAACGCAGAGCCAGGCCCTCGTCGCCCAGTTCGACGCCTATGCGCCTTTCCCCGACCTGCACCTCAACGGCAAACTGGAACTGGGGGAAAACGGCGCCGACGTAGCCGGCCTGGTTGCCGCCTATGATGCCTACCGCGAGGCGCTGGGCGGCAAGGAACTGCCCGTGGTCGGCGGCTACACCGGCGACCAGCGATTCTTCATCGCCTATGCGCAAAGCTGGGCCAGCAAGGACCGCGAAGGCGCGCTGCGCCGTCAGGTGATCGGCAATGCCCATGCACCGGGCCAGTACCGCACATTGACCGTGCGCAACGTGGACGCATGGTACAAGGCCTTCGACGTAAAGCCGGGCGATGCACTCTACCTGCCGCCGGAAAAGCGCGTGAAACTCTGGTGAATTGAACCGTCGTCCCGGACCCGGTCCGGGACGACGCCTTTGGTTTCAGACGCCCTTGGGTCCGTGCTGACGGTGGATATTGCGGAACGATCGGCTCTTGAAGTGCCACTTGCCGTCCAGCTTGACGCAGGTGTCCTCGTAGACACCCCGGTCCCGCATAGTCACGCCGCCCTGATCGTAGACTTCTGAAGTATAGCTGCGCATCACCGCACTTTCCCCGTCCACCTCGATCGAGCCGGGCCATGCCTCGAACATGATGCCGGGATAGGCCTTCATCGCCTCCACCCACATGCCGACGATCGCTTCCCGCCCTTTGGTAGTGCCGATCTCGGGATAATCGGGCAGCGACCACTCGGCGTCCTGCGCCCAGGTCGCGCCCCAATCGCCCGCATCGCGGCGCGTCACCGCGTCGGCATAAGTCTCAAGCAATTCGCGAATGGCGAGGCGGTCCTCGAACGGGCCGGTATAAGGCATCTTGGCATTCTCCCAATGTTTGACGGGGATGCTAGAGGCTGACAGTCCCGCTGAAACCTATGCCTTGTGGCAGGCGAAAATCAGTTCAGACCCCCACCGGCCGCTCGTCTGGCCCCGGCGCTGCATCCGGCACCGCAACCTCGATCATGCCGTTTTCGATACGCAGCGGGAACACGCGCAGGTCCGCATAGGCGCCGCCGATGCAGCGCCCCGTAGCCGCCTCGAAACGCGCACCATGCAGCGGGCACATGATCGCCCCGCGCCGTACACGCCCCGGCGACAGCAGCGCGGCCTGATGCGTACAGCGGTCGTTTACAGCGCGAAATCCGTCGTCGGTTTTCACCACCAACACGCTCCAGCCCTCAAGCCGCGCGGCGATCTTGCCCTCCTCGGGAAAATCGCTCTCGGCAACGAGGGGATGAAAGGTTTCACTCATGGTCGTACTCATCTTAGATGCACACCAGCGTCTTACCGACCGTGCGGCCCGACATCAGGTCGATAAAGGCTTGCGGAAGCGTCGCGAAACCATCACGCAAATTGGCAAGCGGTCGTAGCTTTCCTTGCGCCACCCACTCATCAAGCTCAGCCTGCGCCTGCCCCAGGACCTCGGGATAATCGTAGGTAATGAAGCCCTGCATCCTGATGCGGTTGACTACCAGTTGCCACAGCGTCTTCACCCCGTAAGGATGGTCGGCGTCGTTGTACTGGCCGATCATGCCGCACACCGCCACCCGGCCATGCAGGCGCATCAGCGGCAGGATGCCCTCGAGCATCTCCCCGCCTACATTGTCGAAATAGACGTCAACGCCCTCGGGCGCGGCCTTGGCAATCTCAGCTGCGATATCAGGCGTGGCGCGGTAATCGATGGCCGCATCGAAGCCAAGGTCGCGGATGACCTCCACCTTCTCTGCCGAACCCACGATGCCGATCACCTTGCAGCCCCTGGCCTTGGCGATCTGGCCGACGGTGGAGCCGGTAGCCCCCGCCGCCGCACTTACCACGACGGTTTCGCCGGGCTTGGCCTCACCCACCGCGAACAGGCCGACCCATGCCGTCAGTCCGACCGGCCCGAGAGCCCCCATGTAATGATGAAGTTCGGTACCATCCTGCTGATGGACTTTCTCCAGCCCCCAGCTCTCGCCTGAAAGTACATAGTGGTCCTGCCACGTCGCAAAGGCGCGCACGAACGTTCCAACAGGATAGTCGGCATTGTTCGACTGCACGACCTCGCCCAGCGACATCCCGTTGATGGGAGCGCCCAGCGCCACCGGCTCGATGTAACTGGGCCTGTCGTCAAGGAACCCCCGGATCGCCGGATCGACCGACCCGACGCGCATGGCGACGAGGAACTCCCCGTCGCCGGGCACAGGCATTTCAGCCTCGGCGAGTTGAAAGTCCTCAAGCACGGGCATTCCCTCAGGACGCCGCGCCAGCAATATCTGTTGTACCTTTCCCATGCCCACCTGCTTAGCCGCGCGCGCGCGCGGCGGAAGGCTGGTCTAAACGCTAGGTTTGCACTGGACGGCGCTATGGTCAAACTCCCGCCCAAACAAACTGGAGCAGGATCGATGAGCATGACCCCCGCAGAGATGACCGAATTCGTCGACACCCTTTACGCCGCCTGCGGCGTGGGCGACTGGGAAACGGCAGAGGCCATGCTCACCGACGATTTCGTCGCCTATGAAGCGGATGCGCTACCCATGGCAGGCGAATATCGCGGCAAGGGCGGGCTGCGGGAACTGTTCGGCGTAGCTATGGGCATGGCCGATGTCATCGGCCTCGACCGCACCGACATGTTGTTGAGCGAAACCCGCGCGATCGCGGTTCTGACGATGCGCTTCGCCGACCCTGCGCTCCAGCCTGCCGAACTGTGTGAAATGTTCACGTTCCGCGACGGCCTGTGCTGCGAGATCAAGCCTTACTACTACGAGCCCTCTGCATTCCACGCAGCGGCTGCGGCAAAGGTCGCAGCGGTCTGAAGTCAGTTGCTTGGCCAGGTGGGAGCGAA
>Ga0308165_1002011_pt1 | contig 26042 bp, 18 predicted proteins | sample PhyWR2_FD_201032 | JGI IMG/M metagenome (GOLD analysis project Ga0308165, IMG submission 201032) | Phyllosphere microbial communities from UC Gill Tract Community Farm, Albany, California, United States - DLSLW.R2 | ecosystem: Host-associated > Plants > Phyllosphere > Unclassified | place: USA... | reverse complement strand
CGGATGTACGGATCTTCAATCGTGACCGCCTTGGCCCCCTGCAGGTAGGGCCCGACGATCGACTCATAGCTGTAGCCCGAGGCGCCATACATGATGGTGAAGTGCTGCTCGCCAGGCCCAGATGGTGCCGATGAATTCACGGGCTCGACAATTGGCTGCGGCGGCGTTGTCGTGGATTTAACTGGCCCGCTCGGCGCGATGTCCGGCCCCACCGCGATTGACATAGGCACCGACGCCGGCGCGGCGACCTCGGCTTCCGGTTGCCCATTCAAGCGTCGTCGGGCGGGCTGCTGGGTCGCAACGGCGTCCTTGGACTCTGGACACCAGACCACCACCTCATCGCCTTTCGCCGTCGTGTAAGACAGATTGATCATCGCAAACTCGTCGTCGGGCTTGCGCTTGTTCATCTGCTCTTTCACCCGGCGCCGGCACTCCACGGCGTAGGCCACGTATTCCTCGAACTCCTCATCGGTCGGCGTGCCGGACGGATGCAAAATCTTTAGGAAGGCGCATACCGTCTTCTTGATGCCCTTTTCATCCCGGCCTTCGATCGCCTTGCCAAGCCGGATTCGCTTGCTGACCTCCTCGTACCGGTTCGTGTGCTTGAACTGGTAGTGGAAGGCCTCGGCCAGGTAGTCGGTGATGAACCCGTAGCGGCTGGTCAGGAACTCGCTGCTGTTCTTGGGCATCTCCCAACCCGGGATGTAGGCCGCAAAACGGTCCATAACCGCCAGGTCAAGCTCTGGGGGCAGGGGCTGGAACAAGTCGTAGGCCGACGAGTTCACAACTTGGTGTACAGACAGATCAATATTGCCCACGAAGCTCAAGCTGGCATCGGCAATCACTTCGGCACCGCGGGAAAACCGCCCGTTCGCCATAAAGTCCTTCATGATCTGGATCGTGTCCGGATCCCTTACCTTGATGCCGCCGACCTCGTCGAACGCCACCGTGTCCCAGAACCCCACCAATCCGACCTTGCGCCTGGCGTTGTTGTAGAAGAGCGTGGCCTTGGTCGCCTGGCCGCCGGAGATCAGCGTGGCGTAGGGCGAAAACTCGCTGAAAAAGTACGACTTGCCCGTGCCGCGCGGTCCGAGCTCGATGTAGTTGTAGTTAGGCTCCACCAGCGGTGCGAGCCGGGCAATGAAGTGCATCTTCACGCGCTTGCTCAGCTTGGAGGGCTCCAGCCCCACCGACCGCATGATGGCGGCGATCCAATCGTCCCGACTGAACTGCGCGCGCCCCTCGCCGTACTTGTCAAAGTCGAAGCGGCTCAGCTGAATCGGCCGCAGATCCTCGATCGAAAACGCGTAGTCGTCCTCCTCGATGTCGTTGTGCGACAGGGTCACCTCGCCCCAGATGCCGCCTTCTAGCAGACGGTCGTTGTCACGGTAGAACTTCTCGCCGATGGCGATGCGCTGGGACGCGAAGTTTTCCAGCGATGCCCAGTGGCGCTTCTCCTTTTCCACGTAGCGAACGTGCACCTTGTCGATGAACCGGTGCTTGCCCTTGGTCGCTACCTTCGACTGCGCCGCGTTCGCCTCGTCTGGCCTGACGTAGTTGTCTTGCAAGGTGGCCAGAACAGCTTCCATGCCGGCGTTGATCTCGGCCTCATCGCTGCTGGCACAGAACCGGGCCAGCAGAAACTCAAGCACGAAGGTGGGCACGTTAGTGCCCTTTTTGATCCGGTGCAGCAAGTCCTTGCGAACCACCTTGCCGTCGAACACGGCATTCAGCTTCTGGTCCAGGTCGTCCATCTCGGGCTTCATGGCGGTAGTCATACGGTGTAGTCCGTTTCAAGGTTCAGTACGCTATAGCTGGCCATGGTGGTCGGGTTCAACACCTTGATGCTGAACTTGCCCTCGAAGTCCGGGTCCATGCGCAGCGCAATCTGCTTGCGCTGGCCAGGCATCAGCGTCACCGTGCCGGTGGCCGGGTTGACATCGCCGCCGGGCCGGGGCTCGCCCACGACGTCGCCGTTCACCTTCTGGGCCTCCAGCCGCACTTCCACACTGGTGTCCTGGCTGAACATGTCACCGCTGCTCACGTTCACTTCAATCACTGGCAACCGGGTTGTGATCTTCTTGGCGCCGTTCTTGTACGACAGCTCGATCGTCACCTTGGTCACCGGCACCTGCTCGGCACTGTCCAGCCTGGCCACCAGCACCGGCACCACTGCTTCAGCCAGCGACAAGCCACCATGAAAGTACAAGTGGCCCGACCGGTAGGGCGCCATGCTCCTGGGCATGGCTACTTGGGCAAAGTCACCGCGGATGCCTACCTTCTCGGCGCTGAGCACCAGGCTGTGCACGTCAGCCGAGCCGTCGCCCAGCATCATCCGGTCATGGGCGTTGATGGTCCACGCGCCTTGCGGTTTGGTGCACACATCACCAGCCTCGGCATGCGCGTTCAAGAAAAAGCCATGGTCCGTGACCACCACGGCGTCGCGAAAGCCCATGCCGCGCAGCTTGTGCAGAGCGATACGGATCAGTTGCAAGGTGCCGGGGATCAGCCCCAAGGTAGTTTCCGGGTTGTTCTCGAGCTGGCTGTCGATCTCGGTTGACCGCAGCACCAGCAGGTCCACGGTGTCGGAGAACTTTGGCTTCCCGCGGACGAAGTCGCTCAGCGTCATTTCGGCAAACCGGTCGCCCCAGCGCTTGGCCAGTTCACCCATGCGCTGGCTGACGTTCGTCACCGGCGCGCCCGCCAACCTGGGCACCAGCGCATCGCCCTCCAGGTTCAGAGTCAGCCCAGTCTGCGCGCCAGGCAACAGGCTGGCCATGCCCACCGGCGTGATAGTCGGCAGCTGCGCGTAGGCTGCGTGCAATTCCACTGGCCCGTCCTCGGCGATCTTCTTCTCCAGCGCCAAGCCCAGTTCGTAACGCAGCGCGTCCACCATCAGGTAGGCCACCTTGCGGCCGCGGTCCTTCAACCTGGGCACGACGAACCGGTCGAATACCTCAGCATTCGCCAGGCGCCCGGCGGGCGGCCAACCGACTGCCTCGGCGTGCTTGATGAACACCCCTTGCACCTTCTCGGCCAGGCGCCGGTAGCGGCCACGCGCCTTGTTGATAACCTCGCTCAGCAGGCCATGCGAGTCGATGAAGCCACCCACCGCCTGCTCGAACTCCCTCTGCAGCCGATCCACCTCGCGCAGGCTCTCGGTGTAGTAGTCCAGCAGGTCGTTCTGGGTGCGGCAGCGCTCGGTCAGTTGCCGGTCGCCGTCTTCGCAGGCCTCTACCAGGCTCATGGCCGCCTGCACCAGCCCCCATTGAGCTTGGCTTTCACCCTTGGTCAGCCACACCGAACCCTGGTGTCGCACCAGCGCGCGGCGCGTGGTGTCGGCGTCGCCGTTGGTGATGCCCTTGATGGCGTCGCGCAAAAAGGTACGCTCCTCGAAAGGAAAGGTGTCGCGGTCCCCCAGGTCGTCGATTGCCGCGCACAACTCGGCCAGGCGCAGGTCGGTCTCGATGTCCTCGGCCCGCTTCACGTAGGTGGCGTTGGTCTTGGACGAACTGCGCAACTGGTCGCAAACCCCTTCGACGATGGGCCGCGCCTCGGGCGGCGCATGCGGCACGCCGGACAGGGCCGCCGGTAAAGCGGTGGGCAGGTCGAACACGAACTCGCTGAAGAGCACATAGCGCCACAGCTCGTCGGCCAGGTGCGGCCAGGTCTTGGCCCGCGTCTTTACCGTCATCGCCAAGGCCGCACGCAGGAAGTCGCGCGCCTCTTGGCTCCAACCCTCCTGCGCCTTCATGGCCTCGGTCTGCACCCCGTTGGGTGCCAGCAGGGCGGCCAGGATCTCGGGCGCCGATTCCACGCCCAACGTGGCCCGCAACTGCGGCCAGCCCACACCGCCGCCGATGGCGTCGATGACGACGAACGCCGGGCCGGCCGGCGTCTCTGCAAACACGCGCCGGATGTCGGTGGCATGGTCGGGCTTCGCCCGCAGGCACAGGCTCTGGTATTCGTCGCCGTCGTCCTGCGGAAACACCGCGCCACACGCCGCGAACAGTGCAAATGGGTCGCCCTGCTTCTGGTCGTCGGTCTCGGGCCGCTGCACTGGCACGTAGATCAGGATGCCGTCCAACCGCGTCTGTCCGGTCTTCGGGGACTGGCCCACCAAGCGCAGCGCCTGCAAGGCCGCCTCGCGGCTGTCGATGCTGCTTTCCGACGCGTCTACCACCTGGATGCCCGCGCTTGCCAGATCCTGGCAGGCCATGCGGTATCGCCCCACCGCGTCGTACACCACCAGGCAGCCGGCCGCTTTCAGGCGGGGCAGCAACACGCTGTCGCGAATGAACCTACTAATGCTCATGCAATGCTCCTCGAATTTACGACCGCGCAGGCCACGTAGCGCGACTCGCACTTCTCGACGCCCGCCACATCCAGCGCCAGCGTCACCCCCATCGGCAGGTTGTTGATGATGGTGTTCAAGAAGCTGGTGATGCGGCCTCGGTCCCAGGCCTCGAAGCGTTGGAAGCGCGGCAGCTTCACCATGCCTTGCTGGATGTGCTGGAACCATACGCCCAAGGTTCGGTCCTGGGCCCGGCTGGACTGCTGCATGATGGTCATTCAGCGTCTCCTTCTTTCTTGCGGCCACGGGTCTTCTTGGGCTTGGCCTCGGGCTCCACGTACAGGTGCTCGAACCCATGGGCGATGGCTAGAGACTTGTCGGTCTTGCACTTCTCGCGGACACGTTCGGGCCAGTAGTTCATGGCCAGGTGCGCCCAGTCGTAATCACCGTGTTCGAGCTTGGCCCATGTGTCCTTGAGAATCTTCTGCCATGGCTTGTGGCGAAACAGCGGCCACAGCGGCGCGGCGGTGATCTGCACGCCGTCGTCGTGATTGGGCCTGAATGTGGGCGCGATCTTGAGCAGCGTGTCGCGCAGTTCCATTAGCTCAAGCTCGAAAGCTTCAATGGTCTCGAATCGCCTTTCTTCGTCACGGGTACGGGCGGCACCCTTGTTGCGCAGCGCGGCCAGATCGCCAGTTACCTGCATAAGCTTGCCATTCGGTCCGTCGAGGAAATCGTTGATTGCGATGTAGAGGGTCTGGCTGCTCAGGGTCGGGTAGTAGAGCCACAACGTGTAGCTGCCCGATGCGGTGCCCAGCGGCCAGTAGATGGGGGCCTTGCGTCTGCTCTTGGAATAGCGCTGCAGGTGGAAGGCAAAGAAATCGCGCTGCAGCCAGCGGCGCAGGTCATCAGGCACCGATTGGTTAACGCGGCCCTGCACGTCATCGACCAGGCGCGCCAGGTCGTGCGCGTGTCCGGGATCGTCGACCAAGATGCCACCATGCGTATGAAACGGCGCGGCGTCGGCGGGCAGCATGCCGGGACTGATGGCGGGCAGCGGGTCGAAGGGTTCGGGTTCGGGCGGCGCGGCGCGCTCGCCGGTGGCCAGGCGCCAGTCGAAACGGCCGAAGGCGACGCCCACGGCCCAACTCAGCAAGGTATTGGCGGATGCAGCCGGTGCGTCAACCTCCGCTTCTTCGTCTTCGTCGTCGGTGGAGCTTTCTGCTCCGTCAGCGGATTCGCTACTCGGTGCTTGGGCGGCGGCACGGTCGTTGTCAGAAAAACCGTAGAGATCAAACGCAATATCGTCGATCTCGACTTGGATTTTCATTAGCTCTGCATCGATGCTTGCGTGATCAAAGTCGCCAAGGTAAAGGCGTAGCGCAGCGGGAAGCAAAAAGGCGTGTGAGGTTTCATTGATTGTGTCGATGGTGCGCTTCAGCGACCATCCGCGAAAGGCAAGTCGCTCAAGAATTCTTGCGGTTTCGGGCGCTATTCTTGGCAGCGGCAATGCGGAAATATCACCCATGTCATACTGAGGGTGCCCTTCCCGGCCAGATAGCATTCGCAACAAAAGATCTACAGCCCGACTTGAGAACAATCCTAGGTACAGAAGTGGGTTTTCAGAGAATATACCTGAGCCACGGACACTAATAACCGCTTCAGCCGGCAACACCTGCGGGCAAAATTTTCGTGCGCGTAGCGGCCAAGTGAGACCAGGTCGTCGATAGAAATCTGTACTTTGTGGACGAGAGTTCAGTTTCCCTGTCTTTGGGTCGAAGAAATTTTTTATTTGTGCGCCGTCATTCTCCCAATTTCCCACCAGATAAAGATCTGCATAAAAAGGCGAGTACGCCCCACCTTTTGAAAAACCAGGCCAGCGCGCATTGTCATGCGCTACCTCCCACCAGCCACGTACAAATCGAAAATCGTCCGCGGTGGCCATGCCCTGGCGTACAGCTCGGCCGTCTTCTTCAAATGCGGGTAGTGCCTTGAATATGCTTCGCACTGCTTCACTTACCCAATATGCAAACGGTGCACCCGGTACAGTACGAAACGAACTGGGCGCAACTTCAAATGCCCGGACATCCACTTTCCCCGAGCGCAACGCAGTGCAACTTGCCAGGAGGTTCGACGCCTTTTCCCTGTCAATCAACAAACGCACAAATATCGTCATGCCTGCTTCTCCAAAACATAGGCGGCGGCCTCAACCATCGCATCGTCCATTACTCCAAAGCCAAGATCGGCCATGACTTCAGGCTTGCCAATTTCCAACACAATCTGCTCCCGCCACCTTTGAAAGCTAGATAGAAAAAAGCAAGCTCGCGAGGTGATCGCCCCAATCCGTCCGCCAACGCGAAGCAATTCCAATCCGCGCTCGACAAAAATAGCCAGCAAATCGTTTTTGCTGCGCGGGTAGGTTGTGGCAAGTTGCTCTTTTGTGCCGCTTGCCAATGCGCCAAACGGCGGATTCATTACCACCACATCAAATACGACCCCTGCCAGATCGACCAACCGCAGCCCCTGCAGCGCATCGTGCGCAAATAAGCGGCCTTGATAGTTGGATTGCGCCGCCTGCGCGAACTCGCTCAGCGCGACGCGCAGTCGCACTTCAGCCTGACTCCAGCGCTTCAGTTCGTGTTCCGCAAACAAGCCCGTGCCTTTGCCGACGATGACTTGCCGCACCAGCTTGGGCAGTTCGCGCTCCACCTGCAGGAGCAAGCCCATCTCAGGCAGGCCCTTGAGCAGTTGCAGCGTCTTCTCGAACAACTCAGCATCCACCGCGTCCAGGCCGGCGGTGAACTGGCGGCACAGTTCGGGCTCGCCCGGCGGAGCGATGGCCGCGATCACGTTGCCGCGGCCGATCGCCGGACGCATCCGGGCCTTGACGCCGTCGTCATGCCAAGCCCGCTGCGCCCGTAGCCACAGCGCCAGCGACGCGATCTGCGCCGCGCGCGGGTCTATGTCCACGCCGTAGATGTTGTGCTCGATGATCAGGCGCGGTACGTCGCGCAGGTAGGCGTCCTCATTGGCATAGGTCTGGCTCAGCGGCTTGAAGTAGGCCTGGGCTTGCGTCGACACATCCAGCGCGCCAGGGCCGTGTTGCTGCTCCCAGCGCCAGGCCTCGCGGTAGATCTCCAGAAACAGGTCGAACGCATACAGCCCGAAATGCATCGAGCCGCAGGCCGGGTCGAGCAGCTTGAGGGTGCGCGGGTCACGCAGGCGTAGCGCGGCCTGGGGCTGCTCATCGGGCTTGACCAGCATGTACTGGCAGCGGTCGCGCAGGCCAGTCTGGCCGCCGGTGGCGTTGAACCACAACCGCCCCAAGGTATTATCGACAAGAAACTCGACCACGTAGCGCGGCGTGAAGAACTGGTTGCGCACCGCCAGCTCGCGGCTGTTGCGCGGCGCCTGGCTGGCGTCGCGCATGGCTTTGCGCTCTTCCCTGGAGTTGAAATACTGGTAAATCCAGCCGATGGTTTCGTCCTCGGCCCACAGTGGCTCGATCTCGGCATCGTTGATCAGCGCCAGCGCCTGCAGCAGCGCCGCTTCGCGCGGGAACAGCCGGCCCTGCGGCGAATAGCGGTCAAAGAGCCCTGGCAGGTCTTGCGCCAGTTCGTCGAAGACGCTGAACAAGTAGACGCGGTAGGCATCGCCCGTCTCACCCAGGCCGGTGCTGGCCAGCCTGGCGTAGAGCTGGAAGCCCTTGGCCTGGTAGCCATTGCCCACCGACTCGATCATCAAGCCGCGCGCTTCGGCCATGCGCAGTGCAGCAAGGCGGTTTAGCACCGTAAAGGCCTGCTCGCGCACGATGCGGTCGAGGCCGGTCTTTTCGTCTGCGTTTTCGCTGGCGCGGTAGTGCGCCAGCGTGTCGCGCAGAATACGGGCAGTCTCGCGCTGCGCGTCATTCAAGTGGCGCAGGTTGTCCAGCGGCGTCACCGCTCCCGAGTTCGGGTCCAACCCGTAGTCGTTCTGCAGTTGCCGGGCGAACTCTTCTTCCAGCCCCCTGCGCGCGTCGTTGACGAAGCGCTGCAGGCGGTTGCGGGTGGGGGTGTCGAAAGCCATGGTGTATTCGTGTGTCCGGTTCAGCGGGGCGTCCAGTCCGCCGCAAAGTAGGGCTTCAGCGTGGACATGGACGGCGGCAAGGCGACGTCGCAGGTCAGGCCAAGGTAGGTGGCGGCACGCGTAGTGCCCACGTAGAGGTATTTGTCGAACAATTCGGGCTGGTCGGCGGCCAATCGGTCGATGCCGACGAAGAACACGGCTTCGAATTCAAGGCCTTTGATGTGCTGGATATCGAAGACGCGCACGTCGTTGTCCTGGCCCATGACTTGACCCTTGGGGCAGGCCACAACGCGGATGTTGCTGTCTTCCAGAGCGGCGTTCAGTGCATCAGCGATCGGCTGCACCTCATCCTCGGCGTTGACGAACACCGCGGTGGACGGCAACTGGCCTAGGAATCGTTCAATCTCGCGGATGCGCTCTGCGAGCCAGGCGACCACGGCGGCTGCGTCTGTGGCGCCTTCTAGCAGCGCCGGTGCCTGGCCTTCGCTGTCGACATGAGGTGGCAGGCTCACATGCGGGTCGATACCACCCAGCACTTCGATGATGGCGCGCGCCAATTCGTTGAGCTGCCGGCTTTGCCGGTAGGCTACGCTGACCTCGCGCACCTCGATCTCGGGGAACACCCAGCGCATGTCGGCCAGCGAGCGGCTGCCCCAAGTGGTAAGGCGTTGGTTAAAGTCGCCACACGCAAAAAACGACCGCAGCTGGGGGTGCGCCAGCGCCCCCATACAGGCCAGCTGGATGGGGGAAAAGTCGGTGGCTTCGTCGACCAGGATCTGATGCTTGAACAGGCCCTGTACGGTCTGCAGCGCAGACCAGAAAGGTTCGTCGACGCGCCTGGCGATCGTCGCTCGGCCTAGCAACTCACCGGCGGCGCGCAGGCAGGCCAGCACGACAAGGTCCAACTCCAGCGGATGCAGGTCGGTGGCGGCGAAGCTCTCGTCGCTGTACCAGGACGGTGCCTCAAGCCGCTCGCGCCGGAATGCACGGTAGCGCCTGGGCACGCCATCTACGTAACGCTTGATCGGGTTGACGAAGCGGCGGGCCGCAGCCAGCACCAAGAGCTGCGCGCCTACGGTGGCACGGGTGTCGGGTGTCAGTGTGCGGGCGCCCAACCAGTCGATGATCTTGCCATTGCGCGCGGTCTTATTCACGCTGCGTTTGGCTGCCTGTGCCCTGGCCTGCGCGCGCGCCGCACGCATGTAGGCAGCGACCGCCTCACCCAGGCCTGTCTTGGGCAAGGTGGGGTCTTCGTCTTCTCCGTCGGCGTCGTCTGTGTCGTCTTGGTCGTCGGCTTCAGCCTCCGGCGCCGCACGAAGTTGATCGATGAACTTACCCAGGTTAGCCAGAAAGTTTCGGTCACGGTTGACTGCAAGGTTGAGAGCGGACCTAATCGCGGTGTCGGACGAAACTTTGAGTTCGCCCACCAGCGACTGGACCTTGGCCACTTCGGCGGCAAGCTCCACGAACATGGCGGGAACGGCCGTGGGTTGGGCCTGTTTCAGGATTGCTGCAAGCCTCTCGCCCACGACAGCCGCGCCCGGGACCTTGCTGTCGGCTAAAGCCTGCGCCGACTGCTGTAGATCTTGGAGAAATGCAAGGCGTTGCCAAGTATCAAAGTCGGCAAACCACTCGGTCGGTTTGGTGGTTGCCTCGACACCCAGCGTGGCGGCGTTGTCCTTGAGAGTGAAAGTGCCGCCGGCGCCGGTGGTGCGCAAGATGCCCAGCACATTGCGGCCCAGTTCGCGGCGGTAATCGTGCCAAGTCTTCAGGCGCATATCAGACGCTGGAACACCCTCGCGGTTGAAGGCCTCTTTCAGAAACTGCTTGAGCAGTTCGGTAGGGGTGAACATCAGCCAACTGTCGGCGTGTGGCTTGCCGCTGCCCTGGCTGGTACTGGCGACGACGCGGGCCTCGTCTTCGGTGAGGAAGTTCGGGTCCAGCTTCTGGCCCAGGCGACGGATCAGTGTGGTCGTCTTGCCGGTGCCTGGGGGGCCGAGGATCAGCAGGCGTTGGTCAAGCGGTAGACGGAAGATCTCGTCCTGGTACTGGTCGAGCACGGGCTGGTCGCGCAAGCCCATCTTCGTGATGAGGCTGCGGCGGATGCCGTCGAGGATATTGGTGCCTTCACCCTCGGCTGCGAGCATCTGGCTCAGCAGGTCTTCAACCTGCTCGGATGCGACCACTTCGCGCAGCAGCTGGCGCAAGGAGACGATGGTGAGCGGGCCGTCGTCGTTGGTTTCGTAGATGGAGTCGCGCGAGTCCCAGCCATCGGCCAGCCGGGTGGGCCGCAAGCGGGTGCGCTCGACTATCTCTACCTGCTTGCCACTGGGCAAGACGAAGTCTTCGCCCACCGGCAAAGATGCCAGGCGACCTACGGGTGCCTTGTAGCTGGCAAGCAGGCCTGGCACGCCCGAGACTGGTGCCGCTCGGCAGATATAGTAGACGGATTCTTGGCCACCAGCATCCATCACGACGACACGAGCGATGGCCGGCTCGCTCGCCAGGATCTGGTTGCTTTCGAGGTTGGCGACGTTTACCGCGTTGATCTTGTTGATCAATTTTTCTGAGGTCGCCGAGTTGGGATTGGCGAGCGAATCAAAGGCCAGCCCCTGGCTTCGCATATCCGTCACGGCACGCTTGGCCACGCTCTCCAGCATGTGAAGTGACTCGGTGGCCACTTGATCAACATGCTGCTTGGATTCCGGCGATAGACTCATTTTCATTTCCCTACCAGGTGATATGTTTTAAGCTGTTCAGGAACGAAGTCCCTTCCTCTACCCCTGCGCGCACTATTGACGAGGTACCGAGTGCGATCGCGGGGGCATGTGCATATATCTTTCACACTGTATGAGAAGGAGTTTGGCTCCCATCCGCTGTGAAACTTACGGCACGCCATCCGGTCTTGCCCTGTTTGTTGGTACGTCTGATGGCCAGACAAGAAACGTCGTATCGCTGCCCCTGCGCAAACACAGTGGCGAGCGCAGGGGGCACAAAGACATTGTCCCGGGCGGTGCGGATGAAGGCGAAGTCTTTGTTCGCCTGCCGCTCCAGCATGCCGCAAAGTGTCTCGCACAGACCAGGAAGCGAGAGAGCTTCAGATGGCCGCCAATCCAGGGGTGGTCCCTCGGGCGTCGCACGGCCAACTTCCACCAGTGTGCCGGGGGGTAGGCTAGCCAGCTGGGGGAACTTACGGTGCAGCAGCGCGAAGCCAGCGTCGATGCTGGTGGCGACGTAGCTGAGAGCTTTCTCAGCATTGATGTGGTCGATCACGCCTTTGGTGTAGGCGAGGCTTTGCCGATCAAGATCTTGCAGCAGTGCATTGGCCGCAGCCTGCACATTGGGCAGGTTCTGCAGCTTGTTGTTCGCCACGGCCTGCCGGTACCAGTCACTGGCGAGCAGCTGCGCCAACACCTGTGGCACCTTGAACCCATGCTGTTCGCGATACTGAAGCGCCAGGCTGGCTTGCAGCGCAGCTTCATTGAATCGGCCCGCCAGCGCCAGCCGCTGCGCGAGGTGAATGCGAACCTTGGCAACCTCTTGCTCTTCCCGGGCCAGCTGGGCGGCATGGGTGTAACAGATGAGTGCTTCGCCTGGCCTTGCGGCTTCCATGATTTCACCCAGCAGGGCCCAGGGCCAGGCCGATCGCGACTGCCGGTGCAGCACCGGTGCCAGGCGCTTAATGGCCAGGTCTGCCTCCCCTTGAGCTAAGTGCAGCTTGCTCTGGTAGTAGTTGAGCCACTGGTCGCTGGGATCGTCCTGCAGAGCTTGCTCAAGTACGCCCAGACCCCACTCGATCAGTGAAGGGTCCGATTCCGAATCGGCTGCCTGGGCTGCAGCTTCTCGGCATATGGCCCTGGTGAATCGCCTCTGAAGGCTGTCGAGGGTCTTGCCTTGGTCGTTGACGAAAGCGACTTTGTCCTCGTCTGAGAAATCGTCGACGCCGGCCCAATAGGCAAAGCCAAGAAACCACTGCCAGTCCTTCGACACTTTGCCTGCAAGGCGGATCATTTGCGAGAAGGCACTGTCCTTGCGCAACGGGTTCGCGATCTTGGTGAACTCACGCATGCAAGGCGTCAATTGGCCGGCCAGTGCACCAGGTGACAGACGCTTCTGTTCGTAAGCCTCGACAAGCTTCTTCGCTTGGTCATATAGCACCCAGGCGTAAGCCCGCAGAAACCAAACATCGTTCGTATTTGCCGGGTACTCGGCCCGCGCCATTTCCAAGGCTTCGGCAGCGCGCCCCTGCTTGCGTAGCTTAGAAATCTCATAGGAGCTCATGGCGGCTCTTACTTGTTCGCCGCCATCAGGCGCTGCACTTCGTCGTAGAGACCGTGGCTGCAGCCTGGGCCGCCAACCTCCTGAGCGGCCGTCCAAGTGGAGGCTCCGTCGTAGGTGAAGTCGATGTCGCCCTTGCGGACATCGTCTGCAAAGCTCACCCGCAAGCGGTACGGCAGTGACTTGTACCCCGTTCGCTGAATGATCGAGCCACCGAGTGTTGCCTCCAAGCGGTCGAGGAACTCCTGAATGAACTGGTCAGGCTGTGCCCCAGCTTGATTGCTCGCCAGCGCATGGAGAGAGATCAGCGCCTCGCTTGCCAGTTGGCTGTCAGAGAACGCGCTCGGCACAGCCCCCGTGCGGCCCACGCGATGCTTCTTATCGTAGTAATACTGCACTGCCGCACGCTTGCCGCCTCGCACAAGGGTGTAGCGTTCGCAATACTGCTGGTGTTGCAACTGCTCGATGCTGATTCCCTGAGCGTCCCATGCCGCTCGCAGTTTCTGGTGGGTAGGCATCAGAGGAGCGGTCATGCTCGAAAACGAGAGCCGGAGCCAGTCCGGGTCAGCAGTGAAATCCTGAGTACCGGGCTGATTAGGGCCAGCACCTGAGGGGGCTAGTTGTGTCCACGCTATGGCACTCACCGGCGAGAAGTCCGGCGGATTCACTACGACCAGCTTGTTGACCGCCCGGGTAATGGCCGTGTAGGCCCAGCGAAAAAATGATGCATTGCGGGATCCGGCATTGGATTCGAAATCCACAATGACCGTGCTCCACTCGCCGCCCTGGGCCTTGTGGCACGTTAGGGCATATCCGTACTTGACCTGAATTGCATTGAAGTACGGGTCGTGACGGATGGTGCGGCGGAACTCAGCCGATTTTGGATGCAGGTCTGGGTGACGCCTGCGAAAGTCCACCAACAGCGCCCGCTGTTCCAGCGGAGATAACTCGCGATGGGGCGAGTCGAGCAGATTCTCCAGCACAAGGCATCCTGTCTGGATGATGGTGCCATCAGCATCGCGGAAAGCCACGGTGACACCTCGAAACGACAGGACAACATGGTGCCCACCCTTGAGACCAACTGGAACCTTCTCCGATTCCGCATTGACCTCCTTGACCTTGACGAGGTCCCCATTGCTGAGAAGGTGCGTCGGTGAGTTTCGGTTCACCAGCAGGGTCTCGCCCACTTGAATGGGCAGGCTCGCATCACCCCATCGTCGGTCACGAATGTTTCTGTTGTACTCCAGCGCCGTGGCATTGGAATGCACGACAGCGACGTTGGATTCTTTTGTCTGTAGACCCTGAATGATCAGTTCGACCGCACCTGTCGCATCGACCTGTTCAATGTCTTTTCCGTTGGGCTTCAGTGAAAAGGCATTGAAGCGGCTGGCCATCATGGCATCACGCAGCTCCGTCGCGCGCTCAAGAATGGTACTGCCCTGTGCTTGGCGCATCACTGCAGTCAGATCAAACGAGGAGACCCGCAGCTTGAAGTGTTCGGCCAGATAGGCATCGGACAACGCCGGTGACGAGTTCTCGCCAACGGGGGGGAGCTGCGCCGGATCGCCGACAAACAGCAGTTTGGTGAGGTGATCAACGGCGCGCCCTGGCCTCCTCGATCGAGCGAACGTGACGATGTCCTTGAGCAGTCGGCCGGAGCCAAATTGCATGAAATCACCGTGATTCTCCTTGTCCCCGACCATGGACGATTCGTCAATCACAAACAGTGATGCCGTCGACTCTTCCTCCTTGAGGGGAAAGATCATCCGCACGCCCGGGTCGTTAGCGGTCTCTGCCTCTTCATTCACCTCTAGATGGGTCAGCGTGTAAATCGCCCGATGGATCGTCGAACCCTCGTGGTCAGGCTTGCCTGTGATCTGCTTGATCTTGTTGCCGAGGATGCGTGCGGCCCGTCCTGTCGGTGCCAAGAGCGCGCATGAACGGTGCATATCCTCCAGCATGTCGACCAACTTGGCAACGAGCGTGGTTTTTCCCGTGCCTGCACTGCCACGCAGGATGAATGCATCCTGATTTTCGTCGAGCAAAAACGCCTTGATCGCGACCAGGGCTTCCCGTTGCTCGCGTGTTAACTCGATTGACACGCCGATCACGCTCTGGTTTCGCCAACCACGATCGTGATTTCGGCTTCGGTATAAAGGCTGAGTTGTGCTTTGATCTCATGGAGTTGCTGAATCAGCGCATCAATGTCCGCCGACGAGGTCAGCTTCCAGGGCACGCTGATCTGCTGCGTGAGCTTGACCGGGCCTTTGGTGCCGGTCTTGGCGCGCTCTTCTTCGATTCGCTTTCGTTGGCGCTCTTGCCCTTGGCGCTGGATGGTCTTCTTTAAAGCCTTGATCGTCGAGCTGATGTCGTAGTCGCGGGCAAGCAGCTTCTTCAATCCCGCTAGATCTTGCGACGCAACCAGTGCCAAGCCATCAAGCTGCGCGACGGTGTTGCCGCGTTCTTCCTGGTTGAACTCGGCCCACTCGGGCACACGCTGCAATTCTTCGGCACCTTCAGCCAGGCGTTGTTTTTGTTGTGCCGTCAACGTGATCACGGCCTCGCGCACACGGCCCTTCAGGTGCGTCAGCTTTGAGCTGAACTCGGCACCGTGCTGGTGGAAGCCCTCCTGCCCCAAGCGCTCGGCCAGCTGCTTCAGGTCATCGGCCAGTTCGCGCTGCAACTCACCGGGCACGCCGGTGTCCGGCAGGGCTTCAATGTCTGTCCGGTGCGATTGCAGTTCACGTAGCGTGCCGTCCAGGCCTTTGTCGAGCGCGCGCTTCGCGTCGGCAGCCCACTTAAGGTTGTCGTAAAGGGCTGAGGTTTCGGCACCCAGACGTTGCGGCGCATCTGATGCGTCGGTGAGCAGAACGTCTGCCAAGTCTTGGGTCAGCACACGCACCCGATCGACGCCGATCAGGCCAAGACCCGAAAGCCGCTCAGCCAGCGGACCGTAGTCGTGCTGAAAACGCGGAAAGTGCTTGCCTGCCGCCAGGCTGACTTCCTGCTCAAGCGGAATCACGGAGTCGCCCACCAGTTCGGTCAATCGTTCGGCGGCGCGGCCGACGGTTTCGATGGATGGACGCTCGTCGCGCAGCGCCACGCCAATCTGCTTGAAGCTGGTGTTGGTCTTTAGCGCCTCGATAGCTTGCTGACCCGCGGCGGTAACCTCGCGGCCGGACACCTTGAGCTTGATCTCGCCGGCAATCAACATGGCAGACAAGATGTAGCGGGTAGTGTCGGGCGACCAGCCGAAGGGATCGGCACTGAAATCGTCCAGCAGCTTCTTGCCGTCGATGGTGCCGCGCTTGTCGACGTAGTCTCGGATGCTGACCATAGCCTTGTGATCGGTCTTGAACGACGGGCGCCCAGACACAACCTGCACCAGCCCCAGCGGATCGATGGCCGAGGTGATGGCCGCAGGATTCCCAACCTTGAGGAAACGCTCAGCCGTGTCGGTGCTGACCCTGAAAGGGGCTTCGACATATCGGTCGAACACTTGGACAGCAGCGTCGGCCAGCAGCTTCTTAGCAGCCTCAAGCAGGTCGACGTCCAGAGCGGTGACGGCCGTGGCTTGTCCGCGAAAGACGAAGGAGCCCGCCTGGAGGGTCTGCTTGATCTTGCTGAAGAGTTGCGGAAGCAGCGTCTTGGCCACGCGGTCCAGTTGGCCGGCGCAGTAGTCCTTGACCTCTTGGTCCGGTTCACCGCGGTGAATCTCTGCGATGCGCTGGCAGCGATAAATTTCGCTGGCCAGGTCATCGAGTTCGGCGTTCGTCCGCGTCAGCAAGCCGATGAGGTTGCGCCCGGCGCGGCTGCGTGAGTCGTCGAGCATGCGGTTACGGGCCACGTCGTAGTCACCTGGCGACACCAGTTCCACGACGGTCTGGATGGCGTTTTGGTCGCCGGCCAGGCCGGTGAGAGAACTGCCGGCCTGCACTTTGAGGCCGGTTGCCACCGCCAAGGTGCCCTGCAAGCTGACGCGCGGCAGTGGATTGAAGGTCTCGCGTAGCGCGTCGTTGAAGATGCGTTTGACGTCGACAGTGCGCAGGGCGATGGCGCCGCGCTCTTGTTCGATGTCGCGCAGCTTCTCGCTCAAAAAGACCAGGTTGCCGTCCTTCTCGCCCAGGGGCACATGCACGTCGGCCACCATCTCGGCGGCGGCTTTGCGCACCGCGTCCAGTTGGCCCGCTGCAGTGACGCCCGGATGCATCAGGTTCGCTATGTTCTGCACGGTGACCGGGATGTTGCCTAGGATCTGCAGCACGGCGACGGACTTGGCGATGCCTTGGTGCAGCGGTGAGTCCGGGAAGCGGATCAGCACTTTGCCGACGGACTGGTGCACCGAGGCGAAGGCGCGGCGGATGTCCTTTTCCAACTCGTCGTACAGCGTCACCGTGTTGGCCAGCCAGCCGATCGGCTGGTCGGCCATGGACTTCGTGCCGCTCTCGCCCTTCAAGACGTCCTGAATCACCTTGATGGCCGAGCGCAGGCCGATACCGCCGGTGGACTTGGCCAGCGCGCCCAGCAGGTGCAGCAGGATGTCAAAGTGCGCCGGCAGGAAAGGGTACAGGTTGATAAAGTCTGTTCGGTTGAGATCCGCGTCGTAATATTTGGCGTCTTGCAGCTTCGTGTTGTGGCGCAGCGCCTGGCCATGCGCGTCAAAGAGCGCGCCGAGTTCATTTGCGCCCGCGGGCGACTTGCCCAGCAGCCGCCGGTAGCAGATTTCCTTGATGTCGCTGGACTCCAGATCAATCTGGATCGGGAAGCGGTCCTTCAGCTTGTAGAGCTTGTCGGAGTTGAGAGATGCGCGCGGGTCGTCTTCGGTCAGCGTTTGCTGCGCGGTGGAGATGATCCAGACCCTACCTTCGCCCAGGCGCTTCAGGTTCTTGGCGAGGCCGTCCAGGTTAAGGATGAGGTTGTCGCGTGACGCAACGTACTGGCCGACCTCGTCGACGATGAAAATGATGTTCTGCTTGTCGCTCTTCTCACGGACGATGTCGATCATTTCCTGAACACGCTGGTCTTCGAACTGGAAGAAGCCATCGGTACGCGATGAAAACGACTTCGCGTCGGGGAACAGCGCGGGGTACATCTCGTGCGCAAACTTGGGGATCAGCGCATCGGTGGCCAAGGGGTTGTTCTGCACCCGCGCCCAAGTGACACCTGGCATGGCCGAAGCCACCTTGGTATGCAGTTCAGCAGTGCGGCCGTCCTTCTCGACCATGCGCTCGAACGCGGCGACCTTCAGGTTTCTAGAGTAACCAGCCCACTGCAAGACCTTGAAGTACAGCACCGTGGAGACATCTTCCATGGTGGCGCCAGCCAACATCTCGCTGGCCAGATCCAACATCACCACGGCGGCAGGCAGGCGCTGCGCCACGGTCCCCAACAGTGCTTTGGTCTGCGGCTTGTGCAGCCGGTCTTGCAGGTGTTTCAGAAACGGGGTGCCGTCGATCTTGCATTGATCGTCGAACGCCAAGCCCAGGTACTTGGTGAAAGAGCTCTTGCCTGACCCGTAAAAGCCGGACACCCAGACGCCCACCTCGTTCTCGCCGCCCACCTCCATCGCCAGTTGCATGCGGTCGAGTAGCTTGCGGAACTGCTCTTCGATGCTCTCGGTGACCACGTACTCTGAGATCTCGGACTTGAGGCGGTTTTCCTGCGACGCACCATAGGTGATAACCTTCTCTATGTTGCGGAAAATGTCTTTGGTGGGGTCGAAGAGGGTTCGGATGTTCATTGTTATTCCCTGGAGACTGATGCGGGCTCAACCGCCAACGTGGACGGATCGGTAGTTGCCATCCGCCGGGTAGAAGCCCAAAAACTTGAGGTTCGTCTTGCCGGTTCGAACGCCGGGATAAAAGAACACGGTGGGCACATGAAACTTGCCCATCAGCTGGCTTTCGATGGCGCCGATGCGAAGGAAGGGATGCAAGGCTTCCAGGTCGGTGACCAGCATGACGGCGTTGCGCTTGCCTTCGAGCGGCTCCAGGGCGCTCTCCAGGCGTTTGAGCAACGCGCCTTCGCCAACCAGGATGTCAGTCAGGGCCTTGTTCGTGCGTGCCCAATCCAATGAGGCCGAGCGGTCTTCTATGGTGCACAGGGCCCACAGAGGATCTGCCTTCAGGACCGACCAGATGTGCTCTGCCATCGAGAATGTATGCACGTCCCAGCCTTCTTGATGGAGTTTCGAGATCCACGCTGGCATTTGGCGCTTGACCTCGAGAATCTGCTCCGGCGGGAAAACCAGGTAAAAGACAGGCTCGAAGCTCGCCGGACCAAGGTCGCGGCCATGCCGAATGCGCTCGCGCAACTCGTCGAAGTCAGCTTTAAGTGAGGACATCGAGCAGAGACTCCATGGTTTGGTGTTTCCAACTGATCCGGACAACATCGCCTGCCGCCTGGACGATCAACAGGCCCTTCAGCGACAGCTGCTTGAGCTCGCCCAGCACAGCTTGCCGGTCCAGGCCGAACAACATCCAGTCCTCGTGGCCGAGCAAAGCGTTGTCGCCGACGCCGGCAAAGTGGAGGTCGTACGCCAGGTAAGCAACGACCGGGAAAGCGATTCGAAACGGCAAAATGCGGCGGCTGGAGCGTTGGCCCCGCTCGAGCAAGCCATAGTCGGCGCAGCAGCCGGTGAGGTACCGCGACACGCGGGGAATGGTAGTTTGCGACCAGCGCGTGGCCGTCAGGCCATCGTCGATCGCGCGTTCGACAAAGGCCCGTGCGTCGTCGTTCGTGACGTGGGTGTAGCTGCCTGCATAGCGCGACCAATACACCTGTCGGATGAAATCAGCCAGGATCGGGTTCGCCCGTGCTGTGAAAAGCATCATGGCCTGCGCCAACTCGGCAGCGGTTAGTGCTGTAGCGAGCCGCTTCAAGTGCGCCGCGGGCGCGCCGCCGGCGACGAGGTAGCGGGGCTTAAAGCATTCAATGACCACATTGCGCAAGCGCCGCGCCGTCACAGTCGTGAATCGGCCTGAAGCCAGCGAGGATGCCTGCAACTGTGGTGGCGTCATCCCAGGGGTCCAGATGTCGAGCAGAGTCTTGGTCTCGTCGACCAAGCCGAGGCCGGCCTGGAGTTGTGTGGTGTACGGTGGTGGTGCCAACGTCACTTGACCAAGTACGGGTAGGCTTTGACGTTGGTGGACAGCGCCTTCACATAGACACCGGCGATCGACTTCGCTATGTCAGGTTGGCTCAGCGCGCTTATGGAACCGACTGAAATCGGCCCTTCGATGGCACCCACGTCTGTATTGGCCATCTTCACCAAGCTCGCCAGCGCAGTCTCTTTCTCCTGAGGCAGTTCGCTGATGATCGCAGCGCCCTGGGTACTCTGCACAAGCGCGTGAAGATCCTGCTCTACCTCTTCGGGCAAGCGGAACAGGTGGTAGCTGCCTATGCTGAGATGTTCGTCGTGTAGCCGGCGGGCGGCTTCTACAGCGCCATGGTACTGGGCCAGCGAAGCCGTCCTGGGCGCGACAAACTGCAGCGATCGGTTGCTGTAGTCGCCAAAGAAGCTAGTCGCCCACCAGCTGTACTGGCCGCGCTCGCCCAAAAGACCGACTAACAGGCGCAGTTTAAGGAATGTTGGAAGGTAGGGGTCCATGGTTCAAGAAAAAGCTTTGACGGCGCAGTCACTCACCTCCGTCAATGGAATCTATGATGCGATCGTATTAATTTGCGTCAAATTGTTCATAAGCTTAACCTGCTTGTACTCAGATTTTTGCATTTGAAGGGTGGCAGCCCCTCGAAAACTTAATGACCGGTCACGAACACGTCACCGTTTTCGGGGCTCCGTCTGCAGTACTCCGATCGAGCCATTAGGCGTAATTTCACCCTCGATGTCGCATCTAGCCGTGACAGTATCCACCGTTCCACTTTTCAGCTCTGTGGAGGGTAGTAGGGATTATTCAGGACATTCAGCAACTCAAAACCGCTGTAACAACGCTTGCTGGTTGCCCAGCAACTCATTAATTTCCTTTTCGAGCGCACGTAGTTCAGAACGAAACCCTCCCTTATAGGCATTACGCGATGCTCTTTGCTTACCTGCGTCGCTTTGCGGCCCGGTCGACGCGGTCCACGGCGACCAGGTCCGTATCCGTTCTGACTGCTGTTGCCGTTGCTCGGGCGTCCATTTTCGTGCTGCCATGTGGTTCCTCAACTAATAGTTCGGTTGGCGATGCCTGGATGTTTTCCACGCGAGAAGGTGGCGGCCTGCCGTTGTTGACCTGCTGCGTCTGCGCAATATTGGTTTGCTTGACGAAAGCGACCTGCCGGGGATTCTTGACATCAGCCAATGTTTGCAACGTGCTACGGCAGCCCGCTTGCGAGCGAAGGGCGAGTTGCGCCAGGCATTGGACAGCCTGCGGGGTCTGCGCCTTTTTTGCCCGCAGAGCAAAGTCAGCGAACATGCTTTGCAGCGCGACAGCTTGGCCCATCAGCATGCTTTCGACCTGCCGCATGTCTCCTTGGTGAATGGCTTTCGCCTGCTCGTGCAGCCCTTTCAGAATCATGCCGGGATCCGTTGTGGTCGTTCCGATATACGAATTTGCGATGGCGATACTGGCAAAGTCGCCGCTGGTGATGAGATCTGAATGAAGGACTGCATCACTAACAGGCTTGGCCTTACTGGCCGAAGTGACTACCTGCGGGGCAGGTGCCGGCACCACGTCGGTCTTTCGTGTTTGCTTGTTATTTGTCATGACATTCCTGCAGAGGCAAGGAGTTTGAAAAAAAGAGCGGAGTGATGCATTCACCGTCAGCGATGAATTGGTCCTCATACGCATTCCACAGCAACAGACCCGATGGGCAACGCTCCGCGTACTCCAGGCCCCGGCCGGCGGCAATGCACGTGGGACAGTTGAAGTGGTGCGCGTAATAAGCCGCGGCCCGTGCAGGCCAGGCCATCAAGTCAGGCACCACCGGCGGCTCGACGTTCCATCCAGCAAGTTCGTGCGTCGACAACGCGTCCGGACCGTTATCAAGCCCAGCATGAAACTCGTTAGCGTTCATGGCCGTCTTGAACTCACGGCTTCCTTGTGCCAGATCGAGTGCATGCGCTGCATCGATCAGCAGGTCGGTGCGGATCGGCTGCTCGACGTCATCGGGTAGATAAGGGCTCGCCGTAGCCTTAAAACAGGTGGGGTCGGTGGGGGCCGTGGGGTCAGTTGCCTGAAACCCGTATGGATACTGGCTTTGAGCGTCCCCACCAGTCATTTCGAGCTCCTCGCGCTCCCCACCACCATAAGGCAGTAGGGAACGCAGTGTCAATGCCGGGGGGACAAGGACAACCGCATGGCTATTGGCTCTGCGGCCGTTGTCCCCACTGACCCCACCGTCCCCCCTGGTTGGCAGCAAGTTGACAAGGGAAATAAATTTGAGCGCCATGGTCATGTCTCCAGAATCGTGCTGCTGACCACATACACCCGCTGATTACTTTCCCCTTTGATCCGGCGCTTGACGCTGTAGCGGACCTTGCCCGACTCGATGCCTGATTCCAGGTGACCGGCCTCGACCAGCACCTTGCACACCGCCGGCACATCGAACCCGGCGCACACTTCACCCTGAAAAACGCTGGGATCGATCAGGTACTCGTGCCCGGCGCCCGCCTTGCGCCGCCAGCCGGCGCGATTGATGCAGGCGCGATAAAGGCCTTCGTGGCCAACATCCAGGTCGGTGAAGCGTGCTTCCTCGTGCTTGGAGATGAAACTGCGCACCGCCTCGATCATGGCGCCGGGCTCGGCATTGGTGGTGGTGCCGCGCGCCGACAGCCATTCGGCAAAGCAGCGCTTGACAGCATGAACTGCTTCGCCTGGTCGCCAGCCGGTGATCTCGTTGGCGCTGGCCAGCTCTCCTGCAACGGCAAGCAGTGCAAACCGCTCGCAGACCCGGTGCACCTGGCCGCCGGTTTCCCCTAGGGGCAGACAGTCCTGAACAAACAGGCTGACCTCCTGCTTGATCAGCGCAGGCAGTTCACTGGCGCCTTCCGACAAGACCCTGGCAAACGCCAACACCGCATGCCCATGGTGCGCTGCCGCCCCGGCCTTGATCGCCGTGGACAGGGCCGCGCCATTGGGGTAGCCGTGCAGGGTGTCGAACAGCCCCAGGCCCTGGCCGGCGTCGGCTTGCACATCGACCAGACGCACCTCCTGCCCGGCCTTGGCTTTCTTGCCGCCGTCGGCCATGTGCTGCGCCAGGCCAATCTCGCCGGCACTCAGGAGCAGCAGCTGCCAGCTTTGCCGAGGCTTGGCGCTGCCGGTGCGCGCGCTGCGCTGCTTGCCCTGGCCGTTGGCCAGCATGTACGCGATCTCTCCCGCTTCCCTGGGGTCGACCTGGGCCAGCTCGTCCATGATCAAGAGCGTGTCGTTGTGTAGCGCCGCCAGCGACTCGATGCCGTTGGACGTCGCACGCCAGCGATTGACGTAGCTGGGAGGACCAAACAGCGAAGCGGCCGCTGCCAGTGCGGTGGTCTTGCCGGTCGACGAGTTGCCCTTGAGGTTGATGCCGCCCGACTCCAGCCCCGAGAATTCAAGCAGCAGGGCGCCAAAGCCCGCGCACAAGGCGAGCACGCAGCGCGAGTTGCACGCGCACAGCGCTGCGACCTCGTCGCGCCAGCCTTCGGCCGTGCCCGCTACCGCATAGGCGCGCGACACGGTCTCGGCTTGGAACCGCACGACTTCCGCGGACTCGCCGACAGCCTGGTCGGGCAATACAAACACAGAGGCGTCCGGGCAGTGGTACCAGCCCGTCTTGTCGACGCCGCGCGCCCGAAGGTCCGTCTTGGTCTCGCCCAGGTAGCTGGCCAGTGCGTTGCGCATACTGAAAGCCGATGAGATTTCCAGCCCACCGGCAGCCAGTTCGCGCCGCACCTCGGCACCGTCGCCCTGCAGCGCGGCCATGGGCATAGCCCATTCATGGGAGCGACCATCGGGGTCTTCCCACTGCAGCAGCTTGCCCCACTGGGCCGACAGCGGATCACGGATCATCGCCACCACGTCGAGCCGTGCGCAGACAAACTCGGATTTTTCCGGTTTCTCGTCAACGGCAGGCGTTACCAGAAATACGCCTTTGCTGGTGACCTTGAACCGCCCCGTGGCTGGAGGCAACGTTGTCGGCCTTGCAGGGGCTGTTGCCAGATTGACAGGCAGCTCGGGCGGCGGTGATCTGGTCGCGTGCGCTGGCGCCACGCCGTTGCTCCATTCGGCCACAGAGTCCATGAGCAGTTCGAGCGCATCCATTTAGATAGCCTTCACCAGAGCGGACCACACGTCAGCCCAGTCGATGTCGGAGCTTGGTGGGGTGAGCACCTGCTCGGCCAGCCCGGCCTTCCTGGCACGCTGCGCCAGCGTCTCGGCAGCGCGCTGGCCGACCTGGCTGACGTCGTTGTCAGCATAGATCATGAGGTTTTTCACCTCCTGCGGCCATTGGTAGTACGACAGGCCATGGGCTGAAATAGCCGACATCGTCGGCACCTCGGAAGCCATGAAGCACGCCAGTGCAGTCTCGATCCCCTCGGCCACGCCAATGGACGGCACGCCATGGACAAAGGCTGGCGGGTACAGCTTGACGCTGCAACCGGCCAGCCGGGCCGAGCAACCGGCGAGCTTCTTGACGACCGGCAGGTCTGCCTTGTGCCCGTCCCGGGTGAGATACGTTCGGTGCACGCTGACCAGTTGTCCAGTTGCATCCGTGACCGCGCCCAGCATGGCAGGGTAACGTCCCAGGGACCGGTCTCCATCGAAGTAGGGCAGGTGTGAGTGGTAACGCAATGCCTCAGGCCAGCAGTTCAGGCGAAGACCTCGGTTTTCGAGATACTTGGCCACTGGATCACCCGCCCTGACAGGGCACGCCAGCGCCCAGGTTTCGGCATTCCTGGCTGCAGCGAGCGCCCATTCCTCCGACTGCCTGGCTGCTGCTTTAGCCCTGGCTAGGCTCAACTCATCGGCGCGTTGCTGGCGCTCGGCCAGCGTAGGCGGCTTGGTTGACTTGGCCACCCACACGCTGGACAATCCGGTGCGGTGGTCACCATAGACACCAGTCCTGTCATCGAGAAACAGCTTGCACCAGCCCGCAGTGTCGCTGCGCTTTGACGAAGTGCTGAAGCGATACATCCGGCCTGGCAGGATCGTTTCCTTGGGGCGGTAACCCGTCATGTCTTCGATCGCTTGTGCGAAGTCTTCTGCGGGATCAATCATGGTTTTCACCCCACGCCCACGCGAGAACACCCAACTCGGAAGACATTATGTGGCGGACTTTGTGGTTCTTGATGGCGAAATAGCTCACAGGACCGTCTCGCCCGTCAGTACGGTACACCCGGGCATTTTGCTTAGGAAAGTAAGCATACATTCCCGGAAATGGTCCTGTCAGTGGTTTGGTAGGCTTGGCAAGGTCATGTTCCTGGATGCTTGGATGAATGTCTTGCACCGCTGAGGAGCTAAAATTTTTGTTAATGCGGCTCATGCGACTGCTCCACTTGTGTGGGCTGCTGCCGTTACATCATCAGCACTTTTGATTTTCGATTGCTGCATGTCCAGGACGGTCGTAGTCATGGCTGGGCTATTAAAAACCGTTACCCCTTCCATCCGCTTCATGTGAAGGCGTTCAACCAACTTGCGGACTTCAGCATCGTTCATGCCCGCAATGCGCGCTGCGTTAATGGCCTGTACTTCATTGCAAGGCCAGCCTACAGAGCGTTGTCCGATTTGCACAGGCTTCGTGAAAAGCCCCGCCTTGATGGCGTTGTAGATGCTGGCGTGACTGCGATGCCCCGTTTCAGCTTTGATGGCTGGCATTCTAAGAATCTTCATTACTATCCCCTATCTGGCCTTGTCGGCCGTTGTTGCGATGGGGCAAGTTTCAGATTTTAGGAACGCGCTGTGAACCCTGTTTGCTAGCTTGCCGTAGGGTGTGCTAGCAAGGTGAACAGTCTTCCAGCAGAGGCTACGGTGTGCCGGTAGGACGTAGTTTTTTCCATTCACCAACCCAATCCCGAACTGTCCTAAATGTCACAGGAACGCGGTTTTTAGAGATAGCTTCTGCGGCTGAATCCATACTTTTATATTCCACCATATGGGCGTCAAGCCACGTGAAAACTTCTTTTTTCATAGCTCGGTTTTCAGAATGCCGGGCTTCAGAACCTCGCTTTGCAAAGTCCTTTATTGACTCTGGTTGGTTTTTTCTAAGAGACCATGTACCAATGACTATTCCAAGCCAGTAATTAGCTTTTGATATCGAACGCCATGCTTGCAAAAATTTTAAATCTCTCTGTACTTTCATTGCATCAACAGCATGCTGACCTTGCCCCTGGATTGCGTATCCCATAACCGAGATCATGAACTGGCTTGCCTCGCATGAAGCCAGGTTTGCTCGAACTGCATCGGGCTGACGTAAGCCAGCGTCGAAT
>Ga0308165_1002010_pt1 | contig 26043 bp, 20 predicted proteins | sample PhyWR2_FD_201032 | JGI IMG/M metagenome (GOLD analysis project Ga0308165, IMG submission 201032) | Phyllosphere microbial communities from UC Gill Tract Community Farm, Albany, California, United States - DLSLW.R2 | ecosystem: Host-associated > Plants > Phyllosphere > Unclassified | place: USA... | reverse complement strand
ACCTTGCCGCAGCATTGCAGGAGACCAAAATTCCAAAGAATACCTTGCCGCAGCATTGCAGGAGACTAAAATTCCAAAGAATACCTTGCCGCAGCATTGCAGGAGACTAAAATTCCAAAGAATACCTTGCCGCAGCATTGCAGGAGAATAAATTGATAATAAAATCAATTATTCAGTAACATCAAGATTCAAAGAAACAGCGTTTTTTACCGGTTTAATTCTGAGTATGGTACCATCTGTTTTCGAAAAACCACCTGCAATGGCTTTTATGCCGTAAGCCATTCCTTCGAAGTTGCAATTAAGCTGTTTGGCATCTATTTTACCAAATGGTAATTTAGCAGTTTCAGCCGTTGTAAGATCCAGATACCAATCTATTTTTTCTGTACCAACAAGCTTAACTGTAGCAGTTTTTTCATTCAGTTCAATTTCTAACCGTCCTTTTACCGAAGTTAAAGGCCATGAAACATGAACAGTGTTTTTACCATCATCTGTAAATTTTGGTGTTCCTCCAAGCAACTGGATTTCTTTTCCATCAATTAGTGCCTTTAATCTTAAACCCGCCAAAAGGTCTTTTCCGCTCCAAAGGTATCCATCCACAACAGGCAGCGTGAAGAAGGAACACTCGTTTGATGTGGCAACTTCGGTGGTATATTTATCAGGAAAAGCTTCATTAAATAAGTGTATATCACGTATTCTTAATCCACTTTTCTCCCACAAAATGTTCATTCTGTAAAAGCGGCTATTGTACCATAGTGTTTTTAAATTGCTGCCCTCTATATCTTTCGTTACCGAAAATGATGTAGCAGGTGTTACTTTGTAATTCTTTTTAAACCAGATGCCCGATTGTTCCATGGTTTCTACCCTTACCTTGCCTTCCTGTTTTAACCTGGCAATAAGCGGCATCTGTATTTCGAAACCCTTTGCCATATCTTTCCAGGTAAAAGAATTTTCCTGTCCGGCCTGCGTATAATTAAACCCAAGTGAGTGGTCGTGGGTAAAAGTATTAAAGAACCAGTCTACCCAGCCTTTATCACCTCCGCCAAATTTATAAACGGGTTCTAAAGTAATCACACCTTGCCTTTCAGTACCCAGGCCAGTATCGTATTGCCTGATGGGATCGCTGCCCAGCATCCTGAAAATAGGGACAGGTATTTGGTTGGCTGCATTTTGGGCTGGCATATACGAGTTTATTTTGCTTGGGTAATAAGCCTGGTTCCAATAACCACCCCATAAAGTATATCCATCGGTTCCATACTGATCTTTACAGTTGCTTGAAGCGATGATATGATATTTTTGGTACATGTAATTTAAACTATGTGCATCGATAAACCAGGAGCCTACCGATTTAGGGTAATAGCCAAATACCTTTTTAAAATCGGCCATATACACATCAATAATCTTTTCGCGCTCTGCTGGTGTGTAACCCGTGGCAAAACCTACGTCAGCATGCCAGTCCCAAGGGTAACGCCCTCTCCATTTAAGGCCTGCTTTTTCTATTAAAGGTTGAGGCAATTCCCACCATGCGCCAATTTCGAAAGACTTTTTTGGTAATGCAGTTAATAATTTCTGATACCTCTGGTCTATCAGCGCATCGTACTGAAGCAAAAAAGTTCCCGGAAGTTTGTATTTCTTCATCATCTCTACCTGCTTAACAACAGTTTGATAGAGCACATCTTCGGTAATGCTGGCATCTCTGGGTTCGAGCAACCGTATAAAGTTTACGATGTTTACAATTTTTGGTCCATCGGCACTTTGTTTCCCATCTCGGCTACCAATCGCTATAAAAGATGTTAGGGTAACAAAAATGCAGCACAGCAAGGTGGTAATTTTATATTTCATCATCGTTTAGATTGCTCATTTATGGTGAATGGTAAATGAATTGCCTTTCGGTAAAACACTAAATTACGATTTGTTTCAGAATGGAAGTATCTTATCTACACAACTACTAAATCGTTACACTAATCGTAACCGAAATACGTAAGCGCTATATATTTTAAGGTATGAATACGACTGGGTGGCAACAACTAAATTAAATCTAGAGCCAATTGTTAAATCACTTTTATCTGACAAACATTTCCATGTTAAGCCCGTTAAATATTCAGTAAAAATTATGATTATGTCAATATTAGCAAATAAAGTGGCTCTTGTTTCAGGAGCAGGTTCAGGAATCGGTCGCGCGATTGCCATTACTTATGCAAAGGAAGGTGCCAAAGTAGCGATAGCCGATATCAATGGTGCACATGCAGAAGAAACAGTTAAAATGATCAAGGAAGCTGGTGGCGATGCTTTTGCCATCACCGCCGATTCATCAAAAGCTGCAGAAAACAAAACCATTGTAGAAAAAGTAGTTGCAGAATATGGCCGACTGGATATTGCCTGCAATAATGCAGGTATGGGCGGTCCTGCTAAACCAACTGGAGAATATGAACCTGAAGAATGGGATCGCGTAATTGCCCTCAACTTAAACGGTGTATTTTATGCCTGTAGGTATGAATTAGAGCAAATGGAGAAAAACGGTGGCGGATCGATCATTAATATTGCTTCTATCCATGGCAAGGTAGCCGCTCCTAACAGCCCAGCTTATACGGCTTCTAAACACGCGGTGGTTGGGCTTACTAAAAACATTGCAGTAGAATATGCACAGAAAAATATAAGGTGTAATGCCGTTGGTCCGGGCTATATCGAAACACCTTTATTATCTGCCAACCTCGATCAGCAGGCGCAGGATGCCATTGCAGCCAAAAGCCCGATTAACAGATTGGGAACAGCACAGGAGATTGCAGATCTGGTTACTTTTTTAAGTTCCGACAAATCATCTTTTACTACAGGAAGTTACATTATCTCTGATGGTGGTTATACCGCAGTTTAGGAAGATCTAAAATTCCTTTTCACAAAAAGAATTGTATCATAAAGGCAATTTCTCATTAAATGATGTCATGTTGAACCTGTCGAAACACTTTAAGAGGCATTTTAGTAAGTCTTTCGAAAAGCTATCAATAACAGAATCCGCAATTCATACGTCATTCTCGCATAGGCGGGAATCTTAATGCAGCTATAAATTCTATCAAGGCATTACGATTCCCGATAAAGTCGGGAATGACGTTGGGTGGATAAATATCTTACGTCATTCTCGCGCAGGCGGGAATCTTAATGCAACTATAAATCCCATCAAAACACGATTCCCGATAAAGTCCTATCGTGTAGACACATCTCTTGGCGCTCCATTTTTTTAGCCGTTATGCTAGCTTACTTTAACAGCACACAGGTTTTACCCAAGAACGACGTCAATCCCAGGTGGCAGGCGATCAAAAAACAGTTGCAGAATAACAAAAATGGCACTACCAAACCTCAAACGCAGTGATGTTGTGTTCAACGCTTGCAAAAACTTTCAACCAGCACCAACTAACAAAACAAAGTGCCGCTGTTTTTTGATGAGCATGGGCTGGATTGACAAAGCGCTTTGGCTACTTTGGCGCTCCAAAGTAGCATGCCTCCGCGGCATAGAGCGAAAAAAAACAATATTTATCTCCAAATAAAATGTTATAAGCATTTAGGGTCAGTTAATAGCAGTAAATGTGCTAATCCTAAAGCTTCGGGTCAGCATGACGATCGCCTTGGATAAAGGGAATAAAAACTATCTGGGCTAACAAAGATGTGTCCACACGATAGGATCAAGTCGGGAATGAGGTTCTCCCCTTCAATGTTTTTTTAAAACGAAACTCTATCAATACCAGATTCTAATATCCATAAAAGCATAATATTTTATAAAATTTAAAGTATTTTTCCATCCCATCCGTCTCAACTATCGTAACAATTTTTAGCACGAAAATAAATTAAACTATAATTAATTAAAATTGTGGTTTAAAATACGAAGCATAACATAAATTAATGGCTAGAAAACAATTAAACAGCGGTAATGCACAGGGCATTGAGTTACCAAAGGCAAAGATAAACAGAGAAACCATCAGTCATGTTGCACGTTTACTTACCTATTTAAAACCATATCGCCGTCAATTTATAGCCGCGTTATGCTTTCTATTTTTATCGAGTTTAGTGGGGCTTGCTTTTCCAACATTTATTGGGGCATTGATTGATACCGCGCAAGGTAAACACACCAATGGATATTTACCTGGTACTATACAAGGCATTTTATTATTGGCTTTTATTGTGTTGGCATTGCAGGCAATAGTGTCCTATTTCAGGATATTGTGGTTCGTTAATGTTGCCGAACGTTCATTGGCAGACATTAGGCGCGATACATATTTTAAACTGATCACTCTTCCGATGAATTTCTTCTCGAGCAGAAGAGTTGGTGAACTTAACAGCAGAATATCAGCAGATTTATCACAGGTTCAGGATACACTTACCACCACAATTGCCGAAATGTTAAGGCAAACGATCTTACTGGTGGGCGGTATTATTTTTATGGCCATCATTTCAAAAAAACTGGTGTTTGCGCTTCTTTTGGTTCTTCCCGTTATGATTGTGTTTGCTGTTATATTTGGAAGGTTCATTAAAAAAATCTCCCGTCAGGCGCAAGATAAAATGGCAGAATCCAATACCATTGTTGAAGAAACCTTATTGGGTATAGCCAATGTAAAAGCTTTTGTAAATGAAACTTATGAGGCTTCACGTTATCAAAATACTATCGGCGAGGTAGCCAATATCGCGATCAAGGGAGCAAAATTCAGGGGGATGTTTGTTTCCTTTATCGTATTATGTGTTTTTGGCGGTATCCTGGCTGTAGTTGGATATGGTTGTGTGCTGGTTAGTAAACACGAAATTACCTTTGGCGAACTTTTAAAATTTTCGCTTTATGCCATGTTTTTAGGAAGTTCACTTGGTAGTTTCCCCGAACTGTTTGCAAATTTACAAAAGGCTATTGGGGCTAGCGAAAGGGTACTGGAAATATTAGCAGAGAAGGGCGAAGAGGTATCTATAAATGAAAGAGATAATTTGGTGGATCAAAAGATTGAAGGAAATCTCTCCTTTAAAAGTGTCCATTTCGCCTATCCTTCCCGACCAGAAATTGAGGTATTAAAAAATGTATCCTTTGAGGCAAAAGCCGGACAAAAAGTAGCAATTGTAGGCCCCAGTGGCTCAGGAAAATCTACAACCGCCGGTTTGATATTACAATTTTATCATCCACAGCATGGAGAAATATTTTTTGATGGTCAATCAGCAAACGAATATTCGCTTTCCGACATCAGAAACCAGGTTGCAATTGTTCCCCAGGATGTAATGTTATTTGGCGGAACAATATTAGAAAACATTGCTTACGGTAAATTATCGGCTAGCAAAGCAGAAATTATACAAGCGGCCAAACGTGCAAACGCACATGATTTTATCAGCTCATTTCCGGAAGCTTACGAAACGGTTGTTGGCGAACGCGGTGTAAAACTATCTGGAGGACAGCGGCAGCGAATTGCTATTGCAAGGGCCCTGTTAAAAAATCCTTCGATATTGATTCTGGATGAGGCCACCTCTTCATTAGATTCTGAATCGGAACGTTTGGTACAAGAGGCCCTGGAAGAATTGATGAAAGGCCGTACCTCTATTATTATTGCACACCGATTATCTACCATCCGCGAGGCAGACAAGATCATTGTAATGGAGGCTGGACAAATTATTGAATCGGGCACGCACCAGGAGTTGATTAAAAGTGAGCAAGGTTTATATAAATATTTGAGTGGACTACAGTTCGAAGTAGGTGCTTAATTTGGACTTTGAAAGATTTTATAGCCATCCTCCTATACAGTAATTAGTAAATGCTTAAGAATATATCTAAAACACGATAAAACAGTATTTCACCACGTTATCTGACTGCTTCACCAGATAAATACGAGGAATAAAAATAAAAAGGATAGGTTGTCTTAATCGATAACACAAAAAATGACCTATGAACTTTTATATCTCCGGCAGCTTATCGAGCCTTTACTCAACGCTGCAGCAGCTAAAACGATAAATATTGTTGAGTTAGAAGCTGAAATAAAAAATGAATGTTTAAGGATACTCGGTATTATACAGCAAAATATCTTATATCTCGACGCGGAAAAAAGCAAATCTTACCTCATTCAGCACCAAAAAGCAATATACCTGATGTTGGATGAACTGCAAAAAGAAACCAACGAAACGTCTCCCTTAAAAATCGCAATACATCATTTAGATCATTTGTTGATGAATTTAAAGCAGCATTTCCCATTTTATTTTGATTATCAGACACCTGTTACTCAAATTACCTTAAAAAAAGCCGAGGTAACGATAAAAAATAACATTAGAGAACTTTCAAAAACATTGGCTTTAAGAGGTGTAGACAAGGACATTATAAAAATCCTCGAGACAATCTTTAACCAGTTGTTGATTAGTAAAAAACTTCTTACCTACCATCAAACAATTTACATAGAAATATTTTTTGAAGAAATAAATAGTGAGTTCGGACATGAAGATACGCCAATAGAAATACTCGATATCATCTCTATCATTGTTTCCCGCAATTTCAATCATCCCGCATTTTACCATTTCTGTTGTGGGTATTTTAATGGGGAAATAGCGCAATGCGAAAATATAACTGACCAGTTTAGAACAGTCAATTTTCTCAAAAAAATAATCCAGCAGATTTTCAAAGTTTCGGACTCGCCATATAATCAACGCCTGTCACCAATCGATGAGTCATTATTAAGATATCTTGAGGCTGAGCTCGATTACCTCAAATCTATAGAACTGATTGCCGAAGAGCGCAGTACAGGCGGATTATTGGATGCAAGTTTCAAAGTTACCTTTACTGTGCGCCAACTGGCCATATTTATCTACCTTCAGGTAGAATCAGAAATCATCATCGCGCAAAGCCCCAAAGTTTTCCATCAATATGTAACAAAACACCACAGCACATTGGATAAAGAAAGTTTTTCAGAAAAAAGCTTTAAAAATGCATACTATAACAATGCCAGAAACGATGTTGAAAAAGTAATTGAAAAGATTACAATTATCCTGGCGCTAGCACAGGAGAAGTATTAGCCAAGCAGGTAAAGTAACCCTTTGCGTGAAAGGAAATCGACAAATTCGTAATACCAATGTTCGGAATAATCGTCTAAACCATAAAGTTTGCTTTGATCAGTTAAAAGCTCATCAGCTTACTTCGTAGCTTAAAAGATTCCGTCATCGAAAGTTCTGTTATGAACCGTGGCACTCTGATTTCAAACTGGCTCTAAGAAAAACTAAAACAGAAGCAAACGGCCATTGAACTTGCTGATGCGAAAAATTCCTATCTCAAAGCACAGATCAACCCACATTTCCTCTTTAATACGCTCACCTATATTTATAATAACACGCATAAAACGGAACCAAAAGCGGCCGAAGCGGTAAGATACCTTTCAAAACTAATGCGTTATGCACTAGAATGCGAGCATGGTCCTGAAATTATGCCTTTGGAAGAGGAGATTAGACAGGTAGAAAACCTTTTGCAACTGAGTAGAATTAGGCAGCCAGCTATTTTTATCGATTTTAGCTACAATTGGGAAATAGAACAAATTCAGACTATCCCGCTTGTTCTTCTCAGTCTTACTGAAAACATGATCAAACATGGAAATCTTAGCCAACCTGAAGATCCTGGAAAAATTACTTTAAAACTAAAAAATAATGTGTTCATTATCGAAACTTCCAACCTGATTAACACCGGACTAAACGACACCGGTTTTCATACTGGTCTTGAAAACATCAGACAACGGTTATTACATACTTATGGAGCGCGGGCTGAAATTACCAGTGAGTTAAGCGGTGGATACTATAAAGTTTTAATTAGTATGGTGTTGGACAATTCATTATTATAGAAAGAAAATTACCAATTTGTTTTAGCTGGAATTTTATATTGGCCATAGTTTATTCTAAATATCAAAAAAGGACCACGCAAAATAAAACATCGAAGTAATTTATTTAAAACACACTTTCACTATAAATTAACTGCACCTTTTTGCCCATTTTTTTTTCGATAACCTCAAAATGATCCAATTCATCAGGGCTAACCAATGAAATGGCCTCTCCTACACTATCAGCCCGTCCGGTTCTACCAATACGGTGAATATAATCCTTAGGCGATCTTGGTAATTCATAATTAATTACAAAAGGAAGCCTATCAATATCAATTCCTCTTCCAATTAAATCAGTTGCAACCAATATTTTAAGTTTACCCGATTTAAAAAGATATAAAGCTTCGGTTCGGGCACCCTGACTTTTTTTACTGTGGATTGCTCTTGCGTCGAAATTATTTTTACGGAGTTTATTCACCACAGCATCCGCAGTATGAACCGAAGAGGTAAAGATCAAAACCTGTTGCATGTCGTGCTTACTGATCAGATTTCGGAGAAAAGGTCCTTTCTTTTCATTTGATACAATATAAGCCACCTGATTAATCTGCTCAATAGAATCTTCCTGATCCTCGATTTTTATCACCAGCGGATCGTGTAAAAGCACTTGATGAATCAGTTGAAGATCTGTATTTAAAGTGGCTGATAACAGTATATTTTGACGTTTTTTGGGCACAAGAGAAATAATTTCATCGACCTCATCTTTAAATCCCAGATTGAGCATTTTATCAGCCTCATCCAGAACCAGCGATTCAATATCCGACAGATACACTGCGTTAGCTCTCAAGAGCTCCAATAATCTCCCTGGGGTAGCAATAAGCACATTTGTGCCCTGCATACCAGTCATTTGAGGGTTGATGGAAACACCACCATATACCGCCAGTGTTTTGATAGGAACGTCAAGTCCGTGGCTAAAAGTTTTAAAAACATCTTTTACCTGTTCTGCCAGTTCCCGGGTAGGTACCAATACCAACACGTTAACATGCCTGCTTTTAAGCTTTGGTGACTGTTTCAGGTTCATCAACAGTGGCAGTACATAACTCGCTGTTTTTCCAGAACCTGTTTTAGCAATTCCAAAAACATCTTTTTTATTTAATATCGCTGGTATAGCCGCTTGTTGAATTGGTGTAGGCAAAGTAAAATCCTGATCTGATAATACTTTTAATAAATCTGGAGATAAACCCAGAGAAGTGAATGACATACTGTTCGTTTTGCCAAAATTAAACAAAAATTGCCATTAACACAGCTGTTAAAAATCGAATAGTATCAAAGGGGTTTCCATTTAAGAATGTTCTTTTTTATGTTAATAATTAAATTAGCACAAATAGGAATATTGTCGAATTTTACTTACATTAGTGTAGTCGTTTTTCTTATTCTTGTCTAAACCCTTTAAGTTTTGAGATTATTTCTTACTAGGTCGATTTTGTGTGCTGCATTAATAGGTTTAATTCTGGTGAATAAATCAAAAGCACAATCTCCTGCTACCGGGTGTTTAATATCCGATAACCGAGTTTATTATAGTGTTTGGGGTGGTGCAGGAATTAGGCCGGATTATTGGTATGATACAGCAGTATATAATACCTTGCCAGCTAATACCTGTAAACGGACAGCACATCAGCTATTTAAAATTGTTGATCTAAATGTATCATTATTAAGCTTAAAGCTTAAAATTAGCAACAACAATATTTCTAGAGCAATTCGATCCAAAGGCTTTTCAAATTTCAATGCTTATATCAACAACCACCGGATTAACCATGCAAAAAAAATATTGCAAGAATGCGATTTGACAAAATTTTCACTGCTATACATTTATACTGAATCAGGTTTCTCTAGTCAGGCTACTTTTAATCGTGCCTTTAAGCAGATTGAAGAGCTTACACCATCAGAATACATCCGTAAAATAAAAATTTGCTTCCCAAAAGCTACCGATGATGTTAGTTAAATAAAAAAGAAGTTTGTAAATAAAAGGGTAGAAAAATAGCTTTATGATGTATAAAATAAACATTACATCGAAGAAACAGATCAACATGATCTCGTGTCACTTTTAGCGGCTTCGCACAACGCAAAAAATAGCCGGTTTATTTTAAAACTAAAAGGGAGGTACCATAAGTACATCCCTTTTAGTTTTGTTAAACATTTTTCAGCACGTAATCTATCCATTCTTGCTGAAGATTAATATGCATTCTAATTCCGTTTATCTCCAGCCTAATGCAGGGGCAACATGCTCCAAAATAGCAGATAATATATGGATATTGTAATCTACACCAAGCGTATTCGGGATGGTAAGTAAAAGGGTATCAGCTTCCTTTATGGCTTCGTCCATACTCAACTGTTTAATAAGCTCATCCGGTTCAGCGGCATAACTTTTTCCAAAAACTGCTCTTTTATCAGCCTCAATATAACCAAAACTGTCATCCCCTCTGCCCTGTTGTCCGAAGTAATACCGGTCCTGATCATTTACGAGTGCAAAAATCGAACGGCTTACCGAAACCCTTGCTTCTCTCTCATGACCAGCTTTCTTCCAGGCTTCTTTGTATAATCTGATCTGTTCGGCCTGCTGAATATGGAAAGGTTTACCACTTTCATCAAACTTTAATGTAGAACTTTGCAGGTACATTCCATTTTCGGCCGCCCAAATTGCAGTTGCATTAGATGCCGCGCCCCACCAGATACGTTCGCATAGTCCATCCGAATATGGCTCTAAAGGTAAAAGACCGGGCGGATTAGGAAACATAGGAAAAGGGTTTGGCTCGGCAAATCCCTTTCCTTTTAATTTGTCCAAAAAATCCAGGGCCTTCCGCCGGCCCATTTCTGCGTCAGTTTCACCTTCAAGGGGCTGATAACCAAAGTATCGCCACCCCTCAATTACCTGCTCGGGCGAACCGCGACTTATCCCAAGTTGCAACCGGCCTTCAGCAATCAGATCGGCTGCACTGGCATCTTCTACCATATACAAAGGGTTTTCATAACGCATATCGATCACGCCTGTTCCAATCTCTATCGTATTCGTTTTCGCACCAATGGCAGCTAATAACGGAAAGGGCGATGCCAGTTGCTTGGCAAAATGATGGACGCGAAAATAAGCGCCATCCATACCTATTTCCTCCGCAGCAACAGATAAATCAATAGACTGTAGTAAGGTATCGCCCCCTGTACGGGTTAGGTATGCGGGCTGATTGGACCAATGCCCAAATGATAAAAATCCTATTTTCTTCATCAGTAACTTATTTAAAACCAAATTTAAGCATAAGGTTGTTCCTCTTAAGCCATTTGAAAATAAAATTATACAGGAATTACATCTGTGAAGGAAATGACTAAAGGGCTATTGTTTCTTTTTTGATCTATTTGCATTTTACTTTAACTCCTGCCTTCTTCAGCAACCATGTTCCGGCTGCGTATATACCCAAGTCGGCCACATCTTTCGGCAGCAAGAAATTCTATTTCTGCGGGTATATCATTCATAATCTGGTAACGGATCTTGTACTTTTGATTATAACTTAGTTGAATAGTAATGCAATGCGCTATAGATCTTTTTCCTTGAAGATTGATGAGATGAAGGTCTTGCAGTTCTTTTGCTGCCCGCACTAACCTGTTGTTCATGATCTTTGCCAGCGCTGGCTCCTGGCTAAATTCTGTCTCTATAATCGCAATTACCACAACCTTCATGAGGCAAAATTATCATATCCTCCGCTATCTGCAAACCCCATTATGCTAACGGACTGTAAAAGAGAAACATTTTATTTATGCACAATTTAGAATAATGAAGAAGAAAAATATTGCGAAGTGCAGTTTTATTTTCAAAAAAAACAATTAAAATAGAGAAATAAAGATTTTAGAAACCGCAACACCTAACATCGCTCTTTTCAATTGAATTTTATATTTCCAAACCGTTTATTATATTTAAAAATCTAAAAAAACGTAACTCATTTGAAAACGAATCTACTATCTGAATTAAGCTTAGCAAAACTAAGCACCGAAAACAAAAAACGCGGAGCACTAGTATTCTTTTATATTGCCATCCTTTTAGTGATGACGGTGGCAGGCATCATGATGACGGTAAGAAAAGGAACCAGTGTATTCACTTTTTTACCGATTGTATTTTTGCCAATCTTCTTTTCCATCTACAAAGGATATGATGATGTAAAAAAAGAAATCAAGTCCAGAAGAGATGCCTAATCTTTCAGGACACTATCAAAAATTCTCAAACCATAATATCAGTCAAACTACACAACAGGCTTATCTACCCACGGCCTGAAATTGACTATAATCAACATTAAAAAATATGAGCCATAATCTAAAAAAGTTTCTCTTAAAATCTGTTATAGTACTCGCGCTAATTCACTTGGCTTACTTTTTATATGGTTATTTTAAGTTTACAGGCATAAGAAAAATCAATATTTACACAGAATTTTACCGTTTCAAGTTTTACGACGACGTATCTATTTCACACTTTTTTGTAACTGGCCTATTTTTACTCACCATTCTTATTTTATTGATAAGGAATCACTCCAGACAACGGTACAATGCCCTAACTCTGATTAAAATTGGTGCTTTTTTGCTTCCGGTAGTCTTCTTATCTTTAACCTTCTTTATGAGCTATAGTTTCGGGTTAAATGCAAAACTTAAGCAAGAATTATCTGAGAAAAACTTCAACGCCGACAAAAAGTTATTAAATGTTCTAAACCCATTTTTATATCCTTATAATTCCTACAACTCAGAAACGTTATTTAATGTAACCAATATCCTATATCCAAAACCCTATCCGGTAATTGAGGTAACGGACACTGTTTTCTACGATTTAGCGAATAAAGAATCTTTTAATTTACAATCTACATATTACAGCATTGACACTTTAAAAATGCTTACTTCAGGTTATGAAAAGCTAAAGAGTGCAACCAACGCTGCTTATGAACTTTTTGGCTTCGATCAGAAGGAATTACAGAAAAGAATCATATCAAAAACCAATAAAAAAGACAGCATTGAAATTATATTTAAAGGATCTGAAGTCAACCCTCGATATGATGATGACATTTGCATCTTTCTAGAAAACAAAACGCTGATCAGTCCCGTTAACGATCAAAGTGTAGCAAATCAACAGCGGCAAAATGCGATAGAACGGTATAAGCTACTTTATAAATTAAACAAAGATTCTTTACTTCACGCTTTTCAAAAGCTGGATACGCTATTGAAAAAATACAGCATAGAATCTTCCATTAATCCGGCTGCGCTCACACAAGATGTATTTCGTTTTCGGGATAAAGATCAGGAAGAGCTACACCAGATCAGGAACAGCTTCGATCGAAATGCATTAATTGAAAAAATCAACATTCTGAACCGCCTGTTTTACCAGCCTAAATACTTTCATTCATCCATTAGAGCGATTTTCTTCATCGTGCTGTTTTCAACCTGGCTTTTTGGATTTGTAATTTTTGTTTTAGCAAATTATATACGTAAATCGAAACAGTAAACACCTAAGTCCATAAATCAAAAATTATATCAGGATAATTGCGAAATTTTGATTATTTCGAAGTAATTCAGAATAGCTTTTGTTCGGTTGATTCATTTACTGAGCTTAATAAGGCCACCATACATGATTTCATGTACGCATGTGCAATGCCGTATTTTCGAAAAAATTGAATAGTTTAGCCTTCGGTAAATAAACGCAATTTCAGCTATCCGTCGTACTCAAGTAGAGCAACACAAGTTTTAACTTTCGTTGTCGTAATGCTGATTTTTTTTGTTTACATGGTATTGAAAAGGATTAGATAAGATGTTGGATAAAAACCTATTGAATGAAACTGAGCTGCTGGCGAGAATTGCTGGTGGAGATGAGCATGCATTCAGAGTGGTTTTTGAGCACTATCAGCAGTTGACCTTTACTTTTGCACAGAAAATCACCCGGTCAAATTCACATGCTGAAGAGATTGTGCAGGATATCTTTCTAAAAATTTGGTTTAACCGCAATCATTTGCAGGATATCGAAAATTTCGGTGGCTACCTGAACAAGCTGGTGCGTAACCATGCCTTAAACCTGTTACGCCATGAAGCGGTTGTTAGTAGGGTAAAAACTGAACTGGGCCTAAACAGTACTGAAAATGATCTGGGAACTCAGCAGAAACTCGACTATAAAGAAACAAAAAAACTACTGGATGATATCGTAAGCAAACTGCCCGAACAGCAACGAAGAGTGTATGCCCTATGCCATTTTGAAGGGCTAAAATATGATGAGGCGGCTGCACAGTTGAATATCTCAACAGATACTGTACATTACCATATGAAAAGGGCTTTGGCAACCATACGCGAACATTTTAAACGCCACGCAATACTGTATCCGGCATTGATGATATTTTTTATAAAATAATTTCAAAGTCGACTACCCCTTAAGCTTTCTGAAGTGTCAATGTAATAAATAAGGTGAAATAACCTTAAGTTAAAGCTAACCAAAAACACATGACCAAGGGGCAATCAAGGCTTGCTGAACTTTTCGATAAGTATCTCTCAAAAGACATGACCGAGCAGCAGCAGGTCGAATTTTTTACATATGTTGAAGATCCTAACTATACCGGGTTTTTAGAAGAACTGATTTCCGATAGTTATGAATACCCAAATGTGCTGAATAGCCTGAGTGATGATGCCAAAGCAAGGATATTTCATTCTATTGTAGATAGTCCTAAGTTTCAAAAAGCCAGAATGTTTCGTTTATGGCCGCGTATTGCCGCTGCCGCAGCCGTTGTTGCCCTTATTTTCGCATTAGGCCTTCTTTATTATATGAACATGAGGGAGAAGTCTGCACATGAACTTGTTTACAAAAATGATATTGCCCCCGGCATTTCGGGCGCAACACTGACCCTTTCCAATGGGAAGAAAATCAGGTTGAGTGATGTGCAGAACGGAGAAGTGGCCAAAGAGGTGGGTGTAATGATTACCAAATCCGGTAATGGGGAAGTAACCTATGAGCTGAACAACAATTCGGGCGAAATGGGCAAAAGCAATACCTTATCAACCGCAAACGGCGAAACCTACAAGCTAAAGCTTCCTGATGGTTCTTATGTATGGCTAAACTCGGCTTCCAGTTTAACCTATTCTTTGCGCCTTACAGAAAATGGCAAACGCAGGGTGAAGCTTCGTGGTGAAGGCTATTTTGAAATCGCCAAAGATAAAGCCCATCCTTTTGTGGTTACTACCAATAAACAAGAGGTAGAGGTATTGGGTACCCATTTTAACATCAACAGTTATCCTGATGAAGAAGTGGTTGCCACCACCCTGATCGAAGGCTCGGTAAGCATTACTTCGGGCAAATTGCGTACGGTAATTAAACCGGGCCAGCAGGCCATTAATAACGGAAACAGCATTGAGCTAAACGCGGCAAACCTGGAAAACGTAATCGACTGGAAAGAAGGCGACTTTAATCTGGATGAAATAGATTTTAGGGTAGCCATGCGTAAAATAGCGCGTTGGTATGATGTAGATGTAGTTTACGAAGCATCAGTGCCGCAGAATATGAAATCGGGAGGTTGGATTTCCAGAAGCAGGACTTTATCAGCAGTGCTAAAACACATCGAATCATCAGGACAGGTACACTTTAAAATCACAGGAAGAAAAGTATATGTGGCCAGGTAAATTCCAGCTCAATCCTTTAGGATATATAAATAAATATGAACAAGATTGTTTATCGTTAACGGGCCTGCGTATTGCTGTTTCAGAACTATAGCTGCCATTAAAACCAGAGAGATGAGGAAATATTTACAGGTGTAAGATTAATAAATAAGCAAACCAGAAGTGAAGCACTCCTGGTTGCGTTTGGAACCATTCATTGAATTACAATTGAACGCGGCATGCCAACAGTTTTCGACCGCCGATGGCACGCTGCTTAAGAACCAACACTAACCAAATGTATCGAATTTATACTAAATCCGGTATAGCCACTGCGTTATACCCTAAAATATGGCTAATTATGCGATTAACCACCGTCATATTGATAGCATCCTTAATGCACGTCAATGCTGCTTCCTTCGGCCAGCGGATCACTATTGAAGAGAACCAAATCACCTTAAAATCTGTTTTTAGGCAAATCCGAAAGCAGAGCGGATACGACTTTTATTACGAGGGCGGGATTATTTCCAACAATGTACTTAAAAATGTAAAGTTGAATAATGCCACCGTTGAGCAGGCTTTACAAGCTATTTTGAAGGATACCCCATTTACCTACGTAATCAGCGATAAGGATGTAACCATTAAAAAAAGGGCCTTTGCTTCCTTTCCCGAAAACTTGGCCATAAACTACCGCCTGATCGATGTGAGGGGAAAGGTACTCGATGAGAAAGACCAGCCACTGGTTGGCGCCGTGGTAGCTGTAAAGGGAAAAGGCAGGTCGGTGGCTACCGATAAGAACGGAGCCTTTCTGCTTCCTAATGTGGATGAGGGTGACAAACTGATCATCAGTTTCATCGGTTATAAGAACCTGGAAGTAAGCCCTGCGCGCGATATGGGCAATATCCGATTAACTCAAACCATTAACGACCTGACCGATGTGGTGGTGATTGGATATGGAACCGCGAAGAAAAAAGATCTCACCGGAGCCATTACACAGATTAAGCCGGATAAAATTGCAGATGAAAATCCACGTACGGTACAGGATATTCTAAGGGGTACGCCAGGCCTTACCATAGGGCTTGATGCCTCGGCAAAAAGCGGCGGAAGCATCAACATCCGCGGGCAGCGTTCGGTTTATACCGCCGGTAATCATAATTCTCCTTTGCTGATCCTCGACGGGATGATCTTTTATGGAGAACTCTCCGAAATTAGTCCGGATGATATCGAACAGATCGATGTACTCAAAGATGCTTCGGCGGCGGCCATTTATGGGGCACAGTCGGCCAACGGGGTATTGATCATTACTACTAAAAAAGGAAAGCAGGGAAAACCGACAATCAACTTTACCTCCAATCTGGGCCTATCTACCATGGCTGCCAATAGGCCAGTATGGGGACCGGAAGGTTATATGAAATACAGGGAAGATTGGTACCTTACCGATACTTATGGCAAAAATCCGGTTACGGGCAACTATGAGGCTTATGTTGGTGGCAGTGATGCTTCATCAAAAGGCAAACCAGGTTACTATGAAAAGCCAACAGCAGATATGTTCGCCAAGTACGGTATAACAGAGGCCGCCTGGAAAGCCTATTCGGTTAACGAAGCAGGCGATTCGAATGACCGGATATTCGCAAAACGCCTGGGGCTCGGCCACAATGTGTTAACGAACTATCTTGCAGGAAACACCTTCGACTGGTACGACCATAGTTTCCGCAATGGCTTTAACCAGGATTATAATTTAAGCGTTTCGGGTGCCAGCGACAAGATAAATTATTACATGTCGGCCGGATACCTTTCTAACCAGGGGGTTATTGTGGGCGATAATTACAGATCTATACGCTCAAACCTTAAAGTAGATGGTAAAGTAACGGATTGGCTGAATATTGGTGCCAATGTAAATTTTCAAGACCGTTCTGATGGTAACATTGCTACGGATTGGGGCCGGGCGATAATTTTTAACAGTCCTTTTGCTTCTTACAGAAATGCAAACGGGGATCTGGAAGTATATCCGCAAGGATCAACACTTACTGGTGACGTAAGAGGTTATAACTATGATTTTAATAGGCAGTATCAGGATCTGGAAAGTGGCTATAATGTTTTAAACACGATACTTAATGCAAAAGTAAAACTACCATTCAACATCAACTATTCTTTTAACTATTCACCGAGGTACCAGTGGTTTTATAAACGTTATTTCACCTCGTCAGCCCACCCCGATTGGAAACCGGGCTCTAAAAAGGCTGGCGTATACCGAGAGAACAGTAAACGTTTCGACTGGTCGTTTAACAATACCATTAACTGGGAACAAACCTTTGCCCAAAAACACCGTTTAAACATAACCTTGGTTCAAGAGGCAGAAGAGCGCCAATCGTGGATGGACTATATCCAAGCCTGGGATATCTCCCCTACCGATGCACTGGGGCTGCATGAAACAAAGGGCGGAGACAAACTGCAAAGTGAGTTTGATAGCAATGACAGCCGCCAGACTGCAGATGGGATGCTTGCCCGTTTATTTTATTCTTACGATGACAGGTATATGCTCACTACCTCGGTACGCCGTGATGGTTATTCGGCATTTGGCACCTCCAATCCCCGCGCTACCTTCCTTTCTGCGGCTGTTGGCTGGACATTTACCAATGAAAAATTCTTTAAATGGAAACCGCTGAGCAACGGAAAGCTGCGCCTTTCTTACGGCCAAAACGGAAACCGTTCGCTCGACAATCCTTATGTAGCGCTGGCCAATCTTGCCAATGGAGTTGGAACCCAGGGTTATATCAATGCAAACGGCGATTACGTGCAGTTTCAATATTTGCGGATTGACCGTATGGCCAACAAGGACCTACAATGGGAAAAAACTGCCTCATTTAACGTGGGTTTAGATTTGGGCTTTCTTGATAACCGCATTACCACAACCTTAGATTATTACCAAATGTCTACCACGGATATGATTATGAACCAATCGTTGCCTGGTTTCTCAGGTTTTAGCAGCATTACCACCAATTTAGGTGAAGTACAGAACAACGGGTTTGAAATATCATTAAACTCACAAAATATCGTTGGCAAAAACTTTAGCTGGAACACCACCCTTGGATTTTCCAAGTACAGTAATAAAATCAAACATCTTTATTACCAGTATGTAGATGTACTTGATGCCAATGGAAATGTAGTTTCTAGCGAAGAGGTAAGCGACATCGGCAACCAATGGTTTATTGGTCAGCCCATCAGCTCCATCTGGAATTACAGGGTTACAGGCATCTGGCAGGTTAACGAAGTAGATGAGGCTGCCAGGTACGGTCAACGTCCGGGTGACCCTAAAGTTGCCAATAACTATACCGCAGACGATGTAAAGAACGCCAATGGTAGTGTTACTCCGGTTTACAACGATAACGACAAGGAGTTTCTGGGCCAGACACAGGCTCCGATCATGTGGTCTTTACGTAATGATTTCACCTATAAAAACTTTAATTTTTCAGTAAACATTTATTCGTACTGGGGGCACAAGAGCCTAAGCGGTGCCTATCTGAACCAGGATAACGGCACTTCAACAATTAGCCAGGGCCTGGCCAATACCTATGAAAAACCTTATTGGACGATTGAAAACCCAAGTCAGTTCTGGTCGCGCCTGGAATCTAAAGGCCCTGCAGGACTCAATGCGCCACAGCGGGTATTTGACCGCTCCTTTATCAGACTTGATAACGTAAGCATGGGTTATACTTTGCCCAAAAAATTCACCTCAGCCTATAACATCCAAAAATTAAAGGTTTTTGCTTCTGTGCGCAATTTAGCAGTTTGGAACAAAGACAAGAACTGGCGGTACTGGGATATTGAAACCGGTGAGATGGCGCCAAGAATATTCACATTTGGGGCAAACCTAACTTTTTAAACGAATTAAAAATGAAAACGAATAACATTTATAAATCGGTTCTTTTTGTAATGGGCATACTGTCCGTTACTTTAAATTCAGGCTGCAAAAAGGAGTTTTTAAAACCCGACCCGCTCTCTTTTTATGAGCCGGAACTCACATTTTCCAGCCGTGCGGGGCTAGAGGCTACAACAGGAATGCTTGACAGACACTTGCGTACTTATTGGAGCCACCTACAAACCAGAGATATTTCGGTACCCATTGGTACAGAGTACATGCTCTCGGACCTTGCCGTTGCGAGTAAGACAGACGATGGTAGCATTTTTGCAGATGTGGCTACACGCCTTACTCCTACGGACGGAATGTTTGACAATGATGTAAATATGATTTCCTTTTTTTGGGGGGAAACCTATAACGGTATCAAGTATGCCAATACGATTACCAGTTTTATCGATAATGTACCTGGTTTAGATGAGGCTACCAAACAGGAGTTTCTTGGACGCGCCTATTTTCACCGGTCTTTCCGTTATCTGGCACTCTGTTTTCAGTATAAGGATGTGCCACTGGTTACCAAAATAATCAGCTCGCCAAAGCAGAACTATAAAACCACTAGCCGGGAGGCCATTCTTGAAATGATTACCGCCGATATGGAGAAAGCTGTGGCATGGGTTCCTGACCAGTCGAAGATGGCTTATGTAGGAATGATCAACAAAGGCGCCTGCCGTCAGCTGTTGATTAAATGTTACCTTGCCACCGGGCAGTGGGACAAAGCGGTTGCCCAGGCCGATATACTGATTAACCAATCGGGTTATTCACTGATGAACACGACTTTCGGAACCTTTGAAAATCCTTCTCCAGTTTCCTGGCCTATAACCCGCAACGTGATATGGGATCTGCACCGGCCGTCTAACAAAGCTATCGCCGCCAACAAGGAAACCATCTTGGTTATGCCGAACCGCGAAGGAACTGATGCCACCATCCGCTATAAATCGATGCGTAACTGGGGACCAATGTGGAACCAGAATGCTTTAAAGTCGCCTAGTGGAAAAGTCTTGCTATCTGTGGGTAAAACTGATTCGAAATATAGGGCTGAATATGATATCAACGGTGCTGTTGGAAGGGGGATTGCGGTGATCCGGCCAACGCATTTTGCACAGTTCGGCCTTTGGGCAGTTAACGGAACAGATGATGCAACAGACTTGCGCCACAGTAGTTCGGTGGGAAACTGGGCACGTATGGAAATGTTGAAATACAATGATCCCACAGATCCCAACTATGGCCAGAACCTAAGGCTATATAACGGAACTACCATCTTGTGTACCGATACCATTAGAAGCTGGTTTAACTGGCCTCATTATAAAATCTATATCGACGACCCAGTGTTTCTGGCTACCCCTACCTCTAACCGAAATGACGGCGGAGCTGCTGACTGGTATTGTTACCGTTTGGCCGAAACCTACCTTTTAAGAGCGGAAGCACAGTTTTACAAGGGAAATGTAACCGCAGCTACAGAAGATGTAAATGTGGTTAGAAGGAGGGCCAAGTGTAGCCAGCTTTATACCAGTGTTAACATCGGTGATATCGTTAACGAACGTGCGCGGGAACTGTACATGGAGGAATGGCGGCACATGGAACTCAGCAGAATATCCTACAGTTTGGCTTTAAGTGGAAAAACGGATGAATGGGGAAATAGTTACAGTACCAATACCCTGGAAAACAACAGTTACTGGTATCAGCGTATTCAGCACTATAACGATTATTATAATAAGAATAAGGTGAGCGTAAAGAACAGAAACTACACAATTATGCCTTATAATATCTATTGGCCGATTCCTCAAACTGCCATTAACTCTAATCTTTATGGAAAGCTACGCCAAAATCAGGGATATAGCGGATACAGCGCTGGGACTGAGATGTGGACCAAGTGGCAGGATGCCGTGGCCGATGAAGATAAGAATTAAACATTTCCAATTCCTGCACACAACTGTAGGAATTGGAACAATATCAATCATACCATTAAAATTTTAGTCGTCCAATAAAAAAACTATATGTACAAAAGACTCTTTTTATCGTTCCTGGCTGTATTTTCATTTCAATTGCTGTTCGCACAAAGCAAAGAATTGACCGGTTTTCCAAAAGCATCGTCACCTAAAGAAGTAGGCAAACGTTTAGCTTATCATTTTGTGACCGAAAAGCATGACATTTATGACAGATACGTTCATTATGCTGGCGTGTGCACCTGGAACGGTGCTTTGGATTATGCTGTTAGAACCAATGATCAAAAACTCATCAAGCTTTTACAGAATAAATTTGAACCTTTCTTTTCGGGCGAAAAAGCACTTTTGCCACCGAAAAATCATGTCGATTACAACATGTTCGGCAGCCTGGCATTAAAACTGTACCTGATTACTAAAGACGAGCGTTATAAGAAAATAGGGCTTGCTTATGCTGATGCGCAGTGGGAGGTGCCTCAGAATGCAAAACCAGAAGAAAAATCGTGGGCAGCCAAAGGCTACTCTTGGCAAACGCGATTATGGATTGATGATATGTATATGATCACCGTGGTACAGAACGAGGCATATAAAGCGACTGGTGAGCGTAAATATATTAATCGGGCAGCCAAAGAAATGGTACTTTACCTCGATGAACTCCAGCGCCCAAACGGGCTTTTCTACCATGCGCCAGATGTTCCCTACTATTGGGGAAGAGGCGATGGCTGGATGGCGGTTGGGATGCCTGATCTGCTGCGCGAATTGCCAAAGGATCACCCAGATCGCCCCCGTATTATGGAGGGGTACCTTAAGATGATGAAAAGTTTAAAAGATTATCAAAGGCCAAGCGGAATGTGGAACCAACTTATTGATGAACCGGATTTTTGGGCAGAAACATCAGGTACGGCGATGTTTACTTACGGATTTATAGTTGGGATTCAGCAAGGATGGCTTGATGCCACTGAATATGGTCCGGCTGCCAGAAAAGCCTGGACAACTATGGCCACTTACATTGATGAACGTGATAATGTAACCGAAGTTTGTATCGGCACAGGCAAAAAGAATGATAAGCAGCACTACAGGGACCGTCCGCGGAATCCTGGTGACTTGCATGGCCAGGCTCCTTATCTATGGTGTGCGGCCGCTCTTTTAAAAAAATAATTAAAGTTTTATCTGCCGTTGGTAACTGTGCAAGTAGCACTTAAGCGGTACCAACGGCTAATTCCACCTTTAACAAAAAAACTCGCACCATTGAAATAAGGTTTTATGTTTTGAAGAAGTTTATATTTTGCTGCCAATGCTTGTTTTTGGCTGTGTATATTGCCAAAGCCCAGATCCCGGAAAACCCTTTCTATTCCTTTTGGGGATCCTCATGTATTAAAAGATGATAATGGGAAATATTACATCTATGGTACCGGAGGAGATGTAAAAAACAGATTCGGTGCATATTCATTAGTTAATTTAAAAGACTGGAAGTTTGAAGGACAGGTTTATCGTCACGATAACCCGAATGGTTGGGGAATAAGTTTCTTTTGAGCACATTAAATGTACAAGAGAAACGGTTAGTATTACATGTTTAGAGCGCAATGGAAACATAATCCAAACAACGAAGAAGAAGTTTCAAGATCGGCGTAGCGATTTCGAGCGCACCAACAGGTCCGTTTACAGATCATAGCGATCGCCAGGTTTTTAATCCTGGTTATGCCATTATTGATGCCAATCTGTTGATTGAAAACGGCAAAACCTATCTATATTATTCCAAATTGTACCGTATGCTGCTATAAACATGCTTTACAAGGCAACTAATATTCTTAAATAGCGTATAATGGGGTAAAGTTGCCTCATTTAGCAAAAATACAGCAGAGAACGAGTTCTTCCATATTGATAGAAAAGATGGCTATTTGCCTAATTCTGTTATAAACTTCAAACCTCAAACAGTATCATCATCCGCTAAACTATAAAAGGGATACAAAGTATAGAATGGGAACAGCAAACAAGACAATAAACACCAGATCAATATTAGCAATCTGCCTCTGTTTGTTCTGCATCCTAACGACAAAATCAATTAAAAAACCAATAAATAAGAAAAACAATATCAAAGTAAGCAATATTGCCATACCGAGTCCAACATCTGTTGGATGCTCTTTCATCCTATTCGCTTTATATGCATATTCAGAATAAACATACCACACGAACATCGGAAACGCTACTATTGCTACGCGCAGTACCAAATGTTTAATTATACCCATATACTTGTTTAAATTGAAATAATAATGATCGCCAGCAATGCTTTGGACAGGCCCACTTATAATATATTTTCTGTTTAAACAACAACAGCCTCTATCTGATAACTTCAACTCAAACGGATATCTGTTATCAACTCGTCCGCACAACATAAAAGAAATATGAATATTAGATTTCTTTTATGTTTCAGGTTAAGATGATACATTAAATCTAAACTTTTCGTCTCGAAAATAAAACAAATCCCAACCCAATTATTAACCCCAACCCTAGCGCCAGTTTTGTTTTCTCCGATGCTGCCGGCATCAGTGTCTCGCCATAGATCTGATGCGGTGGCCCCGAAGGGTTGAGTACATTTCCGCTTGTCGGTTCACCATGTTTGATTTCCATCAACAGGCGCATTCCAGATGAAGCTGTATTGACCAATACCTTTGGCAAAATACCATGCATGGTTTTCAACGCCCAGGAAGTAAAATCGGGGAATTTGTCCTTTTTCGGGTGGATGGCAAGCTTAAGCAACTGATCTGCGGTATCCCTGGGGTCTGCAGCGAGTGGTGGGATTTTAAAGTCTAACCCTGAATATTTAGCTGAGTGCATGTTACCTGTTGAGCGCTGAATCTGTGGGTATAAGTTACAAATATGAATATCAGCATTGCCGGAAAGCTCGCCCTGCAAACATTCCATCATGCCCTTGATGCCGAATTTTGTAGCGGAGTAGACAGCGCTATACGGTGCTGGCATAAATCCGCCAATAGAAACATTATTAATCAGCACGCCAAATCCCTGTTGTTTAAAAATAGGAATAACGGTATGTGCACTGTTGAGATAGCCCAATAAATTGGTCTTCACGACCTGATGGCTCACCTCTATCGGGATTTCTTCAAACCTGCCACTGGCCATTACCCCTGCATTGTTTACCCAGAAATCAATTTGCCCACTTACTGTAAGGGCTTGCTCGGCAAGCGCTTTAACCTGGATTATATCCGAAACATCAGTTGGTACGCCTATAGCGTTTGAACCGAGATTTTTGCAATAGTCAACGGCCTCGTTTAAGGCATTAATTCCCCTGGAAGCGAGCACTACATTACAGCCGGTCTTTGCAAAGGCTTCGGCGGTGGCTAGGCCTACCCCACTTGATGCTCCTGTGATGACTACGGTTTTACCCGTTAAGCTAGGTGGTAGTTTACTTTTTTCCATGGCGGCGATTGACTAAAGTGATCTCATTTGCAACAGTGGATTTAGCGAAATGTTTTGCGGCTCTGGACATCTGCTTTAATATTTTGGTCAGGAAACAGAATGATTATGAAAAAAAAGCCCTGACTGTCTGGAGAAAGCATGCCATCAGTTCTGATCCCTGAAAAATGCTGTTGCGACAGCTTTGCTCCTTCAAATGTGGATAAATGGCAACTTCAAAGCTTTGCACTATCCCGTCTCCTAAGGCTATTGTGTAAGTTTCCATAGGATCTGTTATTGATTATCCTCTTTTTGTTGCCTGTGGTGTTTTTCCATAAATCTACCCATTTCATCCAGGATTTCAGGCGAGGTATCATCTCCAGCAACCTGTATCCATTTTCCACCCTGTTTTTGTACCCTGCGGACTGTTTCTCCATTGGGCATAAAGTCAAAGGTATCCTCAGAAGCATATTCGACTATAGTATAGATGACTTCTCCTCCATTTCCATCACTAAGGGTGTAAGCTAGCTCTTCCATCTCTACTTAACAATTTTGAAAGAAATTGGTTTTGCATTCTGCCAGGTCTTTTACATCCTTGCTTCTTTGAATTTTGCTGAATATTTTCGCCAACATCTCTACTGAACATTAGGCCAATAAACAGCGACATAATCCCGAAACTTTTAGTCCATAAATGAACAGAATGGCAAAAACCCTTAACGGACCAGTGTTGTTAAACCAAAAATATCACTTATCAGCGTTTAACATCCGCCTATGATCGATCCAAAAACCGTTAACCCAGGAACCAAATACAAACTGACCTTCAGCATCATTTTAATTGCTGTGTGTACTGCATTGATTATAGTGATTTCTTTAGTACACGACTAATAAGGTCTTTTTTAGTTTAATGAATTGGTAAAAGCTAAAATAAAGGCATTCAGATTACAGTTTAAGGGGATGAGAAATGTAAAATTCTTCTTGTTCAGATTAGCTAAAATGTATGCCTAGAATTAATCGCCAACTTTTTTGCTTGATCCTCCATTTCTAGCACCAAACTAATCTGAAATTAAAACAAAACCCTCTAATCAATTGATTTAGAGGGTTTTTGACGGATTTTAAATCCTTGTTTCGTCGGGATGGCAGGATTCGAACCTACGACCTCCTGCTCCCAAAGCAGGCGCGATACCGGGCTACGCTACATCCCGAACTTGGTATCGATCTTTTTAATCCTGTTTTAAAAGTGGATAAACTTTTTGTCGGGATGGCAGGATTCGAACCTACGACCTCCTGCTCCCAAAGCAGGCGCGATACCGGGCTACGCTACATC
>Ga0308165_1002008_pt1 | contig 26057 bp, 23 predicted proteins | sample PhyWR2_FD_201032 | JGI IMG/M metagenome (GOLD analysis project Ga0308165, IMG submission 201032) | Phyllosphere microbial communities from UC Gill Tract Community Farm, Albany, California, United States - DLSLW.R2 | ecosystem: Host-associated > Plants > Phyllosphere > Unclassified | place: USA... | reverse complement strand
AGTCCATCATCGTCGAGCTGCTGTGGTTCCTGACGGGTTCGAGCAGCAACCACTGGCTGACCGAGCGCGGCGTGACCATCTGGAACGAGTGGGCGCGGCCGGACGGCGACCTGGGACCGGTCTACGGCGTGCAGTGGCGCAGCTGGCCCACGCCGGACGGCGGCCACATCGACCAGATCAGCGAGGTCATCCGGGCGCTGAAAACCAACCCCGACTCGCGCCGCATCCTGGTCAGCGCCTGGAACGTGGCCGAACTCGACAAGATGGCGCTCATGCCCTGCCACGCGCTGTTCCAGTTCTACGTCGCCCCGGCTACTCAGCCCGGCGGCCGGGGCAAGCTGAGCTGCCAGCTCTACCAGCGCAGCGCCGACATCTTTCTGGGCGTGCCGTTCAACATCGCCAGTTACGCGCTCCTGACGCACATGGTCGCGCAGCAGTGCGACCTGGACGTGGGCGACTTCATCTGGACCGGCGGCGACTGCCACCTCTACAGCAACCATGCCGAGCAGGTTGCGTTGCAGCTGAGCCGCGCGCCCCTGCCCTACCCCACGCTGCACATCAAGCGCCGCCCGGATTCCATCTTCGACTACCAGTTGGAGGATTTCGAGTTCCTCGACTACCAGCACCATCCGGCCATCAAGGCGCCGGTGGCCGTCTGATGGACACGGCACGCATGCCGCGCATCGGTCTGGTCTACGCCCGCGCCGCCAACGGCGCGATCGGCAAGGACGGCGCCATGCCCTGGCACCTGCCCGAAGACCTGGCGCATTTCAAGCGCCTGACGCAGGGCTGGCCGGTCGTCATGGGACGCAAGACCTGGGATTCGCTCCCCGCCCGCTTTCGCCCCCTGCCCGGGCGCGTGAATATCGTCATCACCCGGCAGCCCGACTGGCGCGCGGCCGGCGCGCAGACCGCCGCCAGCCTGGCCGACGCGCTGGCGCAATGCGCTGCCTTTGAAGAGGTCTGGGTCATCGGCGGCGCGCAGATCTATGCCCAGGCCCTGCTGCTGGCCGAGCGCATCGAGGTCACCGAGATTGCCAGGGAGTTTGACGGCGACGCCTTCGCCCCGCCCTTGGGTGAAGAATGGCGGGAAACAGCGCGCGAGGCGCATGTTGCCAAGAGCGGATTGCCCTTCAGTTTTGTGACATTTGAAAAGGCCGGCCCATGAACCTTCAGGACCTCTTCGGCATCGAATTGCCCATCATCCAGGCGCCCATGGCCGGCGTGCAGGGCAGCGCGCTGGCCATTGCGGTGTCCAACGCCGGCGGCCTGGGCTCGCTGCCCTGCGCCATGCTGACCCCGCAAGTCCTGCGCGCCGAACTGGCCGCCCTCACCGCCCAGACCCGACGGCCCTACAACGTCAACTTTTTCTGCCACACGCCGCCCGCGCTTGACGCGGCGCGCGAGGCCAAATGGCGCGCCGCGCTGGCGCCTTATTACGCGGAATTGGGCATCGCCCCGCCCACGGCCACCGGGGGCGGGCGCGCGCCGTTCAGCCACGAATTCGCCGACCTGATCGCCGAGTTCAAGCCTGCGGTGGTGAGCTTTCATTTCGGCCTGCCGTCTGCCGACCTGCTGCAGCGCGTCAAGTCGTGGGGCGCGAAGGTGCTGTCGTCAGCCACCACGCTGGCCGAGGCGCGCTGGCTCGAATCTCACGGCGCCGACGCCATCATTGCCCAAGGGCTGGAGGCTGGCGGCCATCGCGGGCTGTTTCTGACCGACGACCTGACCACGCAGCTCGGCACCCTGGCGCTGCTGCCCCAGGTGGTGCGCGCCGTGCGCGTGCCGGTGATCGCGGCCGGCGGCATTGCCGACGCCGCCGGCGTCAAAGCCGCGCTGGCGCTGGGCGCGGCCGGCGTGCAGGTGGGCACGTCCTACCTGCTGTGCCCGGAGGCCACCACCACGGCGCTGCACCGCGCGGCGCTCAAGAGCGATCGCGCCGAGCACACAGCCCTCACCAACCTGATCACCGGCCGCCCGGCGCGCGGCATGTACAACCGCCTGATGCGCGAACTGGGGCCGCTGAGCGATGCGCCGCCGGCCTTTCCCCTGGCCACCGCCGCCCTGGCGCCGCTGAAAGCCGCTGCCGAGGCGCTCGGCCGCGATGATTTTTCCACCCTCTGGTCGGGCCAGAACGCCAGCGGCTGCCGCGAGCTGCCCGCCGCCGAACTGACGCGCCGGTTGGCCGGCGCCTGAAAACGCGGGCCGGACGGCCCGCAAAACCCTCCTTCTGCTCCCTGCTTTTTCTTTAAAAACAAACTAAAAACACCCATGTCAGGACACGGATTTCACGTACACGGCCCGCACGACCATGAACTGGAGCATGCCCGGCAAGGCGGCCACGCCAGCCACGGCAAGCCGGGCAACATGGTCAACCAGATCGCCATGTTCACCGCCATCATCGCCACGGTGGGCGCCATCTTCGGCTACATGGGCGGGGCCACGCAGGCCAACGCGGGCCTCTACAAGAACAACGCCTCCATCAAGAAAACCGAAGCGTCCAACCAGTGGAACTACTTCCAGTCCAAAAGCACCAAGCAGTCGCTGGCCGAGCTGGCGCTCGATCTGGCGCCCGCCGACCAGAAAGCGGGCTACCAGGTCAAGGTCGAGCGCTACGAAAAGGAAAAGAACGAGATCAAGGCGGTGGCCGACAAGCTCGAAGCCGAGGCCGCCGAATGGGACCAGTCGTCCGACGCGCAGATGCACCAGCACCACCGCTGGGCACAGGCGACCACCGTGCTGCAGGTCTGTATCGCGCTGGCGGCCATCGCGCTGCTGACGGGCAAGAAGTGGCTGGAGTACGCAATGTTTGGCGTGGGCGCTGGCGGCGTGCTCGTGGGCGTGCTGGCTGCGCTCCATATTTGATAGCAGACCACGTACGCCCTGCCTGGGCTGGAGCCTGAAAACCATGAAAATTGCGACCTGGAACATCAACTCGCTGACGGTGCGGCTGCCGCAGGTGCTCGACTGGCTCGCCAGCAATCCGGTCGATGTGCTGTGCCTGCAGGAACTCAAGCTGAGCGACGACAAGTTCCCGCTCAAGGAACTTGAAGCCGCCGGTTACCAGAGCGCCGTCTTCGGTCAGAAAACTTACAACGGCGTGGCTATCTTAAGCCGCACGCCGGTGCGCAATGTCATCAAAAACATCGCCGGCTTCACCGACGAGCAATCGCGCGTCATTGCCGCCACGCTGGACACGCCACTGGGCGAGGTGCGGGTGGTCAACGGCTACTTCGTCAACGGCCAGTCGCCGGGCAGCGAAAAATTCGCCTACAAGATGAAATGGCTGGAGGGCCTGCGCCAGTGGCTAGAGGGTGAACTGAAAGAGCATCCGAATTTGGTGCTGCTGGGCGACTTCAACATCACCGCCGACGACCGCGACACGTTCGATCCCGAAGGGCTGCGCGAGACCATCCATCACACCACCGAAGAACGCCAGCACTTCCAGGCGCTGCTGCAGCTGGGCCTGGCCGACGCCTTCCGGCTGTTCGATCAGCCCGAGAAAAGCTACTCGTGGTGGGACTACCGCGAGATGGCTTTTCGGCGCAACCGGGGCCTGCGCATCGACTACATCCTGGTGAGCGAGGCGCTCAAGCCTCAGGTGACCAGCTGCGTGATCGACAAGCTGCCACGCAAGAACGAGCGCCCCAGCGACCATGCCCCGGTGGTTCTGGAACTCTCCGCGCTATAAAAACAATAGCTTCCAGCGCAGGTAGTGCCTGCGCTGCGGCCATTTTTCACTCCAGATTGAGTTCCTGGATCTTGCGCGTGATGGTGTTGCGCCCGATGCCCAGCTTTTGCGCCGCCTCGATGCGCCGCCCGTGCGTGCTGGCCAGCGCGGTCTGGATCAGCCGCGACTCGAAGCGCCGCGTGAGCACATCCCAGACATCGCTGCGCCCGGAGGTCAGCAGTGCCAGCGCCTCGGCCTCCAGGCCGCTCTCCCAGAGCGATGGCTGGCCGATAAGCGCCAGGCCCGCGCTTGCCGCAGCCGCCTGCGGCTGGGCGGCCACGGCGGTTTCGAGCGAAATGGGCGCGGCCAGCCTGTCCGGCTCGGCTGCGCGCTCGGCGCGGGCGGGCTCGAACTTTTCAGCCTGACTGCCCTGCCCCGGGCTCCAGTCGGGCGTGGCGCCCAGCACCTCGGGCGGCAGATCCTTGGGCTCGATCACCTGCGCCGGCGCCATGACGGTCAGCCAGTGGCAGATGTTCTCCAGCTGGCGCACGTTGCCGGGAAAGCCGAAGAGGCTCAGCTGCTGCAGCGCGGCTTCGGAAATGCGCTTGGGCTCGACGCCCAGCTGCTTGGCGCTTTGCTGCAGGAAGTGGCGCGTGAGCATGAACACATCCTCGCGCCGCTCGCGCAGCGCCGGCAGGCGCAGGCGGATCACGTTCAGGCGGTGAAACAGGTCTTCCCGAAAGCCACCTTCCTTCACGCGCTGCTCCAGGTCCTGGTGCGTCGCGGCAATCACGCGCACATTGGCCTTGACGGCGTTGTGGCCGCCGACGCGGTAGAAGTGGCCGTCGCTCAGCACCCGCAGCAGCCGCGTCTGCAAATCAAACGGCATGTCGCCGATCTCGTCGAGGAACAGCGTGCCGCCGTCGGCCTGCTCGAAACGCCCGCGCCTGAGCGTCTGCGCGCCGGTGAAGGCGCCGCGCTCGTGGCCGAACAGCTCGCTTTCCAGCAGGTCCTTCGGGATGGCGGCGGTGTTGATGGCGATGAACGGCCCGTTGGCGCGCGGCGAGTGCTTGTGCAGCGCGCGCGCCACCAGTTCCTTGCCCGAGCCCGATTCGCCGGTGATCATCACCGTCACCATGCTCTGGCTCAGCCGGCCGATGGCGCGGAACACGTCCTGCATGGCCGGCGCCTGGCCCAGCATCTCGGGCGTGTCGGCCATGCGCTCCTCGGCCACTTCCTCGCGCTGGCTTTCCTCGACCGCGCGGCGGATCAGCTCGATGGCCTTGTGCAGATCGAACGGCTTGGGCAGGTATTCAAACGCGCCGCCCTGAAAGGCCGACACGGCGCTGTCCAGGTCGGAAAACGCCGTCATGATGATCACCGGCAGGCCGGGCAGCTTGACCTTGACCTTTTCCAGCAGATCAAGGCCCGAGCCGCCGGGCATGCGGATGTCGCTGACGATGATTTGCGGGCCGTCGGCTTCGGTGGCAATGTCGAGTGCCGCCAGCACTTCGCGCGGATTGGTGAAACTGCGTGTGGGCAGGCCTTCGCGCAGCAGGGCTTTTTCCAGAACAAACCGGATGGACTGGTCATCGTCAACAATCCAGATCGGCTTCATGCTTGTGGTCCCTTTGCTAGATGCAATTTTCTTTGGAATGAAAGACAACAGGCTTCAAGGCAGCGGTATCAGCAGCTTGAAGTCCGTGTGGCCGGGCCGGCTGTCGCACTCGATCAATCCGTGGTGTTGCTGCACAAAGGTTTGCGCCAGTGTCAGCCCCAGCCCCGAACCGCCTTCGCGCCCTGAGACCAGGGGATAGAAAATGCGGTCTTTGATGGAGTCCGGCACACCCGGCCCATTGTCAATCACATGCAATTCCAGTGCCAGCCGGTAGCGCTGCTTGCCAAAGGTGATCTGCCGGGCAATGCGGGTGCGAAAAATGATTTCCGCATTGCCAGCGGCCACGCATTCGCCCAGCACCTGCGCGGCATTGTGGGCAATGTTGAGCACCGCCTGGATCAGCTGCTCGCGGTCGCCGCGAAACTCGGGGATCGACGTATCGTAGTCGCGCACCACGCGCAGTCCCCGGGGAAACTCGGCCAGAATCAAGGAGCGCACGCGCTCGCAGACCTCGTGGATGTTCACGTCGCCCACCAAGTGCGGGCGGCGGTGCGGCGCGAGCAGGCGGTCCACCAGCGACTGGAGCCGGTCGGCCTCGTGGATGATGACCTGCGTGTACTCGGTCAGGTCTTTGCCGATTTCCATCTGCAGCAGCTGCGCCGCGCCGCGGATGCCGCCCAGCGGGTTCTTGATCTCGTGCGCCAGGTTGCGGATCAGCTCCTTGTTGGCCTGCGCCTGGTCGATCAGCCGCTCCTCGCGGTCCTGCTTGGCCTGCTGCTCCAGCGGCAGCATCTCGACAATGGCCTCGCCCGGCGTATCGGTCTGCGCCACCACCACATGCACCGGCATCGGCTCATGGTTGAGGCGGCGCAGCCAGGCATCGTAGCGCAGGGCGGCAAACTCGTTGCTGCCCGCGCCCTCCAGCGCATGGCGCAGGATGTGCGGCTCGGTGAAGCATTCGGGCAGTTGCGAGCCTTCGATGGTGCGGCGCGAGGTGCCCAGCGCGTCTTCGAGGGCCGCGTTGGCGAACACCACGCAACCGTTGGTGCGCACCACGGCCACCAGGGTGGCCAGCAGGTCGAAGGACTGGAACCGCACGGGGCCCAGGGAGCCCGTGAAGGACGAGAGGAAGGTGGGGATGGATGGCTTTTTCAAGCCCTGATTTTCGCGCAGAAGGCCGCGCCAGCCCGGCTTAATTTGCCGCCGGCAGCCGGGAAATTTCACGCTTGAGGCCGGCGATGTCGCTCTGGCTGCGTGCAATGCTGGCCTTGAGCTCGCTGACGCGGTCCAGGTAGCGCTGGTAGTTGCGCGCCTCGATGCCCTGCTTTTCCGGCTCGCCGTTGTTGTACTCCTTTTGCAGCTCGGCCAAGCGGCTTTCCGACTTTCTCAGCTCGGCTTCCAGGATGAGGCGCGAATCGCTGTCGCGCGCGCGCTGCTCGGGCCCAGGCTCGCTGCGCGGTGCGTTTGGCATGGGGGCGGCATTGCCAGCGCGTGCCGGCGCCACGGCCTTGGGCACGGGCGTGCCCTGCACCACGGTGACGTTGCCGCCGGAAACCGTGGTGCAGTTGCGCGCCTGCGCTTCCTTGACATTGTTGATGTATTCGGGCGCCGCACCGCCAACGCCGGCGCAGCGGTAGATCTGCTGAGCCCCGGCACCATGGCCGGCGCCCAGCAGCACCAAAGAAAAAACGGACAGGAACAAGGTGTTTTTCATGAAAGGATCACAACGCGTCTGCAGGCGCTTATCGTTAGATTGCACAAGTGGGTACGGGAAGCGCCTGCGAGTATGCGGCAAACTGGCAAAAACATGAAGCCATGCGGGCATCGCTGCCGCAGCGCCATAAAAAAAGGATGGCGCGGGGCCATCCTTTTTTCGGGTGCGGCCGCTTCAAGAAGAAGCGGGCCGCCTCGCCCTTGCTTTACAGCGAGTAGTACATGTCGTATTCGACCGGCGAGACTTCAACGCGGGTGCGGTTGACTTCGCCCATCTTCAGCTCGATGTAGGCGTCGAGCATGGAGTCGGTGAACACCCCGCCCTTGGTCAGGAAGGCGCGGTCCTTGTCCAGCTCTTCCAGCGCCTGGTCCAGGCTGTGGCAGACGGTCGGCACCAGCTTGTCCTCTTCGGGCGGCAGATGGTACAGATCCTTCGAAGCGGCTTCGCCCGGGTGAATCTTGTTTTCCACGCCGTCCAGGCCGGCCATCAGCAGCGCCGCAAAGCCCAGGTACGGGTTCATCAGCGGATCGGGGAAACGCGCCTCGACGCGGCGACCCTTGGGGTTGGCCACGAACGGAATGCGGATCGAGGCCGAGCGGTTCTTGGCCGAGTAGGCCAGCTTCACGGGCGCCTCGAAATGCGGCACCAGGCGGCGGTAGCTGTTCGTGCCGGGGTTGGTGATGGCGTTCAGGGCGCGCGCATGCTTGATGATGCCGCCGATGTAGTACAGCGCGAAGTCGGACAGGCCCGCATAGCCGTCGCCGGCGAACAGGTTCTTGCCGTCTTTCCAGACCGACTGGTGCACGTGCATGCCCGAGCCGTTGTCGCCCGCGTAGGGCTTGGGCATGAAGGTGGCCGTTTTGCCGTAGGTGTTGGCCACGTTGTGGACCACGTACTTTTGCAGGATGGTCCAGTCGGCGCGCTCGACCAGGGTCGAGAAGCGCGTGCCGATCTCGTTCTGGCCAGCGCCCGCCACTTCGTGGTGGAACACCTCGACCGGAATGCCCAGCGATTCGAGGATCAGCGACATTTCAGCGCGCATGTCCTGCGTGCTGTCCACTGGCGGCACGGGGAAGTAGCCGCCCTTGACGGTCGGACGGTGGCCGCGGTTGCCGCCTTCGAGCTTGGTGCCGGTGTTCCAGGGCGCTTCGTACTCTTCGATTTCGTAGAAGGTGTGGCCCGGCTCGGTGCTCCAGCGCACGCCGTCGAAGATGAAGAATTCGGGCTCCGGTCCGAAGAAGGCGGTGTCGCCCAGGCCGGTGGACTTCAGGTAGGCTTCAGCGCGCTTGGCGATGGAGCGCGGATCGCGCTCGTAGGCCTTGCCGTCGGTCGGCTCGATCACGTCGCAGGTCAGGATCAGCGTCGTTTCTTCAAAGAAAGGATCGATGTTGGCCGTGCTCGGGTCGGGAATGAGCTGCATGTCCGAGGCTTCGATGCCCTTCCAGCCTGCGATGGACGAACCATCAAAGGCGTGGCCGTCGGTGAACTTGGATTCGTCAAAATGGGACACGGGCACCGTGGTGTGGTGCTGCTTGCCCCGGGTGTCGGTGAAACGGAAGTCAACGAACTTGACTTCGTTTTCCTTGACCATGTTCATGACGTCTGCGACGGTCTTTGCCATTCAAGAATCTCCTGTGCTGGATGAATGATTTAAGAAAATTTATTCGGTGCTGCCGGATGCACTTTTTATGCCAAACCAAGAACTTTTCGGTTTTTGGGCAAGCCTTCAATTATGCCGCCGCTATTGTCGCTACTGAACAGCTATCGACCGGTGCGTAAAAATGCGGTTTGAAAAAAACCGTCGCATGCACCATTTAAGTGCAGTCAATCGGGCCAATTTCATCCGCTGCGCATCAACGCACCAATTCAGGGCCTAGCTGCAGATTGAATTGGTGCAATCCTGCCAGCAATTCGGGATAAGCCCTGCCGACAGCTTCGGGCGCACCCTTCACGCCCAGCTCGATATGCCGGCCGAATTCGGGATGATCAACGCTGGGCAGGCTGAACACCTTCACGCCGGGATGCCCGGCTTCCAGGGCCTGCATCAGCGGCGTGAGCGTGGCTTCCATCGAGCCCATGACGATCACCGACTTTTCGATGAACGGCGTTTTCTGATGCAGATGCGCATAGTGCTCGTCCAGCACCCACTCGACCATTGGCCAGGCCATCACCGGAAAGCCAGGCACGAAGTGGACCGCGCCCTGCCCCGCTCGGCAGGTGAAGCCCGGAATCTTGTTGTAGGGGTTGGGAATGATCTCGGCGCCGGCCGGGAACACGCCCATGTTCAGGCGATGGATGTTGTCGTGCCGGTCCGGCTCGAACACCGTGCCCTGCTCCTTGGCCGTGTCGCGCATGCGCTCCTCAATGAGCCGCCTGGCCTCGGGATGCAGCGCCAGCTCCGCGCCCAGCGCCTGGGCGGCGCACTGGCGGGTGTGGTCGTCGGGCGTGGCGCCGATGCCGCCGGTGCTGAACACGATGTCGCCGTTTTCACGGGCGGCGGCGAAGGCGCGCGCCAGCGTGGCGGTGATGCGCGCCGGGTCGTCGCCCACGTACTCGGCATAGGCCAGGCTCAGGCCGCGCGCGGCCAGCAGTTCGATGACCTTGGGCAGGTGCTTGTCGGCGCGCTTGCCCGAGAGAATTTCATCGCCAACGATGATGAGTCCGAAGTTGGGTTTCATGCGGAGCAATCCTGAAGTTGAGGTCTTGAATCAGGCCGGCAGCGCATCAGCGCAGGCCAGCGGCAGGTTTTGGCAGCGCTTCGGACAGCGGCATATCCGCTATCGAATCAATAGCAGCATGCGCAGATGGTGCCTGCGCAGAACCGGCATTTTGCTTGCGAAGCCGCTCCAGCGCGGCCAGGCAGTAGTGGTCGAACCAGAGCGAGGAAAAGGCAAACACCAGCGTGTAGATCCAGATGGCCAGCGGCACCAGGATGGGCGCCATGGCGATGAACATGGCGCCCGAGGCCCAGAGCAGGCTGGGCGCGGCGCCCAGGTAGCCGCAGAGCACGCCGATGCCCAGCAGCGGCAGGCGGTTTTCGCGCAGCAGCTGCTCGCGCTCCTCGCGGCTGGCGTGCTCGGCCAGGGCGTCGTAGGCCATGACGCGGTAGGTCAGCCAGCCCCAGATCAGCGGCGGCAGGATCAGCACCAGCGGTGGCACCAGCCACAGCGGCACCGTCAGCACCAAGGCCAGCGCGGCAACCACGGTGGCGCCCAGCGAGCGCCCCAGGCCGGCCAGGAAGGAGCCGCCTTTCTTGCGCGCCAGCTGGGGAAACCGCCGGGCGGCCACCAGGGCCAGCATGCTGGGCGTCATGAACAGCGCCACGAACAGCAAAGTCGCGATGACGATCACCGGAATTGCCAGAAACAGCACCAGCGCCGGCGCCAGCACCAGGCGCAGGCTGCCCAGCCCGATGCCGTCCAGCCAGTGCAGCATGGCGTTGACCAGCTCGTAGCTCTCCAGGCTGGCGCGCACCGCCGTCAGCGCGCTTTCCCAGTAGAAGTAGCCCAGGGTGAGCGACAAGGCGGCCATGATGACCACCGGCAGGACCGACAGCAGGATGACGCGCGGATGCAGGCAATACATTGCCGCGCGCCAGAAAGCGTCAAACAGCCGGTTCATGCGCGGCCCATCCGCATCTCAGGCGCGCCCCAGCAGGCGCTTGACGCCCAGCCACTGTTGGGACCAGAAGCCGCTGCCGTAGTCGCGGTTTTTTTCCACCTGGTCGCGGATGCCGGTCGGCTCGTAGCGCTGCTCGAAATTGGCCGTGCCAAACAGCATGTCCCACCAGGGCAGCAGCACGCCGAAGTTGTAGCCGCCCAGCGTGGCCGGCCCCCGGCTTTCGTGGCCGATGCCGATGCTGTGGTGCAGCCGGTGAAAGCGCGGGCTGACCCACAGCCGCTCGCCCACCGAACCGAACCACAGGCGAATGTTGGCATGCTGAAAGCTCTCGCTGAGCTGCGTCAGGGCGACGATGACGATGAACTGGTCGGAAGCCACGCCGATGAGCTGCGCCACCACCACGACGATGGCGTCGAGCACGATGCTGTCGAGCAAGTGGCTGCGGTTGTCGCTCCACATGGTCATCTTGCGCTGCGAATGGTGCAGCGCATGCAGGCGCCACCACCATTCGATGTGGTGCTGGCCCCGGTGCGTCCAGTACGCAACGAAGTCGAACACCACCAGGTAGATCAAAAGGCTGACGACCGCCTGGTCGGTCACGCCGGGCCAGAGCTGGTCGAGGTGGAAGGTGCCGTAGCCGGCCGCGCGCAGCGACCCGAACAGGCTGTCGAACCACGGGTCCAGCGTGAAAAACAGCGCCAGCCGAAAGAGCCCCAGCCGGTGCAAGAGCGTGTAGAGCACATCGACGCGGATGCTGGCGCGGTCGGCGGGCGAGTCCATGGGCTCGACCGGCCGCCAGCGCTGCAGGGGCCCGATCACCGCCAGCAGGACGACGATCTGCACCACGCCCAGCATGAACCAGGCGGTCGCGCCGTAGGCGTCCTCGAAAAAATTGGCCATGTCCAGCGCAAACAGCGCCGGCTGCACCAGCGTCTGAAACAGCCAGCCCTGCACCGTCCCGAAAATACCCGTGATCCAGTCCATGGCGTTTATTTTCCAGTCTGGGGCGGCACAGCGCCGGCATGCGTTTGAATCCAGCCCGCGTAGCCGGGGTGTTCGCGCAGGGTCCTGAAGCAAAAGCCGCGCGACTGCAGCCCGGTGATGAGCGGCTCCAGCACCGCCGGCGCCCACGGATCCTTGCGCGACCAGATGCCCAGATGCGCGACGAGAATGTCGCCGCTGCGGATGCTTTTGAGCGCCTTGTCCAGCAGCGCGGCATTGGGAAATTTCTCGCTCGGCAGCTCGTCGCCCAGAAATCCGGCCGGCGCCCAGCCTGCATGCGCATAGCCGCAAGACCGAGCGGCAGCCAGCAGCGCGGGCGAGGTCTTGCCGCCAGGCGCGCGAAACAGCGGCAGCGGCGCCTTGCCGGTGATCTCCTGCAGGCGCTTGCCGGCGCGGCTGATTTCTTCGCAGTACCGGCCCGCCGTCCAGGTGAACTCTTGCCCCTCGGCAGCGCCGGCCGAAGGCCGCACGCGGAACTGCGTCGGCGCGCCGGACGCCGCCACGTCGGCGCGCCAGTACACATGGTCGTAGGTGTGCGAGGCGAACTCGTGGCCTTCGGCGGCGCGCGCCTTCCACCAGCCGGCCCAGTGCGTGCCCAGGCTGCCGTCGCCGGTTTTGGTGCGCTCGTTGGCGGCAAAGAACGTCACCTTCACCTGATGACGGCGCAGCACATCGGCCATCAGCGGCGCAACCTCCATGTGGCCCGTGTCCAGCGTCAGGTAGACCGGCTTGCAGGCGCTGGCGCCCGCCGCCTCTTTTGCATCAGAACCGGCTGCGGCGCTTGCTGCGCCTGCGCAGGCAGCTATTAAAAAAATAGCAACCGAGACCGGCCTAGCGCGGTGCGTGATCGAGTGTCCAGACGCCATGGGGACTCCTGCCAACGTTGATTTGACGCACCACCTTGTGGCTGGCCACGTCGATGAAGGTGAGCTTGCGAATCCAGCGCGAGGTGACGATGATCTGGCTGAAATCGCGCGTCACGTCCATGCAGTCCGGCCCGCCGGGCGCCGGAAAGCTGTCCACCACTTCGAGCGTCTGCAGGTCGATCTTGCTGATGGTGTCGGCCACGCGGTTGCTCACCAAGAGGTGGCGCTTGTCGCCGAACGCACGAAAAGCATGCGCGCCCATGGCGGTCTTGATGAACTTGGTCTTGTGCGGCTCTTTGCCGCTCACGTCATAGACCTCGACACCATCGCCGCCGGTCAGCGCGACCAGCAGGAACTTGTCGTTGGCCGTGCCGAAGACGTCAGCCGGCGTGGCGCCGGTCTTGGTGCGCCACTTGACGGCCTGCGTCGCCAGGTCCACGGCAATCAGCTCGTCGCTGTCCTGCATGGTCGAGTAGATCGTGCTGCTCTTGCTGTCGATCCACAGGTGGCTCGGTGTCTTGGCGGTGGGCACGCGCTTGACCAGGGTCATGTCCTTGCCGTCCCAGCGGTAGATGTCGATGTGGTTGAGCCGGTTGGCCGCCGTCACGAACCATTTCATGTCGGGCGAGAACCGCAGGTGGTAGGGGTCGATGATGCCGCGCACGGTGCGCTGGACTTCGGCGGTCCTGGGGTCGATGAAGGTCAGCGAATCGGACAGCGCGTTGGCCACGATCACCGATTTCTCGTCGGGCGTGAGGTACAGGTGGTGCGGCTGCTTGCCGGTGTCGATGCGCTTGGTCTCGGTCCAGGTCGCCGGATTGATGACACTGACGCTGTCTTCCAGCGAGTTCAGCACGAACACCGGTGTTGTCACCGTGGAGGCCGATGGCGCGACAGCAACGCCCTTGGGCGCCTGCGCCAGCGCGGGAAGGCACAGCAGACCAGAAAAGGCAACGGCACAGCAAGCCAGAATACGGGAGGTAGCGTTCACAAAACAGGTCTTTCCAAGGTCAAGTCTCTCAAGCAGAACCGCGCTGACCAGCCAATCCATTTTCAGCATCAAAAAGGCTTGCGGTGCAGGCGGCATCTGCACATATAGCTATTCATTTGATAGCGAAATTTCCCAGTTTTCCTCAAGGCCCTGGGTTGCGCTCAGACTGGTCGCGCTCTAGTGTAGCGGCCACCCATGACCCCCTTTTTTTTCAGTCTTGCGCCTTGGGGAACTCCACCGGGCCAGGCTTGCGGGCCACCCTGGCGCCAGGCTTTACGGTTTTGGTGCTGCGCCGGTGATGCTCAGAAGATCCTGCGCCGTCAGCCAGCGCCAGCCGCCCGGCCCAAGGTCGGCCGGCAGCGCCAGCGAACCGATGCGCGAGCGGTGCAGCCCTTCAACCCGGTTGCCCACGGCAGCAATCATGCGCTTGACCTGGTGGTATTTGCCTTCGGTCAGCGTCAGGCTCAGTTGCAGCTCGCCCGTCTGCTCGCAGGCAGCGGCCCGAACCGGCTTGGGGTCGTCGTCCAGCACCACGCCGGCCAGCAGGCGGCTGATTTGCTGCGCATCCACCGGATGCTTGGCCGTCACCTCGTACACCTTGGGCACATGGTGCCTGGGCGAGCTCATGCGGTGAATGAATTTTCCATCGTCTGACAGCAGCAGCAAGCCGGTCGTGTCTTGGTCCAGCCGCCCCACGGCCTGCACACCGGCCGCCGCGCCGCCGCCACGCTGGCGAATCGGCGCCGGCAACAGCGTGTAGATGCTGGGATAGGTGCTCGGTTTTTGCGAGCATTCATGGCCGGCGGGCTTGTGCAGCATCAGGTAGGCCTTTTCGTGGTACTCCCAAGCCACGCCCTGCACGGTGAAGGCCAGGCCTTCGGGCGTGAATTCCATGGCAGGGTCGGCGCAAGGGGCGCCGGCCACTGTCACAAAACCCTGCTGAACCAGCCCTGCGCAGACGCGCCGCGTACCAAAACCCTGAGAAAAGAGGATTTCCTGCAATTGCATGTATTTTTTTGCCATCCCGGTATTGTCGCCGGGGAGCTTGGGCCGCCGATGCCCTGGTCCTTGGCGGCCGGCGACCAAGTGAAGCGGATCGATTTGCCCACGGCACGGGTCGAGGCCAGGCCAGGCACCCAGGTTATTAGATCAGGGAGCGCAGACGCAATACTTTCAGCAGGTCATGCGGCCGGGCCAGCATGAAGTCCGCATTCCAAGCTACAGCATGGCCGAGCGCACCCAAGTACCCATAGGTGGCTGCCACCGTCGGCATGCCTGCGGAGCGGCCTGCAACAATGTCACGCTCATCATCGCCCACATAAATACAGTCTTCAGGCGCCACTTGCAATTGACGCGCCGCTTCCAGCAAGGGGGCGGGATGCGGCTTGGCGTGGGGCATGGTGTCGCCGCTGATGATGGTTCCTGCGGTATCAAACAATGCCATGCCCTGGGTCAGTGGAATGGTAAAGCGTGCCCACTTATTGGTCACGACACCCCATTTCAATCCATGCTCACGGATTTGGGCGATCAGGTCGGGTACGCCTTCAAAAATGGCTGTATTTTCTGCCAGGCCCAACTGGTAATTATCAAGGAACTCTTCCTTTAATTGTTCAAATTCCGCATGGTCCGGCGACAGGCCAAAGGCCACCGAAATCATTCCACGGGCGCCAGCGCCTGCCATCGGACGGTAGAGCGATTGAGCCAGCGGTTCAAGGCCGCGGTCCGTACGCATTTTGTTGGCGGCAGCGCCCAGGTCAGGTGCGCTGTCAATCAGCGTGCCGTCCAGATCAAACAGGATGGCTTTTATGTTGTCCAGCATATGAGGAATACAAATTCAAGGTGTCTGAAAACTCACGCTTTCCGCGTTGCCACCAGGTAGTTGACACGGGTGTTCGCGCTGAGCCAGTAGTGGCGGGACAGCGGGTTGTATTCCATGCCCTTGGCCTCCACAAAGTCCAGGCCTGCATCGCGGTAGTAGCTGGCCAGTTCGCTGGGCTTGATCAGTTTTGCATATTCATGCGTGCCACGGGGCAGCATGTTGAGCAGGTATTCGGCTCCGACAATCGCGAACAGGAAGGCTTTGGCATTGCGGTTGATGGTCGAAAAAAATACATGACCGCCAGGCTTGACCAATGCCGCGCAGGCCTTGACCACTGAAGCGGGATCGGGGACATGCTCCAGCATTTCCATGCAGGTGACCACATCGAAGCCATTGGGTTGCTCGGCCGCCAATGCCTCGGCGCTGATCTCGCGGTATTCAACCCCTTGCGTGTGGGCCTCCAGGGCATGAAGCCGAGCGACCTTCAATGCCTTGCTTGCTAGGTCAATGCCCAGCACCTGCGCACCCTTGCGCGCCATGGCATCGGCCAGAACGCCGCCACCGCAACCAACATCCAACACACGGCGGCCTTCAAGTGGCACCATTGCATTGATCCATTCCAGCCTTAGCGGGTTGATCTCGTGCAAGGGACGAAATTCACTTTCCTTGTCCCACCAGCGGTGGGCCAATTCAGAAAATTTAGCCAGTTCGGCCGGGTCAAAGTTTTGAGTTGTAGGCATCTGAAGATTATCGTTGAGGCGTAAAAAAACCGCATCGAAATGCGGTTTCTTCATGCAATCCGAGAAAGATTACTTGTTGGCGCGCGTGCCGACCACTTCGATTTCGACCCGGCGGTTTTTCGCGCGGCCTTCGGCAGTCTTGTTGTCAGCAACAGGCTGCTTCTCGCCCTTGCCTTCGGTGTAAACGCGATTTTTCTCAATGCCCTTGGACACCAGGTAAGCCTTCACAGCTTCAGAGCGGCGAACCGAGAGCTTCTGGTTGTAGGAATCGCTGCCCACAGAGTCGGTGTGACCCACAGCAATAATCACTTCCAGGTTGATGTCCTTGATTTTTCCGATCAGGTCATCGAGCTTTTCCTTGCCGGCTGGCTTGATCACCGACTTGTCGAAGTCAAAGAAGGCATCGGCAGCGTAAGTGACCTTGGTGGCAGCGGGAGGAGCCACGACAACTGGTGCAGGTGCTGGGGCAGGTGCTGGCGCAGGAGCGGCAACAGGAGCTGGGGCTACAACAGGAGCAAGTGCGCCGTCGCAGCCAACAGCTGCGGTTGCAGGCGTCCAGTTCGCATCACGCCAGCACAATTCGTTGGTACCGTTCTTCCAGACCAGCTCGCCGTTGCCATTCTTCCAGTTGTCGACAGTTTGTGCACCAGCGGCGGTGACAAGCGCTGCGGAAGCAAACAACATTGCCACTTTGTTGAGTTTCTTCATGATTCTCCTCTAGAGAAAAGCCGCAGACTTGCTGCGATTATTAGGATTACACGCCTCAAGTGACCATCACTCAAGGAGTTGGATTGATTGTGCCACACACATTCTGAGCATCAAGTCTGCTATAGGCTTCGTCTTACATAGACCGTGGATTCTTCAAGATATGTTGCAGACCAGCCACAAACTAGGCGTCTTGAATTCCAGCCTTAAAATCAAAAGATTTTCCCTCAACATCCTCACACCTCTCAACCCAGGCATTTCATGACCCAGTTCGCAAAAGAAACCCTGCCCATCAGTCTTGAAGAGGAAATGCGAAGAAGCTACCTCGACTACGCAATGAGCGTGATTGTGGGACGCGCACTGCCCGATGCGCGTGACGGACTCAAGCCTGTGCACAGGCGCGTTCTGTACGCCATGCATGAATTGAACAACGACTGGAACAGGCCCTACAAGAAATCCGCCCGCATTGTGGGCGACGTGATTGGCAAATACCATCCCCACGGCGATCAGTCGGTCTATGACACGATTGTTCGCATGGCACAGGATTTTTCACTGCGCCATTTGCTCGTGGATGGCCAAGGCAACTTCGGCTCGGTCGATGGCGACAGCGCCGCCGCCATGCGCTATACGGAAATCCGGCTCTCCAAGATAGCCCACGAATTGTTGGCCGACCTTGACAAGGAAACCGTTGATTTCGGCCCCAACTACGATGGCAGCGAAAAAGAGCCGCTGGTCGTGCCGACCCGCCTGCCCAACCTGCTGGTTAACGGCTCCGGTGGCATTGCCGTGGGCATGGCCACCAACATCCCGCCACACAACCTGAATGAAGTGGTCGATGCCTGCCTGCATCTCCTCAAAAACCCAGAAGCCTCCATCGATGAACTGATGGAAATCATTCCGGCTCCGGATTTCCCCACTGGCGGCATCATTTACGGCATCAATGGTGTCAAGGACGGCTACCGCACCGGGCGCGGCCGGGTCGTCATGCGCGCCAAATGCCACTTCGAGGACATCGACAAGGGCCAGCGCCAGTCGATCATCGTGGACGAACTGCCCTACCAGGTGAACAAGAAGACGCTTCAGGAGCGTATGGCCGAACTAGTCCACGAGAAAAAGATCGAAGGCATCAGCCACATCCAGGACGAAAGCGACAAGTCCGGCATGCGCCTGGTCATTGACCTCAAGCGCGGCGAAGTGCCCGAGGTGGTGCTGAATAACCTGTACAAGCAGACGCAGCTGCAGGACACCTTTGGCATCAATATGGTGGCGTTGGTCAATGGCCAGCCCAAGCTGTGCAACCTGAAGGATTTGATTCAGGTATTCATTTCGCACCGCCGCGAAGTGGTGACGCGTCGCACGGTGTTCACACTGCGCAAGGCTCGAGAACGTGGCCATGTCCTGGAAGGTCTGGCTGTTGCGCTGGCCAATATTGACGAGTTCATTGCCATCATTCGCAACGCGCCGACGCCGCCCGTTGCCAAAGCCGAATTGATGACGCGCGCCTGGGACAGCAGCCTGGTGCGCGAGATGCTCACCCGCGCGCAGATGGATGGCGGCGTGGTCAATGCCGATGATTACCGCCCGGATGGGCTGGATGCCTCCCTTGGCATGGGAAGCAACGGGCTGTATCGCCTGTCGGAAATCCAGACGCAGGAAATCCTGCAGATGCGTCTGCAGCGCCTGACGGGACTGGAGCAGGACAAGATCGTTGCCGAGTACAAGGAAGTCATGGCCGAAATTGATGACCTGCTCGACATTCTTGCCAAGCCCGAACGGGTTTCGACCATCATTGGCGAGGAGCTCTCAGCCATCAAGCTGGAGTTCGGCCAGACCAAGCTGGGCGCACGGCGCAGCCATGTTGAACACAGCTCCTTCGATTTGAGCACCGAGGACCTGATCACGCCGACCGACATGGTGGTGACGCTCTCGCACATGGGCTACATCAAGAGCCAGCCCCTGTCCGAATACCGGGCGCAAAAGCGTGGGGGGCGCGGCAAGCAGGCAACGGCAACCAAGGAAGACGATTGGGTCGACCAGCTGTTCATTGCCAACACCCATGACTACATCCTGTGCTTTTCCGACCGGGGCCGTCTCTACTGGCTCAAGGTGTGGGAAGTGCCGGCAGGCTCGCGCGGCTCGCGCGGCCGGCCCATCGTGAACATGTTTCCGCTACAGGACGGTGAAAAAATAACGGTGGTTCTGGCTCTAACAGGCGAAAAGCGCAGCTTTCCAGCCGACCAGTACGTGTTCATGGCCACGTCCATGGGCACCGTCAAGAAAACGCCTCTGGACGAGTTCAACAATCCCCGCAAGGGCGGCATCATTGCCGTTGCGCTGGACGAGGGAGACTACCTGATTGGGGCAGCGCTGACCGACGGCAAGCACGACGTCATGCTTTTCAGCGATGGCGGCAAGGCAGTGCGTTTCGATGAAAACGATGTGCGCCCCATGGGCCGCAATGCGCGCGGCGTGCGCGGCATGATGCTCGAAGAAGGCCAAGGGGTCATTGCCATGCTGGTGGCAGAAGATGGCGAGCAAAGTGTCTTGACCGCCACCGAGAACGGTTTTGGCAAACGCACCGCCATCACCGAATACACTCGCCATGGCCGCGGAACCAAGGGCATGATTGCCATTCAGCAAAGCGAGCGCAATGGCAAGGTCGTTGCCGCAACCCTGGTGCATGCAGATGATGAAATCATGCTGATCACCGACAGGGGCGTACTGGTCCGCACACGTGTCAGCGAGATCCGGGAAATGGGACGCGCCACGCAGGGCGTGACCCTGATTGGCTTGGATGAAGGCTCGCAATTGAGCGGCTTGCAGCGAATCGTCGAGAACGACGCCGCGCTGGAAGAGGCGCCTGCCGGCCTGGAAGCGCTGGCAAACACTGAAATTGACACAGGCAACGATGCCGCAAGTCTGGACGACAACGCATGAAAAAAATCATCACCTCCTTGGGCATTGCCCTGCTTGCCTGCACAGCTACGCAGGCGCAAACGGCCGACCCCAAAACCGAAATGGCGGCCAAGGTCGTCAAGCTGCAGCAAGGCCCTGAACTTGACCGCCTGATCGCCCAGATGGCGGGCAGCACCACGCAGGAGCTGATTGCCAATTGGGGGCCGAAACTGGAAAGCAATGTTGCCAAGGCCAACCAGCAGAAGGCGACAGAAGCGCTCAATGCCGAACTGAAGAAGTATTCCGACGATGCCAGCCAGCTGATTGCCAAGCAGGTGGGAAAAGTCAGTGCCGACGTGCTGGTTCCAGCCTATGCAGAGCGCTTCACCCTAGAAGAGCTGCAGCAGATCGCAGCCTTTTTCGAGTCGCCCGCCATCAAAAAATACCAGAGCAATGCGCCCGAACTGGGCAATTCATTCGTGCAGAAACTGGTCGAAGCCTCGCGCGCCGATGTGCTGGCGCGTGCCAAGCAGTTTGACGAAGCCGCACAGAAGATCGTGGGCAAGTCTGCGGCAGCGCCCAAGGCCAGCAAGCCAGTTCAGAAATGACCCGGCCTTTCAACTTTTCGGCCGGCCCGGCCAACCTGCCCGAGGAAGTGCTGCAACAAGCGGCCGCTGAAATGCTGGACTGGTACGGCAGCGGCATGAGCGTCATGGAAATGAGCCACCGGGGCAAGGAATTCATCTCGATTTATGAAGCTGCTGAAGCTGACTTTCGCGAGCTGATGGCGGTTCCGCAGCACTTCAAAATTTTGTTCATGCAGGGCGGTGGACTGGCAGAAAACGCCATCGTGCCGCTCAACCTTTCGCGAGGCGATCGTGCCGATTTCGTCGTGACCGGCAGTTGGAGCGACAAATCCCAAAAAGAAGCGCGCAAATACTGCGATGTCCAGATCGCGGCCACCAACGAAGCCAATGCGCACACCAGTCTGCCACCTGCTGGCGTCTGGAAATTGCGGCAGGGCGCCAGCTATGTGCATGTCTGCACCAATGAAACCATTCATGGTGTCGAGTTTCAGGAACTGCCTGACCTCAAGGCATTGGGATGCGATGCGCCCCTGGTGATCGACTTTTCATCGCATGTGGCATCGCGCCCTGTGGACTGGTCCCGCGTCGGGCTGGCCTTTGGCGGCGCGCAGAAAAACCTCGGCCCGGCCGGCGTCACGCTGGTCGTGGTGCGCGAAGACCTGCTCGGCCACGCGCTGCCCATCTGCCCAAGCGCGTTCAACTACAAGACGGTCGCGGACAGCGACTCGATGTACAACACGCCGCCTACCTATGCCATTTACATTGCCGGCCTGACCTTTCAGTGGCTCAAGCGGCAAAAGGAAGGCGAGGCAATGGGCATTGCCGCCATGGAAAAGCACAACATCGCCAAGGCGCAGCTGCTTTACGAGGCCATTGACCGCTCCGGCTTTTTCGTCAACAAGGTCAGCAAGGACTGCCGATCGCGCATGAATGTGCCGTTTCAGTTGCGCGACGAATCGCGCAACGACGCCTTTCTGGCAGGCGCCAAGGCGCGCGGACTGCTGCAGCTCAAGGGCCACAAGTCCGTGGGCGGCATGCGCGCCAGCATCTACAACGCCATGCCGCTGGCCGGCGTCCAGGCGCTGGTGAGCTACCTTCAAGAATTCGAACAAAAGCATGCCTGACATGACAGCCAACCTTGCCGATTTGCGCGTTCAGATTGACGCGCTGGACAGAGAACTGCTGACCTTGCTGAACCGCCGCGCCTTGGTGGCCGAGCAGGTCGGCGAAGTCAAGAAGCGTGAAGGCACGCCGTTTTTCCGCCCCGACCGCGTCGCCCAGGTGATCGAAAAGATCCAGCAGGCCAACACCGGCCCTCTGACCAACGACCATCTGGCGGCCGTGTGGCGTGAAATCATGTCGGCTTGCCTGGCGCTTGAGTCTCCGGTGCGGGTGGCCTACCTGGGCCCGGCGGGAACCTTTAGCGAGCAGGCGGCGCTGCAGTACTTCGGCACCAGCATCGAGCATGTTTCCTGCGTCAGCATTGACGAGGTGTTCCGTGCCACGGCAGCCGGCAGCGCGAGCTTTGGCATCGTGCCGGTTGAAAACTCCACCGAAGGCGTGGTGTCGCGCTCGCTGGACCTGCTGCTCAATTCGCCACTGCATATCGTCGGCGAAGTCAGCCTGATGGTGCGCCACAACCTGCTGCGGCTGTCCGACTCTCTGGACGGCATCGAGGTCGTTCATGCCCATCCGCAAGCCTTGGCCCAATGCCAGGGATGGCTCAACACCCATTTGCCGCATGCCGAACGCCGCGCGGCCTCCAGCAATGCGGAAGGCGCACGGCTGGCGACCACCCATCCGGCCTGGGCCGCCATTGCCAGCGAGCGGGCGGCCAGCCAGTTCGCCCTGCACACGGCAGCGCATGCCATCCAGGATGATGCCTTCAACCGCACCCGTTTTGCCGTCATCTGCCTGACGCAGACATTGCCAGCTCCACCCGCCTCGGGCAAGGACTGCACCAGCCTGGTGGTGTCGGTGCCCAACCGCCCGGGCGCAGTGCATGACATCTTGGTGCCGCTGAAAGCCCACGGCGTTTCCATGACCCGCTTCGAGTCGCGTCCGGCCCGCTCAGGCCAGTGGGAATACTATTTCTACATCGACCTGCAAGGCCATCCTTCACAGCCCCACGTGAGCGCCGCACTGCATGACCTGCAACAGCTTTGCGCTTTCTACAAAGTTCTTGGCACCTACCCGACCAGCGAGTAATGCGGGATTCTCGGCGTGACAGGGTAAATTCGAACCGACTACAACAACAAATTCAGGATCCTGTCATGTTTGAACAATTGGGTCTCATCGGCTGCGGCCTGATGGGCAGCTCGTTTGCGCTGGCGCTCAAGCGCGCCGGCCTGGTCAAGCGCGTGGTCGGCTACAGCAAATCGCCCTCCACGACAGAGCGCGCCCGCCAGATGGGCGTGATCGACGTGGAAGCGCCCTCCGCGCTGCTGGCCGTTTCCGGTGCCGACATCGTGCTGATGGCGATCCCGGTATCAGCCACCGAGGCAACCTTCAAGGCAATCCGCCATCTCGTCGGGCCGCATACCCTGCTGATGGATGTGGGCTCGACCAAGTGCGATGTGGTTGATGCGGCGCGCCAGGTGCTGCGCGAGCATGTCGGCTCGTTTGTGCCATGCCATCCCATCACCGGGAAAGAAGTTTCGGGGGTCGAGCATGCCGATGTGAACCTCTATGCAGGGAAGCAGGTGATCCTGACACCGATCGAGCGCACTTTCACGGTCCAGCTGCAAAAGGCCAGCGATGTCTGGACGGCGCTGGGATGCCATGTCATCAAAATGTCCCCGCAGGCGCATGATGCGGCCTATGCAGCGGTCAGCCACCTGCCGCACCTGATTGCCTTTGCCATGATCAACGGCCTGAAGTCGCAGGCGCATGGCAAGGAATACATGGCGCTGGCAGGACCAGGCTTTCGCGACTTCACCCGCATTGCCGCCAGCGATCCGAAGATGTGGCGCGACATCCTTCTGGCCAACCACGAGGAACTGCTGGCGCAATCCAGAGTTTTCCAAAAGACTCTGCAGAATCTGGAGCAGTTGATTGCCAGCAACAGCGGCGACGCGCTCGAATCGCAAATCAGGCAAGCCAGCGAAACACGCACCAGTTGGCGTGTTTCCCCGCCCAAAAACCAAAAATAAAGCACCCGCTTCATGTTCGACATCGAGTATCTGGATATTCCACCATTGACCCATGCAGGCGGCACGGTGCGCCTGCCCGGCTCCAAAAGCATTTCCAACCGTGTGCTGCTGCTGGCGGCGCTGAGCCATGGCCAGACCACCGTGCACGACCTGCTGGCCTCCGACGACACGGCCGTCATGCTGGCCGCGCTCAGGCAGCTGGGCTGCAGCGTGGAGCAGCACGGCGACAGCGCAGTGATCGGCGGCCTGGGCGGCCAGCTTGTTGCGCGCCAGGCCACGCTGTTCATGGGTAATGCCGGCACCGCAATGCGCCCGCTGACGGCGGCGCTGGCGCTCCTGGGCGGCGACTTCGAGCTTTCGGGCGTGCCGCGCATGCACGAGCGGCCCATTGGCGACCTGGTCGATGCGCTTCGGCAGCTCGGCTGCGTCATTGACTACCTCGGCAACGAAGGCTTTCCGCCTCTGCGCCTGCGTCCGGGCACGCTCAAGCTGGACCGGCCCATTCAAGTACGTGGCGACGTTTCCAGCCAGTTCCTCACCGCGCTGCTCATGGCGCTTCCCCTGGTTGCGCAGCGCGATATCCGTATCGAAGTGGTGGGCGAGCTGATTTCGCGGCCCTATATCGAGATCACGCTCAACCTGCTCAAGCGTTTTGGCATTCAGGTCCAGCGCGAAGGCTGGCAGCGTTTTACGATTCCTGGCGGCAGCCGCTATCAGTCGCCGGGTGAAATCCATGTGGAGGGCGACGCCTCGTCTGCTAGCTATTTCATAGCGCTCGGCGCAATAGCAGCATGCGCCAACGGCCAAAATGGCATCAAAATCATGGGCGTGGGCGCGGACTCCATGCAGGGCGATATCCGTTTTGTCGAAGCGGCCCGGAGCATGGGTGCGCAGATCGAGAGTGCGCCCAACGCGCTGCAAGTCTCGCGCGGCGCCTGGCCTCTTAAGGCCATCGACATCGACTGCAACCACATCCCGGATGCGGCCATGACGCTAGCCGTGATGGCGCTGTATGCGCAGGGCACGACCGTGCTGCGCAACATCGCCAGCTGGCGCGTCAAGGAAACCGACCGCATCGCCGCCATGGCGTGCGAGCTGCAAAAGCTCGGCGCCACGGTCGAAGAAGGCGCCGACTACCTGAAGATCACGCCGCCCGCTCAGCCAGGCGTCTGGAAGGCTGCGGCCATTCATACCTACGATGACCACCGCATCGCTATGTGTTTTTCACTGGCGGCCTTCAATCCGTCCGGGTTGCCGGTGCGCATCCTGGATCCTAAATGCGTCGCCAAGACGTTTCCGGATTACTTCGAAGCCCTGTTCTCGGTCGCCCAGGCGCAGACCGACCAGATTCCCGTCATCTGCGTGGACGGGCCGACCGCCTCGGGCAAGGGAACGCTGGCAGCCCTCACGGCCCATAGGCTGGGCTACCACTACCTGGACTCCGGCGCACTGTACCGCCTGAGCGCGTTTGCCGCCTCACGCGCCGGAATTTCGCTCGACGATGGCGATGCGGTCGCCGAGGTTGCACGCAGCCTGCCCGTGCGCTTCAAGGGCGACCGGATTTTCCTGGCGGCGGGCAGCGCCGAGGAAGACGTGTCCGAAGCCATCCGTACCGAGTCCGCCGGCATGGCTGCGTCCCGGGTTTCGGCCCATCCGCAAGTGCGCAACGCACTGCTGGACCTGCAGCGCAGCTTTCGCCAGCTGCCCGGCCTGGTGGCCGACGGCAGGGACATGGGCACCGTGGTTTTTTCCGACGCGCCACTGAAGATCTACCTCACCGCCAGCGCCTTGCACCGCGCAGAGCGTAGGCACAGGCAATTGATTTCAAAAGGCAATACGACTACAATCGCCGCCATTCAGCAGGATTTGGAAGCGCGCGATTTGCGAGACATGTCTCGCAAGGCAGCCCCGTTAAAGCCTGCTGAGAATGCCCAGTTGCTGGACAATTCCGACCTGACGATTGAACAATCGCTGGAACAGGTGATTGACTGGTGGCAAGGCACCCGGCCCTTCTGATCGCCCACGCGCATCCTTTTCATGGATGCCCAGATCAGCAGGAACATTGTTCCAACCTGTGGTCTTACCCTTCGTCTGACCGCGAAACCCTCACCAAACCGCCGCAAGCAGCCCTAAAAACAATAGCAATTCCGCTATTGGAAACCTGTTATGTGGAATAGGAAATTCATGTCTGAATCTTTTGCCGACCTGTTTAACGAATCACTCGAACGTTCTGAAATGCGCTCCGGTGAAGTCATCACCGCCGAAGTAGTGCGCATCGATCACAACCATGTGGTTGTGAACGCAGGCCTCAAGTCCGAGGCCTACATTCCCCTTGAAGAATTCAAGAACGACCAGGGCGAAGTTGAAGTCCAGGTCGGTGATTTCGTGTCCGTGGCCATCGACTCGGTCGAAAACGGCTATGGCGACACCCTGCTCTCGCGCGACAAGGCCAAGCGCCTGGCGTCATGGATGAGCCTGGAAAAAGCCCTGGAATCCGGCGAATTCGTCACCGGCCAGACCAGCGGCAAGGTCAAGGGCGGCCTGACCGTTCTGGTCAACGGCATCCGCGCCTTCCTGCCCGGCTCGCTGATCGACACCCGCCCCATCAAGGACTTGTCTCCCTACGAGAACAAGACCATGGAATTCAAGGTCATCAAGCTGGACCGCAAGCGCAACA